>JAABUK010000987.1_pt1 | contig 56707 bp, 56 predicted proteins | sample 5559141 | NCBI WGS metagenome assembly JAABUK01 (sample SAMN10711869, study PRJNA513367) | rock metagenome | isolation source: Antarctica rocks | place: Antarctica: Victoria Land, Pudding Butte nord | collected 2016-01-03 | reverse complement strand
CCTAACCTCCCTCTCCGGCGCAGAAAACCTCTCCGAATACAAATTCAACACCGGGACCGCAAAACATTGGTTCTGCAAAACGTGCGGGATCTCGCCGTTGACTGTTCCGAGAAGTTTCCCGGAGGGGTATAATATCAATTTCCAGTGTTTGGAGAGGGATAATGTGAGAGCTGTGACTGTGACGAAGAGGGATGGGCAGCATTGGGAGGAGAGTATGAAGGCGTCGAGTAGTGGGAAGCCTGAAGCTTGACATTTGTGAGGTTGTGGGGTGGATTGAATGACTGCTGCGAGTATGATTGGTTTTTCTGCACTTTGGCGGATGTAGAAAGTTAGGGATGGGGAAGACGCCAACATTTCTCTTCCCCGTCAGGATGGTTTTCGTCTATCTGGACTACATCGACGACGTCCATGGATAAGCGTGCCCAAGGTCTATCTCTACGGTATCGCCTCACTACGAGAACCCTTGCGCCACACCTGACGACGAGAGAAAGATGTGCGCAATCGAGCTCACATCGCAGGCCTTCCCGTCTTGCCTTCACCTCCAGTAATCTAAGAGAACTTAGAAGGCATTGAAATCCCCCAAAGATCCACCAATGACAACTCCTTGTGACCCCGCGACAGCTGTGCGAGCGCCGGCCACGTGGCCATCGACGGCACCTGTAGCGTGCGATATCTCCGCAGCATCCCTTATCGCTGCCTGATCAACATACGATCTATGCGTCAAGCCTATCCCTTGATGCTTATCGTCTTCGACGACCGGGACCGAAGACTCGAAGGTATGGCTATCCACTGCACCAACGGAGCGAGGGATCGGAAGCTCCTCGCCGACAGCTGCTTCGTCGATATACCAATGTCGGAGTACCTGCCGCGTCCAGTATTCGTTATGAATGGGCGGGTCTGCCAGCATTGATCTGTGTAGTTGGGCTTGTTGTTCGTCAGAACTGAGGCAGTCGAGTAGCCAGCGGTTGATACGATCGCGGTTGTTTGACCAGCATGAGAGGAGGTTAGAGCCCTCCTTATGGACCTCTTGGGAGAGCATCTCGTTTGCACGACTTTTACCTTCGCTATCAAGGCGCTTGATGCCAAATCTTTCGTCAATATCATGCAGCGAGTGGCCCTCAAATACACATCTTCGCCTACAGTCCTGTAGATTGTCCAGCAAGGCCCACAGGCGATCTTGTAGAACGTCTCTTTCCCGCGAAAGTACATATATGTCACTTTCGCACAACGTACTTTGACTTTGAAAAGCTAGAGTTCCTTCCAAGTTGGAACCAAAATTGAGCAGGTTAAGGAGGCTTATCTCGCTCTCATAATCCTTGATTGCTTTAATCAAGGTGATATATTCAACGACGATTGGAGGGTATATCAAAGCCACGGTTTCCTGAGTAAGTCGGTGAAATAGCCGATGTTGCTGATGCAAGGAGATGTCTACCATCGCTACTTGGGCAGGTGTACTACTGTCAGCAGTCGCAGGGATTGGTGACTCGAAGCTCATATGTTTTGAATCAGTATAGACACTAGTCCATGGAGTTTGTGTTTCTTTGCAGCTACTGTTCCAATTTGTCGAAGCTTCCGAGACTCCAGATAAGCGAGGTGGTTCCGCTGTAGACAAATGATTTTCAGGGATGGTTGGGACTGCCGGCAAACTCATCGCGCTTGCCACCGACGCTCTGCCTGATAAGACAGAGCCAGACCTACGTCGAGCTCGGGTGATTTCGCCAGTGCTTCGACGTTTGGTCCGGTTCCGAGGCTTTGAATTCTCACCATCCTCGACTCTTGGTGACATCGCAGCACTTGCTGCCGAAGCAGCCAGAGCTTCTATCCTTGATAGCGATGTGGCTATGCTGTGGAGACTCTTGTCACTGACCGCTGACTTTATCACAGCCGTCTCCGTATATGCCTCGATCCGCTCTAAGACAATATTCTGCTCCTCTATCTTTGATAAGGATGCAGTAGTAGCTTGCTGAACCTTATTGTCGAGTTGCTTGAGACTTGCAGCCGTATGAATGTCCATAGTCCTATACAGGAGGCTTAGTTCGAACAAGAGGCTACCACTTGACGTTTCGGAATTACCTTCCGAGCACTGCAAGGCTAAGGTTGATAGCTTGCTTATGCCTTTCTAGTTCCTCACGGACGTCTACCAGAAGACTCTTGTTGACCGCGACCCAGAATCGCTGGAACCAGCCTTTCGCCCCAACATCCGAGACTGGACGGATGGATTTTGCGACATCCAGTAAATGGTAGACATCCTTGGTGCAGTATTGCAGTTCGATTCTCAATGATGTCACTCGAGACGCAGAAAAGTCCGTGGGCAATTCTCTGACTATCTCGTTGGCAGATCTGAGAGCCTGGAGAAGGGAATCAATATCGTGGAGGAACCGACTAACTGTGCTGGAGGCTTGTGAAATACTCGAGAAGAAATCTCTGAGTTTCGAGGCACCGTCGATGCTCTGACCCACCAGGCAGAGAATGCCAGCAACGCTGGAGGCAGCAGCTACAATCTCCATGGTGCTACTAGGAGGCTAGTTCAACTGTTTGTACAAGAGTCAGACTTTGTGCGCCCCACGGGCGATCGAAGCGGTGGCTGTGACAAAGACGAGCAGACAGCGAGATCATTCTTTCTAGAACTACATGAATCAGAGCACTGGGCAAGCAGGAAAGAATGTCCAATGTTGCAACCCGTCAATCGAGAGTAATGGACAATGGAGGGAGAAGCAGGAAAGGCGGGTTTGATGCTCCCAATGCTTGAGCCTAGGATGGTGGTATCAATATCAGCCGGTGGCGTATAAGTCATGAGCACCGCAGCTCTCCATCGCTCGACAAGTGGAGGATGGTGGGGACACGGCAAGACTCAGCCTCGTCATGCCAGGGTACCTTCCTATTCGGGTACTGTATGTGCGTCAAACCCGCCAGGCAACAAGGCTGAGGCCGTGCGCATGTCAGTACGAGCTGGCTGCAGGAGTTGCCAGACTGGCAGCGAGCGCATACGATACGTAGTGTATCGATCCGTGATCAGTCTCCTGTCGTCAGTTTTGTGCTTTATCGCCAGCTTCTGCCAAGGCTCTAGAATATTCTAAGTCAACCCTAACCCTATTGACTGCCTGGCGCCCTTCGTAACTTCCACGATTTCCCTGTCTGAAGCTCCTCGCTCTCTAACATCATCTCTTGTCGTTCACAGTCATCTTATACCGAGAAGCAGCTGAGTATCTGTCCCGAGAATTATGTGCACCATCAATGGTTGTCATTCTCTCTCTACGAGATAATTAAACATGGATTCCTGAGACCGCACCCACATGCATTGGCAAGGCTTCTGCTTAGCCTTCAACCCTCCCCAACTATAGGTATAATCGCAGCAGCAGTCCGATGAACAGCAATTGCGGCAACGCCGCACCAACCAAGGAGAAGGAGAAGAAGCTCAACAAGAAGCATGAGGAGGGCAACCACAATGGAAAAATCATGTTCAAGTCGAGATGGGCATATCGAAGCCGCATGCTGAGCTGACCATATGCCATCAGCGTATGAAAGCTAGCTATTACCGAGTCCACATAAGATACTGCGCTGGGTCAACTATCACACTGGCAAAAAGGACAGTTCCAAGATCGATGGCGATTCAAGACTTGCATCGTAAGAGGTGTCCGAGATTGGTGACCAAGAGCGCTGTCAACAACCACGATCATTCGTATCAACAGATCGCGCAAAGGCCATTCACCATCCTCCGCACAAGGTGAAGCCGGAGAACAGTTGTTCGTATTGACCAATGAAAATAGAGCGTTTCGTACGGGACCTGGCTGATGATCAACAAATCTAAGCCAAATTGGGAATCCCGTTCAAGATGCCGCTTGCTCTCGCAACCAGATGTGGAAACGGAGGCTGGAATTCGTATATAAAGAGCCTCGAAAAGGATAGCAGCTGGCTATGCAGTGATGAACAGAAGTTCACACCCATTGATATTCGCCCTTGAGAACTTTGAACCTATATCAAGATGCGTTTCAGTCTGTCAGTTGGTGCACTATCTGCCCTATTTGTCCTGGCCAGGGCGCAACAGACGCCAGACAGTCTGCAGAAGTATACATTGACGGCGCCTGGCATCAATGCCTCCTACATCAGTTATGGAGCACGACTGACCAACCTTTATGTGAACGACAGAGACGGCAAGCCGCAAGATGTTGTTCTGGGATATGACCAGGGGTCCGGATATCTTCATGATACCGAGCACGAATATACTTATTTCGGCGCCGTCGGTACGTACTTACCCTCAGTCCGGGAGAAACACGTCTCAAGGTACGATGACGCTGACCGCACTATTCGTCCGCAGTTGGGCGATACGCCGGCCGGATCAAGAACGGCACCTTCACCCTTAATGGAGAAGCCTCGCACGTGACCGAGAATGAAAACAACAAGGAAGACTCCCTCCACGGCGGCGTCGTTGGGTACGACCAACGCAACTGGACCATAGTATCTCACAACGAGACGTGCATCACCTTCATGCTAGAAGACAACGCCTTCGAGGGCTATCCCGGCCGAGCCATCAACTACGCGACCTTCTCAGTAGCGACGACGGCAGAAGGCCCCTCGTTAACGTCTCGCCTCATCTCGATCCCTCTCGACAAACGAACCCCCATCATGCTCACAACCCATCCATACTGGAACCTCAACGCTTTCGTAGACGCCGCAAACCCCAACGTCCTCGACCACACGCTGCACATGCCGTACTCCAAACGCTACGTCGCCATCGACAACATCGAAGTCGCAACGGGCCAGATCGGCGTCCTAGGGGACCAGAACAGATCCCCAAGCTTGCTAGACTTCACAAGCCCACGCACAATCAACTCGAGCATCAGCGCAAACGTGCAAGAATGCGGCTTCAACTGCACAGGCATCGACACAAACTTCATCGTCGATCGGCCGCCGTCGGCCGGAACGCAATCAACCGCTGTAAATGTGCTAAGCATGTCGTCAAACGTCACCGGTATCAAGCTCGACCTGTACACGAACCAGCAGGCCCTGATCGTGTACACGTGCAACAAGCTGAATGGGACTATACCGCTCAAACAGAGTCAGCAACACTCACGCAACGGCACTATTGCTTATGCTATGGAGCATGGCTGCGTGGCTATTGAGACGCAGGGCTGGATCGATGGCGTGAATCATCCTGAATGGGGGCAGGAAGAGTATCAGATTTTCTCTTATGATACCCCACCGGCTGTGATGTTGGTGAGATATGGCTTTGGTTTGGTCTGATGAGCGTTTGGCATTTGGAGGAAGCGACCTGGCCGGCAAGAGATTCGCGAACACATTTCGACGGTGCCGAGGGCCAGGAAGAGTATCAGATTTTCTCTTATGATACCCCACCGGCTGTGATGTTGGTGAGATATGTCTTTGGTTTGGTCTGATAAAACTTTGCCATCGAGGGAGGCGTCCTGGCCGGCAGGAAGTCCGCGAATGCATCCAGACGATGCCGATGGCAAGGTGTTGGCAAAGGTATCGACATTTATCGAATGCAACCGCTTTGTGCAGGTATCGTGGTAGCAGTGAATTCGTCTTCTCCGTTATGGCTTTAGCTTCCTAAACAATCGGATCTCAAAGCTCATTTGCCCAGGTCAATTCGTCTTTCCAGGACGTGCCTGGCGTCGCTCTCGCTGAGGACGTCTATGCCCAATTCCTCTAGAACCTCTCTCCCACTTTCGTTGCTCCGAAATACTCTCTTCTCTACTTCCCACAAGCCGAGGCCAACGTCTTCTTCATCCTGCCCTTCGCTTTTCCCGTCCTTGACAGGGAGGCCCAGCAAGATTAACCCCTCCTTCAGCTTTTTCATACCCGTTTCTCCTTGCCCTTCACCCAACCAGCGATCTATGGTCTCCCAAGTTGCTTCAACGTCGCGCTGAAACTGCGCGATACCGCTCGTTGAGAATGTATACCGCATAAGCACGTAGTCCCAGAAGAAGGCTTGAATAGCAAGGGCGACCTGTCGGACAATACGTCTCAGGGGAGCTTGTGCAAGAACTCTTGACAGAAACGAGAGGTATTCGTTCAGTTGCTGGATGGTTGCATCAAGCTCTGCAGTTAGAGCCAGTGAAGTCGTTGGCTCGGAAGAAAGCGATGACCATGGATTGATACGCTTATAAGGTCGAAGTGTCGCATTGATGCTGTCAACGAGCATATCTTGTATTATGCTTTCTGAGCGAATGCGCAGCCTTCGATATTTCCCAGCCATCTCATCGAATAGGGTACCGGTATCTTCATCTGAGCCCACAGCGCTAGACGTACGTTCGGCGACAGCCTCCACAGTCATAGGACCAGCCAAATTCTTGCCCGTGTCTCTCCTCGTACGGTCTTGCAACTCGTTCCACAGCTCGAGGAAGAAGACATCATCACTCCAATCTCGCATCTTCTTTTCAAGATATTCGGCGCTGCCATAGACTCGACATAAGTGCTCGAGGCCTCTGAGGCCTTGAAGCTCTGCTTGAGATTCGCGGGAGACGCCCTGGACGGTGCGGCCAATGGTGGAGGTGTTGACTAGATAGGCTTCAAGAGAGTCATGGAGGCGAGAGTGGAAGCGCTCAAAGATTGTGATTTGTATGTCGATCAAGAATCGGAGCTGTCGAGAGGAAGATGCCAGGGGTTTGTAGCTGTCAGTGACTGTTTCAAGGAGGTCGTTGACTCGGATGGCGGCGTGGGTAGGTTTGGTAGCACCTTGGTCGACGCTGTCGTAGTCTATCTCGCCGCTACCCGGCGTGTCTATAATGTTCTGATATCGAGATAGGGCAACTGAAGGAAGGTCAGAGAGCCGCCACTAATCTGGATTGAGCCTTACAATTCTTCTCCACGTCTAGCCATTTGCTAAACCAGTCTTTCTTCACCAGGACGTCCCAAGTCAGACCTTTCCATCCTTGGATGGCGTTGCCTCCATCATAGTTCCATTCGTCTTTTAGACTGACATCGAAGCCCATGAGCTCATGTATGAGATGGCTCAAGAGTTGCGGTTGGTTTGAGATTTGCGGCAGCAGAGCAAAGATTTTGCGACGGAGCATTGGTAGTAAGCTCGTGATGAGTGCGGACGTAGAGTCAACATATATTGATGTGAGGGCCAGATTTGATCTTCTGAAGTAGTCCCGTAGAATAGGTTGTAGGTATATCGCGAAAAATTCATCGTAGGTGTTGAGTAAGCCAACGACGTGGGAAAGAAAGTATTCCGGCTAATAATATTAGCCCGTCAGAATACGAAATTTACCTGACCAACTTACCTTGTCAAGCCTATTGGTTGGTCGATCGCCTTCGAAATGATATTTGAAACGTAGCTCCAGGGGTCTAATCATGACCTCCAAGGGAAGAAGCACGAGAGGCTCCTCTCGATTTGCAGTTTCGGCGGGTTGATTGTCCCTAGCCTTCAGCTCTGGTTCTTGTAATTCTAGCAGCTTCTTCACACCATCTTCCCATTCCTGTTCCAGTTCTCCTTCCAAAGCCACGTCTTTCCCTGGCCATTGAGTCTTCTTTAGCGTCTTTTCGAAGTCACTGCCGAATGTACTTTTCATTTGCTTCCACAAGGCCTCTGCCGTCCTATTCACATGGTCGACCAGATGTGGCGCAGCGTCCTCCGCAGCTGGCTGAGCCTCTTTCAGCGAGTTGACCAGGTTTTGCAGCCGTAGGTATGGCTGTAAGGCAGCTTGTGGGGACTTCTTGAAATTTCGACGTGCCTCAGAGCTCAAGTTCTCCACTTCCGTCAGCAGTTCCACATATCCTTGAGCCACGTCCAACTTTTGCAGACTTTTCATACCCGAGTCGAACTTTCCTACGGCATCATCACTGGTTTCAGACCGAGTCACGATTAGGAGTCGACGATCGATATCAGCCTGTTGTATTTTGAAGTTTCTACTTTGTTGGAGAAGATTCTTTGAGTGTACATCAGAAGCTTCTGTCCTTTCATCCAGAGTGGTCCTCGCTTCTTGCAGCTAATATGTGGTCAGCGACGGCGAAGCTCGGCTGAGCTGGAGGACTAGCACACCTGTCGTTGCAGTAAAATCTGCTGTGCATTTACAGCTTCCAACAACGCATCGATGTTCGCTAGATCTGTACTGTTTTGAAGCTTGTCATTGAGGTAGTCCTCAACTCTGATATCTCGTTCTTCGTTGGCAATCATGCCAAGATCTGTCCGTGATGCAATATTGGTCATGATTGGCAGTGGAACGGACAATCAATGCAGTTGACAGACGGAATCAATCATGCGTTTCCAGGGCAGTCAATTCAAGGGAGTGTGTTACAATAGCGAATCAAAACATCAATGGACAAGAATTTGGTGTTTTACGAGCGTATAACCTTGGACTCGGACTTTATCGGTAGCAAGTTTGTCCGCGCCGACGCGCCCTCACTTCTGAGACACGCGTTCCACAAAGCTCGTCCAACCGACCGACTCTCGGTGACAAAATTGTGGGATGATTATATTATTATTGACTGTGTCGCACCATTGTATCGATAGAAAGTCTAGCCCAGTTTCATTCTCGGTCTAAACAATACCATTACTACTTTCAAACATACTTATAGAAAACCTTAATACTTTGCTTCTAAGGGCTACTGGCTGCCCGTCTTCAATACCAACCAGCAGAGATCTTTTCCGAAGCCAAATTTGTTGACTAAGCTTACTACTCAACTGCTTGACTATCCCCCAAGTCCAATTTCCAAAACTGACCCTGTTGCTTTACTAAATCTAGCCTTCTCCTGTTTCATACTCTTGAAGAGCCAGGGAATTCCAGCAGGCATGGAAGACTATTAGAATTCGTACCTGTATCCCCGCCATTTGAAACCAGGAGGTAAGAGACTGAGGTCCAGCCATGCTTTTGCGAGACAAGACAGTCAGGACTCCGTGGAAACAGTCCAGGCTTTGCAAGCCTAAGTGATGCGATGTACTCAAGAGGCATAGTGGTAGCGTCTGGTACCATAGAAGGGTTCACCCCCAAATGGTCCATACCCCCAAATGGTCCAGCCTTATCACCCGGAGCCTATACTTCCGAGCTCCGGGTCTCAAGCTCTAGGGTACTCTAGGGCCTATTACCAAGTTCCTATAACTCAATAACGGGACGGATTCTCAGAAAGATTTCGCGATAAAGATTAATTAATTTAAGGAGTACTATAAGTTTATAAGCGAAAGTAAACCATTAAAGTCTATAGTTCTAGAGGGAATAGGCGTGGACCATTTGGGGGTATGGACTTGCTTCTGAAGATCCGAATAAGGGTCCTTGAATACTACCTAACATGACTGATTTCATATCATCTGATTCTAACTCTGCATCTGCATTCCCAAATCACATTTCCGAACTAAACACCCCCTCCACAACCCCCAACTACCACAGGAAAAATCTCCAAACCATCCAGTCCATAACCTCATAGCCTGGATGCCACCACCAACAGCATCCGCAACTTCTCTCTACCCCCAAAAGACTCTTCAGTACCAAAGCCCCCTCGGAAGAAATCAAAGCATGCATGCCATCTCACCACTCCCCTCTACATCTCCCTCTTATCAGCCCCTTCGAATCCAAGCCACTCCACCACCCAACAATCCCATCGTAAAACCCTCTACACCTTCGCCAAAAACATCGAGCACAAGGCCGCCATGAAAGCCATGACCAACGCTCGTAGATCTACCATAGCGCCGGTAGGTCTTTGAAGAAATCGATCGCTTCGATGACAGGGCTACGGTCAATGGTGGTTAGGATTAGGCATGATGATTGTGCATTGCTAAAGACTGAGGTTTTCGATGAAGATAGCAGTAACGTCGTTGATAAATACCTCGAAGCAGCTTTTCTAATGTGGGCTTGTGGTGCTTCGCGAACTCTCTGTGATCCAGGGTACTTTTTTTGCGCAGCACAGACTAGCGATATCAAGTTGACTTTATGGGTCACTGCGTTGGATCAAGGCACATGGCTGACCTGGGTATCTATTACTCACGCTCACATTACTAAATGGAGACCCTTCTATCGCCCAATCGAACTACAGTTGGTATCCTGGCTTCATACAACGCCCAAATCCGTAATCATCTCACGTGGTATCATAACAAATGAAGGACTATGTCTCAGTCATACGCAAACAGTATCGCTCATAGGAAAAATGCCAATGTCTCAATACTGTCCACTGTACTTCACATCCTCCTTTGCCTCTCTAATCCTTCGATGTAAATCCGTGTCCAGAAAGTTATAGTACGGATCCACCGTACAGAATGGATGCTGCCTCAGCAGCGTCTCTGCAGTCGGTCTCTGACTCGGGTCAACTTCAAAGCAATCAAACATAAATGACAAGGCGTTGGCGCTGGTGACGGAACTGACATCGTCCGGAATGGGGGGCGCTTGATTCAGGCTTCCAAGCTTGTAGATAGCGCCGATGGCTTCTTCCTTGCTCCACGGGCGACGGCCAGCGAACATTTCGAGCACGACGCAGCCCAGGGACCAGATGTCGACCTTGGCGCTGTAACCTTGGCCTTGGGAGCGGATAACTTCCGGAGCCATCCAAAAGACGGAGCCTTGCATGCTATTTGTGACATCGTTGCCGTAGATGTTGTCCGACTTCTTTGAGATCCCAAAATCGGATATCTTGCAGGTGCCGTCAACATCGAGTAGGATGTTGTCAGCTTTCAGATCGCGGTGTAGGACACCTTCCCTATGAAGGTAGGCGAGACCCTCGAGAGTTTGTCGGGTCAAAGAGCTCACCAAGCTTTCTTCAAATTTACCGTGTTTACGCAGGCAGCTACCCACACTGCCACCAGAAATGTACTCCAGAAAGATGGAAATGGAGTATTCTTTGCGCTCGCAGCCCAGATACTGCACAATATTTGGGTGCTCCAAATGTTGCATGGTGTCGATTTCTTGATCGAGGGCGCCGACCATTTCCTTCATCTTGTCCTTGTCCTGCCCTGCAGCTTTCTGATTGACTTCAACCTGCTTGACGGCCAAGAAGTCTCCGGTCGTAAGGTTGATGCCGAGGTACACCCGTCCATAGCTGCCCTTGCCAATGAGCTGACCTCTTCCAATTTGGAATGAATTTGTGCCTGGTGGAAGATCTTTGGGCACGGATTCGATCAAGCTGACCCGGCTTCCTCTTCCTGGCTTGATCTGAACGATATTCGCCCCAAACATCTTAGTGCTCTTTCGACGTACAATGTCACTGGATTTCGCAGCGCTTGTTGATATTCGGGTATTCCGCCTGGAATTCCCCTCGTAGGCTCCTCGAGCTACATCGCGGATGGACTTCATTCTACCTAAGCCGCCACTTTTGCGCACGCTGCGTTGGGCCATTGACTGTATAGTGGCTCTACTCTTCAGAGTAGAATCTTCAGAACCCAAAGTATCAGGCTCCTCGGCAATGGAATCTGGACGCGCTCGATCATATAGTGACGATCTGATCATGCGATGTTCCGCAAATGATGGCCCCGAAGTGACATCGTCCACCGGATTTTGCTCGGTCGGAGCGTTGGGAGACACTGGGGGAGATCCGACTAGATCCTCGACCACGGGTTGATCCAAATCAAGATTGGGAAAGAAGGCGTCAAGATTATTGAGCAGATCTTCTGCAGGCGGTCGATTAGCCCAGACATCATCTCTAGCGAAGGATTGTCGTCGTGCAAGCTTGGCTGTGTCGGAATAATATTCTGCTGAGGTCGCGGCGGATGTACTTGAGTCAGGGATGTGGCGCTCAATCTTTGATTGCGCGACCGGATGACCTTCGTCATCCAGCTCTGGAGTATCACTCGATTGCGCTGTGGATGCGCTTGTAGATGTTTCGGGTGTCTTGAAGGTCACTGAACGACCCTTCACACTTCGTCTGCTACCGTTGGTGTTCACGGTAAGAGTGGGACGTCTCTGTACAGCTATATCATCGCCAGCAGAACTCTTGCTGGTCACAGTCTTCGCAAGAGGCTTCGCAAACAGACCATCGTCAGAGTCGTCATCTGATCCCTCTTCCATACGAGGCTTTTGATCGAAAGTGACTTCACTTTCCTTGAAAGAGAATGCAGGCCCGTAAGATTTCGGTCGCCCGAAGACTGAGCTCTTGCGCGATGGATGTTGGGAACTTGGGCTGATGGATGGTGATGGGCCCCTACGCATCTTTTCTATTGAAGGATTTTTTGCCATCTGTGTCTGTAGCGCTAGGCTGGGCTTCCGAGGTTCGACTCCATCAGGCAACCCTTCATTATAGTCAGGAATTTTGAACAACATATCGTTCTTCCCATACGTGAAGCCAGGACTTCGGGGGGACCCACCTGGGCTATTCCTACCAGAGCCATTGCGCCCAAAGCCAACGGTCTGTAGAGATGGCGAAGGTTTGCCACTTTGCCCTTGGTCATTGTCCTTGCGTATGGACATGTTTCTCCTCGAGCCAATTGGTTTGCCTACAGTGCTAGAGACGGTGCCAGTATTCACAAGCGCCGCCTCAATACCCGCACTGACAGATGGCGTAGCAGCCATCGCTTTCCGGCGACCGCGGTCCTCTGCCTCCTCCTTGATTGGATCACCCAATGACCTTCGCTTCACAAGATCAGACTGGCTAGAGACTGAGGATCTAAGGGACTCCCCAGTCCTCTTGCTGAGGGAGTTTGCTTTCTCTAGCATGCTAGACCCTGGAGGAGGAGCTGGCGGCTTCCTCAAAGGTACCAATGGTTCTGACTTCTTGTCTTCGTACGGTGAGGTTCGGGGAGCACCAGAATTCGAGACTGTGTCGCGCTTGATACTGGCCCCGTTGATATTGATTGGTGAGGGCTGTTTCCTGGGTTTCGCTTGCTCCTCTTGCTGACAGGCTTTGCTGTTCTTCTCTGTCACTTTCTGGTGTTCTACGAAGGCAGCCTCAAGCCAGACAATCCAGTCCGCTTCAGACAATGTTCCGCTCTCGAGTGCAGCTCTTAGCTGAGGCATCCGCTCCTTTTCGGAACTTGATGGAGGAGACTCTGTTGCAAGATTGGAGCTACCATTACTGCCCCCAGAAGGCTTCGAAGTATCGCGTGGAGCGACGCTGTCTGCCTTCAACGTGTTCTGTCGGGAACTCATTGGGGGTGACTTTGAACGCACCCTGCCGTTTGTCCGGAGACGAGCATAGCCTTCGTCGTCTAGCGGCTTTCTGGGAAATTGGCTTCCCACGAGTGTTGATGCCTTCGGAGACATGCCAATTCCTAGACCTGCAGAAAGGGGTGGAGCTAAAGACGCTGAGGTAGGGCCTCGTGTGACAAAGAATTTTAATGTACCAATGGAATCCGCTTTCGATTGCTTGGAAAGCATCAGCAATCTATCTGACAATGGCTCGTCGTGCTCAATTTGACCTGGCTCTGTCAAATAAATTTCGGCCATGTCGTGATCAGTGTAATGTAGAGTTCTGCAAACGATCTCCCGCAACGCCTTCCCAGAATCGGCTTCTGTGACATCGACAAGGCGGTAGGTCCACTGATCGTGAGTAACCATAGCATATCGCCTTCCGCCGCTGGCACGGGTGAAAGCTCGTTCACGCACAGCCCTCTCATGTTCCGACATCTGAGTCGAGGCAGACGAAGGCCTTTCAAGCGACGTGCTGCTATTGTTCATGCCCGCACGAGCGAAGGGCAAAGTAGGAGGTGCATGCTTGTACATGTTGAGGGGACTTGTCGGTGACTCTAGGAGGTGCTGCTCTTCTGGTGACGGATGAGATGAATCGTCTTTCTTCCGCCTTTTGAACCTGTCCAAGAAGCCTTTGGTGAGCTCCTTCGCACTGGTAGGGACGTCGTCGTTGCTCATCTTGCCTACTACCTCGAGATTGGGAGGCCGGTGGCCCTCATGGCCATTTCTGCGATCAAGACCACGCAGCAGATTCGTTGTGGATGCCGTGTTACTTGACGCAATTGAGTCAGTACTGCCAGTCTTGCGATGGCCAGCACGACCATATGGCGGAGCGGACAAAGTACCACTAGCAGCAGTGTTGGCAAGTGTAGCGTGTTGAGCGGCGGGACTGCCGCTTTGCGGGCTTGCGTCGTAGCCAGATCGAGCAGCTTCACCTAGAAAAGTAGGTCCAGGGGTGTTCCCAGTACTCAGCTCGCCCGAGGCACTAGGACTGTGTCGTTTCAACGCTGCGTCGTTGATATTATTCAAGATGCCTCGAGTGAACCCCGACCTGGGTGTCTGTGCCATTTCAACAAGGCCAGGGTCGGTGGCAATGGTATTGCCAGACACGTAAGTTGGTACAGGAGCCGTACTGCTGCGCGTTTTCGACGCCATACGCGGATTGAGCCCGGGCACCGGCGACCTAAACTGCTTCCCGGGGCTTTCTTCTCCACCTCCTGCAGTGCTCGGCGTCTGCGCAAAGCCATCTTGCCGACCAAGGTTTGGCGAATTTTCTAATCCTCCATCCGTTGAAGCACTTGGCAATATTTGCCCCGACTCACGACGTCTATGGGATGATTTCGCATCACCATCTGTGCCCTCAGCGATCTTGCGAACCAGTCGCCGCATTCTCTTTCCCTCCTCTCTCTCCCTGCTCTGATCCCATCCAGAACCACTTTTGCCACATTCTCTTGCAAGTCTTGGATAGATTACCTGATGCATCGTCCCAAAATTACCCCGCCCACCAGTCCCTCGCCCTAGATCAAGGAAATCGCCACCATGTATATCGATACCTTTGAATGTCTCCTGCCAATCGTTCGAGAAACCATTGGCTGCCAGCCAGATCAGAACACGATCGAGTGGCCATTGAAGGTTTGGATCACCGGGCGAAAGCAGTCCTGAATTATTGCTGCTAGAATGGCGATGGTTTGTGGTAGGGGCAGTATCTGGAATTGTAGAGGTGGGAGTTTGTGCTTGAAGGTTGGCAATCGGAGTGGGATGGTGGCGGCTGAGAGGAGTCTGGGGAACAGACGAGTTGAGATGTTCACTGAAGGTTGGCAGTTCGTTACTAGGCGAGATAGCAGATGTGGGCCCGTTGAAGAATCTTTGATCGGCTAACATCTTCGCTTCCGCAGCCGAGTACGAAAAGCTGTCATCGCGCTGAAAGATCGGCTCCTGATGAGAGTACAGAGCAGGTATACCTACTCCCGGCCCGAACGAATCTCCACCCGGTATATATGTTGCTGAAACCACAGCCTCATGTTGAGGGGGTGGTGGGGGTGTGGCAAGGGGGGCTGGCTGATTATTGCGATACGTAGGATGCAGATTATGTGAATTTTGCTGACTAGCAACCTGACTCGGACCCAATGGTGGTGGTGGGGGTATGTAAGGTTGCTGACGTCCCCATCCCTGCTGAGCCCATCCGCCCGGAGCATTGTTAGTAGCTGAAGGCGGTGGACCAGGCGGCGGCGGTGGAACCATGCCATGCGAGCTGTTCATGGCCGACGGGCGAGGGGGAGGGGGAGGTAATGACATCATATGGTTTTGTTGTTGTGGTTGAGGAGGAGGCCCGGGAATATATTGAGTCCTCGAATCCATCGTTGGCGGATTTGAGGGATACCTCTGACCTTGTATATATTCCAGCGGAACCTGAGACTTCCCTCCCGCTCGATAAGGAAGATTTCGGTAGAGGTTCTGCGGTCCAGCGGCCTGGTCCGTAGTGGAAGCTCTGGGTCTCTGCAATGCTGAGGGAGTAGCCGCGGCTGAAGATACCGCAGGCCCAGAGATTGAAGGATAGGGAGAACCAATACCCTGAGAGGGTATCAATAGAGATGACGACGCGGGCGTACGACCATAGGTGGGGACATCGTTCAATATAAGGTCCTCAGGGACGGTGGATCCGTTCGAAAGCTGTGGATAGTGAGACGGTGAAGGGGTCTGAACTTGTCTCGAGTTGTGGTCAGAATGATTGGAGCGCGCCGACGACGACCTCTCGCGCGAGGTCATACTCCGAGTTTTCGCTCACGGTTTGTTACGTCTCTCTGGTCAGGTATTGTTGGTCGAGACTAAGTCCCGTGTAAGAAAGCGCCACCAGTATTCCATGAGGCCGAGGGATTATCCTTGGCAATGATCCCCAGCATATGAATATCGACAGTTTTCGAACCCCAATGCATCAACTACCCCAGGTACCACCACCTCCAGTCCGTGTTCCGTGCTCTTGAACATGCAGCGAGCGACGTGCGCAATACCCGAGAGGCGTGCGAGAGGTGTCTGTTCGATTAAGGAAGCAGTCAGTCAAGCTTATCATTCGACCGGAGGAACCGCTTGAGACTAAGTCATTGATTGTTGCGAACGCACTAGTTCTATCTCAAGATGGGCAAAATCTAAGTGAAAGTGGGTAAGACCTACATTCCCAACCTCTGCAAGTGTTGGCGACGTCTGAGTTGCTCTGATAAGCGCCACCCAGAGGCCGAGCCAGTGCAGCTTGTCAGTTATCACAGACTTTAGCAAACAACCGCTACCTTTTCAGGTAGCATCTTTCTCGCCCTCAGGTGTTGTTGGAGCCGTCGTAGGATTCAGCCTCACGTGAGCCTTGCCAAGACAAGACGTTAGTACTTTACGCATGAGGTAAGCGCTGCCCCAAGCGCAATCAATGAGCGTGCAGGCACAGTGCACGAAATAGCTAAAGTATGTTTGGAAGAAATTTGATGAGTTTCTTCAACCATATATCTTGAGCTCATGCTCTTCTGATCGCTACACGCCGCTTCTTTCCAACTTCTGTTGCCCTCGGCAGGTGATGTTGAATTGGAAAGCGCAGACATACATTTCCTTCTAATCGAAGACCACCGCTCGGACAAGATGGGTCAAATAGCGACGAATGATGGGATGTGAAGTGGTTCAGATTGGTTCAGTGACAATGACACTGTCTATGGTTGCTTGGTTTTTAGCTCAAGGTTGCTCCTCTTAACAAAATCCACTCATAGACTTTGTGACTGCAGTAATTCTATTCGATAACGACCTGGAGCGAAGATCCAGGATGTCATTGATCCCAAAGGCTTCGAAAAACATCGTCAAAACTTATAGACGCTGATGAACGACCTGCCACTGGACATGTCTTTGGAGCTCTCAAGATCAAAGCCGAGCGAAACAGGGTTCTTGTATAGACTGACTGCCTCATTGCTAGGTGTGAGTGGGGCTGAATAGATGGTTATAAGTTTGTGCAGAAGTCGTTGTAGTAATGGTGTCCCAATGGCGCATTCGCTGCGGTAATGGCTGAATCTAATACGAGGACCAAGCCTTGACTGTCCATTTTCTGACATGTCGACATATGTTGCTGTTTGCCGATCGAAACCTGGTGCGTGCATAAGTACTGTAGCGTCCGGTCCGGGGAAGCGCTAAGGACCCCGCTAGTGTAAAGTATGCTCGACGACTGCAGGGCCGCTTCCTGAAGGTGCCAAAGAGGTCAGGGCTGCGCGGAGCACTCCCACTCGCAGGCATAACTTCATTCCCAACTCATTCAACCCAATCCCCATCCCTTGTTGCCTCCATTGTTATCTTTTCGCTGTGTATACACCGCATAATGGAGGCTCTGCTAATGCAATCCCCCATGCCAACTGGCTGCTAAGTGGTGTAGCCAACCCTTGCCTCTCTGTACAGCCGCATATCGCCCAACCATTGAATCGGGCAACGACTTCGCATATAATATACGAACCATACGAACCATCACCTGCCTGCTCCGCGCTTACCATCCTTGCGCAAATCCTGAAAAGCTGAGGAACCGCCGAACCCACATCGCTTCTCTTCGTCCTTTGCAAGCTGCGCTCAGAGCTTACAGCGGCGGCGCTGAGACTCCACAGCATCTGCTTCAACGGTGGCGGTATACGATGTCAACCGCGTCTTCATATGAGGCGATTACAATTCTGAGGATATCGGATCAGGCGCGGCTGGAGGATTCTCCAGCGGAGGTCATCGTCAGAAATGGACCAGACGAACGTGGGCAACATGAACGGATATTACGAGCGACAGTACTCCACCGATGACCTGCAGTCATTGGCAGGCTTCAATAATCATGATCAGATGATGAGTATTTCAAGCCCAAGTGGAATCGATATGTCGGGGATGATGGGTGAGCAGACGTTGGATGATATCATTAGTCAGAACAATAAAGACTTTCAGCGCAGGAGGAGCTTCCACCATTCGAATTCATTTGGAAGCGTCACAAGGCATCTACAGGATCATGACTCTAGGAGATCGTCGATGCTAGAATTTGGTTCCGGCAACAACAGCGATCTCGAAGGCTTCCAATTCGACCCCACTCCCACTTCCACTCCCATGGCATCGAACAACAGTATGCAACGTCCTGGAAGCATCGCGCAACGAAGACTCGATACCCAAAGGGCGAGGCAGCACCCGTCCAACGAGGATCTGGCATTGGATACAAGTTTCCATAGCATAGCGCCGTCCTATACCCCAATATCATCATCCTCACCGTACGGCCACAATCTCAATTGTTCCGATTCCATTGGATTCGACATGTCGGGCAACTACATGACAAACAACATGTTGATGGGAATGGACTTCACAACATCTAGCATGGGCAATGGTGCCAGCGGAGATATCACGCCAAGGAATGGCTTCGGACATCAAAATTTCTCTACAGGGCTAGTCACGTCGCCAATGCATCAGAGTCTGGGAACTTCGTTGACGGGCCACATGCATGACCCAGGCGGCGGGAATACTGGCAGCCTTGGTACACAGGCCATGATGGAAAAGCTACCGAATATGCAAGTCTCAGATCAGTTGGAGAACTTACAGGTCAACCTTTCCCAGCCCCAACTGTCTGTAGCCGATACAAGTCCTTCTAATCAAGTGCCTGGACAGCACCAACTGCCTGATTTTGAACCCCAAAAGGCTCAGCCCACCCCAAACCTGGACATCACCACAGATGCCAAGGGCCAAGCGTATCAAGGGCAGAATAACGCTGGGCAACAAGTCGTACCACAGTACCGCAATGCTTACTCGTCAAGTGGCTTCGACATGCTTGGGGTGCTGATGCGGGTGGCTGCAAGGCCAAAGCCACAGATCAACATCGGAGCCGTCGACATGTCATGTGCCTTCGTTGTATGCGACGTCACTCAGCACGATATCCCGATCGTATATTGCTCGGATGTTTTTGAACGTTTGACAGCTTACACCAAACACGAGATTTTGGGGAGAAACTGTCGGTTCCTTCAGGCTCCTGACGGAAAGATTCAGGCAGGTATCAAGCGGAAGTACGTGGACGATCAGTCTGTATTGCGGATCAAAAATATGATCAGCCAGCGGCAGGAAACCCAAGTCAGTCTCATCAATTACCGAAAAGGAGGGCAACCGTTCATGAACTTGCTTACTATGATACCTATCACATGGGACTCTGATGAAATCAAGTATTATGTGGGCTTCCAAGTTGATCTTGTGGAGCAGCCGACATCAATCACCAACAAGAATGCTGGTATTCCACTCCTTTCTGAGTCCATGAATTTTTGGCACTAACGCCGCAGTAGACGGCTCTTACAGCATTAATTACCAGCGTGGATTATTACCACGTTATGTCGTTCCCGAAAACCATACTCAACGCGACTCGGAACTTGGACAAACTGTTGCTCGCGATGATGTTTCAACAGTCCTCAGTACCATTGGTGCGGGCGAATCTGAATTGTCCAAACGTATCTGGGACAAAGTCCTACTTGAAAACACCGACGATGTCGTTCATGTCCTGTCGTTGAAAGGACTTTTCTTGTACTTATCACCCTCGAGCCGCAAAGTGCTCGAGTACGACCCTAGCGAGCTGGTAGGTACAGCACTATCTTCTGTTTGTCATCCAAGTGATATTGTACCGGTGACGCGGGAACTGAAAGATACTTCGACCGGGGCTGCCGTCAACGTCGTCTTCAGGATTCGACGGAAGCACAGTGGCTATACCTGGTTCGAAAGCCATGGATCTTTACACCTAGAACAAGGCAAAGGTCGAAAGTGTATCATCATGGTTGGGCGAGAACGACCTGTCTATGCCCTAGGGAGAGATGAGATCCTCTCTGTTGGCGGGTTTGGTGAAAGCGAATTGTGGACGAAGATGTCGACGTCAGGCATGTTTTTGTTCGTGTCGTCAAATGTTCGTAGTCTCTTGGATCGTCAGCCTGATGACTTGGTCGGTACGAGCGCGCAGGCTTTGATGCGGGCGGACTCGAAGCTTGAATTCGGTAGATCGCTCGAGCTCGCACGTATCGGTGTTCGAGCGACCTTCAAGCACGATGTCCAAAACAAGCGTGGCCAAACCCTGCAAGCTCGAACAACAATTTACCCGGGAGACGCTTGTGAAGGCCAGAAGCCTACTTTCCTGGTCGCACAGACACGCCTGTTGAAACCGCCACGAACTTTGAACAGACAGGCCGCGACCATATCACCAAAGGCTGACCAAAGACCATCAAGTCCTGCGTCATCAGCTGGTGGCATATCTGGAGGCAACAAGACTCCCCAGTCCACGGGAGGTAACCCTAAGGGCACTAACGGCAACGGAATCACTACGCAAGCAGGCGGTAGCGGTCTACTGATTGGGAACCAGCACGAAGCTCTTGCTTCAGAGGAGAATGTGTTCGACGAGCTCAAGACAACAAGGAGCACTAGTTGGCAATTTGAGTTGCGTCAGATGGAAAAGAGGAATAGGCTACTTGCAGAAGAGCTACAAATTCTACTTTCCAGCAAGAAGAAACGGAAAAGGCGCAATGGTGCGGGCCCTTTGCAGAAGGACTGTGCCAACTGCCACACGAGAGTCACGCCTGAATGGAGAAGAGGCCCAAGTGGGAACCGCGATCTCTGCAATAGTTGCGGGCTTCGATGGGCGAAAGAGGTAACAGGAGAGTGCTTCACACGAACATTGACACGATGCTAAGAAGATGTTTATAGAACGGCCGGGTCACACCGCGAACGTCATCGCAGAAGAGCGACAAGGAATCCGCAGCCTCAGGAGCCTCAGCGTCACCAGGGCGTACTAATGCGTTCAATGCGGTACCTGCAGCAAATCATGGGGTAATGTCAAAATCGGTACTCGCGAATCAGCAGAGGTCCCCACAAGGCCTCAATGCCGACTCACACAATGCAAAGATGGCCCGATTGGAAGCCTCGGCGTCACAAGGGTACGGGGGTGGCATTCCAACCAAGATCGAGGAAGGCGTGGAACCAGCGACTTAAGGGGAAAGGTGTCAGGTGCCATATAGGATGTTTGCGAGCATGTCCATGTTCAGGTTTGGTGTAGATACCCTCATGTGTGATGATACCAGCGTACTCTGCTCCACTTTGCAGATCAGGGAATATGGGAGGATATCGTGTGAGTGTCAATATCATTCACTTGATGACACGGCGATGTGGAGCGGCTTTCGCAAGGCGCTGGTTCCGCGTGGAGTATTCCTATGTCGTGGCATAGGTGAGAAAGTATTGTGCACAGCATAATGATAGCATTCGCTCCTATTGCCTAGTAACTCAGCCATTTTTAATTACGGAATCTGGAAATTCCGTCGTCTCGAACAGGTCCTCATCGAGATCAGTCCTGATAGATGGGTTGCATATACCTTACACAGTCCAAAATGATACTGTTGGAGGTCAGACCACATCACATCGTCCTCCCCTGCCGAGTCCCCAAATGTAAAATACAAGCTTCCCCAAACAGGGCGGGGGCTGAAGTCAGTTTCACCCAGATTCGGGATGGTTTCACATGACGCTACTGCAGTAAAGCCCTACCGTTTGCCCGGGTCCCTTCTTTGGGGGCGATCCTCGTCCCTCGGAACGCCATCGTTTCCTCTTCCGCCCTAGCCCGCCCCGTTCCCAATCAGCGCTGTTACAAACGGCGAATTTGCGTGGGTTCAGGCTTCAGGCACGGCCGCAGGATGAACTCATGTGCTAGATTGACTTTGATACGCGGGTTTCCGGCGGTCTGATTTGATGCCCTGATTATAGCTCATATGTTTGATGTACTCTACCAGTTACCACATGGCTTTCACGGGTGTAGGGGACGATCTGCTCAAGGGGGGAAGCCGCGATCTTTGCCCTCGTTTTTTTAATCTGCGTTATCACCCTGCTCGCCATGACATCTTTTCTTACGGCGTTCGTGTGGAAGCTTGTTCATAACCTCGGTGCAATCTCTCCTCAACAACGTCCCATCGCATTGAGCTGATTGTTGCGAGAAGCGTCATTGCATAGTCTTACTTGCTTAATTGGTCAATAGACGCATTGCAGGGTTCAATTGGCCTTCAAGATCTTGGAGGAGCCTGGTTTCCCCGGATTGTCATTCCGACCGGCAGGATCTCAAGACTGGAACGATTGCCTCACGGCCAAACCGGCGAGCACATCTCCTAATGGAGGACGACAATCGGATATCAATAACAGTGTGTGGAGATGGTGGTTGCGGTATGCATTCCTATAACGCACATCCAGAAGAGGCTTGTCATTTACTCAAGTTACCTGAAAAGGGAAATCTTCAATAACCTTACGGCTGGTCCGTAGTCAATGGACACACGAGTAAGCCATTGGCCCGTTCATTCCCCCTATTCAGATGACTGACGCATCCTCCCTCAGATACGACCCCACAATAGGTATCTCCCACCCTCATCATTCCCCTCGATGATCAAGCCTAATGCCCTATGGTGCCAGAGGACTCCTACTCCACAACGCGTACCATCGACGGCCAATCCTACTTTCTATCCCTCACAGACACCGCCGGCCAAGAAGAGTATCGTGGGCTTTGGGCAGCCTCGAACCTCAAATCCGACGCTTTTCTCCTGGTCTACGACATCACCGCCGCCTCCTCTCTCGAAAACCTCGACTACTTCATGCAGATGATAGATATCGAATGTGACACGCGGCAAGATGCTAGGGGCGTGCAGCCAATTCGAATAATAGCCGGGAATAAGTGTGATCTGAAGGAGGCGAGGGTTATCAGTTCAAGGCAGGGATTGGAGTTTGCGAGGTGGAAGGGTTGTGGTTTCATGGAAACGAGTGCGAGGGAGATGGTCAACATTGAAGAGACATTTGCTCGTGAGTGAGCCTTGCACCGTCGTCATATTCTCGATAGCACGAGATCCAATTTGGCTACCGATTTTCCCTAAGCCATTGCACGGAGCATTGCTGACATATGCTATTGCACTAGTCATCGTCCGCCGCGTTGTTGCTGCCCGTCGTGCTCACGCCTCCGCAATGGGCTCAGGAACAGCACAAAATAAGAACGGTCTTTTTAGTCATGGACACTCTGCATCCAGAACCCAACCCTTGACGCCAATAGGCGACAAAGAAGCAGCGGACATGACAGATTTCCCGGAACGGCCGGGGGCCAAGAAGACGAAACGAGGAGGGTTTTGGGCAAGGTTCAAGTGTTGGTGAGCGAAAAATCGAATGTATGGGAACGGTACTGGGCATCTGGATGTCGGCAGCATGTGGGAGGAGCATCGGCGTTTTTGACTGGGCAATTCTGCATTTAATTCTGCTGGATGATACCTATCACTGCGTTGTTTGTGGGTCACTAGAATTGCATGATTCTAGCACAGTTGCCGAAAAGCCGACACTTTTTCTCCAATCGTTTCGAAAGTAATGCGTCAGCCAACCCTCCGTTGTGGGCTTACAGGTCGGCCAGGGTCAGTTTTTTCTCGGCCAGGGTCTATTTCGCGCATATGGCGTTTTTACCCTAGATGAGGTCCGCGTATGTACCGAGTATAAGCGTTTAACCCTCGATGAGGTTTCTTAGGCAATAGGTATTATGGCCTAATTACGAGTGCATATGCTTAGCATAAGAAGTAGTTCTAGGGAGTAGGAAAATCCTAATGTATAAGTCCTTGCGGTTTTATTTTTTTTACTACTTATGCTTAGCATATGCATTACCTAGACTAGGAAATTTAATTTAACCCTAGATAAGGTCGTTGCATATGCTAGGTACTAGCGTTTACGAACTGCTATGCTGAGACGATGTTAACCCTGGCCGAGAAAAAACTGACCCTGGCCGACCTGTGACCCGCTCCGGTGTCAAATGGTGTTTAGCATTGCGTGACCGAGATCTTATGCAAGTGTTTGTGCATTCACATTGGACCCTGCCTCGACAGGATCTGCAGCGCTAACGCCAACGGGTTCCGCGGCGCGAGTTCCATGACATAAACTCAAGTACTGAGGTACTCAACTGTGGGGAATTGAGCGATATTCACTCTTCACTCGCAAGGAACATCAGATCTCATCAAGGACCGTATGTTCCTGATTGCACTTCAAAGATCACTACCACAATACAAGGATCTTCCCTGATACACTACCTTGTCCCACGCAGAACCTCGAAAGACTACGCGTCAGTCATGGCAGACGAACCCAGACGCTCGACCTCGAGCTCGCATAGTACCAATCCCTCTAACCTCGATGCGCTCTCTCGACCAACTTCGCAACGCACGCCGTCTCAGACAAACCGTCTTGGTCATTCGCACTCGCCTAGCCAGAGCCACCGTCAGAGCTTCACCGAGACTCTTCGAGGCATGCCACCCTCCCCGCGCCAGAACAGACACCTATCTTTTCCACAAGCGCAAGTACAGGATCTGCTGAACAATCCACCCACCAGCGGTCATTCAGATCCAAAATTCGTGGGAAGAGACTGGCAGCATATCAGCGTTGGGGAGCTGTGTGACGAGGAGGATCTGAGGTTTGTGGAGCTGGACACTGGGGTTGAAGATGCTACCAATGTACGACTCTTCACCCCGTGGATGTCAATTGACCACAGCTTAATTTTGATACAGCTTTTGACCGAGTCTGGAGCTCCTGTACTACTCATCCGAGCAAATAAAAACGAAAAATCGGCTGTTGCAACCTTCGATTACCGCGACCTGACCCAATATCTCCTCTTTGCCACAGGCCAACTCTTTCCTGACGAGGAACATCTAGTGGTCTTCCAGAATCTTGCCAAGAAAGCCCAGGTGGGCCAGAAGATACCACTGCGAGATGCTAAGAGCTTAGGCAACAAGGAACCTTTTGTCACACTACCGCATTCGGCGGACTTGACAGCTGCCGTGAAGACTTTTGGAGGTGGTGTACACAGGATCATTGTTCTGAAAGAAGGCACCAATCATGCTGTGGGCATATTAAGTCAATTGACATTGGTGAAGTTTTTGTGGGAGAATGGGAGGAGCTTTCCTATACTCGATCAATTGTATCCGAGGGAAGTCAAGGAGCTGGGTGTCGGGACTCAGCAGCTAATATCAATCAAGTATGTCCATTCATGATGGTGACATTCATCTGGCTAGGAGCTAACTTGAATGGCAGTGGAGATAGGCCGCTGAAGGAGGCCTTGATCCTTATGAACAATGAAGGAGTCACATCCTTGGCGGTTGTGGACAATCAGTACAATGTTATGGGGAATATATCGAACGCCGATGTCAAGGTTCGTAGAGTCTCTATTATATTGGACTACCCGCTAATAAAGTGCTAGCTCCTCACGAAGTCAAGCTCTGCACCCTTACTCGAGAATACCTGTATACATTTCATCTCCGTCATTCTCTCTACTCGTGGCATGAATGACGGCAAAGATTCTTTTCCAGTGTTTCACATCAATCCTTATTCTACACTCGCACACACAGTCGCAAAGCTTGTTGCTACGGGAGCGCACAGGTAAGAAGTCTTTCACTGGTCACGGAATGATCATGGGCTGATATACCCCCAGAATGTGGGTCGTAGAAACGCCAACCGCCTCATCAACTCCCGCCCCCTCCGCTCCAACAACGCCGGGCCCAGGTCCCACCCCACATGGCGCCCCTATCTCTATAGCCCACCCAGCCGTCGCCCACCCGCCCCAGCTTACCACGTCCTTCCCACAAGCCAATCCACCATTCCAACCACTCAGCGCCACACCCTCCGTCTCCGCTTCCGCACTACCTGGACAGCACATGGCGGGCCGTCTTTCCGGCGTTGTTAGTTTGACAGATATCTTGAATTTGTATGCGAGAGCGACCGGTTTGCATCCGACCGACCCGGAGGAAGCGAGGCGGAAGCGAAGAGGCAGCAGCAGTTCAAGTCGAAGTGGGATCAGGGGAAGCTTGGACAGTGCGAGAAGTAGTGTCATTGATTTGAGTAGGGAGAAGCGGTGAAGTCTTCTCGTGAGATGTGATTAAGACTTGGAGAAAAAGCATCTTTCTGGGGCTGATGTAGCTCCTATAAATGAGGCGCTAAGGTCTTTCTGGTGGGTTTTCCATGGCTTGGTCATGGAATTTCTACGACGAGCTTCAGTTGCTTATATTGTTGCGTGCTTTGCACATGGCTTGCGAGATACTGATTCATGATGATACCAGGTATTTCTGTTTCTATCCTTCGTCATCCGCAACAGTGTATTCCCGCATCCTATGTCACATCACGTGAGCATGCTGGGGCCGTCGCTTCGATGATGAAGGTAAGCAGACCCTGCAGGCGTGAGAAGATCTTTTGTGCAGCTTCAAGCCATGCGCAATTTGCATCTACCTCGAGCAAGAGCGGAATGTGTTTCGGTGTTGCGATGCATTACCTTACCGTTACATTGCTCACCGGAGCGGAGCTTGATCCAAGATAACAAGGGGTGAATACCGTTTATCAGCAACATGCAATTGGATGATTCTTGCAGACTAATCATAGCTCAAGCCCATATGAGGTCAGGGCCAGTACTGACGACAGAGCCTGTGAATGTGTAACCCTCAACTCACCCAACTTTCAATTCGTCAAACCTGAAGCAGAAATGCAGGAGCTCAGACGGACCGAAGGTATCCAGGAGCCAGCTCATTTGATTAGCTGCCCATCTTTACGGAACCAAATATGGTGCCACAGCACGCGATGACAACCAGGAGGTCGATCCAGAGGAAACAGATCATCAGGGGCGACCCACTTTTGAAACGTTGTGCAGAAGAGGCTCAGCTGCGCATTTCACTCGAAACATACTCTTATCTTCCTCGGCACAAGCTTGAGACCATCAATCTCGTGACTGGACACTTTGAGATTGGGTGCGTAGATTGACAACATCCGGCAACCTGGGCATGGTATGTGCTGCGGGATGGCTTTCCGACTTCTTCCATCCAACGATCTTTCCGACTAAGCGACCCTTGTTCCAACTGAAGACGAGCAAGCAGCCAATCGCCTGTTTCAACAGACGGCGTCCGGTCAAACACACATTATGCCATCACGTTCACCGAACCTGAACGAGAGCCCGCATAAGATATCAACAGTATACGATCATGTACAAACTCTGAACGACCACAAAGCTTTGCCACTATGGGGGAAAATGAAGACCCCGATCTCCCTCGACACCTACAAAGCTATCCACAGGAATGATCCTCTTGTCCAAACCAACAATCGCTGCCCAGCTCGCGTCTGCCGTCATATGATTATCATCACATAAAGGCTGTTGCTAATCCCCCACGGAACCCCCAAATACGGAACCTTGTCGCTAGCCGGCTCCGGCACTCTAGCACGAGGCTCCACAGAAGCGATAGACGCGTATTCGATGATTCGTCCTAGATCCCTACGAGCGAGACAATTATCTCCGTGACGACTAATAATACGCCAGACCAAGGATCCTCGGGATCCGTTGGTGAGCCAATTTTGTATTCTGATGATTAGGAAATGAGTCTAGCCACACCGCAAATGCCATGTGCGAATGGTATGGCGCCATGTCGCCATCCTCCAACAGTTGAAACGCGTTCTAGGGAACGCGACGGACCGTGGGTGCAGATGATTTGCTCCAGGGAACATCATCGTATCCCGCCTATCTACCTGAAGTCAGCCGCCCTAGATAAAGACGAAACCTCAGATAACATCAGGAGATGCGGTGCCGTCCTTGCATTCTCAGCATAAAGAGTTCGGAACACCCCACGCTCTTCGATGATGAGATACTAGCCTATATATCACATCTTGACCAAACTGGGCATCTCCACTGCCTTAGCACGCTGGCAGCCTAATTGATCGTTGCAACTCCTGTCCTGACTGACTCGGCCAGCACGCCGTTGTCGCCCAGCTATGGATGCAAGCAGAGCAAATACAGCTATCGTGAATTGCACGGATAGCTCGGCAATGTTCGACCAGCGGTGTTGGGACATACTCGATATCTCAGACTATCTCGGCAACGCCACGGGCTGGGTCTGGACATTTCCAACATGTGATACCAGCTCCATGGCCATGTACAATGGAATAGGTGATCAAATTAGCACACATGGATCCTAGAACATGCACTGATCGGCGACTTCAGGATGCTGTTTTCCGGATGAGGCTTGGTCGACGTGCTTTTTGCGCTATGCATGGAATGGTCCTGGGACAAATTGCACCACAATCGATAATAAACAATGTGTTTGGCCTTCGAATGCGTGGGGAAACTGTACGTTTGAGGAATATCACGAGTCACCAACTATTTCCAATGACTGACAAGGACTCAGTCAACCCTAACTTGAACTCCTGGCAACTCCCTAGGGTACGTTATGTGCTGTGGAATATATACCAGATCAACAATCTGTTCAATACATACTACACTGGTAACCTCAACAGCTGGATGGCCCTTTGTTCGTTCTCGCGCTGACTGTGCAACAGCCCTACAAAATGCCGTCAATGATGTTCAGCTAATGATCTCGGGTCTCACAACTCATATTGACCTGGTCAAAAAGCCATCGACTACGCTTTTCGACATCTTGAGCGCGCTCACAATGGGGCTCGTTTTCCTTTTTGTATGCAAGCACTTTCAAATCGCTACACTGCAAAATTCCTAACTTACGCATGCACTAGATTCCAGCGATATTCGACGTCATACCAGAAATAATCTCCAAGGAACTAACGCCGGTAGTCCAGGGCTTCACACTAGGCCTCACGCAAACCCCGAGCACCATGAAAGCACTCTGGGTACGTTGGCATCGAGACCCGCCACATGATCACATACTAACACTTAAGCAGCCTTCAGGAGATGCCGAATCGCAAACGTATCAGATTGCCGAGCTGACTCAACATCTTGACACTATCAACAACCAATCCTCAGCCATAGTTAACAATGGGCTTAGATCACTAATGACTGACGCTGCGTCTTTTATCACTTTTGCCGGTCACGGCGGCTTCTCTGGTGCTGTACGTATCTGTGGACATTACACCTCGGTCTTCAAATGTTATCGAACTGATCCCTCCCTACAAGTTGTGTCTTACATATGTCGTACTGGCAAGGCAATGCTGACTTAGATCTCAACCCAGACGCAAATTTCAGTACCGGATGATACGGACAGTATAGCCTTTGCTTTGAAGACTTATTTAACGTCCATATCAATGCAAGAAAACGGCTGGTACGCATGGGTCAATGGAACCACCGATCGACCCCACCACCCGATGGAGCTTTGTTACAAACACACCAATAACATCCTAGACTGCTATTTGAATACTATATGGGTCAGTCCGCAGAGTGGTCGACGTTACTACCTTCGCCAGAAAGGCAAAAATAAGTCCAATGCCGTCACACTCGTCGACGAGGTTGTTGGTAACGGTTGGGCCGACCTGCTCACGTTGTTGGATGGCGCATACAATTGTACTGCATCCGTAAGTCCTTCATTCCATGCTTTTACCCCATGCGCACGACTTTGAGATATCAAAGATGGAGAATGCGAGCTTCTGGTCACAACATGTCTTTTGCGAGGTACCACCTTCATTGAGTATGAAAACTACTGACTTCTGAATTACGTAGGGTAAGTGATAGAAATCAGAGAAAGCCTGAAACGCGCATTAATTGACATACCATGACTATCAGGCAAAGCTGGCAGCTCGCTCGTGAACGTTGATCCTGCAGCCGGCACTATAGATATGGATTGCATATCTCAATTGCCCATATACGTACCAAAAGGCCATTGCCCGGAAGGGGTATTGATGATGTCCGACGGCTCCTGTCCGTTTGGATCTATCGTGGATACATACCAACCTGATGGACCAGCCATCCACGGAATGGCCGCTGGTTAATTACCCTCTCCAACGCCGCAATTACGCCAGTACCCGCTTCTTGTCGGTCATGAGTTCAATCACACGGCAGGTATTCCGAAACACGAAAGCTCAAATCGTCGCTATACTCATAACATGATAGGTTCGCTCCCAGATTTGCGCCTATTCCCAGGGAGGATTGGATTCGCGCATCGCGTCCTTAATCGTTCGAAAAAGGAAATATTTCGCGCATTCAGTCACATCTGGGCTCGCCTATCGAGCCATGCAAGTACAGAGATGTCGCGCTACAGTACGACTGGCGAAATTCGATATCGGTTTCACAAGATCGCCCAAATCCGCAAACCTCAGCGCAGAAGGCCGACAAGGCCATCAGGTGGCTTCGTGCCGTGAGGTCCTTTGGATCTTCGACCTTTTGCTGCGCCTGCTCGGCTATCAGCGCCGTGAAAGAGAGAGGCGGTGAAGGAGCTCGTCAAGCATGGTTGTAAGGATTGGAAGACAGCTTCTCAGGATTGGAAACATGGGTTTGGCCGGTTGTGTAATCATCAACGAACTAGAATAGATGGGACATTTGAATTGACCGATGCGACATGCAGCATCTGTCATAGCATGTGCTCTATACTTCTTCGATTGACAGAGTTGTGGGCTGCGCAAAGTGAGGCCAATGGTCACATAAAATGACCGCTGATTGGGATATGTTTTAAGAACAGAGTGTTGTTATATTCTCGTTATGATACAACTATGTTTGACTATTGTATCTGTCGGAGCTCTGCTGTCGAGAGCTGCGGTTGGAGTATAGCGCCACACCGCCCATCTCTTCAGGTTAGCGTTCCAGAATGCCAGGCCCGGGCCGAAAGAGACGCGCTAACAGACGCGATCGAGCCCTAATCACTCTAATGACGATGGTCTATATCTTGACAGCAAGCTCAATGTATTCAGCGCATTCCCAGACGGCCTCGAGCCAGTGGCAATGTCCACCGCAAGTAAACGACGGAAGACAAATAACCTCAAGCCGTCGTCACAAACAGTGGGAAGCTTAGACTTCTTTTTTGGCAAGCATAAAAGCGAGAATGTCCCCCAGAAGGAAGTTGGTGAGGCGCCAATACCAGGTGGGACGAATGGACACCGAGTGCAGCAGAAAGAGAAGAGCATAGAGTCAGGCACACAGGGTCTGACCGATGAAGAGTATGCGCGGAAGCTTCAGACAGAGTGGGATGAGCAGGACAAGGGGGCTAGATCAACAGGTCATTGGAGTCAAATGGAGCTAGACGAAACAATTCAGGAAAACGGCGCAGTGGCCAAAGATGATGACACATCGGTGGATCAGCAGGATAGTGTCGCAACCCCACCATGTGCAGCGAACCACGGAAAGGAGACGGCTAAGGCCAAGAACGCAACCGTGTTTTCAAATAAAACAGACACATTATCTCTCCAATCTGCTGCCTCGGCTGAAGATGCAGTTTCCTCCACTGTCCCATTTGATGAAAATCCTCTGACGTTCGACACGTTGAAATACCTCCCAGATCTCCGGAAGCATTGGGCTACAGAGGGTGGCAATGCATCGTACGGGCTTCTTACCAGGTGCTTTGTGCTGGTGAATAGCACGCAAAGCCGAATCAAGATAGTCGATACGTTAGTGAATTTTCTCAGAATTATCATTGAGGGCGATCCTGAAAGCCTATTGCCGGCTGTGTGGCTAGCCACGAACGCAATATCACCGCCATACATATCATTAGAGCTGGGACTGGGTGGCTCAGCTATATCTAAAGCATTGAAAAAGACGTGCATGCTCGACAATGCTGGACTCAAGTCGCTGTACGACAAACATGGGGATGCCGGAGATGTTGCATTTGAAGCCAAGAAACGGCAGAGCTTCACTCTGCGGAAGCCAAAACCTTTGTCGATCAAAGGCGTGTTCGAAAGCCTGGTCAAGGTTGCTAACAGCAAGGGCACTGGAAGCCAGGAGTTCAAACAGCGGATTGTGGAGAGGCTATTGCAAGATGCTCAAGGTGCTGAAGAGAGTAGATATCTGGTCAGAACGTTGGCTCAGCATTTGAGGATAGGAGCCGTGAAGACTACCATGCTCATCGCTTTGTCTCGCGCCTTCCTGCTTTCGAAGCCACCGGGTGCTGACTTTAACATCAAGTCACAAATAGAGCTGGCGAAACTTAAGAAGGAAGTCTTAGCAGAAATTTATGGAAAAGGTGAAGAGTTGGTAAAAGCATGCTTTGCGCGCCGGCCAAACTACAATGATCTCGTTCCTTGCCTTCTCGAAGTTGGTATTTCTGACGAGCTTCTTGTTCGCTGTGGGCTAGCGCTGCATATACCACTGCGGCCTATGCTGGGAAGCATCACCCGTGATCTCGGCGAAATGCTCACAAAGCTGCAAGGCCGCGATTTCAGCTGCGAATACAAGTACGACGGGCAGCGAGCTCAGGTGCATTGTGATGAGGAGGGGAAAGTATCCATTTTCTCGCGACATCTAGAGGTCATGACAGACAAATACCCAGATCTGGTAGCGCTTGTACCGCAGATACGTGGAGAAAGCGTTAGTAGCTTCATTCTCGAAGGCGAGGTTGTGGCCATCGACCAGGACACCGGAGACTTGAAAGCTTTCCAGACTCTTACCAATCGAGCGAAGAAGGACGTGGCTATCAATTCCATCAAAGTCGAAGTCTGCCTTTTCTCTTTCGATCTCATGTACCTCAACGGCGAAGAATTGCTTGACAGGCCGTTCCGAGAGCGACGAGAGCTTCTTCGTAGCTTGTTCGTAGAGATCCCTCATCGTTTTACTTGCGTCAAAAATATAGACGCCACGTCCGCGGACTCGGAAACAGTCCTTGAATTCTTCAAAAGCGCCACCGACATCAAATGTGAAGGCATCATGGTCAAAGTCCTCGACAATGTCCCTAATCCAGCACTCCAGATCGAAGACTGCGGAGATGAGGCCGAAACTTCCACCAAACCTCCAGAACCCACCAAACCCACCAAATCAACCAACAAATCAAAAACCAGGTCCAAGACCACCCCTACAGAAAAGACCGACGAAAAAGAAAAGGGCACGCGCCGCAAAGCCCTCCTCTCAACCTACGAACCCGACAAACGTCTCGACTCCTGGCTCAAAGTGAAAAAAGACTACAACACCTCCGCCGATACCATCGACCTCATCCCCATCGCCGCCTGGCACGGCCAAGGCCGCAAAGCGAAATGGTGGTCGCCCATCCTCCTCGCCGTCCGCAACCCCACAACCGGCTCCCTCGAAGCCGTCACGAAATGCATCTCCGGCTTCACGGACAAATTCTACATTGCAAACAAAGAACGCTACAACGAAGCCACCGGAGAGAATCTGATCAGTAGACCGGGTTATGTGGAGTATCCATATAGCCCGGATGTCTGGTTCGAGCCGCAGGAGGTGTGGGAGATGGCGTTTGCGGATATCACCAAGAGCCCTACGTACCTGGCTGCGATCGGGTTGGTGGATGAAGGTCGTGGGTTGAGTATGCGGTTCCCGCGGTTTTTGAAGGTTAGGGAGGATAAGGGGATCGAGGAGGCGAGTACGAGTGATTTCCTTGCGGAGCTGTGGCGGAAGCAGGAGGCTAAGGGGGGTGGTGGGGGGATGAGGGAGGAGAAGGATGAGGATGAGGAGTAGCGGGTGCAATTCTCATCTGGTTTACAAGGCGTCGTTTTTGTCGCGCGATTAGCCGATGGTAGGAGCTATGGCAGGAGTGATACTAGGGGCGATAGCAGGTACCATAAAAGGGCCTCCAGCAGGAGCGACTGCAGGGGCGCGGGCATGAGGGACGGCGATAGAGCGGCGACGGCAGGGCTGCAGAACGGGAGATCCATGGGCTACAATCTATGTCGTGGAGGCCTTGCCACGTGATATTAGTGGTGGAGATTCTACGATTTGCGGCTCGCGACAGTAGCGTCTGGCCAACCGATTTGCAATTTACTGCCTCTCCGGCCAGACGCACTCGCATTCTTCTCCGCTTTCATCTTCCACTTCCTGCCCATCCTCGTCTACGTCTTTCCCATGAACATCCGCCTCGGCCAGGCCGAGAAGCTCAAATTGCTCCTCTTCCTCCATGTCTCTATCCTCTATTGCGTCATCGGAACTTCCGCCTTCCTTGTGTTCGATTTCGTCTTCTAAGCCAAAGAGTGCTCCCTTGGTGAACTCGCGCTCCACCACTCCTCGCTTCGTTGTATAGCAGATCTCCCTCAGGCGAAATGCGAACACGAAACCCGATCCGCCCTCGAAAGACGACTTGTTCCTCTCGCCCCAGCCCACGTCACCCTGTGGACCTGCACTAATAGGGACCCCTGAATTGGTCCCGTCTACGCCCAAATGCACATGCACGCCGCGTTTCCGCAATACCGCCTGGGCTCCGCTTGCACCAAATGCGACCTTGATGGCCGTGATCATATAAACGTTGTGATGAAACCTTTTACCTGCTAGGAAGGCCTGCACTGGGGCCGTGGTGACGCTTTTTTCGACATACGCCTTGGTAGGCCAGAACGTGTGCGTTTCCAATCGTTCGAATTGATAGGCGTTTGTGCTGCTAAGATCCCAGTTGAAACTGACGTCGGCACCTGCGCCTAATACCTGGCAAAAGCTGCTCCAGATGCCAACTCTGCCGTTCTTGTGCTTCTCGAGCACGATTTTCCAGTTGTCTTCGTGTTTTGCCGATATGGGCATGACGGCACGATCGATCGGCAGCGGAGGGTTCAGCGGCATCTCAGGCGAAAGGGGCGAGGTGATGATGCTCCCAATTGCAATTGGCCCCGAGGGAGGGCAGTCGCGCGTTGGAGCAAGGAAATACGTTTTGCTGGCTCCGGCCATCGTGAACTGCTCCGTACCTTGAACGTGGCCGATGAATGGATTGAACCCCTTCGCTTTGATGCGCACAGTAAGGCAGTGTAAGTCGGCTCAATGGTATCGTTTGTGATCTAATCATTGAATTTTGACTGGTGTTGTAGCTAGAATCGCTGCGTGACGCAGCCCTGCAGATTGTGAGGCAAGCGAGGCTGACTCTCGCAGTACGCGAAGTGGGGTCTCTCGAAAATCGCGAAGCATGCTATCAGCCGCGACGGCTGTGTGCTCTGTTCATGGGAGCCAGGCGCTTCCGTCGAGGTCGAGGACGACTGAGTGCAAGATAACCTCCCTCCCTTACGACTTCGTGTTGGCCACTCCTCAACCCCATTTCGGTGTCGTCGGCTATGAATGTCACTGGCTCTACTTGGTGAACGTGAGCGTCTGCAAGTTCCATGTCATCTTCAGGCCCCAACCTAACTGGCCTCGTGTTCCCGCGAACAGGCCGAGGAGCGTCTTCAAGTTCCGAGTCGTCGTCGTCGTTCGGTGTTGAAAAGAAACAGATATAGACGAGAGCGATTAACACAATGAACCCCAACAGAGATCCCACGATTGCTCCGATGGCTGAAGGTGAAAGCCCCGATTTGGGTCGAGCTTGTGGACTCTGGTCGGACGTTGGTGTAGGTTTAGAAAGGGTAAGCGTGGTGAGGGTAATGAATGTTGTGGTTACCGGGCCCCCCAAGTGCGTCAGAGTTTGCGTTATCGTAATCGCACCAACGGAAATCGGCGCTGGTGGGGGCGTATATTGGAAGGTCGCCATGCGCTTGTCCTTCGTGGGACCTTCCCTTTGTAAGATTCAATCAACATTTTGACTTCTGCTATCATCTTAGTAAGCATAACCATTGCCATGCAACCAGAACAGCCTTTCTCCAGCCTTCTATTTTTCCAGCCGCATTTCAATATTCTAGGTGGCGCTATGTTGTATGTAGCTAAATGATCACCTGCCTTAATGGGGTTAGGCTAGTATTTCAGCTGTGCCAAATCTCACAGCCAGACTTTGGACCAAAATTCATCGACGCTTTGACGACGTGTCGTGAGTTTAGGCGAGTGGATCAGCATGAGGGCATCGTCCATTACCAACTTTGATCGTCGCGAGTACCAGCGGAAGATCCAAGATGCGGAATCATTACAAAATCGAGGTAAATACGCCGAGGCTGCAGCGTTGCTTAGGCAAAACTTGGCCTCAAGCACGCAGCACCTCGGCGTCCGACATTCGGCCACGCTCGACGATCAGGATAGTCTTTCAGACTGCTTGCATGACCTTGGTGAATATGCGGAAGCCGCGGCCTTGGACAGGAGCACACTGCAAATCAGAAAAAGAAACGATGAGAAGTCGCAAGAGACTCTTGCCACTCAATATAGCCTTGCCAACAATCTTAGTCAGCTCGGCCAGTACAAAGACTCGATAGCACTGTATCGGTCAGTTGTAGCACATAGAAAAGAAGTTCTGGGAGAAAATGACAATGATACGCTTGCAACCCGACATCAACTTGCTTACAACCTTCATAGGCATGGGCAAGATAAAGAGGCCTCGCAAATCAATAAACAGATATTGGAGTTGAGGGAAGGAAGGCTGGCGCCTGATGATTATGATTTGATTGCCAGTAGGCACAATCTTGCGATTAATCTCCATGCTCTCGAAAACCTCGAAAAGGCAATGGCTTTAACCAATCAGAATCTTGTCCTTTTACGATGTTACAGACCTGCGGCCGATGGACAACTACGAGAAGTGGAAAGGCTCCAAGAGCGCATTGATTTCGACATTCTAGCTCTGAAAAGGTCAAAGAAGGCTTCGCAAGAAAAAGAAGAGGCAGACATCGAAAGGCCAGGTAAAGTGGAGACGGCGCCTACGAAGGGTGAAGTCCCGTCCATGATCGTCGCTTCGAATCCACCAGCCAGGACTTCGTCTCAAACTCCACGTCCAACCTCTACTCAGGGCAAAAAGACGGCGGATGGTAAGACAGGAGAAAGTTCCAGTGGAAAGTCAAGGATAATTGAGACGCCGTTGAAGAAGAACAAATCTCCTTCGATGACCGTCCCCCCGACTCCAGTAGCTGACACTTCGCCTCGACCTCCCCCTCCGACCTCCAGCCATAGCAAAAAGACGGAAGGTACGTACCAAAACCGGTCTTTTACCCAAGTATTAGTTTCCCGTCTGTCAGGCAGTATAGCCCACATTAGACTAAAGCAAAGCAGGAGATGAGACCGCAATTCCTCCACGAAAATCTTCTCCAAGGCGTGAACATAGAGCCAAGTCCAACGAGCGTAGACCTCACAATGAGCCCAAAGCCTCGGATCTTCGAGTGCCTTCAACGCGAGAGCAGCGCTCGAGATCAGTCGGTGCAAGCTCAAGCGAGCAAAGTGAAACGATTTTCCAACGAAGTCGGGTTTACACCTTTTCAGATTTATGCGACTCGCGGCCTTGCGAGGGTAGTTTATTTGACACTACGCAGTAAGTCATACTGCGTCAAATTATCTCCAGGACCGGCTGACGGTCGACTTCTGCTCAAGCACCAAATCCAAATCGGGCTGGTTCCAATGTTTTAAGGATACCCAATCCCTGGTAGCCCAGGGACGTAAAAATTCGGGAAAGCGGGTCAGGATAGCCATGTTGGACACTGGTATCGACTTGGCGCACTCCCAGTTCGGCAAGCTTGATGACGCCCATCCTGAAAACGGCACCCCGCGAAGCCGGGTGAGAAGATGTGTAAGTTTTGTGGACGGTCAAAACGCAGATCATGACACTTCTGGTCATGGGACCCACTGTGCAGCTCTACTGCTGGCACTCGCCCCTGGAGCGCACATCTACGTAGGAGGTTCGTCTTATTCCGAGCCAGCGTTTCTACACAAAGACTGTGTTCTGAGTCGTAACTTGTGTCTGGGGAGCCATGCCTTGCGTTGGCCTTCGATGCCACCTCCTTATGACACGTCTCCTGACCCAAAAACTCTCTAGAAGATAGAAGAGGCAATGCTGACTCCGAAGCGTGCGATAGGAGTAGTCAAGGAGGAAAGTGGACACGTCTCCCCTGAAGTTGTTGCTAAGGCAGGTACCCATGTCCCTCCCGTATTGGCACGAGGTAGCTAAACGTAGTCAAGGCCATCACGCACGCAACCGATGAGTGGAAAGGTACGTATTTTCGAGGCCGTTTCTCCCTGATTCATACCCCAGTTGGAGCTGTGAGACATCCTTCAGAGCCCTTGCACTCGAGATTCTCCTCGAGATTGTCTCACTTTTCTCAACAACGATCCTGAAAAACGAATACTGACTCCATAAATTCAAAGTGAATATTATCACGATGTCTTTCGGTTGGCCATATCACCACCCCGTTGTCGAGCGCGCCATCGAACATGCAACACGGAAGGATGTAATCATGTGCGCTTCAGCTTCGAACAATGGTGCTATTAAGAACGTCACTTTTCCGGCTAGCTTCCCTCCAGTAGTATGTGTGCACTCAGCGAACGCACAGGGAAAGCCGTCAGACTTCACACCAACCCCTCTTGAAAAGGACCCCAATTTCTTGGTATTAGGTGAGAACGTTAGTTCCACTTGGCCCGGAGAGGAGCAGGAAAGAGCTCGCTCGGGAACCTCCATAGCGACGCCCATATTGGCAGCTATCATGGCGTTGGTCCTGGAATTCATGTACCAGAAACCAACAAAGACGTCACAAGACCGGAGGCTGGGGACTGCAAGAGGAATGACACATCTTTTGCAAGCCATGAGCAAGCAGGAACGAGGCTACCATCTTGTTCAGCCCTGGACACTGTATGATTCCAGAAAGCACCGAACGAGAGTGGAGTCCAGGATACTGGACATCATGGAAGAAAGGTTTCCGGAGGAATAACACACGTCTACGAGAGTAAGAGAAGAACCACAATCTTGTTCGGCTCTGAACACTGTCCGCATCTGAGCAAAAGAGAGACCCAAAAAGATTGAGGTCAAAATGATAGACGTTAGGATGACGCATTCGGTCTCGTCTCGCCAACTTCGAACCCTGATCGTGCCGCATAGGATATGTTGTAGCTTTCTCGAAGACTGTAAAACCTAGAGGACTACGAGGAAGTAAGCGATCGTTGATACCGATATTAAATAGCAATTGGAAATCTACCACTCACGCTATTCTGGTCAGGAAATCTGTTGAAAGTCGGCCATGGAAGCTCCACTGCGCTACCTCGATTGAGGTGAGTACATATGTCGAGTACGATAACCGGTGACTATGGATCAGATTCATACATGAGCGCTTTACATACTTTATAGTGCTTCGCCAATTTAAATGCTGTATATTCTGAGCCCTCATACTTTATAAAATACTGGGAAATGTTGGTTAATCAATTGCCATCTTTTCTATATAGTGCTCTGATGATCAACTGCCTTGTTTTATACTCACATAGCCAAGTATGGTACTCTGTATCTCTGGTATAAGTTCATGGATAGTGGTATACAGCTTTACTAGGTTAGATGGTCGGAGAAACATTTAGGACGTAGGAGGGAATATAAGGAAGGTTTTTGGGTTCTCGCTAAAAAGCGGTACTATCCCCTGCTCTGGTATTAAGTCACACCTAGCAACGGCTAACTTGCTCGGGTTTAACGGCTGGGCAAACTAACGTACGTAGGTTTAGATGATCTTCAGTCTGGCCTTCATAGGTTTAGCCGTTGCTAGGTGTGACTTAGGTAATACCAGAGCAGGGGATATCGCAGCTATCGCGCAACTAGTCTCTTCCCGCCAAGCCGAATCCAGACCCTACGCAAAGATATCCTTCCCCTCTTCGGTTTCCTGGATACCTCGCAGGATGACCAATTCACGAAACAGTTGCCCTTTCCAACCGAGAAGAAACATGAGCATCATCCCAAACAACGAAAAAAACGCAGCCATGCCGAACACCCAGCCAATACCCACAGCTTGCGACCATTGTTCGAAAAAGAAAGGAAGAGCAAGGCCCAGCGCAAGCCGATACATGTTCATGGCCACAGACACTTCGACTGCATAGCCGACAAAACATTCGACAACGTAGTTGATGCATACTGGAACGCACAGTAGAGCGGAGAAATTGACCATGAAAGTGCCCAGAGCCAGTACCATGTAATGCAAATGATACTGCAATCCGGCCCCGAATATTCCGAGTCCTATGGGAGACGTCATCGCTGGGAAAATCATACTGTAGAGGCGGTACTCTGGATGCCATGTATTGCGTCCAATGCGTCGGGAAGCCCAAAGAGGAAGCCTGTCATTGAAAAGCGTCCCCGAGACTTGAGCAGCAATCAAAGCTACCCAGATGGTAAAGGTGACTTGGATGGAGATCAACGTAAGCGTGTGTACTCCTGACGGCGTCTCACTATCCGTGAAGACATATACATGGTAATGGCTGAACTTACAGGCTGCGTTTTGGCGCGGCGTGAAGCCATAACCTCCTTCGCTTACTGGCGTCTGAAGGAAGATTGTAAGTTCGGTGGAGATCAGGATACTCCAAGCAAAAGTGATGAGCGTGTAGGAGCCTGCTAGAATGGTCGCTGGAGCCATACCGATGGCGAGTGGTAGGATTGTACTTTTTAGCTTATCACAATTTAGCATAGACTCTTGATCCATCTCCTATGAAAACGCACCAATGCTGCGGTCTGGATCTTGGGCACTACGGAAGTTCCAAAACAAAAGGTTCGGGCCCTATTAGCCAAAAATTGCTCAGGAACCTTGGGGTATTGCGTCTTGTCATTTCCCCGCGCAAAACCTGTCTCTTCGACCAGGCAGAAGACCAGAACAACCGCTACTCCCAGCGGAGCAAGTGTCCACCAAAAGATATCCGGCCACGGCTTTGTATTGACGATAAAGCCTCCAATGGTTGGGCTCGCAATTACACCCAGTAGCAGACTCAATTCGTAACAAGCGAATGCTCTTAGTATCAAATCAGCGAAAAGGAGACCAAGTCCTAACATGTAAGAGCTTACTTTCCACGCTGATGTAGGAAGAACATATCCATTATGTATCCAGAGCCAAGGATGGTAGCCACTGAGCCAAAAAGACCAGCAAAAAGTCGTGATATGAGGAAGGAATCATAATCGTCGCGACCCGTCATCTTTGCGGCCCATAGTTGAGTGGCGATAGCACCTGATAAGCTCCAGAAGATTAAAGAAGTGCGGCCGATCACACGCGCGAATGGGAGAAGAATCAAAGGGCCGACAAAGAGACCGGCGACAGCAGCAGATATTGAGTAAGAAAGCTCGGTAGGGGTCTTATGGTAAGTATGCGAAATGACCACATATCCCGTTTGGTGCGCTGTTGGCGTCGCTGCACCAGCGAAGGCAGCGAAGCACAGCACAAACAGCGTGGTGTACTTTTTCTTCGGGGCCCAATTCTGCAAAGGTCGCGAGACCGAACTGTCAGTCAACGATACCTGGACCTTGGTTGCAGTTGTCTCGCTCGTTCGACCGTCATAATGATCTTTGCGACTTACTAGTGGATCTTTTGGTTCATCACTTGGCTTGGGGATGAGGATGATACCATGCTTTCTATCGGTTCCGAGTTCGAGTTTGCGCTCAGGATCTGCCGCGACAGCCAATTCAGCTTCAGGACCCGCCACATGATGTTCTTCCTGCATCTCGTAGAGGCTTCAACGGTCTTGAGACGGTGTCAGTGTCATAAAGGAAACGTAAGGGGTTCGCGCGTCTGACGAGCGGAAAAAAAATCCAGGCATGCTTTCCCTCAATTGCCTGCGATAGCCGAAGTGGTACCACAACAGTATATCTCAGTTCTACGTTTTAGCAGTGGGCGAATGTAACGTGCGCGACCACGAGAGCCCTGTTCCATGCGGCACAAGGAACGTGTGCGACCCTAAGCACTAATGGACTAGCGTTCTTCATTCGTTACGGCTCGTGTTTGATCGGTCTCGACTACTACGATACTCTTAGAGCGAGAAATTACCAAACCGGGTGCCCGGCTCAAGTCTCCTATCATTGGTGGTAAATCAGGACCTGCAGGAACTAGTGGTGTTGACGTGGAACGTTACAGCGACCATTGGGTGGGTGGCAGGGGGACTATTGCGAGTACGTGGTTTTGGGTCTAAAGTAGACGCACGATGACAAGATGCGGGACATAACAGCCAGGCTACAACTTTCCCGCCATTGGGATCGCCATCATTGAGCGCCTATCGTGGATCCTTCCTTCCTTTTTCGTTATAGGGTCTCCATCGAGACGATAAGGCCTACCATTCGAAGCAAGCAATATGGTACCCCCACTTCCAATCTCCCACTCGCACTCATCTTCGGGCCAACGATGTATCATGTCCAACGTTCACAGCCTAATGCTACAAAGCAGCAGACCTTCATGAAAGAGAGGCCAACCAAGAGGTTTCGGTCTGGGCCCTATCCATGCAGGTATCCCATCGTCCTCAATAACCTCTTAAACATATTCGGCAAAACATCATTAACAAGAGCGAGGAGGGTTCAAGGTCAGCTCTGGCCTTCGAAGCCCGCATTAGTACATGTCTTTTCTCTAGCGTAGTTCGTGTGCCTTTCTCGATGGCTTTATATCGACTTTTGCTGCCAAATCACTCCCAGTTGACTCCACGCTCAAGATCGTTGTCGTTTCCTTGTTTGTTCGAGAAATCAACTTCAACTTCAGTGGTCTTTCGCACCGGGAGGCTTCCCAACGGAATCAGATTTTCTTCACTTATCCCGCTCTTGCCTTGGATGGTGCTCGGGTCTACTTTGGTGAGTTGCTCCCGGGTACGGCTTTGTGTGTAGCTCTTGCTTTGGCGAGCTGAGATAGACTCCCGACTCCAAACGAAAAATTGCCGCAGAGCAGGGGTTGAGGCAACGATCATACCTATTTGATCCTCGAGGCTAGTCACGTTAGTATATCCTTCGACCTGGTTTGCTCAATTTGTGAGCTTACATAGACCATATCTCAACTTCAACAAGGTCATCTATAGGTTTATCATGAGTGTTCTATCTCGACGCAGGGTACGGAAAGGCTCATACGTGTAATGTCTTCAGTCACGAAGTTGGTGGTAACCGTTTTTCCAATAGAGGTGGCCGCGGTACTGTCGAACAGTCAGCCACCTCTGAGTTCAAGCCCCCAACAGCGCTAGTAACTCACAAGAAACCAAGTCCCATGATACAACACAACCCAATCTTGGTACGGAAGCTCATTTGTAAGCCTTGCAGGACGAAAACAGGGAGACCGGCAGTCATGAAATCGGTAATCACACTCAATACTTTGGGCCGCTGTTAGCAACGCTTTGACAATGGGAAGATCATGACTTGCCTCCGTATGCTCTGGTTATCTTGGTCACCACTGGGGTAGAAATGCATTTAGGGTGCAAACTCTTGTCCCAGACTCCTTCGAACGGTGTACATTGCACACCAAGTGTGATGACTGCGACGGCAGTGATGATGAAAAATATGGCTATTGTAGCCCAAATGATGGATCTAAGAGTCCTATGGGTACCTGATAACATCCTCAAAATGAACAAACATATCGATGTCTTGACAAAGAACACCGCGATTTCGTTCGCCATCTCCACCAATGTCGACCATTTGACCACTTGCGATATTTCTTCTTTGGTGAGGTAGTAAACGTGCCGCCCGAAGCCGTTCTTGACCTGAAGATGATTCAGAGCTGCTCCATATATGGATACAGCCTAGATAGTGTCAGATCGTTCGCAGAGACAGCGTCTGGTGGTCAATGAAGGGGGAGGATAGAGGGTCGTACCAACGCCACACAGATCATATAGTCATCCCAATGGATTTGATGATGAATGTGAATTTTGGTATACATGCGCAGACACACCAGTACCAGGGCTGGTCCGAGCGTGATCCAAAGAATGATCAGCAGTGCAGGTGCATTGCTGGTGTTTGGGGGTAGGGGATTTGGTGTCCGTTCGTCCATTGGGACGGACGAGAGGCCTCACGAAGTACAGTGAGGACCACAGAGTTCACTCATGGATAGCTGTGTTGTGAAAATTTGCACAGAGCACGTAACTTGCCAAATTCAATGACGAGAGCTCATGTGAACAGGGTTCCGCAAGTATTGTGCTGATCATACGTTCACGGTCGTTCATGGACAAACTACAATCGTCGGTTGGTATGGTGGGTGGGAGGGCATCAATGCTACCGAGTGATTGAAGGCAATAGATAAGGCTGAACAACACGACGGAGACTCAGAACCTAGGCTGGGACCGGTCCCTGATGACCAGAGTAGATTGTGATCACCGCAGTGGGCGCAGTGTAGATGGGTGGTCCCCCTGCATGCAATGTAGAGGTTGGCACGCATACTGTTACAGAGGGGTAGGGCCTGACGGAGACTTTGTAACTGCTTGTGGTGCGGTCTCCGGGATTCTTATCTATGCGCACAAGGATTCTCCCCCTCAAGGAGCGGTAGTGCAATGCAGCCCTTGTTTCGCCCTATGTGCTGGCCACAAAGGATCTATTGGGTAGAACTCCGGGTGTAACCCAAATTATGTTTGATGTGTCGGTGCTTATTGTCGTGATGGATAGGGGAAGGGCTGCGAGAACCACGACTGACCACTTAGAAGCCAATCTGTGACGTTCTCAGCTGACCTTGTTTACGTAAAATCTTGCAGTATGGCTGAGAAGTTGACGCAGGGTCGGCCGAGGATCCGTTGATGGTGGGCTGCATGGAAATCGTGGCATTCACGTCGCTAAGGGAACATCTAAAAAACAACAAGCCTGTAATTTATCCATACAATTTGAAGTCTCGAAACGATACCGGGCTCGAACCTTCTCTGCTCAAATCCCATCTTGGGAAAGAGTCGGTTGACCTGCCTCTACATGTTTGTATTGTACTGACATCGCGCCCAAGTCATCCATACTATTAATCAGTTGGATGAGGCTCGGAGATGGAGGTGCTGGTACTCGGACTATGTCGGACTGGAACCACTTGTCCGTACTCCAGTCCCACCGAGGGTATTTCTGCTGATGAATGAGTTAGCAATGACCATAGCGTTACAAGAGCTGGGATACGGAGAGATTTATCACATGAGATCCGCTTATGCTAGCGAACGCGATGTCGAGCTATGGATTCAAGCTCTGGAAGCAAAGTATGAAGGTAAAGGAGCGCCTTTTGCCAGAGCACAATGGGATTCAATCTTTGGTGATCGCAAGGTAGGTGTTTCCAAACGTGGGTTTAGCTGCAGATAACGAATTTCCAGGCTGTTTCCGATATCCCATGTGCATTTTTTGCTAGAGATTTGGTCGAGGCTTATCCAGAGGCCAAAGTCATTCTGACCACACGGACGTCAGAAAGCTGGCACAATTCGATGATGCAGACTACCTGGGCTGTCTACCAAGATAGAGTACGATGGATTGCTGCTAAGTTAGACGGTCCAACTGCACGCCGCCGCCGCATGAGCGATTTGTTCTTCCAGCACTTCTTCGGGCACGATTTCCCTCAGTTCGGAAGACGGGTTTTCGATGAGCACAACAACGATGTCCGGCGTCTAGTGCCTTCCGACAAATTCTTGGAATTTCGAGCAACAGACGGCTGGGAGCCATTGTGTAGATTTCTTGAAAAAGCTACACCGCAAGATAAGGCATACCCGAGAACGAATGACGTTCAGTCTTTCCTTACAAGTTTCGAAGCTATGAATAAGACAGTGTTCAGTCAAGTGTTACGGTCGTTGGTTACAAAGACGCTGCCGATTATAATCATCTCCACCATTTTGGGCTGGAAATTTTGGGGAAGTCAGCACTTCAAGGGCCATTAGGTGATACTAGATTATACTTTGATACATCGAGGAAGTATCTAGCCTCGGCTTCAGGTATTCAGTGGCTTGTAATAAACTGGTCAACCGAAGGGAATCATATGAATAGCTTGGAACTCCCGGAATTTATATTAGGAACCCTGCAGAGGTCGTCTTCCGACGACTGTGACCCTGTCTTGATTGATGGCAACACCTTTCCGACACTCCGAGTCCGCTTTGATGAGGCTTCCTCGGAGAGCTTGTCCACTACCATCTCCCAACGGGTCTAAGGCTCGATAGCTCATCTCCTCAAGTGTCAACAGGATGACATCATTGTGCAGCATCATATGTGAGAGATCTGTCTCCTTCCGGTGTTCAAAAACATCGATCAACTCGCTTTCGAGAAATGTCTTTGGCAGATCGGCAACCCACCTAAGGAGGTTATGATCGTAATCCCAAGGATTTCTGCTGGGCGTATAGTATACTTACTTCGGATGCATTCTAGTATCCTTCTGTCCAGTAGGCGCATTAATTGCGGCCGTGAGGTTTGCGGAGGGATTGGCCGGTTGAGCACGAACAATGCTATCACTTGTTTTGAGAATGTGAAGCCTCGCGGAGAAGCTTGACAGCCCAGCGACATACTATCTTGACTCTAAGTCGATTTCGGCCCACTGGATGTAGCCTCCAGGCTCTGTTAACCTGATTGTCAATAAACAAAAGACCCTGTTAAGCTATGGTACCGATTGACTGGAGGTAGATGTAGGTTGTACGCACTGAGCATCTGAATAAACTTCTTCAAGAGCGGCATCGGATCATTATTTTGGACTATCAAAAGGAGAAGGCGGACGTGGACAATGTCGTATTTTCCGATGAGGTCTCTGGAAAGGTCGCTGAACACATCGAAATCATACATGTTGACATTATCGGGTAGCCACTCCTTTGGTGGACACTGGGAAAGGTTGTTATCGAAGCCGTCTAACTGAGCAGAAGGCGGCAAAGTCCGAGCCACCTCAAGTAGCCAGATCCTAGTGCGCAGAGGTGTTGTCAGTGCTTAACATGTCTCTGCACGACTGGTGATCATCGGACACCTGGGACACAGACCCTGTGCCAGTGCCAATGTCGGCGATCTTCAACTCTGGAGTCGAAGTCGGAATGCGTGGATGCAGGTTATAGCCCATCTGGTCTCTCCAAACAAAGTGTTGTAAATTGAGCCTGGATGTTATATGTCAGAGCCCCGCTCATAGAAGGTGAGAGTGAATCGACCTCGCAGTCCCTTGGTAGCCCGTAGCTAGCATGTAACTGCGAGCGTCCTGATCTGGTTTGCTGTCCGCCATTTGCTCCACAAGAGAAAGTGAGATACAGTCCTGAAGAGAGAGTGCGTTTGACCGGCAGCTGGTGAGGTACAGCGAGGTACGGTCAAGGTGAATATTGGTTCGATGTTTCAACCTGTGGCACTGTAGTGTGAGTGCGATATAATCTTTTGGCACTAGATGACTGATACTTAAATTACAAGTGTGGTACGCGCCTCTTCCGATTCGCAGGGATATTCTTAGTCGATGTACGTCAGAACAGGCAGCAATTTCGGAAGCTACTAAAGCCGGCGCATCCAATGCCGAGGCTACCTCGGCGTGCCGTTTCCGCCCTCCCGCCGCGTCCTCAGCCCTGAAGGCTGAAAGCACGATTTCGCATTGTTGCCACCAAGGCTGTTTGAAGATACCCTACTTAAGATATCATTTGTGACTCTGTAATGAGGATGGTCTTGGTCTTTGCATCTAGGTATTTCAAGTCTGCATTCTCAAATGTTGTTGACAATACTGCGTGGCCTGTGGCCCCTCAACGTTTCATTAATTCCGAATTGGCCTATCAGCTTCAATTCTTCTGCTTCTATTGCTAGCTACATCGGCGTAATAGCTGCTCTTGTTGCGCTCAAAGTCCGTGCTCGTCGTGCTGTCGCTCTCTTTCTTCTCACTTCTTGCTGTTGAAAGACTGACATTCTCAGTGTGTGTTCACCAGCATCTACCGTATTACATGGCACCCACTGGCGAAGTATCCTGGCCCTTTCTTGGCACGTGTCACAGACCTTTATGCCGCTTATCATGGTTTCCTTGGAGATATACATCTAGACATGTCACAATGTCATGCAAAGTATGGTCAGTCCGTCCAATGTATATCAGTATCTTATTACTCGCTTACACATTCTCTTTGCCAGGCAAATTTGTCCGCTACGGTCCTAATCGCCTACTTGTGAATTCTAGCAACGGCTTGCATGGTATATAACCCGAAGATATTAGAGCTAGAGCAATTATTAATCTGCTAGATATCTATGGTCACCGTAAGAATGTCCAGAAATCGAAGGCATATTTGCCCATGGTACCCGAGGAAGATAGTTGGTGTACTTTGACCTGTATCAACAAGTCTAAGCATCGCCAAATGCGTCGATTGATCACCCAAGGGCTTTCAGATGACGCCTTGAATACCTTTGAACCTTCCTTGCTTGCAAACCTTGATATCTTTTGTCACAAACTTGGCCAGCACGGTCGAGAGAATAGTGGCTCATGGACAGAAGCTCGAAACATGAACGATTACGGTAGGTCCTACCGCCCGAAACTTTTCATGGTATTGGACGTCAATGTCTGACAAGATTGAGTCAGACAAATGGCTTACACTCGACTTGATGGGTGAATTTGGATTTGGAAGGAAACTTGGATTGTTAGAGACATCGAAGCACCGTTTCATAGTCGATGTAATGCATTTCTACAGTTGTGTGATGGGGTTCTATGAGCAATTTCCTGAAATTGCGAAACTCCGACTCGAGAATTATTTGCTCTCTGGTCAGCGTTTACTACGATTCAATACAGCAGCGCAAGACCAATGGAATGACTGGAAAAATGACTTCTGCAACTCGATTCTGCGAATGCATCAACCACAGCAGAAATCTCTCTTCTCGAACGTTCTCAACTCGCCAGAAAACCTTCAGCTGTCAGAGTTGTGGGCTGAAGGCTCCTTTCTAATGCTGGCTGGTAAGTCGCCAAATTCATAAAATGCTCGAGCAATAGGCTTATGCTTGACGCACAGGATCTGATACATCTGCCACAGCTCTGTCTGGGCTGTTTTTCTACCTGGTGCATAATCAAGACGTTCATCGAAAATTAGAAAAGGAAGTCAGGTCCACCTTTGCAAATGCAGATGATATCATTTCAGGTCCGCTGCTCTCCTCATGCGTCTATCTCCATGCTTGCATCAATGAGACCCTGCGGATGTCCCCATCAACACCCGGAGCTCCTTGGCGAGAGACTCAAGCTGGTGGCGCTATTATAGACGGCAGCTTCATTCCCACGGGCTACGATGTCGGAACATGCATATACGCACTACATCATCGCGAAGATTACTTCCCGCATTCTTACACTTTCTGGCCCGAAAGATGGATCCCAGGAGCTTTAGTGTCGCCAGATCAATTTACAACAGCCCATGAGGCCTTCCACCCATTCTCCCTCGGTCCACGGGGATGCCCTGGTCGATCATTGGCGCTGCTTCAGATCAGCCTGACCTTGGCGCGCGTTGTTTTCGCATTTGATTTTCGTCCTGCCGAGGGGAAACTGGGCCACGTTGGAGAGGGAACTCCTGGCGTAAGCAATGGCCGACACAGATTGACCGAATTTCAACTCGGAGCTCATGTCACTGCCTCTAGCAAAGGTCCGTTGCTCCAATTTCGTGCGAAAAAACATCAAGGCAATTGAGTCCGAACAACAAGAGGACTATGAGCTTAAGGGTGCCGTACGAACGGAGTACACCATCATAGATTCTAGAAGCAAACACCTTGGCAATTGAACGTGACGGGATCCGACTCTCTGGCTCGTAATGCTCGAAAACATGATTATGGGAGTTCAACATCTCCTAAAACAGGCAGGAGGTGCGCGAACAGAATCATTCTCTGGGGCTTAATGGTTTGATACAATCACCTCTCTGCCACTCAAGGCCTTTTGATGTGACCCTCTATCAAAAAGCTATGTACCAAAACTCAAGAATAGATGGAGGGAGATAGATAAGGACCCTGTTACGGCTACATCGAAACTCGGACAATTGGTGGGGTACTTAACTAGTCCTAATGTGCGAGTTGTTTCGAAATCCGTGTAAATAGCTTGTAATTTAGCATGCGTAGCTTATGATAAGCGCCGACCATCCCTTTCGTCAATCTTCTACCGCTAGACTACTGTCTCACAAGATACAAAAAATGTCCCCACCTACAATGCAGTCAATGATGCAAATCTCGCAAAAGATACGGGATGCAAATTCGCGACGCTCGAGCTCAGCACTGTCAATCTTGCAACGACAAAGTCGTCATGATCCTGGACTGAAAACTCCGGGATGGGTTAGCAAGGTTTCCTTTCCAGCGCCCTTGGAGACGAATGTCTGCGAGGCTGTATTCGACGCTATCAACGCACTGTCTGACGACAGCCTCCCTAATCTAAAGAGACCTGATGTCATGGGCGTAGAGGCAGAGTGGGTAGGCAGTCAAGATTGCGACGACGCGAAGATCGTTACGGAACAGGATAAATACGAGGCCATGATGCGAGATGTTCAGAAACCGACCACCATACTCTATGCTCGCGGAGGGGCCTTCTAGTTCGTACCCTTCTACCTTTTCAGTCTCATCTCTGGGATTATGGCTTCCCTATATGTGCCAAACAATAGAGCTCTCTGACCGGTTTCAGTCTCTTCGGTCCCTCCAGACCCCGTCCAACTGCTCTTAGACTCGCCGAATTGACAAAGGGTCGATGTATCACAATCGACTACCGTCTGGCTCCGCAGAACCCTTTCCCAGCCGCTCTCATTGACCTTTTGATCAGCTATCTCTCACTGCTATACCCCCCTCCAGGATCTTTACATGACGCAGTGCCCGCCTCGGCTATAGTCTTAGCGGGTGAGAGCGCAGGTGCGGCCCTTTGCTTGTCCCTCGTTCAGACGATCCTTGCGCTACGAAGACTTCAGGCCAGAGGAAATCCGTTCGTCCAGTTTCATGGAAGAGCGGTGGAAGTCCCAATGCCGGCTGGTATCACAGGTGTAAGTGGTGGGATGGATCAGGGTTTAGCAGTGCCTTCATACACGGAAAATGCCAGATTCGATTGGTTGGCGGACGAGCTACCCTGCTTGAGACCCGGATATCCGACGTGTGAGATATGGCCGTCGGTTCCACCACGCGCCCATATCTACTGTGATGCTGCCCTGCTACATCACCCTTTAGTAAGCCCCGTTACAGCTGAGAGCTGGATTGGGTCCCCACCCATGTGGCTAGTCTCTGGCCAAGAAAGACTTACGGATGCAGTCAAGGTCATCGCAAAGACCGCATGCAAGCAGAAAGTGTGTGTATTATGGGAACAGTATGAGGGGATGCCGCACACATGGCCAATGATCTTGGAAGACTTGCCCCAAACAACATTGTGCTTCCAGCATTGGGCCAGCGCTTGCAACGATCTTGTTGCCCGAGAAGACCGAAATTTGAGCTCACATGGCATTTTTATCACAGTGGAAGATTTACAGGAGAGGCCCGTGAGTGTGGAAAATCTGACTCGGCTTACAGCCGAAGAGGTACGGTCTTTGATCAAGAAAAAGGCAAAGGGAATGAGTGTATGGACTGGGAAAGACGTCAAAGCAAACATGTGATGCGGAGCGACCCGGACTTCGAAAAGTTTCAGATAGTACAAGAAACTTGCAGCCAATCACTGTCCATGCTTACTATTGGCAAACTAATTGTGTCACCCAGCACACCACCATCAAGAATTGTCCACGTACAAAGTCCAAAAGTGAGTAGGAGCGGCTATATACTTGGATGATAGTTGCCGTACGCAACGACTCCGATACCGCTGTCTGGATAAGACCGGAAATACGACTCAAACTGCAGTAAGGCGCACACACCTTGCAGCATGTGGGGTCTGCGATGCAGGTAAAAACGTTTGATCAGATGCCGCGTAAGCTGGTGTTACCTGGCTGGCGCTGATCATCGCAAATCTTTCTGAGACAGGCAGCTCAGCTACACGACTTACACTTACGCCGCCTAGTCGTCGATGTCTGCCTTGCAGACTTTCCAATTGGTGTGGCGACAATTAACCTCGTGTCTTTTCCACCCTGGGCTTTCTCGTATACAGCTAACTACGAGGTAGAAAGCTACTAAGACGTCTTGCCAAGCAAATCCCTTGGCAAGGCAAGAGCAATGTCTCTCGGCACGTGACAATAACATTATAATCTGATGCTAAAACTCTAAATCAAGTGGGAGGACCCCACCAAAATTCTTGGCTTGAATTTCCCAGCTTTTCTGCGACCCGCGTGCCGACCAACAGCTCTCCTTTTGTGAAACATCACTCGCCTATCTCACAAATACATGCACCTCCGTCGCGGATGTATGACGATGGTTCAAAATCCAAGAATAGCAAACGAAACAGATGAAAGACAGTGACAAGCTACTGTCAGCTCATGGTTTACAGACTAAGGTACTGCGAACTTCTATCGCAAGGAAATGAAACAGACTACTTTTCTTCTGGAGATCGCATCGAAGCAATGATTTGCTCAACGCCAGCGAAACTGAGTTCTTGAAGCGTCTCGGTCCAGATCAGATCCATTAATACCTTGCCGTCGATGTAGAACCAGCGAGCGAGTCTGAGGATCGCAGGAAGTCATTAGCAATATCTTCCAGGACACAGGCACTTCATGGATTATGACATACGGAGCAATCTTGCAGTTCATCAGGAAGCAGCCGTGAGACTCCTTGCCATGTCCCAAGGCAGCGTCGACATAGGTCGCCGCGCCTCTGTCCACAGGTCTTCCCGCGACGGAGAAGAAAATCTTTGCGGCCACGGCAGTGATCCCTTTGGCATGGCGTGACAGTTCCGTGCCTTTGGTGAGCCCTGGGTCGACCATGTTGATGATGATGTCTTCAGGTTTGACATTCTCTGCCAGCCTGACGATGAATAATTGGCACAGCAACTTGGACACACCGTATCTCTCTTCCGCATTCCATGGGGTGACGGCTGTGTCATCGAAGGAGGGCAACATGGGCCTTTTGCTTTTGTTGGGAAACTTGCACAGATGGGACATCATAGAGTTGACAAGGGTAAGTCGTGGCGGATTTTGGCCTTTGGACTTGCTCTTCAAGACCGGGAGTAAGAGGACGCTCAGCAACACTGTACTCATGTGGTTGACCTGTACGGTCGTTTCGTGATCGGTTGCAGGGATGGTCGCGAATGTCACTGGGGCGAGACCGGCATTCAGAATGACGATGTCGATGAGGGAGAGGTTGTCCTGGCACTTGCATACGAAGGCCTTGATAGATTCGTATGTTTCCATGTCCAGCTGCCAAACCTCGATCTTTGCGGAGGGGTTGGCTGCACGAAGCTTGGTAGCCGCTGCGTTGCCTCTTTCGAGAGACCGTACGCCCATCACCAGATGCGAGAGACCGAGAGATAGGAGCTGCCTCGCTGACTCGAACCCAAGTCCAGTGTTTGAACCCGTGACGATTGCGCACTTGCCAGTCAGGTCCGCATATTTCTCCTTAGTCGGCAGCTCGATCTTGGCCAGGAATTGATTCTGGAAGAAGACCGGGCCGAAGTTCTCGGGCAGAGGGGCCATCTCTTTCGAGGAAATCAGCTGCGCGTCGGCAGCTTGGTCCTTACCACTCTTCTGATGTGAGGGCATCTTTGTATCCGTGCAAGGCGGGAGATTTTCCAAGCTAGGTTGGGTTTACAAGTAGCGAATTCGAAGAAAATCTGGCCAGTGGAAGAAATGCTGGAATCAGTGGCAGACTTTACATCCGAAGGTTGAAGGAGAGGAGGAATGGTGGCCGTTGGCTTATATATACAAGCTTTCAACATCTTATCGAGCCTGTAGCTTTTATACATCCTGGGCCCTACCTGGCTATCTGGCAATAGACCGTGAGAGCGAACCCGAAGTCCGGCTGACGTCTCCTGATGGCCCAAGAGACCGCCAGTCCCAATGAGGAAATCGCATATGTCTTGGCATTGATGATAGCCACGCTTTCACAGAATCAACACCGCCCTAACCAGACCGAGCGAAACACCATCAGAAGCCATCGCATGGGAGACTCGTACTTGGAGTACGTACTGCATTCTGGACTGCACACTTCCCATTTCCAGGAAGGGAAAGGAGACTTATTTTGGGGATTGTAAAGCTAGCCTGCAATAGGATATCTCACATGTCTTGGCAACCCTTTAGCGCTGGATCGGTAACACTTTGACCCCGGACAACTTCCTCCTTTGTCATCCACATTCATGGCGAGCAGCCTTTGAATTTACGGCCGTAGACATATATGTAAGTAAACAAGGGTATATATATTCCTTGGCAATATTGGCATACTGCTAAGATACTAGTCCACACCATGCCCGATTAGGTACTCACCGGAGGGGCCTATCTTCCAGTGTCTGCTTTCTCGCCCACCCTGCTGTGCGCCTCGTGATGCAGACGAGTCGAGGGACTCTGGACTCCGATCTTACAGCACCTCTTGATTCCCGAGATGGTGACATCATACATCTTTGTCTGGATCTGTCGACGTCCCGAATCTGAATAATCCCACCGTGCCCTTTCGTGGCGTAATGGCAAGGCCAAAGTGTTAGTACACCATCCTTCCTTCTTTAACAGCCTTGCGGAAGCGGAATTGACCCTTGTGTGACATGCCCGTGTAGATACCGCTGGATTCCACTTCATCGTCAGCACGTCTGATCAAACCGTGAACAAGAAAGACCGCAGGGCCATCAGGAGTCATGCAACAAAGGCCCAGGGGAAACGCCGGAAGGTCGTCCCGCCGCGGTCTTGGATTAGTACTGACCGTGGCCTTGGGCTTGCGCAGGAGTCAGAATCGACAGAATCCCCCTTCCTCTCAATTCCCAAGCGGGTCGGTGGAGACTTCTCTGCGTTACAATTACCCCCGGGCATCGAGCCTGCCATGATTCAGGATCTGGTCAAACGTACGCGTTCCAGACCCTTGCTTCGACTCACTTCGCCTATTCAATGGATGGACCGGCGGCTAACGAGACTTGCAGTCATCAACCTCGATAAGCAGGGGGTATATCCATATGAAGTCTGCCTCCATGTTCATCCCGTGGAGAGGGGCTGGTTTCCGTACATGATGAGCGACATTTGTTGTATCCACTCGATGATGTTTTCGGTCCGGGCCTTTGTGGATAGGGTTCCACATGGCGGCCAAATTAGCCGCCTAGCAGTTTTCCACTATGCTCAAACCTTGCAGCTTCTTCAAGCTCGGCTTATCGCGTTCGAGCAGGGTCAGCAGGATATTGGTCTTAGCGACTCCACCATCATCGTGGTAAGCACTTTGGCCGAGGCTGCAGTGCTCACAGGGGATTTTGCGGCTGCAGAGAATCATGTTGATGGTCTTCTCAAGATCGTCAGCCTAAGGGGTGGTCTGGGGTCTCTGAACACACACAATAATATACAAATCAAGGTCTGCAGGTAGGGTTCCGATATTCTCATAAGCAGCATCCGTGTCCATTCTTACCAACATCGTACAAGGATACCATTTCTGACCGGAAAAGTAGGGCCGATTTGGGGCTTGCATTGCGGATGGGGAATCCGGCACGCCTATTTCGAGAGCGGATAGCATGGGACTGCTTTATCGCAGACCGTGGCATGATTCACTGCAGCCATGAGCCTCATGAGGCTCAGATACACGATTTTGTAGACACCCTGGACCCGAAATTGGCCAATAGCTGGAAAGATCTCCACGCCTTCTCCTGCCTGAGCAACCTGGCCTACCAGACGACCCGCAAGCTTTCCCCAGATATCTACAATGAGATGATGATTTCCATCCTCTACCGACTCACGCATCTGTCCTTCAAGGACGAGCCTCTGCAAGAAGCGATTCGAAACGGCTTGCTGACCTTCTCCTCGACAATATTCATGACACGGCGTTACATGCAACAGCCCTACGAGCATCTTTTCAATCTCTTCAGCACTGCCTTGTTCAAGCTGTGTCAGTCTACAAGCATTATCGTGCCGCGGCCGATTATGCTGTGGCTGATGGTTCTGTATCGTGTGGTAGCCTACAAAGAGCCCTCTCCGGAGGACTGGCCGAGCGTCTGGCTCGACAAGGCTGTTTCGCTTACAAGGGTGGACACGTGGCCGGAGGCACACAGCATCCTCAATTCTGTCATGTGGGTTGACTTTGTTCATGATGCGCCAGGAGAGAAAGCTTTCGAAGCAGCCATACAACGTCTGGAAAGACTCAACGCCTGATCATTGATCCGTTTGACATTTTTTCGAATATCTCGTGCCGGTGCTAAGTGGTGTGCGATGAATGAATGTTGCACTTGATGTTTTGGGAGGGAAAGAATGCTTGAGAGTGCGAGTCATCTCACTTTTTGAGACGGGAGATGGGAAGCACGTCATCTGGCTCTTGGGTACTTTGTGAAAGTGGAAGTGTCGTAGAGGTATTTTGAGGTAGGCTATAGTCGGTTCGTTATAGGTTTATGGTATAGATGTAGAAGCGGGAAGGTTCATATCTCGAACCGCATCCCGTGGGTGCGTAGATTTTGTTTAAGGCTCCTGTACTGTGAATACTATAGATGCCATTACGAAACCCGTCCGAATATACACTTTTGCTGCGACTTTGTTGTAGATGGAGTAGGAGCTGATTTTCTGATTGATGGCCTTCTGCTTGCCGGCGAGGTGTCCAAGAAGCCATCATATATTAGGTTCCAGTACGCGGTGCATACGTTACGACATTATTCAACAGCCGTCGTCAGTATCCTTGCTCACCATGGCCTGCTTTATTATGTTATCTCATAGCGTGGGGCTCAGAACAGGCAGCTGATGTTGAAAACTCTTATACCTTCACTTAGGAGACATGTCCTGCTCGACCTGTACTTAGGGGGATAGCGCCAACTTTATAGAGTCCGGGCCCTGTGGGTTCGAGCCCTAAGCGCAGGTATTGGCGGGCGTGGCGGGGTGTGGCGGGGCGTTTACGTTTTGCCGAGCTACGTTCGAATATAAATGTTTTGATTGGCAAGGGCTTCCTCTCTGTTCATAAGATATGATATACAGTCTTTACCATTTCTTTTTCTTCATTGCCTCCTCATCGTCTTCTCGTTCTCCTCTTCTCGCTGGGCTTAGAGATACTTTTGTGTTGTGAACAATCGTTTCACCTTTATCAAATTACCTTCAACTCCTAAGAATAACATCTCATCATGACGGCTCCTTCTACCATTGCCCCCAAGTTCCTGACAAAGGGCAATGAGCTCGGCGTGGTAGCAGTCGGCTTCTCAGGCGGCCAGGTAAACCCTCTACCCATCTCAAGCCCATCCCCCCACTACTCTCAAACCACGCGCAACCCACT
>JAABUK010000986.1_pt1 | contig 56717 bp, 55 predicted proteins | sample 5559141 | NCBI WGS metagenome assembly JAABUK01 (sample SAMN10711869, study PRJNA513367) | rock metagenome | isolation source: Antarctica rocks | place: Antarctica: Victoria Land, Pudding Butte nord | collected 2016-01-03 | reverse complement strand
CTCCGAAATTTCCAAAAACACTTGCAGAAAACATAGCCTCGTCGTAAAGCGTTGTTACTTCTGATATGGAAAGACAAAAAAAATACGAAAACCAAAAATGTAGCAACGGCAAGTTTCGATCTTGCGTCCTCCGGGTTATGAGCCCGGCGCGCTTCCGCTAAGAATATTATTAGATTAAAATTTTTCAGCTTAGCCTGTGAGTAAGATATTGTACCTGCGCCACGTTGCTTGTTCATATTGCACCCTTTGTGATCAAAACCAGACTCATAACTTCAATCTATCACCGGCAGAATATGGCCCACGAATTGAAGAAGTGAACATAAATGCTTATATATACTATCTGATAATCGAGCACCACAGCGGAAGCTAGCTCCCGATTTGGACAACACCGATTGATTCGCGCATGAACGAATTGCTCAATATCTTATGTCACCTAAAGCCCCCCCTCCCTTCATTGGTAGGGCGATCCCCTCTCTACTACGCTCGCCCTTCACCTGTCCCTCCTGCCGTTGCAAAGTCGCTGCATTCAAGCTCTCCAGGTTCCTTACGACGCGTCTCCATCGCCGAAACGCCTCGACCTCAACTTCAGTCACCGCCGTCAATGCAAAGCGAAATATACCGCCCGCGTTCCAGCAGCTACACGCTTCTTTGATAAGATTCGAGAGCGACGCTGCCATCTACATCAATACCAGTCAATTGCGATTGGCCCAGAGGGGACTCGAGGGGGAGAATGCTGTTACGAGGGTAGCTGGTCAGCATGCCCGTGGCATACCTGTACACAGTCGCTAATCTACGTGCAGTACTTGGGCTCAATGGCCAGAGTGGAGCCCGTAGGCTTACAAGGGCATTGCTGGCTGACCCGTTGGCTTCGAAACCACCAGAGTGGGAGAGACTATTAGCCGAGATGGATGAAACAGACGAGCGAGCTCTACTGCTACGATACGGTGAACAACATGCGCTCGACGACAGACATCCTCTTGTTAGGACACTATCTATACCTTCCTCCATACTGCACACCCACAACCTCGAAGTCCTCGTCCACTCCACTGCCCCCATGGCGGAGCCTACGAACGATGGCGCTACGAATTTTCTAGTACCAAGTCTGGATATGGCAAACTCCTTAAGCGGGAGACTAGCCACTGTGACATATCCTGTGCATAAAGCACTCGTATACGAGGAGGGTCTGAATGATTTGGGAACGCTTGCGGCTCTTGACCTGCACGCCAGGAAGGCCCAAAATCGGATGTTTAAGGGCGTGATCGACTGGTCTTGGAGCACATCTCAGCAAGGCAACAAGAGCGATCAGCCAGTATTGCCCATCAATCTTGCTCTCGCCGAAGCAGCCATTGATGTCTTCCGACAGTCGTTAGACAAATCGATGGAGTATGAGCATTTGTGGTTTGATGCTGGGATGCCAAATGTAGCGGCCTGGCTCTCAGAAGGTACAGACGCTCAACCAGGTGCTCTGAAGCCCGCAATACGTTCGCTCGTTGAGACGATATGTAATAGAGCCAGTGCGGCCATACACGTAGAGTCGGCGTCACGCTCACAGCAGGAGAAGGCTATGACAATTCCCAACACAACTAAAACCATCGTCAATCAGGGTATATCGATCTGGGCCGAAAATGCCCACACCGAGCTCCGTGACCGACTGGGTGCCGCCTTTAACAGCATAAGCTGGAAAAAGCTTAAATGGTGGAAGCTCTTCTGGCGCGTCGACGACGTGGGCTATATTGCCTCTGACATTCTGCAGCGTGCCTGGCTTGTCGAAGCCGAAAAGGAAATGATATGGATCACGGGCCGCATATATCAGTCCGGCCTGCTTGGTCCGCTTAAGCTGCGTCCGACACCAGTGCCAGATCCTGAGGACGAAGAGCAGGGACTTGGAAGCCATCCTCCGCAGCTCACTGTTGAAGATGTTGTGCCACAAAGCTCTACCGACTTTAGCGAGCCGCCTCCCGTGCAGCATCCTTGGCCACAGAACATATCCAACGCTCGTGCTGTGATATCCAAGCTTACCGTGGCTCCTCTACAGTCGCTTTCTCAGGCGCTTCTTCTTCAGACCATCTCCATTAATATTCTTACATCTTCCCTTTCCGCACTCCTTTACATCTCCGTCTCCACCACTTCACCATACGAAGCTGGCGCTATCGCAGCTTTAGGTTTAGTCTACTCATTGCGACGATTGCAGAAGAAATGGGAAACTGCAAGGTCTGAGTGGCAGCTCCAGCTTAGAGAAGATGGGAGAAGGATATTGCGCAATGAGGAAGACATGGTGAGGGAAGCAGTCAGAGAAGGCGGAAAGCCTAAGGTGGACGAAGTTGGAATAGAGCAGCGGATGCTTGCCATGGAAGCTGTTGCAGCGGTCAATGCTGCGCTTGAGAACATGAAAGCATGAGATGTGTAGTAATAAGATACCCCCAGAAAGACGCATGTTACCAAATGTCTCAGCCGCACTTTCACCGGTCTTGGCCCTGGAGTTTACGAGTGTCACTCTGTAGCCTTGTAACCTCTGCTCTCCCACAGAAAGACTTATGACACACTTGGCCAAGACCCTGCAACAGAAGAAGAGCAAACCATGATTTTTGCAACAACCTTTGCATGGGAGTGAGTCATCAGCCTCATACCTGAGGCCTCTTTTTTCTAGCACTCGAAATCTCAACACTCTTCTGTCGCTCATCACGAGCTTTTGTACAGGTTCTATAAGATCCCCATGTGGGTTTCATTCCGCTGGACTACCGTGAGTATCCGTCAAATATTTCATATGGCACACAATCACGACGCTAACGGCCATAAAAGCTGTCCACTTTAATGCGGAGCAGCCTGCTTCGACTCCAACAAGGAATGGGCTACTGACCTCGTATTCAACAATATACTCTTCACAGGGCTAAGCTCACTGTCGCTTTCTGAAGGCCAGACCCCTCTCAACACACCCACAATGGCCAGTACAGTCTCAATAGATTGTCCACTTTTAGCTCTACCAGGCGAGATCCGTAATCGAATGTATCGCTATGTATTGATCAAACCCAACCCTTTCGCGGTGAAACTCCAGTTCTCACCGCGAGATACTGCGCTATTGCAGGCCAATAAAATGGTGCATAAGGAGGCATCTACCGTCTTCTACTACGAAAATACATTTAGAATCCCAGAATCCTTGTTTCTGGGAGCGCCGATACTTCAGCATATGGAGAGTTTCTACCATGTCCCAGGATGGAGATTGAAGAGTATGAAACATCTTGTCATTGAAATACCAGTACGTAACCCTTCTATTTCTCCCACATCGAAATTATACCCCTATCTCTCTTCCCCATCTCGAAAATCTGCCCATACTAAACCTCCGACCACTCTTTCCTTAGGTATATGGCCCAACTGCTCACTTCAAATTGCGTGACCAAGCTAGCTACAATATCGGAGAACTGGCACGATTCCTAGTCGGATTTCTGCAGCCGGATCTCGACCTTAAGGTCCAGGTGCGCCTGAGCTATGCTGGGGTGAGGATCCACAGAGAATTCAACCTACTCATCACTGGCCTATGTTGAGTCCGTGTCTTTCGTTGATGGGGAGGAAGGGGGTGGATGTTGATGTTCATATTCGAACGCATCCGTTTCATTTGGATGAGTGGGTTGATTTGCTAGTAAGTAGCTCTTTCATTTGCGGACTCATGCTCTGGCCTGGACCCGCGACCATGTGTGACAACAGCTAATTGCCAGTAGAAAAAGCACTTTGGAACGCAATGATCACTCGAAGTGACTGTAGAACGCGAAAACAGGATTATGGAACAGCGAGTCCGGCTAAGGGCCGTTGAAAGATTCAGCGAGCGCTATCAGATGCCAGGTTTGCAGGAATTCTATAACGAGACTTGGCTCAGCCGCTCGTACATATTCAGCCCACGCCGGATACCCTCCTGAGGCGGGTTCGCGGATAGAATTTCTTGACACTTCTTCACTAAGGGCTCCACATCCTGACTCATTTTCTCTCCCAGTCTCTTGCCTAGCGATGATTGTGCTCCCAGTACCTCCCTTGCAAGTGTAATACCATGCCACACCGGCGCCCACATGAGTAGCTTGTAGTTTGCATCATTCCAGTCCTCCTCCTCAGTGGCCAATTCCTCCTTGCCGTTCTCCCAATTGCTTAGCATCAAGCTCGCGTACTTTTCAACCGCGCTTTTATCTCCGCCTAATTTCGCCCTCGCTGCACACAGCTGTACCAAGACCCCCAGCACCTCTGGCCTTCTCTTTGCATCTTTCAGACCGTGCATTTTCTCGTGATGCCTGGGGTCATGCATCAATTCCCAAATATTCTCTGTGTATTTCGCTGCCTTCTCCACACCCTCTTGGCTCCATTCACTCTGCATAGCTTTTAATGTAGCCCCCCAAATCACCTCTCGCGCGACACGTAGATCTCCCAGACTTAGGCCGGTACTTTCAGTCCGCCGAAGACAGTCATTGATGATACTTTGGCGACCGCTTGCGTTGGCGCGCCTAACAGCTTTCTCCAGTTGATAGCCCTTTATGGACCTCCGCGCGGTCCTCAGACCTTCCAGAAACCCCAGCAAATTCTTAAAATCCCCCGTCTCAGTCATCAAGTCCAACGCTTTGGCAAAGCTTGCTCTAGTTTTTGGTTCATCCTCCACGTGGCTCAATGGGTGTAATTGAAGCACCTCGTCCCCAAGACGCACAGTAGCAGGTTCATCGGAGGTCAAGAGAGGGTGATTCTTCTTTCTGTAGAGAAGATCCTTTTGGAGCTTTATGAGATGCGAAGGGAGGAAGACGTTGGAGCGGAAGGTGGAGAGAAGGGTATCGAGTTCTGGAGAAGGAGTTGGTTGGAACGTTGGGAGAGCGCCTATAGAAGCATTAGACATTGCTAAAGAATTACTTGTCATGGTTGTATCAGCTGTACCCACCATGCTTTCGCCGCGCTGGACTGCTTGTGAAGGAACGTGATTGAAGGGCGAGACGGTGAAGACAGGGCCGGCAGCAGTGCGTGATGTCTATCGACAAACCCGCCATTTAGTATAAGGCAAGGCTGGGTTTGTTGTTGCAGCGGTAGGCAGATGTTAGCAATCCCTAAGTGATGAACAAGGATAAATGTTGGAGCTTCGAGGATCGAGATCGAGGATGATCTACAAAATGCTCTAGCGCGCTTTCTGAAGCTCCATCTCCGCCGCCAACAGCGACAACATCTTCACTACATTGCACGTCCACCAAAGCGCCAGCCATGGCATCATTTGCGCCGACATTGCGGCCATCGAGATCTTGGAAGTCACTCTTACGGCGATCGCGACAACACAAAACATGCATGCGATGCCTCGCAACTATGGAGACAAACGGATCCCCCCCATCATTACCTCCACCTCCTCGATTACCTTCAAGCTATCCCTCACCCTACAAGCTGACACAGGGCCCTACACACGTTTGTACGTTTAATCTCGATATGCTGTGGCCTGCATTCCTAACGTCTACCATAGCCGCCAACAAGATCAAGACATATCCCCCTCCACCTTCAATACGAATTAAATACCCCTTCCCACTTCAAGAATGGACAAACCAACACCTAGCGACCCTCGATCCCACTGGATCGAGAACACGTCTTTTCGCCAAGGACAATCCTGATATACCGCATCCTGGCGACATCTTACTCGTAACATTCAAGACGGGTGACCCATTCGCTGGTGTATGTCTTAGTGTGAAGAGTAGGGGGGTGGATACGGGTATCTTACTCAGGAATAAGTTGTTGACGGTGGGAGTCGAGATGTGGGTGAAGATTTACAGTCCAAATGTTAAGAGTATAGAGATAGTGAAGAGGGCGGAGAAGAGGGCGAGGAGGGCGAGGTTGTATTACATGCGGTATGTCATCTTTGCCTATTATTCAATGCAGCGATTTGGAAACAGCCATGCTAATGAAGATTACAGAAAACCCAATCATGACAGAGGAAGTGTGGAGGGCTTAGTCGAGGAGTACTTGAAGAGGAGGAGACTTATTAGAAGCGGAGCTCTGGGGGTAAAGACTCCCAACATGTCAGTAAAGAACCCCGCACAGGCGAGGAGTGGTGTCAGAGCGAGGTAGAAGAGACCTCTGCTGGATTGGGCGTTGTGCGTGGATCGCTCCTTCGACATGTAGAAGAGTTGTGGTCTGTATTACAGCAGCAATGGCCAAACCAAATATCATCAATCCCATACTCATCAGATTTCATTGCACAAACACGTGAACAACAATCTCGTACCCTCATTTCGTTGTTTTTGTGATGCAGACCAAACATGATCATCATCCGTCGAGTAGTTTCGAAAGCGTCCACTCCCAGACCAGCTTCGGCCTTTACACCTCCAAACACATACGTAAAGCAATGGAAGTATCTTACTCGCCCCCAAGCGCCGATTCATTTACCCCTCTCTCAGTTCACCAGTCTCAAACGCCCGAGTCCTTCTTCTCCGGCCCGCCAGTGCTTTACCATCATTCACCCTCTACGACACTGTTGATCAACACTGAAGACCTTGAATCTGCGCCTGCGCTCGTCGAACTGACTGGTGAAGTACAGAGGCGTACGAATGGCACAGTAGGGAATGTCAATGGGGATGCAGACGCAGAAGAGGCGGGGCAAGAGCTGTCGATACCAAATATTGACGTTTGGGTAATTTCTGAGTCAGTAAAGTACATCCGTCGCTTCCTCCGGTTGCAAGCCTGATAACATCCCAGGCGGTTAGTCCTATACTGCAGCTCCAAAAACGTCCGCGTCTCAATATCCTACCCTTCCATCTCCCTCCACGCTGTCCAGGCCCCCTCCGGTTCCCACCCAGCATCACTTTTCCTACAGCTCCTGACGCAAGAACAAACATTCGATGACCATGATCCTGACTTTACGATCTCTCTGACCATCATACCGGCGCCCGCCCCTACAGAAGCCAGTACACAGCCAGCTGCTACGACGGTGGGAGCTGAGAATGTAGATGCTGGGGATGCACAGTCCCAAGATTCGGCGCAGTTGCTGTATACGGCGCTCTCGGCGTGTGCGAATTTGCATCCTGATCCTATGTCTGAAGAGGAAGGCGAGGTTGGGGAGGGTCAGGGTCCGACTATAATGTTCGAAGGTGATGCAGATGCCAGTGGGGTATATCCACTGGGCAACGTCGCAGACGGTGGAGCGAGTGGACTGCCACCGCCTATGCCCGGAAGTGGTGGGTGGATTACGGCGGAGAATGTGAATGAGTACTTTGATGATGATGGCAACTTTAGGAGAGGTGGAGGACTGGGCGAGGGTGCAGGAAGCGTGAGGACAAGGGAGGAAGGTGGAGATGAGGGCGGTGATGGGAATGGAGCGGAGGATGAGACGAAATGGAGGAGAACGGACTGAGGACTTCCTGTACAATGGGAAGTTGCTACGACTGATGAGTGACGCAGCGAAAGTCTTATAAAAAGAGCATGGATGCCGTGCACGAAAAATCGGGTATTGTAACCTAATGAGAACAGATGGTATTAGACTAGGTCGGCGCCGTCCTGATCGATTTATGATATGATACCCAAACATGACAACGATACCCTCAACATCAGAAGCCAGACTCAGAAGTCGAATCCTCCTTCAAAAACCCCTTCTCATCATAAGATCCCACCACTTTCCCATCATGAAGCAAGTTATATCTCGAGCTCTCCGAACTAATCTTCTCCACATACCCAGTCAAGGGCATTGCTCTCGGCCCTTGTGTACTCTGTCTCACATTTTCTTTCCCACCACCAAGAACTTCACCATCACCGAAAGTTTCCTTCTCGAAGTATTCTCCTATACTCTGATATCGCTTATGCTCCTGGCTGCCTCTTACAGTGACCTCAGTATTTGCTTCGCTATTCATCCTCCTGAGAGCCGAGATAGTACTGTGTATTTTGCTTGGACTCGTGCTAATGCTTTTACTCGGGCTGTGGCCGCGGGGCTTTTTGACGCCGGCGCTTCGTGTCGGAGACCGTCGTGATGATCCTCGGAGCAATGATTGATGGCGGACTGGGATACGAGATGCGCTCGGAAGCATTGGCCGAGGACCCATTGGATGGAAGATGGGCGTCTTGGGGCCTCGCCAATTAGGTTGATGGAGGCGCCGAACCGGAGATGGTGGTATTGGGAAACTCGGGATAGAGCAGGAGGATGGGCGAGAGTCGACTTCGCTGTCGTCTTGCTGTGATAGCTGGACGCTTTGGCGGAAGATATTCGGTTTCGATGGATCTGCATCGACCGCGCTGGGGTTGATGTCTGAATCTTCGGTGCGGAGTAACGGCCAGGCCGTCATTCCTGGATGCCCAATGATGCTTTTGTAGCGGTGATGATGTCTTCGACGGCCACCAGGTTTCTTTGTTGGAGTATACATTTCCTGCTCTGGGCTCGACTGGCCTACGTACCAAGGCATGTCAGCAAGCGACGTTGAATGGCGTTCCACCTTGGGAGATTGTGAGCCAGGAGTATACGCAAATTGTGGGTCGAAGAGCAATGTCGACGGTGGCCGAAAATCCGCCGAGCTTTTACGCTGCTTCTTTATCATTGTGGCAGGCGGGTCGCTCTGCGAGGGAGTTCCTTCTAGTTCCCTAAACAAAGATGGTGCAGACGTGGGGAATGCCACGTCAGCTGACCTGGGGGCTTGAGCAAAATTCTGGCGTTTATGTAGACTCAGTCTACCTTTGGCCACTGGCATAGGGTTGTCGAGATCCCAATCGTAAGAGGTTTCCGTAGCGACTGAAGAACGTACTGTGGTATCTGGGCTAGTCATCGGGCTTTTTCGGTTTCCGGACGTCGGCTGCAGTATGGGCGATGATAATCGCTTGTACTTGGAGTCGTCGTGGATCTCGAATGTATTGCTGTAACTCAGAGACGCCGATCGTGAGCTGTCTCGTCTGGTCTTCTTCGTATCTGCGCTCTTGATCTTTGGGAGGCTGGGCTGCACATCAGCAGCATTGGCCAAATTACTCAAATTTGTTGTGGATTCTGATTTGCGCGACGGGTTCAGAGACATATTAATAGAGAGACTGCTGCTTGTACTCTTCGGTAGGCTGGTTTGAATTTCAGCCTGGAAAGACTTCTGAGAGTTCATCTGAGGTCGAGTCACTGCATTTTTGGGAGCATCTCGAGACAAGCTTCGATTTTGTATAGCTGATGGATCGCACAGGGTTCCTTTGGTATCCTCCAGCCTGTTGTCTGATAGCTCTGCGATGGCGGGCGATGGAATACCGATGGATAGTACCTGCGAAAACCCTCTTGGTTTCTCGTCGTCAAGGAGTGAGGTGTTGGCGCTCATGATACTTCCATCTGATAGCCGCGTCTCTTTTGAAGCTTTTTGACTTCTGCCTCGTTGTAATCTACTCGGCACCAGTTCCCACGGAAGCACGGATATTTGCGGAGCATGTGAAGGCAGTGGCGGTGGACAGTGATTAGGGACAAGGCCTGAGTCTCGATTGTGAAGACTCTGAGAGCGCGGTCGAGATCCCTCAAATGGCTGGGGTGTAGTGTCCTTCACATCCATCGTGTAAAGCCCTGCTGCAGTGCTACTAGCCCCAGAATTTCTCGGTACTATATTGGGAGGCTTGCTGTAAGATAGCTTACGCTTCGAGTGAAACAATGGCTTCGGTGTTTCTATCTCGTTGAGCGCAATATCTGGTCCCGTCACGAACGTAGGCTCGATGCTTGCAGCTGCTTGGGTATTGGTTTTTGGCGAAGGATTGACCATTCTCAACGTATCCTTCGTGACTGGCAAAGCTGTGCCACCACTTCTATGCCTCTCAGTGATGGGTGATAGCGCAACGGACTGCGAGCACTTCTTGGTCTTTGGTTTTTTAGATGAACGTCTCAAGCGAGCAGGCACAGGATAGGATCGGACGTTCTCATCGATGTCTTGATGGGTCTTAGAAGCCTTTGATGATTTTGTTAATGTCTCAGGGGAGTCAAAGGTGTCGCGTGATGACATTGGTGTATATAGCGAAGGTCCATAAGGGCTCTGCAGAGAGCCACTTGGGGATGGTCTTGTTCCTGGCATACGCGCGACATCCTGATCTGTGATGTTGAAGATTCCTGAGAGTCGTCTCGATCTCTCCTCCGGATTCGCGTCAATCCTCGCAAGAAGGCGTCTGTGCTTGCTTCGCACTGTAATTATGACAATGCTGGCCACCACGCCGAATAGAAGGCATCCTCCCCCGACTGCGATACCAACTATTACTCCCTCGGTCCATTGGAACGCCATGATGGCTTCGAAGGTATACTTCGAGAATCCGAGCACGCGATCTCTGCGTGATCTGCGAGCACTGCCCACAGTGATCAGGACGGTAGATTTATACCAAACTGCCGCCCAATGGTGATCGTCTTCAAGGGGACTTTAGAAAAACTCTGTGCAGGCAATGGCACATTGCGTACCAACCCTGAGGTAAGCTGCAGGAATAAAATGGTAGAGCACTGTAGGGTTTTTATTGCCGAGCAAAAGACCACGGGAATGTGGAATGTAAACAAGGGAGCCACGCACGAAGAGTTGTAGAAAAGACAAAAAACATATATATCTTAGCAAGACGATATGTTGCCATGTACAGAATGAAGACTTATTGGCCATCTGGAATAGGTCAGACAACGATACCTACCTTACTTCGCTTGTTCTGCAAGAGGGAAAGATTTAACGAAACTCGCCAATCATGCCTGTCAATCTCGGAATCATATTCGCCATGTGGAGTCAGATATATCGGACATGGTACTCACCAAGGTATGTACTCCGCCTACGATGGATGGGTTTCACAAGATCCAAATTCAAGTTCAAAATGGGACAGGCGATAGTCCGAGATGGACACAGTACACAGTGCATTTTAGAAAATGCCATCGCTCTACACACTGCAGAGGGAGGAGAGAGCTGAGATCATTGTGCAAAGTATCCCTCTGTAAACAAACCCCTGTTCGAACTCGGAGCCAGAGATCAAGCACCTGTTGTATTCACTTTTTGAGTGAGTTATGATGGTGCGATTCAGTAGTCTTCGACTCTAGAGCTCGCTATCGATATGAGCACTGGCTCGAATTGAGTCGTTGACAGACTCGCAGGATGATGTCCAAGGAAAGACACGGATTTACGGCGTCATGAAATCCAGCTATAGAAGAAGGTAGGCATGACCATGACAATATAATTCGCAATGTGGGTGAGATAGTGATTCAGCAACGATTGGAGATACAGTTAAACTTTTAACTATTAAACCTTAGTTCTAGCTGAGGCGAGTAACTTATATACCAAAAGTTTTACAGTCGAAGCGCTCGCAATGTTGCCATTTTCCCTTGCGAACTAAAGTAGTTTGTCATGGGCGAGGTAGGGCTGGAATCACGTGCAAGATCCTGAATCGGTTACCGAGATATCTCCGGCCGCCCCTCGATTGATACGTACATGTTGCGGCGGCTGCCCACCTTGATATGATTTGATTCTTGATGAACCTGACGATTCCAAAAATCAAGGCTACGAAATGTTCTCTCTACTTTCTCTTCGTGTTAGTCACCCTCTGTATCGCAATTTATCTTGGACTGAACAATAAGAAGTCTCCCATGAGCCATTCTGAGATCATAGCGACCCACGAGGTTCCCTCGCCAAGTAAAGAAGAGAATACGAATCCTTTACAGGATGGAAGTGGCAGCTTCAAGCACAATAATACTGTTGCGCCAAAGGAAGAGAAGGTATTCCCACTCTTCAACAACAAGGGTAAGACGGCCATTGTGACTGGCGCTGGGGCAGGAATTGGTCTTGCTGTTGCTCATGGTCTGGCGGAGTCGGGTGCGAACGTGGCTATATGGTATCATGGCAACAGGAAGGCCATCGACCGCGCCAAAGAGATCGAGGAGGAATACGGTGTCAAATGTGAGCAGCCCGCATCGTGCACGATCTGAGCTGACCGCTCTGTCTCTTCAGGCCGAGCGTATCAGGTCGATGTGACAGATCAAAAGCATGTGCAACAAGTCGTTGATGAGATTGCCCAAGAATTTAATGGCAGACTGGACATTTTCGTCGCGAATGCCGGAATACCATGGACTCAAGGTAGTTTTCTTGACGGAGAGATTGATCACTATCGCAAGGTGATGGCCACAGACATGGACAGCACCTACTACTGCGCATATGCCGCTGGACAGCATTGGAGGCGGCAAAAGGTTGAGGGTATTGACCTGTTTGGCAACAAGCTGAAGAACTTTCGAGGGGGCAGCTTCATTGCTACAGCCAGCATGAGTGGGCACATTGTCAACATTCCGCAATTGCAGGCTGCATACAATGGGGCTAAGGCTGCTATAATACACTTTGTGAAGTCAATCGCTGTTGAGATGGTCGGCTTCGCAAGAGCGAATACGGTGAGTCCAGGGTACATGGCTACCGAGATCTCAGACTTCGTGCCCCCAGAGACGAAATCTATCTGGAGAGACAAAATTCCCATGGGAAGAGAGGGAGAAGCCCATGAGCTCAAAGGCGCATATCTTTACCTAGCTAGTGACGTCTCGAGCTACACCACTGGGGCGGACATCATAGTAGATGGTGGATATAGCTTACCATAGGCGTGCGCTTTCAATTTTGAGGGACATTATGACATTTTCACGTGCATACGTTGGGTACTCTCGGTGCTTGCATGCGTAAGAGACATAGCCGGGAGATCTATGAAGGCACTAATTGGGACGAGTCGAGTTCGGACGAAAGTCCGCGGCGAAAAGAGCCAATCTCATTGGCTTTGTGTTTGTAGAGACCCTGTGAAGGGTTCAAGAGCTACATCACGACTACGAGTCCGTCCTAACCGTTGTTTTGCGGGGTCCAAGATTCTTGGTCCATGCCGAAGATTATTGCACACCACAGCGTGGAGCAAAAGTTCCATCGGGTTTAGTGCTGGTTGATCACACTCCTGCCGGGTAGGATCCCAAAGCTTCAGAACGGTTTGAAGCGTTTGTGAAGCTGAGATTATCACTCTCTTGGGCAAAAATCCAGAGAACCCTCTACACATCTTATTATTCTCTACTAAGTATGAAAGTGCGGAGAAATAGATAAGATATGCGGCGGGAACACTGGCTTCTTGCGCTATCTGTGAAGACATTGGAGCTCGTGGTAGATAGCAGATTGTGATTGGCGGGATTTGACTAGCCTTAGGCGTGCATGCAGGATTGCAGTAGCAGAGTAAAGTAGGCGCCGCAGCCTGGTAGATAGGAAGGCCGTGCATAGCGATCTAGAACCACACAGCTCCTTCACCAAGAGAACTCCAGTATATGTCAGTAGCCTTCGTACATTCGAGACGAAAGTGTTTCCATGCATCTTATCCGTGGCCCTTAAACAGTGAACCTTGTTTCGTAAGGCGGACTCAGCGTCTGACATCAGCCGGCGTCAACAGCTCCCTTTGTGGTTTAGATCCTACCACGTCTCTGCAAAGTTACCAATCCCATCTCTTTGTTGGAGCTTTCGACATTTCGAGCTTGCCGCGAGCGGTGTGCCCGTGCGAGATACATTTTAGTCATTAACGGACTCCATAACCGATGTCCATGCTTAGTGACGCATTCAAAAGCGGGCGTTGTGTGGAGAACACTCGAAATCTTCGTTGAGCCTCGCAAACATATCTCCTGACTCTTCTTTGCTCAAGCTTTTTTTCGCGAAGGTTACGTATCTGAGCTCTTATAAAGTTTGTCAAGGAGACAGTAAGTGCAAGGAGATCAACGATCTCAGGCGCCCTTCTCCCCACCCCATACAATTCACACATCCTTGCCACTAGCAAAAGCAAGGACATTACAGAACACTGGAGTACCGCTACGACGGCATTTCCTTCTCCAACACTCCATCATCTATGCAAACAACTACAATGACAACCATCGACTTTCATGGCCCCATAGGCTCTTACCAAGAGCTACAACACCCCCACAGGAAGCTACTGGGAGCGTCAAACAATACTACCTCCCGGCAGCCCGCGCGACAATCGATAGTACCAGATCTCGACTTCTCCGCTACAAAACAACCCCAGAACAGCAATGCCTACTCAATGTACACTCGCAGATCTGCTCAGCCGCTCTCCTCATCTCCCTCATCCTCACAATACCCAAAACCACCGGCTCAGCGGCGCACACCTTCACAATCTACAACATCAACCGGCTACACACCCTCTCGCACCCCTTCCAATGTCTCCTCTGCTCTTAGCAGAAATGCTTCTACCAGATCTGGCGCCTCGATTACACCAGGTAGCTACGTAGCGCTGATGCGCAAGCAGAAAGCCACCGTCTGGTGCGACCGAGCGCAGCATGAAGATCCACGAATAGCGGCCCAGCACAAAGCTGCAAAGATACGGGCTGCCAGGGAAATAAGCGACAGAGTGCCAGAGGGCCGAACAAGTACGAGTGGCAGCATGGGCAGTGGAAGTTTGGGCGTTAGGAGCAAGATTCGACATCATGGCCTACCGAAAGCTACAGGATACAGCTACGCGAATATGGTGGGCGGAGGAGTGCCAATGCGGCTAAGTGCGAGCGAGGTTGGCGATGAGGAAGGCAGGCAAGGGTACGACGATGACACTGGAAGGGCCATGAGTCATCAGCGAACCGGCAGTGGGAGGACCTCGGGCGATGGCCGATGGCTCGGTGTGGAGCAGAGAGGACAGGGACGGTATAGTCAGGGTGGAAGCCCGAGCAGTGGACAGGGTCCGAGCCCGGAAGAGGATATACCTGAGATGGAAGAGACGCCTGTGCCGGGAGAGCATCAACAACGAGACTACTTTGAACAGAGTGGAGGGCAAGGAGGAAGTGGAGGGAGCTCGGAAAGGGAAAATAGCTTTGGGAACATTGGGCAGATGGAGGCACCGAAGACGGAGGAAAAGAAGAGGAGGACAAGCGAGGAATTGAGAAGAAGGGGGAGTGTGGATGAGAGGGCAAATACTATGGGATATATGGGTGGGGGAAGGCTTTTCGTTGCAAACCCTGATTTGAGTGACTGAACCGGAAAGGGAAGGGGAGCTTGCATTCGAAGCGGCGTTCATTTCAAAGCATACGATATTGGAGTGTCTATTGATCTGCTGGAAGGGTTAGATAGATACTGGCGCTTTACAATAATATGTTCGAATCAATCTACCGCTTTCAAGAGATTTTCGGTGCAAGGAATCCTATGAAGGGTATCTTACCTTACATCTGGCATCATCCACTTCATGGAGCTTCGCTGCGGTAGTGAACACGGAACGCTACCGCTATACTCCGTATGTAGCTTGAATTCTATCGCTCCTCTGTGAATTTAATACCGCGAACATGGACTAACAAGAGCAGCCGCTGTGTCCCTTCGAAGGGTAAGCTACCCTACAATGGTCAGATATGAGCAATCTGCCTCAAATGGCAGCGCCATCCCCAATGGCAAGCAACCGAACGGAATCATGAAGGAAGAGCAAGATACCACAAATCTTAAGAATTGGCGGCTTCACGACGACCACGGATGCCAGACATGGCACTATTTGCAGAGCGATGAAGACGTCAAGTCATGGCCTCAAAGTGCTGCAGACCGCTACCATCTGGGACTGCCAATGGTGTGTAGCCATGTCCAATGGGTAACAAGCCCGTAAAAGCCAATGACTGACAGCTGTGATACAGGATCTACCAGACCTTCCACCGGCTAGGACCCCACTCGAGTCCGTACAGAATGCACTTTCGTTCTTTTCCCTCCTTCAATTGCCCCCAGGCAACTGGGCGTGCGAGTACGGCGGCCCTACGTTTCTTCTTCCAGGCCTCGTAATAGCCTGGTACGTTACCGAAACTCCAATACCAACGCCAATCGCTATTGAGATGAAACGGTATCTGTTTGCGAGACAAAGCCCAGATGACGGTGGATGGGGCCTACATGTCGAGGGAGAAAGCACTGCCTACGGCACTACGATGACTTATGTGGTGCTGAGATTGCTTGGAGCGAGCGAAGAGGACAAGAGGATGATCAAGGCGAGGGGGATGTTACACCAGTTTGGAGGGGCGGTAATGGGACCCCATTGGGCGAAGTTCTGGTTGGCCGTTCTGGGGGTACTGGACTGGGAGGCTGTCAATCCTGTGCCGCCAGAGCTATGGTATGTCCAGCAGGAATCTCCAGAAAAACGGGAGAAAGAGCTGATACAATCGCAGGCTTGTTCCAGACTGGGTCCCATTAGCACCGTGGCGGTGGTGGATACACATGCGCCAAGTCTTTCTGCCGATGTCTTATGTCTACTCTACAAGATGGACTTTCCCTCAGAACTCATTGATAAGGCAAATTCGTGAAGAGATATACACTCAACCTTATTCATCAGTCAACTTCTCATATCATCGGAGAAGCATTCATCCTCGCGATAATTACCACCCAAAATCACTAATCCTCCGCATCATCAACTGGATCTTGGTCTGGATCTGGATTCCATATCTTAGAAGCAACTCCGTTAAGAAACGGGCCGAGGATTGGACGTACGATCTGATCCATCGCGAAGATGAAAATACCGACTACGCGAACCTCGCTCCTGTTAGTGCGGCAATCAATCACGTGGCCTGCTACATTCACGATGGACCAGACAGCTACACTGTAAAGCGTCATCGAGAAAGACTGCCCGAATTTCTATGGATGAAGAACGAGGGGATGCTGGTGAATGGCACCAACGGCGTCCAAACATGGGATACTTCCTGGCTCATTCAAGCAGCTGTTGAAGCTGGAATGGCAGAAGATCCGAAGTGGAAACCCATGCTGACCAAAGCTCTCGAGTTTCTCGAAGATCAGCAAATCAGAGAGAATTGCAAAGAGCAGGATATCTCATACCGACAGCAACGCAAAGGCGCCTGGGCTTTCAGCACTAAGACGCAAGGTTATACTGTCAGCGACACTACGAGTGAAGCGCTGAAAGCCGTACTCATGTTGCAGATAGAGCATCACTACCCCAAGCTGGTGTCTGATGAGCGTATTCAAGATGCAATTGACACCATACTCACCATGCAAAACCCTTCTGGAGGGTTCGCTTCCTATGAACCACAACGTGGCTCAGAATATCTCGAGTATCTCAACGCAGCCGAGATCTTCAGCCGTATCATGGTAGAGTACGACTACCCTGAGTGCAGCACAGCAGTTGTCACGGCGCTCAAACTTTTCTCAAAACACTATCCTACTTACAGGAAAGAAGACATCTCAAGCGCATTGAACGGTGCACTCAAGTATATCCGCAAAGCTCAACGCCCAGACGGCTCTTGGTATGGGAGCTGGGGTATCTGCTTCACTTACGCTGGCATGTTTGCGCTGGAGTCTCTGGCTTCAGTCGGTGAAATTTATACTAACAACTCACGAGTCAAGAAGGCCTGTGAATTTCTGCTTGGAAAGCAGAGAGATGATGGCGGGTGGGGTGAGCATTACAAGGGCTGTGAAACGGGCGTTTACGTGCAAAGGGAGAGTCAAGTGGTTATGACATCGTGGGTACGTTACCCTTATTTGGATAGCACATTGAGGCTCCCGCTCATACTCTACTCCTGAATCATGGCCTCTAACCCAGACTCGTCATAAATATCAGGCAATACTGATCCAGAAGTAGGCCATTATCGCCTTAATCAATGCGGAATATCCAGACAAGAAGCCCATGGAACGGGCTGTCAGACTAATTATGGGCCGACAGCAGAGCAATGGAGAGTGGCTACAGGAAGGAATTGAGGGTGTCTTCAACAAAAGCGTGTTAGTATTCAGATTGCTTGTTGGTCAACTTACCGCTGACATTGCTTCCCAGAATGATCTCATACCCGAACTATAAGTTCACCTTTCCGATGAAAGCCCTAGGCATGTTTGCCACAAAGTATAGAAATCCGGAGATTTTGTGAATAGGAATAAATACCTGAACGGCATTGGTAGCTATTCATTGCTTCTATTCGCTGCCTGTGAATTGGCTCAGTGCTCTTTTGCTGCCTTATTCCCCAGGCTGCCTACCGTCTTTTCATTTCAGAGATTTAATGTTCACTCCTGGCGCTTTGAAGGTGACAAGGCAATTTTCCAGCAGTACATTCCAGTCTTTCTATCTTCCCCACACATGCACCTAGTGGTGCACAACGACTAATTACATCACCTGTTTTTGACATCTGCTCTTCTCTTCCACTCGCAAATAGCTCGCTCTGTCTTCTACCTATACACTGTAAGACATGCACACTGCGATGTATTGCTGAAAAGGGTTGGTATGCTTCAACCCTCACTATCGTTCATATCGAGCTCCTTTACATATACACATACTTTTTATAAAGCATCATCTCGTGTCTTTCGACGTTATTTGGTTTGGTGTACTGAAATACTACATCGAGCGAGCCGATGTGACCATTGTGACACCCCCGATGGCGTCGTCCTGGCACGCTCGTTGATTCCCAGCGGAGTCAGTCGTTCTCGATTTCCCCTACACCTGGAGTGAGTCGGAATGGCAAAGAAATCCAAGAACACCCACCAGCTTACCAGCTATTGACCGCCAACATGCCCAGCTTATGCGCAACCCCCTGGACACCCACGAGAATGTCGTACAAGCGTCTCCAATCTCTGGAGCGAGACTAACGCTCGTAGATGAAAGAATGCGAAACAGTTAATGCCACCGTGGAAGTCTCATGGCTCAAGAAAGTTCTGCCTCTTAGATGACGACACGGCAGATACAGCGTCAACGTGGAACGAGGTCACCTGTGAAAATACGATCTCCCGATTGCGCCACTGAGACTATTAGGTCTACCTTCATCATTTTCTGGTAACATACATAGAGACTGCCATTTGTGCGTTGACACGAAAGCCCAAACCTCGCCCAAACTCTAAAACCAAGTCGCTCTCGCGATCCAAGAACATAGTAGCACGATCGTGTATCGGCTATAAGAGATCGGTATTTGTCAAGTGCAAGCAGAGCGCTTCACCTCATGTCCTGTTGTTCATCTTAATGTCGTCTTCGCCCCCGGTCAACATTCTCTGGAAAGTGCCTCACTGCCAGTGTCTGCTCTACAGCCACGCACAATCAAACACATCTTCGCCGCTTGGGCCTTTGGTGTCAGCCCAGCCGTGTAGAGACATTTGCGACGCTTCAACCGTGAAGACAAAATCAAGCGTTTCTTGAGAAGACGCGTGCAAGGTAGATGACAAGGTCGAGTACCTCTATTGAGCAGCCAGGCGGCAACGGATGGAGGCCGCTGTCTCAGCTGATCTTGTACAGATAGTGACGAGGAAGCCTCCAGCATCGCGGACGTGAGTCCCCTCGAAGGCGCTTTTGTTTCGAGGCAGGTCGCTATTGTGAGCGGAATACTAATGGAGCCTTGAAGATGAATACTCTCACACGAGATTGTACGAAGAAGAACTTATCGGAGGTTGAATGGAATGTTCTAGTCCACCATCCATCACTCAAGTTAACTACAGAGCATCCTCGATTCCGGGGCAACGTGAAGGCATTAAATATATGAGTTCTATGACCAACCACCGTCAGCAAGATTAACGGCTCTTTCCAGGCACGTGTGACATGGATATAGGACAGGTGACTGGATCCAAAGTAGCGGAAATTGATATCGAGGGTACGGCGGAAGACGAGTGAGAAAATATGTAAGTAACCTCTGTTCTACGATTCGCCCGTGACTTATTTATCCTACAGCCTTTCGATCACCAGCGAAGAGGAGTATTCTCCATCCATCATCCAAATCACTGATTGATGTGTCCGGGGCTTTACGTCTGCCCAGGATCTGGAGATCGAAAGGTTGTCTTTCCGGTGTGTCGAGTCCAACGTGGAGGTCAGCGAGAGTCATGTGGAAATCGTCTCTGGCAACACCGTCCTAATGGGTGCAGCTTGCGTAGGTTTTCCAATTGCTGTTCCTGAGGCTTGCTAACGATTCATTAGATACTATGGCACCAATTCCTCCTGTTCTGGCTCCTCCTCCTCCTCCTCCTCCATCGCCAGCTGGTAGAAAAGAAGGAACACGTGCGAGTCGTAGGGAATCCGGTGCTACTCCCCTTGATGTGTTGACGAAGCTTCGGGCGGCAGATGATAAGCTGGAACCCATCACCCCATTTAGTCTCTAATTCTGTGATGTCGCATGTAGGAGGAAGCGGAGTTGATTCTTCGGACAAGCTATCAACGGCGATGACCTAGGTTTCGGAAAGGTGCGTACTCAGCTCTAAGTCTTTCCGAATACTATAATCGATTCGGAAGGTACTAATGTCTGACTCGACTTAGAATCTTACGACCTTTGTCAATGTCTGTACGATCTTGTGCATATTTTTAATGTGTGTCCGGTGCTGCGCAGTTCTGCACACGTCTATATCGACATTTCCACATCTGTTCGCTACGTCTTCACGTCTTTGCATCGCTCTACATCGGTAACCATACCTTCTCTTATTTGTCCACCCCTGTAGCTCCCCTGGTCACCCTTGGTCCCCTAAGGAACAGCGCTGAAATGCCTGAGCCCACCCATGAAACGATCGTATCATTGTCTGATAATGTCGGATAACCCTACCACACCCCTGGACCGGACCCGAACACGTCTAGAAAGGCCAAGCACGAGCTGCTCACACGTGTGGAGGCCACTATGACCCTGAACGCGGCTGCCAATACTCAAATACTAATGACCATGCCTGTGCAGCGTCAGCTGGTGACCCGTTCAAACTATATGATGAAGGAAGACCTGGTGAATATATCTGTCCAGCGCAGAACATCCATGATACTGACCTGTACAGCACCTCGCCCGCTCGAATAGGCAGTTTTTAGTGGCACTTTATATCCGTACACCCACTGTACTCCCCGGTAACAAGGCTTGACAGGCCTGTCAAGGTGGGACGTAGTCAGCAGTCGGGCCTTTTCATAACTGTGTAGGGGATACCGGCTATGATCCCTTTCAAGATTGTGAAGACTACACCACCTAGAAAATGGAGGATGATCCAAGTTTCAAGGTATATGCAAAGCGCTTATGGCGCACTGTTGACAGTTTTACAAATCCCATTTAGGGCTCAAACGGATCCACCTCTCTGGCTGGTACATCAGTCATCTCAGGTCCCGTCTTCTTTGGGATCTTCTCATTGGCCGTAGCTTTGTCTACGTTCGATACGCTATCTTATACTGGTCAACGCAACATTGTGTTCGGTATTCTCAACGACCCTGATCTGCAGAATGCTGTCCACTGTTGTCAAATTCGAGGACTACTTGAATTGCCCATCGTGGTGCTTTATTGAATTATGTCAGTATTCTGCTCATGCCACATAACGCAGCTAGAATGAAATTTATGGGAATGAAGAGCTGAGAAATTGAATTATGACATTGTCGCAGCTTGGCAGGAGTTGCATGAGGTCATCGGCAATATCACGACAATGCAAGTCCTTCTTTCTAGACAGAACGCGACGGGCAGAGATTCAAAGAACACTGGGAAACTCAGAATAGTGGCTCACAGATGAGACACTGCTACCTGGTTGTCCTTTGAACCGGGATCCGTTTGTGGCATATCAGCAGAAGGCTGATTACTTAAGGGAGGAAAGATTGGCTGAGGCTAGTACTCCAAGTACTGGAGCAGCAGCTTCCGGAAGCGTCGATGCGACAAGTAGCACTTTCGGCAGAAGAAAGGTCATTGTCTTGTATGGTGGAGGCAGAGAAGCATTCACCGACGTTGTTCGCAAGTTAAGAGCAGACTACCAAGACACTGACCAGGGGCAGAGAGCCTCGTGGTCTCAGCATTCCTTCCAATTATCAAAGTCCAAGGCGAGAATGAGATTGAATTATACCACGGAAAGGCTTGAAAGGAAAGTGTCGCCAACAATACAAGACTGCCTCGAGCTCTAAGAAAGCAGTGTGCAAGAAATAGCGTCCTGAATGGGAAAGGACTGGGCACTTTGATTATACAAAGTTGATCGCGAAGGCTGTGGACTTTTCCTAGCTGCTGGGGTTCTAACCGTGTTAAAGAACTTTGTCAACCAAAGCGTTCACCGTCATATGGTTTCTCAGCTCTCGGAACTTGCCTAAGCCTAAGAAGCAAGAGGTCTATTTGATACTTTTGGTCAGTGATAATGTGGGTCATCAGCGTTTCAAGCTATACATCGGATCAAAATATCGAAAATACACCCCTATAGAACCGAGTCTTTAAAATCATATGTAGGCTGCGATCGAAGGGGGAAATCCTTTGGGTTGATGGTGGGCTGGTTCCTCTGGCACATCTCTCGGGACCCTCGACCATGATTAATTATCCTCTGACTGTTCACTCGCGTCTCTGCCAAATGGTTTCACAACTAGTTCGACGCGTGAAAAAGCCATAGCAATAAGAATCCATATGATAATCTCTATCAGTCGATGGTGATTCGAACGCAGCAGCTCTTGCGACTTTGAGCAGCAAAAGTGACTGAGAACTAAATGTCATGATCATACTGACCCCGGACGTGAATTCTCGATTACTATCACAGGCGGATAAGTTGATGACAATCCGCCGGTCCTGGGTCGTCGGCATTTCGAAGCTTCTTGCCTCAATTCTGGTGCCTGCATTTGGCGAGAACAAGGGATCAAAGACATGCACCAACCTTTTCCGTAATTCTCCATCGATTGATATGCTATCGCACGTACCATTCAAGGCGGGGGAGAAGATACCACTGTGCATGCGCTTTATCTCCTAACCGGTCTTACCTTTTCTGACAATGACGAGACAAGGGAAGATGGCATGGAAGACTTCCAAGTATGGCGTGATATAGTGGATATCAGGATCGAGCTGCCGTTCTTCGGTACAGTCTTAAAACGCCAGATCGTCAGGGGAGGAGAACTGTATGCTTGGTGAAGTGGCTCTAAATTCCACTTACGAGCTACTCTTCGAAAATCAGGCTCACTCAAGAGCCGAACCGAATCAAAAGACGGGTTGGGGTAGCTTTTGTTCGACAAATTATTGTGTCCATGTACTCTAACGCCATCGAGAGTGGCACTCTTAAGTTCACCCCTCCAATCCCACACGGATGACTTCACAAAACATCAGCGAGACCCTTGCGAACTACCATCTCTTTGCTGGAGCGACTTGGACATCAGGCTAGCGAAGAATCGATTCAGTACAAAGGCTGATGTGCTTCTCGGCAATAAGGAATGTCATCGGTGTCTGTCTGGGTCCTGATGTCACCAATGAACTTTGTCTACCACATGCACCGCGTCGCTAGATACGACCTCGTTGATAGAGAAGTTATTAAAAAGCTCAGAATAGCGATGAACAACGACTAAGATGACGAGGACAGTGACGAAGATCCTGCAGAGGACGAGGAGCAGGCAAGACAGCTCGCCCCTTTTTTCTGCTTATGCAAGGAAACTGATTTCCTGGCAGGTCTCGATGCGTGGATTTCAGGATTTCCTCAAACTCAACCGATGGGGCGGACAAAATGAGTTGATATAGCGACTAGATGAGGGGGAATTCTTAATGAACCGTGGCGCAGGTAAGGATCACAAGCCAGATTTGAATTTGATCTGCAAGATGAGGGATTGGCATCACCAATGATCTCATTGAAGCTTTTTAGGGGAAAGTGGGAGGCGATGGGCTTGGATCATGAGTGTTGCAAATATCATGGAATATAATCTTACAAGTCAATACATCTCCTCCACATTAGATCAAACGTCATAGTAGGCCTCAACAAAATCTATAACCGCGAATGAGCGTCTGTGAACACTCAGGTTGTTGCCGTAAATGTCTAGGATTGCGAGCGCGGCTTCGGATGTGGACCACTGACGGCGAAAGTGAACTCTTTTGATTGGTCAATTCGCTTGCATTACTGCTTCAAAACGCTCTGTTGAGAGTATGATTGACAGGCTAGGTAGATTTCTAAAATGCAAAGTCAGTCATATAAGCCTGGTGAAAGCCATGGTTCATAGTGACACTCAACGTAGATACCGGAGGATAGCATATGCATGCAGCTGGACTTCCAGCGGTAACATAGCGTGTAGTCAGAAAATGTGGCACGCAAGATTGTTATAAGTCGCAACGTTTAGCGCGAGCCTACCATCGAACTTGTCAGCCATATTCGCATTCATCGTTCAGAATGTAAATGTGGATATCTTTACCATGTTAATGCTTTTTGGGTATCCTTATCTTATATGACTACTAGCCTAGTAAGTGACATATCGAGGTCTAGACGACTCGATGCCTACAGCCATATAGGGGCATCCAAAGAAAAGCGAAGAGCAAAGTGCGTAATAAAAATGGCCGGAGGATTCTTTAAAGAACTCCTCAGAACCCAAGTTCGTCCACGCATTCCTTGAATGTGAAGCTTGCGCACGACAAACGACAAAGTGTAGACTAACTTAATTTTAAAAGCAACGCTTGTGCAACTTGGAAAGACACTTCATCGGCGACTCTGGTCCTGCGAGCAGACAATATGAATCCTTTTCCAAATGACAGCATACCCTCAAGCACCTTCGTAGCTATCGCGCATACTACACCAACAGTACGATACGCCAGCGAAGGCACCAACTTCGAAGGAGAGCGAAAAGTGTTCCAGAAATCACGGAAATTCATTGCGAGTCGACAACAAAAGCAGCTCGCAATCAGTTTCCGTCAGATACTCATTAGAGCGTGGTAAACTTGATGGAAGCTCGGCTAACGAGGGAATACGCAGACATGGAGCAAAGCGAGTCTTGCAGGGAAAGATGGGCAAAGGGTTTGGGTTTAAGATCTAGATGCGGCCAACGAAGGATATTCGAGTGGAGAACGTCGAGCGAACGTGGAGCCGAAGACTTGCGCAGATACTACGAGCACCCATGTGAGCGCACTCACAGATGTTGCTTTTACACGTTTCCTCATCAGAAACCATTCTTATCCACACTCGAAATATGCTAATAGAACAACTAATCAGCTGGGTTAACGCTCAGTATCAACGTTTGATCAGCTTAGCAAAGCATAAGCTCCTGCAAAAGGCGCCAGCATAAAGCCCGCTTCCATACCTAAAGGCTCTCTGGCGGCATCGTGCCAGACTTCCAATCTTTCCGTCAGTCTTGAGTATCAATAGATTGGAGGACACTGAACAAAGTGGGGTTTCCAACTCTCATCACTAGTCTCCCCAGTCTCAATGCCAAAGAGCCGTTGGAGTCGACGTGCAACTTGGACGCGGAGTAAATTCGCCAGCAGCTGCTCACACTGATCGAGAATGACGGCAAGGAGATTGTCATGCTAAGTCACTCCTACGGTGGGATACCGGGAAGTCGCTGCCCGGAGGTGCCGCTCGCGGTCTGAGCAAGGTATTTCGGATGCAACAAGGGAAGGAGGGAGGGGCGATTGGCCTGATACATGTATATGCGTTCGTTGTCCCAGGGGAAATGTCTTTTGTGGCTTATATCGGTGGCATGAACGCACCGTACATACAAGAAAACAAGGTACTGTAAGCACGCAGTGATCTGGTCGTTAACCGTGCGGGCACCTCGCTCTACTCGGTGCGGCTGGCCCTAACGCGAATCACGCCCTAACGCCAATTATTTCAACTACCCCATTAACTATGGAAATAACAATACAGGAAAGTCTACTATATACTTCCCGATTTGGCCAGTCTTCTTTTATAGCTTTACCTTTATAGCTACTTATTTAGAATACCGGATCTTTTTATTCCTAAACGCAGAAGCTACCCGTTACTCTTTAGTCCTAGCCTATTCTAAAGCCTTCTACGCCCTTTTAAGCTCTATTTCCTACGATTTCTTTACCTTAGAGCGTACCTAATAGGAATAAACCGTACTACCCTTTTAAATAAGTATATTTAGCTATACTTTACGCGCTCCTTAGGTTACTATTTCTTTATATAGCTCTACTAACTCTTACTCTATAAATAGGCCGGAAAGTAACTTCGCTTCTACCCTACGAATATATTTATTAAGTATTAGGGATAAATTTAGATCCCGGAGCTCCTTCCTATACTACGTAACTTACCGGTACGTATATAGCGTAGGCCATTCGTTAAAATCTAGGGGTAGAGTATCTTCCGGGGTAATAACTTTTACCGGAGTAAGAGTATATTAATATTTAATTAACCGGCGTATTATAATATCCGGATTATAAGGAACTAAACCCGATTTCCGCTAAATTAATACTATTATAGTTTATTTGAATATTTTATCCCGGATAGTTTAAAAGTTAACTAAAAAATCGATTCTTAAATAATCGCCCCCGGTTTAATATATCGCTAGATTAATAGCCTTAATATACTAATACTTAAATAGCTAGAAAACGCCTATATCTAATAACTACATTAGATACGACGAATACGGTAGTAAATAAAATGGCTAGATCTAGTTATTTTCGTAGAACTCTAGTACCTCCCGGGTTAAATAGCTATTATAACTATCGAATATTAATATCCGCTATAACCCGACCCGGCGGTATTTCGTAAATCGGTTAAAATACTTAATCTAATCTTTATAGAGGTTATTATTTATATATCCGGAGTCGTTTATCCCCTAAAGAGTATTAGGATCTAAGTTTTCTTAAAATTAATTAACTAGGAATTACTTCCCGGCTAGAATCAATATCGGTAGGAGTATAAAGCCGGTAGTATTAATATACTCTATAAATATAATAAACTCCCGGTTATTTATATTTATCTAGTATAGAGGTTTATCCTACTCTTTTATAATTACTTATTAATTTTTACCTACGTTAATCCGGAACCCGGTTTCGTTAAAATTATAAATATTATTTAGATCTACCCCGTACGTTATATATATATTTTAAAAACGTCGAAACCACGCTAAAATATCCTCCGGCTTATATACGTTCTTTCGTTATACCGCTAGGGGTTTCTACCTACGTAATTTATATTAAGGGTTACGCTTTAGGAAGCTAGTAGGCTATTAATTTAATACGCGTTTAACCGAGCTTAGGCGTTTATATAAAATAAAATTTATAGCCTTTAAAAGCATCGGGCGCCGGTAAAATATACTTATTCTATCGAGCCGCTATAGGTAGTGGTAGAGGGCGTTTTCTTCTTCCGGCTTAAGCGCGTAGGAGTAGCTCTGTTTAGGCCTAATCCTATTATACCGGTTTAGGAGCTGCGCGTATAGAATATAGTACTGAGTAACTAACGAGCTGATATTAGGCTTAATTCCGGGGGGAATAGCTTCAAGAATATCTTAAATACGGCTTTCCCTAATAGCGTATGATTCGGCCATGATTTAGGGGTGGTATATAGGTAGGAAGTTAAGGGTTGATAAATTTGAAAATATTCGCGTTGGGGCGTGATTCGCGTTGGGGCCAGCCGCACCGAGTAGAGCGAGGTGCCCGCACGGTTACCAATGAGATGGCGTCTTCGTCAGTGAGCGACTGCTAAAATCCATCTAGCCTTCCCATGGCCTGTGCCAGGTTGCTTCGCCGGGAGAATTACTCTACGGCGATTTGGAGAATTCTTTGCTTACACACGCGATGAAAGCGTTCGAGTCGCCAGCTCTTCCAGCCGCGTGGGCTGAGTGCAATCTTGCATTCTTGAGATGCACACAGGACCAAGCTGTGCCGGCAGTTTTGCGAGACACGTTCATCCAGCGCAGTGGGGTGGAGTGGATGGTGAAGGATGTTGAGGCCGGGCATAGTCCGTGGGCAAGTTGCCCTGAGGAGGTGGTGAAGATTCTGGATGAGTGGGTTTCTATGTTTCAGGATAGAGATGCTTAACCACTGTGTTGATTGTGTCTACGCATAATGCAAAGTACATAAGACACGAGAAAGATGAAGTCGAAAATTTTCGAGTTGAAGCGTGCGCAGCTTTCATCTTGTCACGCCTGTAGCTGCGTAAAGAACAGACCATCCCACCACGCGGGACAGCGATTTACAAGCGGGTGGGGCTGCGGCACAGAGATTCTCTACTACAGCTTGGGAGGATTCAAACCAACCTGAAACAGTCCTGATGCCTAATAGTACAAGTGGCCTTTCCCTAGAAAGATACCTCTCACCATGTGGACAGTCTGTACTTGTCAGTTGACCCAAAGAGCATGGCGCGAACCTGTGCTGGACAACTCGTGGTGTTCGGAAGAAGAGCTCGATGATGGGTATCTGATGATGACGGAGGAGCCCAATAAATAGCACCTACGCTTGATGGCCTTCGCGCCCAAGAAACTCGACTGATCCAATGGCGTCTCCTGACCGGGCTCGATCGCTATTCTTATCATCCTATGTGTCCGGCCCCGTTGACACAAAGAGCAGCGCCGAAGAAAACAGTACTACCTACCTGAATGAGTTGGAAAAGCATTACGCAAAGATAGACGAAACGGCCTCGGAATCTTGCGAGGAGTCTGGCCGCCCGTCAAGAACAAGCACTATCAGAGCAGTCGAGGACTTCTTCAAGGAATACCGTCCCCCATCGTGCAGGCTCAATCGACTTTCCTACCTTGACAAAGCGCTTCCTCCTCCTCCACCTGATGTGGACTCAGATCATGACTTGACGGACAATGGATATGTGTCGGAAAGCCATGAATTTACCCAGACCCGCGTCGCGATTCACAATCGCTACTCTACACGTAGCGGGGCCTCCACTGTCTCTGTGCCAAGACGTGGCTCGAATCAGACCCTTATCTCCGTTCGCAGTCGCTATTCAACCCAGAGCACAGATTCAAACCGTGTCTCGGAAGTCGCTCCCGACGATGATCCCGTACGACCCCGTCGCCGACCATCAGAGACATCAGAGCAGAGCAGGTCATACTCAAGGAAGCAAATTCGTGGTAGTATACCATATCGAGGGACTGTATTAGAAGGAGTTGACGAAGAGAAGGAAGCACATAGAGAGCGAGAGATTCGGAAAGAAATTGAGGCGAATCACTTTGCAGCACCAGAAAAAGATCCCTGGCTTCTGGAACAGACCCACGGAAGCCTAGAGAGCGACGACATCACGATTGGAATCAAGTCGAAGGATTTCGGTGATATTGGGAAAGCTCCGGCGAGTAAGAATAATGATTTCGTCTCCTTCTACAAACAATGTGCTACTTCCCTCGAACAACGGAAAGCTACTACCGCTAGAAGAAAAGGGTCTCGGACGAGTGAGACTAGGCGAGCCGGCCTCTTTGCTGGATGCTTTTGGTCTCGAGATGGCGTAGCGGACGACCTGGCGTGATGTTCTGCGAGATTGTGATGCTCCAGGAACGAGGAGTCATCGACGCACAGAAACCATCGAAAGACTCTACAGTTAAGCCTGCAATTATAATCTTAGCCCGAGCCTCGCTGTCTCAGATCTCAAAGCTCCAAGCACCGAGTGTCACACAGTGCAATCGAGGTGGTGATACCAGAACCGGGTGTATTTCGGTGCTCATCGCGCTGTGATGGCTACCGCCGTTGCAAATGACAACACTCAACATAGCAGCAATTCCACAACCTCGTCGCATGAGTAGCATTCTCTATACAGCGATGCCTTTTCACATGGTACGATCGTCGCAGAAGGCGACAGATGGTCTCTTGAAAGCTGAAGTCCGTCACAACCCTGGCCATAGTCTCAACAAAGCATCACGATCTCAGCTCACAGTATCCAACCCACCATCGCTATCACGATTACTCATTCTTCGGAATTTGATGCTCCTAGCCCTATGCCTAACTCTTATCCTTATTCTCTTTATCTTCCTTGCTCTTAGCACTATCTACTTCATGCGCAAATCGAGCCTCGATGTACAACCCAACAACATCCCCCTCCGCAAGTTGAAAAGGCGAAAACCTCCATCTCTTGATCTCAACAAGGATCTCGAAGCGCAACCTCGACTACCACGATATCGCAACCCGTTTGATCCGACTCCCACGCCTACAACTTCGACGAGCTCTGCCGTTGACGAGAATGCTATAGCTACTGGCGTCAGCTTGACACCTTTTACGCCTCTACGAGAGCGGACAATGAGGTGGGCTTTCGGGGTCGCAGAAGCAGAAGCAGAAGCAGAGCGGGGCGTGACGGATGAGGAGGATTCGTTGGGGCTGGATCAGTACTTCTTTGATGATGGCGTGGGGATCAAGAGATATGAGAGTGGAGCTAAAGAGAGGAGGTGGAAGAACGTATAGAAAATGGAGAAGCTGGCAGTCCATGGCGTCAAAGGAGTGCGAAGAGTCCAATCAATGGCGCATTCCTGGCGCAAAATCAGTCTGAACCAACGCATGGAACGTATTCTAGCGGGCATGGTTGGCGTAGGGATTGCCTTCGTCGGTGCAGACAAAGCTTCCTCTCACTCATCTCGCTCCACGGCTACCAATGACCGCCTTTCCTATGTGGTAACCACTGCTTCACCCGCGAATTCGAGATCTTCAGTGTCATTCATTGTGCGCAACAATGGCTCGTCGAAGGCCTAAATTCTGGCTTTGTGTAAATAAATGAACCACTGGGACTGGTCTCTGTGATCCACCAATGTACCTATTTGCCCACAACAAAGGTGACCTCCTCGAGATCCAGGCCTTTTCTAACGCATATAAGCACGCCTAATTCTGCAGGTTCTCTTTTTCGGCATCATCTTGATCCCTGAGCCTGCGACCAAAACTTCCTCGAACAGCTCTCGAAAATCGCTGATCGTCGCGTCATACAACTAAGCCACTGCTGCTATGTGTTTGTATCGTGCCCAACAGCACTACAAGTGTGGTCACAGAGCTCCAAACAAGCTCATCAAGGAGTACATCAAGGTTAAGCTCCCGAGAATCTCTGCATGCTCAGACACTGCCGAGCGAATAGTGGCCCAAGAGGGATTGAGTGATATACCGTATTGCCCAGACTGCTGTACCAAGAAGCTCTACAAGATCCCCGACAAGGGCAGGGAGCGAGAGGACGCTAGGTTGTCCGCTGTTGCACTGGGCGGTGCGACGGTGATGATACCCTGTGAGATAAGGGTAAGGGCGCGAGAACAGACGAACACTGAGGTGCATAAATTCGAATTGATGTTTCCGGATTATTGGAGGAAGAATCGTAAATCGTGGCTGCTTGGCGGTAAGGTTAGAGAGGATACGAGGATTCTTGGGGGGCTTCATGTGAGTGGCTTTGCGTTGCGGATATCGGACTTGTCTGCATGCAAGGTTGGTTTGGGAGTCTAACATTGTCATCTTCCCTAAAACATAATACACCCTTGCCATGCCATCGTCTTGAAGTGTTGCTCTATGTTGTTGCTGAACACCTTCTGTTACGTTGCTTACGTAGTAAAACATTTTCGTGGCAAGAGACAGATATAGTTGCGCCTGGAATTTGGAACCGTCACCTGATCGACCCACTTTGTACACAATGAATCGAGATTGACTCATAATCGACTGAGTGAAAGGAGCAGATGTCGATTGAAGTGGAGAAAGCTTGACTGGTCTCGACAAAGGCGTTGAACAAAGTGGAAGTCGGTGGAAAATGATATGGAAGATCTCCAATTCCCAATGTCCTTTTCTCATCCCAACACATCGCTCCCCCAACTCAACCCGTTCTCTCCGACAGACGATACGAATACGAGTAGGTCACCGAAGCATACACCTAGCTATCCCGCCCACAGCCACGTTCCAAGTACTGACTTATATAGCCCAATGCGGCCACTCTTACCAGACGGAAGTCAAATTCTACAACCATGCGTTGCCTTGCAGCGAAACGCCTCGAATCCGTGCAAGCCCGTTCTGTAGGAGCTAATATGATGCCAAATGTGACGAGGCTATCATACAACCCATGGACAAGGAAGAAGCGCTGGTAAGATCCGCAGCGAAGAATGGTGCAGATGTAAGCACAATCGAGAGAATACGGAGGAATATAGATGAGGAGATGCGTATTAACCTTCGTTTCCTGAATGCACAGTGTGATGCATTTTTCATCAGAAAAGAAACAGCAACGAAAATTGGAGGGCGCTTGATGGAGAGCCAGTGTGTTTACTCTTGTCCAGAGTATAATCATCTCCTCGTGTACTCAAGTGCGGACGGATCTAACAAGAATCCGAACCGCCTTTCGGTCGATGCAAATGCGCGGCTCTGCGCTTCAGATACTACAAACGTAGCGACACCCGCGTCTCGAATCTACTTCTTTCCTGCGGTATTAATTACGCGATTGCGCTCGCGTCACTCATATTTCAATGCGGAATTCTTCAACGAGCTAGTGGAGCATCTCAAAGCCTCGATGAAGAATCGTAAATCATTGTTGGCGCTTCTTGCGGCCTATACTCACACGATCAATGCCATATCGCTACCAAGCCTATTTCAAATTCCCCAAAATGATACATCAGCTAGCTTTCCAATCTTAATCAGGTAAGCCTATGTGTATCCATGTGAATATTGACAACAAGCTGATCAAACACAGCTCCACCTCGTCTGACCTCACAGCACCAGATCTCCCGGCCGGTTTTGCCACGAACTTCGTTTGGGATGACAAAACATTGATGAATCCGATCCAGGTGTACGTCAACGCCATCAAGCTCATGACCCTCTGGGCAGTGCTCCCATGGGAGAGTTACATCCGCACCAGACAGCGAATGACACATCCACGATTCACCACGGAGATAGAAACTTCGCCATGGACAGCTGGCTTGACCAGTGAACTCCAGATCAAGCATGCCGTCAGCGGGCTTTACCAAGCAGGTGTCGCCATAGCTGGAGGCAACAAGTTTCATAGAGTTGCGGTTGGGCTCATTGAGCGAAGTCAAATTATAGGGCAGATCTTGTTCCAGCCCACGAGTACCGCGGCAAACGATGTTGTCGACCTTGTTGAGAGCAACTTCTCATCGACCGCTGCTCTTTCCGCCGATGCAGGATCGGCAATTGATCCTTTGGACCCAAATTTCAAGCTCTTGTACGAGTTCGACGGCGTACTCATCAGCAGCGTGGAAGCTTTTACCGCAGTGTTAGATGGTCTGGCCACTGCTGCTGAGCACGAAAAGGACGCTGTAGGCGCGTTCGTCAATGCGTATAGTGTCGACTATAAATGTACTATCAACATACATGGAACAATCGGTCACCAACTGAACTGGTATCATGTTATCAGGGCGCTCTTTTTGGTCTGGCTCGCAGTTTATAAGCGTGCCATCGCTCAGAGACCATCTAGATTTGAGGGAATGGATTTCACGTTGGAATACGATGGTGTCAAAATTGGTGAAGGAGATTTGTGGAAGTTTACAAAACTCAGTAATGGCACAGATAGTACGGCCATTTCGAAGTAGGATTTCAATGCTAGGCAGCTTCTAACATAAACATGGTGCATTTTGTACTGGTAGGAAACCAATCCGAACTCACGAGTCCGATTTTTGGGCACAAAGGTGCTTGAAAATGGTTGTCTATAAAGTAAGTTGGCTCTCGGACAGGGTGAAGGTTGTTTCTGGCTCACAGGACTTGATAAAATTTCCGCTGTTCCTGACACAGGTAGCGAGGGTAGCAAAGGACTCATCTAATTCTACGAAAGGCGTAATATTCTCAGCTACCTTGCTACTCTTCATCCTTGGACAAGCTCTCCATCATGCGAGCACCATCTTCTTCGCAACGGACCAAGTCATTTAGCCGTTTTCTGCAATTCGCAAGATCTTCTGGATTGTCAACCTCCTTAGCCGCACAAGCATCAGCTATATTTTTAGCAACAGCAGTACTCCACTTCCTCTCTTTGCGAAAGTCTTGACTCATCCGCTTCATCTCGTTAAGCAGGTAGTCCCAGTGAGTTGTAGGCCTTCTGGGTGTCGTGGTATCATATTCTGGAGGATTCTCTCGCGACCATGTTAACGCTTCATCTGTATGTGACATTTCCGCCTGCATTGCTGCGATTAGAGCTTGTAAGTTTTTATTACGCTGCCTGCTTGTAGTATATGCTTTATTTTTCACTATGTAAGGTTTGGACATATTAGCTTCAGGCCCCTCCCCAGTGGGCGTATAATCCTCCGGTAGCCCAGCGTTGGGGTCCGTTCTAGTGAGCGAAAGTCTCTTCATTTCGTTTGAGTTAGTGTGTTTGACCATCTTGAAAGTAGTGATGGCGATCGAATGTAAATGATTTAAGGATAGTAGGAAGTACCAAACTGAATCATCGCATGAAAAGAGTGAAATAGCTCTCTCGATCTTGTGATATGAAATGAGATGTATGTCAAGCAAACTACCCGCTACCAGGCTCCACCTCGGAGACAATCACGATCTCCTGCGCGAAGCCAAACAAAGCCAGCGATCTAATTCCCATTAACCGTCTCAACAAGGCCGCGCCCCATGCCTTGCCTCTTCCAGCTCAGCCCTCAATTCTCGAAGCTCATCCCTCAATTTCCCAAGCTCGGCTTCTAATTCCCTTATTCGGTTGTTTTTACTCTCAATCTCAGCAAGATACTCCTCTAATTGCACCGCCAGCTCCTGCATAGATCTACCGAAATCAGTCGTTGCTTCTTCCATGTTGTAATCCATGAGGCAGGCTGGTTGCGTTTGGCCTCGAAATTGACGAAGTCCGAGTTCGTGATGGAAATGGTACTTGTAGTCGATCTGAGGTTGAAGCCGTGTAGAAATATGGAAAAAGAGAGTCAGACTTACCTTATATGGCAAGCTTCTTGCACCACAGAGGGGATACTTTTTCGTTGCTATGAATGCTTTCCCGCAAACGAGAATGAATCCTGTGATACTCCGAAGGCGGCCATCTGTGAAGCACGTGTCCTTCAGCGGATATGTTAACGAGGAGAAAGACGAATATGAGAGAGAAGCTGGTGCGACTGTTGGTTGGAAGACACAAGGCATTTTTTTTCGGTTGTGCGAGAGGCTAGGATGGTGCAACGCTGTGAAGGAGAGACCCCGAACAAGGGTTCGGAAGAAGGATGCAAAGAAGGCCCGTCCCAACATTTAGAAGGATCTAGAATTGATTCATGGCCCGCACAAATCACGTGGGATCGATAGAAGCGATGTTCATGCTCTTGGGAAAGGAATCTGTTAAGCTGGTAAAAAAAAAACCTCCTGACGCCCTTCCGAATGCAAAGAAACGAAACCAGTATTCCAATCTTGCCAGACTCTAGTGCATACTACAGGCGCTAGCTAAATTGACTTGCAGGTTGCGATGCCCACGTCAATCGTGGTGCTTCTCATCATTTGTCGCAGTCGCCTCAGCCTCCGTAGCAGTCGCCTCTGCCTTCATAGCAGCCAACTCAGCCTTCAGTTGGCGGATTTTCTCACTCATCCCTTCTCCGTCTGTTACCCTTTCTCGTAGTCTCCCGATGGTCCAAATCATTCTCTCAAGCTCTGAGTCACTCTCTTTGGCCTCATCCTGCAGCTTGCAATTTTGCTGCCTCACTTCGGCAAGTTCGGCTTCTAGTTCGGGGACTTTCTGGTTCTCCCGCTTGGAGGCAAGCTCGGCTCTATCCTTCAGGTCCACCATAGCTCGAAAATTGTCGTGTGCACGCTGTTTTTGATCAACTTGGAGTTCTCGAGTCCTAATCGGCAGAGTTCTCACCCTTTCCTTGTCAAGTTCGGCTCTGAGTCCCCTAATGTCCTCATCCCTTTGTCTGATAGTTGATTGCTGTAAGTCAGCTTCGAATTTTCGAATCCCAACCTGCCAATTCCTTACCTTCTCTGTGAAAGCTCCGGCCGCTGGCTCCTCAATGGCATGATCCCCCCCCTCGATCCTTTGCTGCTTTTGGTCAACCTGAAATCTTCGGATCATCATCGGTCGAATTCTCACCTTCTCCTGGAGAATGGTGTCTTCTAGCATCCCAATCGTCTGATTCCTTCGCTTGATAATTGACTGCTCTTGGTCAAATTGGAGTTCTCGAGTCTTAATCGACCAAGAGCTCACTCTTTGCGCGTAAATCTCGACTCTCAGCTCCTTAATGGTCTGATCACTTCGCTCGATCCTTTGCTACTTTGGGTCAATTTGGGCTCCTCGACTCCTAATAGGTCTAGTCCTCACCTTCTTCTCGTTAAGTTCGAGCTGGAGCATCGGGATGGTATGATCCCTTTGCTGAAGTATGGATAAATTCGGTCCAGCCCTTGCCTTCTCTTGGTCAAGATCGGATTCGAGCGTCGTGATTGTGTGATCCCTTTGGTGGAGAATGTTTAGGTTCCAATATACCCCTCTTTCAAGTTCGTTGACAGCATCATGGAACCTAGAGCGAGAGTTATCCATGGCTGGCGATTCAGTAGCGCAAGTGGTGACTGTTTAATTATCGGTCCATAGGGTGTTGTCAACTTGGATATATTGGTGCATGCAACTTCTAGTCAATAGGTCTAAAGATGGAGCGAACGACTGTTGTAATAAGTTCTGAGCTCAAGGCAATGTTCCAAGGAGAATGATTGGTAATGGAGTGATACGTCACGTTTTTGAAATGCGGGTCAGGCGCACCTCAGAGGACATTCGTGGCTTCCCGAAAGAGGAGAACAGCTTTTGCGACATGCCAATATTGTAAGGCGCATCTCAGAGGAGATCCGCGACTTCACGAAGAAGAACGGCAGCGTTTGGGGTAAGCACGTATTGTAAGGCGCATCTCTATGCAGAGTGGCCCTTCCCAATGCGAAATGCCGAGATCGATGGAAAGAACGGATGGTAATTGAGAGAGCAGAAAAAGCATGTTCGCAGAATTAGAATATCCTTGTGATGCAAACGATAGAAACGGGCAACCGCGAGCTTTCGACATTTGGAATATACGTTCATACTAACCTCGTACTAGGCTCGACTTCTAGGGATAGCCATGTCTTTTGATCGGCAATAAGGACAATTTGCGTTGGCCTTGCTTTCAATACTTCGTACTCTGTAATGGCTTGTATCTGTCTCCGCTATCTAGTCTAATGCCCACTTTAGTGGGTCCCTTCCTTTGCTTGAAAAGATAGTCATGACTCACTATAGTAGATTTTAATTCTAGCTACTTGATCGGTCAACCTTTTTGCCTAGTAGTATACTACTTCTCGCTCTCTTCATCAGCCATGGTAGCCCCCGACTTGCAACATTCCTCCTTCGCTTGGTGAAGTCGACTTGATAGATCGCTGGTTGTGCGGTTCGTCTCCTCAATGATGTCTTCTTTCTCCTTCTCAGTCTCATGCATGCCACACCGAAAGTCGAGGACACTCTGCTTCTGAACTTCGATTTCGGCCTCTAGATCCTTGATCCTCTGGTCCTTCCGGTCCATAAGGGGCAGGTTCTCATACAAGTGAGCAATCTCAGCCTTTTGCTTGCTATTTCCCTGCCTCGCCCTAGTAAGTGCAGCCTCTAGCTTCTTGATTACTCCGTCCTTCTGATCGATGATGGATTGAATCTCGTTGTAGGCTCTAACATGCTCCACTCGGGCATTGCGAAGCTCCTCCCTCACTTGGACGTTACGGGCCTCTAGATCTTTGACTCTGTGGTCGTGCTGCGCGATAGTATTTTGATCCTCATTTACCAGTGCCGCGATGCCATGTAATGCATTTTCCAAGACAGGTGTTGTGCGCGGCATAGCTGTTGATCTGATATCCTGAGGAGCAGCAGTGTAGGCCTAAGTGTTTAAGTCCCGTGAAATCTAGTCGTTTCTCATGCGGGAAGCTTGTACGTCAAGCAAAAGTGACGGAGTGGATTGAATATATAGAAACTTATACAAACATTCCGAAAACATCATATCCTGTAGAGCAACATACACTGTCTTTCCGATCCGGGGCTCACGTGTATTTTGGACGAGGTACGTGATACCTCAGACGAGAATAGCGGCATGTACGAGAAGAGCATGTTCTCAGGCAGACTTCATTCCAGGCGTGCCATATTACCCCAAGCTTGGGCATTGACGAAAAGCACGTATGCTCATCAACCAACTAGAACAAGGAAAATGTACGACCAACTTTGCCTGTGAGAGTCCGGGAAAGGAATTTTTCGACCAAGGCTCAAGGCCAGATACGACGAATACAGACAAGCGTTGTAAAATAAAATTGCACATGGGAATAGCCTGACTAAAGAGCCGTTGATCAAGTTAGGTAAGGCTACTTGTCAGCAGATGAGTCTCATCTTTGTATTGATTGAAGGCGGTCGCCAGCTGAGCATCGAAGTATCAACCCTTCAACATGACTCTCGTTTCCCCAGCTGCTACTTACTCATAATTTTGGCGCAGGCTTAACAGGCGTCTTCGCCAGCTTCAAGTCACTTACAAAGTTCCTCCGCGCCCTCTCATTAGCCTTGAAGAGATGCTCCGCGACATTGATTTTCGACGTAGACGCCAGCCACTGCTCCAAACTGAAATCCTCGTCTCCGGCGCCTTGAATATCTCCAGCATCTCAAGCTCTTCATCGCCAATGTTCTCTGCGTAAGTGCCCCATACTCTTGGGTACTATTCCCACATCACCGGGCATACAGTCAAAAGTCCGCGCAACATTCGAAGACGCGAACACAGTCACTCTCGCCCTTTCTCTGATAAAGAAAGACCACTCGTCAGCGTTCGGATGCCAATGCAACTCTCTAATACCATGTGGCACGACTGTCACATAGGCCGCGGCTACCGTGGTACTGAGAGGGAAATTGCTGCTGTCGTAAATACGAACTGTGCCACCCGCAGTCTTTCGGGGTTCTTGCGCGAGCATTTTGTGCGTATAGCGGTGTTGAGATGGTTTGACCCGATCTGGGTTCTCGTCATCCATGGCGCCTGGGATTGAGCAGGAGAAGATGTAGCGTTCTTTTGCGGGGATGTGGGCGAAAACATTAGGGTGGACGCTGAAGTTCTCTGAGAGAATGGATTTGGATGTCACGAGTGTGTGCGTTAATGCTATCAGCTTCCGCCCAGTGACTAGGCATAGAGGGATGTAGCATACTTATCCAGTCTGAAAGCAAGAAGGTAGAGTCTTCGCTGAACTTGCCATCGTCGAAGATAACGAGGAATTCGCAACCACCTTTGCCCATTTCTTGCAGCGAATGGGGTTGTCCTGTACATCTCATATGTAGTTCGCCCCGTCGGTGTCAAGGGCAGTAATCCGAGCCTTGCCTTCTAGCGTGTACGCCTATTCTGCCTCTTTGTGCCATTGTAGCTCTCTTATAGCGCCTTCGTCTAAGCGCATGTTGACACCCGCTAGCTCTTCACTTGTGGGTAGCTCCCGTGTTGTTGACTGTCTTGCCTAACCCCCTTCCTCGGTCCGTGTGTCTGTCGACGGTGGCCTAAGCATGTCGGGTGCTTGCCTCTCGCGTGCATAGTTGCGTAGACCAAGAATGGAAGATCCGTCACCATTGCGGTATTCTACGGCTGTGGCTGGAGCTTACGGCCGACGCTGTCAACGGCGTTGTCGTCGGTATCGCGGTCTGAGGGGGAGTGGTTGACATGACTGCTTTGAGGACATAGGCAGATGCTCATGATCTGATGGTCTGGTCATATACATACAGCGATAAAAGATGGATGAGGCTCTTTCAACCTCTCGCTGGTGGGCGTAAGGTGCAGCAGTCATGAAGGAGGCACCTCCGGCTGGAAGCAATCTTCGGCATCTCGGAGAGGTAGGCCATACGGGGCCAATAGCATAGCATGGCATTTCATGGTGACGAGCACGGTGTAGATGCCATCGTTCGAAAGGCTTTGCGGAGGAAGCGGAACGGCAATTCTAGCTTTGGCGCGAGTTTGTACACATAGGACTTTGTCCTCTTTCCACACATCACTAACAAAACCTCAAACTGGTTGGGATAATTAAGTGAATCTAGGACTAAATGGCTTAGGTAAGAATGGCAATTCCAGGATGCTATTCACAAAGTCTTCTTCAACAGCGTTTGTGATGTTTGGACCTGTCCGTCCAAACTGATTTCCATCCATTTTCCCTACTCAAGACAGTACTGTTCAGTGTCTACATCTGCTTTAAGGTATTGGCCTTCACCTGTATTTCCTTCTGATTTCTCACTCTCAACAATAAACTCGAGCAAAAAAGTCCCTTGACTGATCTGGCATCAATGCTCACGGAATTCACGTTGCCCTGCCGAAAGCAGGACCCAGCACAACTTCAGTCTGAATCTCTAGAATTCGAACAAGATGGACTCAGGTAGCTCAGCTCAACAATCTCGGCCCTCTGGGCACAGAATGGCAACAATGGGACCGCAGATGTGAATGAAAAGCACACAATAACTCGCAAGATCAAACGCCACAAATCTGCCTTCCAACGCACCATCGAAGATTTCTCCCTCGTCTGGTTCGCCATCCCTATGAACAAAGGTATCCTCGGCATCCCCACGCACCAAATCCCCTACCAATTCCGGGGCCTTCAAGTCTTATCTACCATCATGTACATCTTCGACATCGTTCAATTCAAAACTTGTTCCGTCATGACCTACTCATTTGCAATTATGCATACGAAATCTCGCCTCGCCTAGCTGTGCCTATTTTGATTGTGGGGTTTTTCTTAGTTGGCATGGCGGTCTGACTGGCGATTATCGTCTATATGATATATTTTCGCAGACTGATGGCTATCGGCTGGCCGTCGCCCGAGAAAGTGCCTAGTCTGATGATGCTGGTACGTCGAATACAATGACTCTCGAGCAGGTACGCAGATGGAGGCTAATAGTGGTGAAAAGGTCGGACCGTTCGTTTCAACCGCAGCAGCAATGGAGCTCCTCGGAACCACCGTGCGAACCAAAATGGGATTTCGCTGGCTACAATGAAGGAAATCTCCTGACCGCATCATCGGCCTCAGGCTTCAACACTGCCAGCAATGTATTTGCGTTATTGCTTGTAGGCCATGACTTCTTCCGGATCTTTTGCGCGCTCGCTGGTACACTTGAGGCTGCATTCAAGCGTCAATGTACTTACACGATGGCTTGGTGGCCTACCATTTTCGGCTTGGTGAGTCCTTACATATTTGGTCAACTGTTATTGCGTTGGGCGACTGCTGACGCCGTGGACTTTAAGCTACAACGGCTACGTCGTTGTCGATTTCAATGAATTCGTCAACGTTCCGTGTATTGACTACGGGGCTGTTGTTGATTTTGCTGGTGGACAACTTTATCAATTGGGGGTTTACTATATGGTGTTGCATCTATGGTGACTTATTGATCAATCCTGAAGAAGAGGAAGTGATAAAGGAACCCTGAATTGTCCGCATTCGGACGGTACCGAATCATTTGCATCTAATGACCCCTTTAATTCAAAAAGTCATCAGCATCTTGCGCAGCGATCAGTCAGCCTCGGCAACGGTATTATGAGCGGAGTATTTGAACGAAATGATAACACAGTCAAGTCATTTCAGCGTCATAACCATTCATTGCATATGGCTGCCATTCATCTCAGACAAGCTCATATATAAACCCCCCATCTAAAACCCAAGCCCCAAGAAGAGAATATATAGCACATGCACCAATCAAATAATGATATCCACCCCGCCATCAAGGCCAAGTCTGCCACACCATCAAGACCCACATCAAAATCCAACAACCAAAACATCTACCCGGTCATGTTATCATGACACACCCCAGTCACACAGACCCACTCCCCCGCACAATCAGCGTAGCTCGAGCACGTATCCCCCAAACACGCATTCCAGCTCGCACAATTCGCCATCTCGCTGCTCATTTGATCTGCGTATGACATCCCACTGTTCCAATTCATCTTCGGCCCTGACATTTTTCCTGATCCGTTTATTTTTGATGAGGGTGCTGCGGCGGCGGCGGCTGCGGTCGTCGATGTGGCTGGTGCGGGAGCAGCGGTGGATGTCATTGTCAGCATTGTGGTTGGGGCGGGTGTCTGTGTTGTGGGTGGGTTTTGTGCGATTTTGTTCTGGACGATGGGCAGTTGTACGGGCGCGGATGATGAGGCTGGGGCGGGGTTCAAGACTTGCTTGACCTCTTCTTTTTTGGGTTGGGAGATTGTGGGAGGGTTGGAGATGGGGTTGGGGTTTGTTGCTGGTGTGGAGGGAGTGGCCACGGGCGCTGGGGCCGTGGATGAAGAGGCGGGAGGAGGACTGCCTGAGCCCGAGCCCGAGCCCGAGCCAGAGGAGGAAGAGGAGCCGCCGGAGCAGAGGGAAGAAGCGTCGTAGTTGGGGAAGATGCGGCCGCCCGAGGCGGTATTGTAGCATGTGCCGCCTTCGACGAGTGCACCGGCTGTGAGGGATCAATTAGCCTTATGTGAGGCAAAGTATGCGGCAACTGGGGGCAGGGATACATACAGGTCACGGGCAATGTGGAAGGAGGCGAGCGGATGACGGTCTGATCGTTCAGGACGCCAAAGCTTTGTTCACAAGGGAGCTGGCCTTGGTCGGATTGGGGACCAATCCACAGATCCAGGTGAGTGAGTCCGGCAGCAATGTCGGCGATGGCGGCTTGGCAGTGATCCATGTACTGGAAGTACTTTTGGAAGTAGGGAATGTAGACGATCTCGCATTCCTTGAAGGCGGTATTGGTCATTGCGGTAGCAAAGGTCTCGGGGTTCGCGAAGGAGCCATCGCCGCCAGCTTTGCCGGACTGATCGGGTGGAAGGAGAGTGGTGCCTTTGCATCCGAAGGAGGTGATGTCGCTCATGCCATCGGGGAAGCCGTAGAAGGTGAGTTTTACACCGGTTTGGGAGGAACAGGATTGAGAGTGGACGAGAGAAAACAGCAGAGACTGAACGATGGCAAGGTAAAAGAATGACATCTTGCCTGAAGAGTGTAGGGTATGTAGAAAAAGAATGTGTATACAAGCTGGATATCTGGGGATTGAAATTGGGGACTTGAAATGAGTGTCTACCTCGAAATGAGGGTGTAGCGAACAAATGAATGTGTGAATGGACAAATGAATGACTGCCGGCAGCGAGGGCTTGGGAAGGACAAAGAGAGCAGAAAGGAAAAGCTGACAGGAAATTTAGGAGTATTTCAGCTTTTCTTTTTCTACGGAGTACAGCCTTTTGAGGCCAAAGTATTGCGCCGCTTGCCTAATCCGCATGTGGCCAGCCTCCGCGCAAAGGATGCGTGCGTGAGGGGTGTGAAACATGCTTACGGCTTGCCCCAAGCAAAGATTTTCAGCTTAGTGGCGGGTATCCCCTGAGTAGCCTGTAGGAAGACGGTGTTGCGATGAAGAGACGAATAAGAGATGTGTGCGCTGGGAAGAAATTATCGTGAAACATTCTAGTTCTAGTTGGTTGAGGGGAACTTCTCAAAGCTGATTCGAGAGAGGCCTCGGCAGCGTGGTCAGAGTGGTCAGGGGTGCATGCGCTTTAGGGTGCCTTTAGGTCGTTTCGGGGTAAGTCTGGGCCACATCCATGCCCGTAGGCGGGGATGTCAGGGGGGTTGTGCTGCTTGTGCATGCGGCGCTTATGGGGGGAAGAGATCTCGCTAAGCTTGGCATCCAAGATCTCGCCCCCTGAAAAACGTGGATATATTAGTCCTGCCAAGCTTACCTTACAAACACAATGTGGTCACGCGAATGTCACAGAGATTGGCAATTTGGGGAATCTGCTGTAAGGCATCTTTGAAATTGTCAAAGCATTGTCGCTGCCCGTTGTTCTGGCTATAATTGTTACCTTTGTTCTATTTCGGTCAACTGAGCCACAGCTACTCTAAGGGCGGTGGAAGCGCCCACGTATTCGTGGTGCTCGTACTTATACTGCAAGGCAGCAGTCTCAAAAGCTACTATGAGCCTCGGGGAATCCTTCGATGGACCAGAACGCGCCGCAAAGGAGCATCACGCTGAGGACTGAGAATGGCAAGCGAAAATCCTGCGCTCCTTCAGGACGACGCTTATTTTTGGTCATCGTTATCGTGACCTCATCCATGAAACATGTCTTCGTCAGCCTGACTCAAGCACCTCCTGTTTCATCGAGACCCAGGAGTCCATTACTCTTCCTCTTGCCATCCTCGCAATGCAGATACACCCACCAATTGTACGCCCCAACAAAGACTGCGCCGCCTACTGTGTTGCCAAGAGTGATAGGCAGCATGCACTCCCACAAAAAGCCGCCAATTGACAGAAGTGCCCTTAGCATCATATCAATCGATGTAAGGTACATATACTCCACGGTGTGCGGATACCTGGCAGTGGTGGACGTGAAGAATGGTAAGTGCAGACCCAGTGCCTTCGATATTCCATCATGATTTTGTGTGTCGAAGCACATAGCCAGCGTAACCAAGAAGCCGCAAGCTATAGCCTTGAGCAAGATTACATGCCACGGCGAATCAACCATGTCCCTCGTCACTTGGTTGATCAGGCCAGGGAGATATGGCTCTTTGCTCAAAAACTCAGTCAGGTATGAGAACATAGCGGCAGCGAATAAAGAGCCCATCAGATTCCCGACCCAGGAGGCTAACAAACTTTGAACGTACTGCATTGGCTTCGCTTCTCGCTGCAAAGCTGTCATGGCGAGCCACATCGGATAGTCATACCCCATGGTTTGGCAGAGGCCTCGTTCGTAGTCAGGGTTAGGTCAACGAGGCCGAGGGTTCCCTCGGTTGCCGAACCATGGGACGCACCGACGAAATAGATCACAACCAGACCCACGGGAAATGTGGCGCCTCGTATCAAGCTGACTAGGCCAGGGTTGCATTTCTTGAGGCCGGGGCATCCTCCTGCTGCGATGAGCGAGAAGTTGTCGGCGAACGTGAAGAGCAGGCCGCCACAGATGTTCTTGAGGAAGGTAAGTTGCGTTGGTTCGTAGAGATGGTGCAGACTTGTTTCATAAATGTCATTTCTTGCGTCCAATGGGCTTGAAGTGAGGGCAGAGGCGCCGTCAGACATTAAAGTGGGTTTCCAAAAGAAGGGGTGCAAAATCGTGTAGATTGGTATAAAGTCGTGGGTTCTTTCTATCAAATGTAAGACTCAAAATGAGTCTCAGATTCAATCGTGACACAGAAAGTGTCTTGCCTACATTGACTACGTGTGCAGTGAAAAGGAAGAGACGAGGAGGGTGCGGATGCAGTGACTTCATTGGAGAAGGACTGCCCACTAATACGGCAACCCTTGCCGAGACGCGACATCTGGAGTCTCTTGCGACAACGTGATACATGTGCAACGAGATAGGTTGAAGTGCTCGAGGAAAGACTCAATTGAGCGAATTGAAGGCAGTAACAGGCTCTCGAGAGAATGTTTTCATCAAATCAGTCGATATCAGGCCGGAGGCAGATCATCAAATTGGCAAGGCAGCCCTCCAGCCTTGGATGATATCATCCGTGTGCTTGTCCAAACATCCGCAGACTCAAACGTCTTTTGAATTATCCATGCGCGGTACCAATGAAAGCGTTTCCCACAGACTGTCTGTGCTGATTTTCTATCTTACGAACATATAGGATTTGGCTTTCTGCGTTAGCAACAACACGCTCAATCTCGAATCATAGGTTCGTGTGCTTGTCTTGCTGCTTGTATAACGATACACGTATCACAGCGTCAAGTCAATTCTTAAATGATGTTGTATGAGAGGATCTAACATCCTAAACCATTGTTGTTAAGAGGTTGGATCTACAGCATAGGCAAGGTCACTTTGCTTTGACCATTGCCAACCATGACCAGCAGCTGGATCGACATTCACGGACACTTTATACCCCTAACAAAATCCGAAGCCCGAGAGGAAAAATGGCACGCTATTCGAGAAGCGAAGTTCTACACCGGCAGGAATCGCGATGCAGAGGGATGCTTAGTAATATCCCAATATAGCTCGAGCCATTAAAGGAATCCAATGACTACCCAGATTCCCTCCTCAAGAAGTATCCCACACGATTTGGTTTCCTCGCGGCTCTGCCAACCAATGACGCGGAAGCGTGCCTTGATAAGATAGAGCGAGCAACGAGCCAGCTAGATGCAGATGGGTTTGCAGTCACATGTTGTTATAACGGCGTTTACTCACGAGACTCAGGCCTTGACGATGTCTGGGCTGAGCTCAACCATCGGCACGCCACCATTCTCGTGCATCCAGATGCTTACGCACCAGCATCGATCGGCCGGCCAAGTCCACTGATCGAGGTCGCTTTTGAGACCACCAGAACGGTCGTGGACATGCTGTATGTAGACGTCTTTCGGCGGTATCCCAAAATCAGATGGGTCATCGCTCACTGTGGTGGTGCACTCCCTGTCCTCTTTGGTCGGCTGAAATCGCTAGGCACCGAGCCATGGGTCCCAAATCCAAACAACATCACCCAGGATGAGATCCGAGAAGGGCTCGCTAGCCTTTACTTGGACATAGTGGCGACGGCTTCGACTGGTATGGCGCCTGCTCTTCATATGGTATCTGCAGATCATTTGGTGTATGGGGCAGATTGTGATGTTCCTTGCTCAACAAAGCATACCATGGAGGCGAACAAGAAGGAGGCCCTCGAGTTTGAGGGCTTTGAGCAACGATCAGCGCCATCCTATCGGTCGTAATGTGCTTTCTGTTCCCATCTGCGGCAGCGAGGTTAGGTGCTGCCCCTGGCAAGCCGGGTGAGGCCACAAACATATGGAAGGGGATGGCGTGGGGGTTCAGGGTTTGGTGAGTGGACGGTAGCCACATAGGGTAGCTTGCTGTAATGTATATATATAGTATCTACTTTTATATCACCTGGTGGATGCGATTCCGCAAGAGGGAAGGCCAACCATGCAAGCCGGCTCTACCCGCTTTACGTTTTGTGTGAGTCAAAGTTGCTATTTCGCCCTTCGAGATCTGTTTCATAATGATTATACTGTGAATTCTGCTTGGTGCGATTCTTCAGGACAGCCTTCTCGGGATTCTCATCAGACTGAGGGCTTTGGCTGCTATGACAACCTTCAAGCGCTTCCCGCGAAACTTTGAAGCGCTCGAAGAATCGAGTCTCTCGGAACATAAATGTGGGTTGTGAATTTTGACATAACAAGCGAAGCACTATGATGATCAACCGGAAGATAAGAGTGGGATGTCTCGAAGCGCGTGGAACTCGACCCTGGAGGCTCACACTTGCTCGCGCGACATCTTGCGAAAAGGCTGCAGCTGATAACAAGGTTATTGATAAAGCCATATAAGGAACGTAAGATACCGAGTATATGTTTTTTGGATGCCTTCCCTTACTCATTACCACTGAGCGAAATCTGTGCTCTTTTTCTATCTCCAATTTGGGCTGCTCAGCCACCATGCCTCACACCAGCAAACTCATCGTCATCTCCATCCTGATTCACCTCACCATCAGCGCACCTGCAAACCTCCTGACCCCCCTATCCCTCTCCCAGCCACCCACAAACCTCACAGCCAGCAACGGCAACTGCGCCAGCAGCTACAAATACCCCTCTTGGAGCGCCCCCAATTGGAACATCGAAGACTGCTACAGCACCGTGCACCAACTCTACATCGACGAAGTGCTCACCCATCCCGATACCCAGTATGAATTTGTGGCACGAGGAGCATCGGCGACGAGGCCGAAATTGACAGGGCAGAGAACGCCGAGGAAGTATGTTGTTAGTAAGTAATGCTGGGGTTAAGCGACGATCTTTGAATAGGAGGAGAATTGCTGATACGCATTGGAATAGGATCCTGTGTGCTGACTGTAATGATGCTCGACTGGTTCCATCCAGGGCAGCTACCGAATGGGCGTGGCTATTTGTGGCCGCAGACGGATGTTAGCACTTATCGAGAGATTTATACGGCGGCGAAGAGCATTGAGACACAGTGCACGCAGACGAGGACCCCTGGGTGGGCCGTAGTGGGTAAGTGATCAGTTTACCGCAGTGCATGGGGGGTGGTTGTGCTAAGTCATGTGTATAGGTGATAATTCGGCAATGGGTGTGTTTGTGTGGGCTACTGGTTCGCAGATCAATGAAATGACAGGAGGTTTCCCTGTGCTTTCTTTTGAGACGGGTGTCAATGTTTCTGATGTTTCCTTTTTGGATGAAGCGCAGCAGTGAATGAGTGCAGACAGTGCGTGTGCAATTTGAAGATGAGAGAGCCGAGTCATCATGATTGGTAGCATGCAATCAGGTGGCATGCTTTCTAGTTGGACGACGCCCCTCCTCCTTCTTGCTTGGCTTACATAATGATCAGATCCTCAGTGGTTGAATCATCCCAGCCCTTTTGTGCTTTTGCCTCCTCAGTCTTAGCCTTCTCGGAATGCCTGGAGTTTTCGTCACGCTGATTATTCGTCTGAGTGTTGAAGGTTATCCGCGACGTCGTTCGATCGCGAGACGATATCCCTCGCTGCTTTCCTCGGTCCCTGAAGCCTCTTCCACTCCGGAAGTCGCCTCTTCCCCTAAGGTCTCCTCTTCCTCTGAGGTTGCCTCGTGCATGGAAGCTGTTTCTGCCCCTCAAGTTGTCTTGACCCCTGAAGGAAGCCCTCCCCTTCGAGCTGCCCCTACCACTGTGACCGTGCTCGCCGCCATCTTGGGAGGCTTGGCGCAAGTCTCCGAGTGTGATCGGCTCCTGCACTTCATCGTCCACGCCATCAATAGCTAGTGGAATCCCAAGCCTCGTACGTTCTGGTTCGCTCAACTCCCAGTCATTGTTTCCAGTGGCTCGTTTGGCAAATAGGCGGGAAATGGTAAGTCCACCCCAGTTCCAGATTATGGAGAACCTAAGGAAATCGTGACCGTGATCGTCCAGCTCCTCGCATTTCAGCCTAGGTACCGTCCTCGTATTGCCCATAAGTGCCATCTCCATCCACTCATTCATGCTCTGAATACCAAACGCAAAAAGAGCTGGATCTTGAGAACGAAAGGAGTCGTTGACCGAGTCGTATGAGCAGTGAAACTTTGCTTCCCAGGAGCCCCACGATAGCTTGGCGATACAGGGGATGCTAGGCCTCGACTTCGACACCAATGGAGAAATCGTACTGGCGGCTGGTAGCTCAGCCTCCAGCGATTTTTCTAAAAGATCAACAGAGGTTTCAACACTCGACTTTGAATTGTTCTCGAGGAGGAGATCGCATTCTGAGCCGTTTGCTGCCCTGTTGGCAGACACATCCTTGCATAACGACCCGATAATTTCCCTAGTTCCAGGTATAAATGTGATCTCGATGCGGCCATTCGTGGGTTCCTGTTTTCCCGCTGCAGTGGACATCCATAGGATGTTGTAGATGATGGAGACCGCATTGGTGTCAGTCTGGGCAGTCTTGGGGGATGCCATCCTGAATATAATTTTGAATATGGGCAGAGAGCACGTTGAAGCTGCGTTTTCCACAAGCGATAAGTCTGCAGAGATATTTATTAACAACAAGGATCTGCGCTGTCAGACAAATAAAGAGGCGAAGTTTGTCATGCAAGCCTGGTGTTATGCAGCTTGCTGCTCCACAGCACACTTTTGGTTTCCCACAGCATGTTCAAGCGCCCTTAGATGGAGACTAAGGAGCTTTAGACTATATTTATAGTCACGCGGGGAAATCCAATACTGGTGTTACAGGACAGGAATTCACACTACACGTGCGCCCATCCATTCTCAATCAACACCTGCATCTCGTTGATCAAGCATTGAGACCCAGGCTCCAGAGCTTCAGCGGTACCTTTTTTCCAGTTGCGTAATCTTTGCCTTATTGTTGCCTCTCTAAATGAAGATGTTGTGGACCATCGCCAAACGCGATTAGCCCAAATACCCCATATCCTTCCGAAGATCGAAGGCCAATACGAGCCAGGATGCACCGCAGCATAAGCCTCCGGACTGTAGCCAACACGCACGCCTGGGTTGAGCCAGACGCCCTGCGTGGGCGAAAGAGGGTTGTCGGCGTGGATGAGGCAACACTCCGAACCTTCGACATGCTGAAGCGCAAGAGAATCGGAAACCCCGCGGAATTGGAGAGCGTCTGGCTCGTAGAAAGGTGTGGCATCAAAAGCAATGATGCCGTTCCAGCAGCTCTGCACTGGCACAGGTTGACCTGCCATAATGGCGTTGCGGGATGCCTTTGATCTGAAATATGGGAATGTAGATGTTACTGCTTCATGGCCTTCACTGTCTCGCAGTGCAAATGTATCGTAGTAGGAGGGAGGTTTGGCGAAGTCGAATGAGCAGGCAGCGGCATACTCGCCGTCTCGGGTTGCAAGGAGTCTGGAGACGTCCTCAGTCTGAAGACGCTATCAGCCATGGCCCAATTTATCTGAGTACAGCCTTTACCGTAAAGACGACATCATTCAAGAAGAGCACCTTATTGAATTTGGTGCCCTCCAGTGCCAGGGCATTGAGCGGCTTCAAGGCCAGATTGCGAAGTTTTGCCAGGTATGGTATTCGTCTCAACTCTTTCGTGCCCCTTGGCGTATCGATCCAGCCATTTGTGAACGGTTTCTGTATCGCTTCCTTGTGCGTACTTTGATCGAGCGTGATGGTCCGTCGTACCCTCAGACTCTCCAAATCACGATCCAGCTCCCGCAGCGCATCCTTCGTATTGTCCCAGCTTCCACTCTCATATATAGAAACGTAAACATTGTCTGCACCGAAATACTCCACCAACTCGAGAATCGCTCGGTTCCAATTGCTTCTGAGTATCTTCTCGTTATTCCAATGGATGCTGGCTATGAATAGTCGCTGACCGCGTAAGTCTGGAGGAGCTTTGCCGGTCGACTGCTGGTGGTTTCTCGAGGAGATTAAAGCTAGTAGATCGATAGTGCTGAGGGCTGCGATGATAAGGAAGACTGCTCGAAGGAGCCTCGATCGAGACGAACGGCGGAAAGAAGTCATGAGCATGATAAGTTATATAGATGATGCAGAAAGCGGCGCATACTTGAGATGAAAAGAAACGGCAAAGACGCGTGGAATGAAGCGCAATGTGAAGCGAGGTAAGTGAGGGATGAAAGGAGCGCCATAGAATAAGTGCCCTGGAACTTTGCCCCTGGAATTGTAGTTCCAGGGGAAGAACTTTCAGCTTTAGAGGGGATTACGGGTAAAGAGGGGCCGGGAGATCTTGCGAATTCCGCCGAACCCTGAGGCCCGACTCTCCCCTTTCCCTTCAGCTGCTGTCTACAATTCTTCGATGAAGACAACGTAGCTGGAAAGGTCATGTATCAACATTGAGCGCTGCGCCCATAACAAAATTTTGTCGTTACCAAGAGTGATTTACTCTCTTAGATTCTCGAAGGCTCGTGGAGAAATAGAAAGATATGCTTACCTAGTGAGCCTGTCTCCTAGAACTAGCGGCGGAACCTTCCGCTGATTGGAAATAGTCTTTCGCTCTCGGCCTCTAAACATTTCAATAATCTCATAAGTATTATAGTATGCTCAATATGTCTCCTCCTGAGAATATACTCCTCCTGCTAAGGCGACTATCAACCCCGTTGCTAGAATTATGGCCACTGCAAATGACGCGGGACCCCTTGAAAAACAGAACAGCGCACAGACACGACGCCCACGGGACAATGACGATGGAATGAAGTCTAACGGCGATATAGATAAGCTGGACAGGTCTGAGACGACCAACGAAGATGGTGGGATGGTAAATGACGACCCTAACAAGCTGAGCGAAATCGTGTCAAACAAATCTATTGCAGAAACGCTGCCATTGGGAAAGGAAATCCTCTTCGTTGGTGTCATTTGTTGTGCCCAATTCACTACCCAGGCTGGACTCGGTCAATGTCTCGGCATTCTCCACGTTATTGGCGATGATTTCGGCCTCACTAACCCCGGCGAACTTAGCTGGCTCATCGCGGCATACAGTCTCACTGTCGGTACGTTTATTCTGATGGCTGGCCGCTTTGGAGATGTCTATGGCTATCATAGGATGCTTATCATCGGTTTCTCCTGGTTTTCCTTGTGGAGCATGATAGCAGGCCTGGCCGTATATTCGAACCATATTCTTTTCAACTTCGCACGAGTTTTCCAAGGGATCGGTCCCGCCATATGTCTTCCGAATGGATTGGCAATCCTTGGCGCATCTTACGCACCAGGCCCGCGGAAAGCAATGGTATTCGCAATCTTTGGAGCAACTGCACCAGGTGGTGCCGTCGTGGGCAGTCTGTTTGCAGCACTCTTCAGCCTAGCTTGGTGGCCATGGACGTTCTGGTCATTCTCCATAGCATTGGCTTGCATTGCGATAGTCGGCTCCTTTGTAATACCGGACTCACCACGAAGGTTCACAGCGAGGAATCTGTCATTGCGCGAGAGGTTCGCTGAGCTCGATATACTAGGCGGTGTCTGTGGTGTCACAGGATTAGTGCTCATCAACTTCGCATGGAACCAATCGGGAGTCGTGGGTTGGATGAAACCCTACGTCTACGTCTGTCTTATCATCGGGTTTCTCTTCGTACCTGCCTTCTTTTACATCGAGCTCTACATATCTCAGTCGCCGCTCATACCATTCAAGGCCCTTACAAGTGACGTCGCCTTCGTCTTAGGCTGCGTGGCTTGTGGATGGAGCTGCTTTGGCATTTGGGCGTACTACCTTTGGCAGTTCCTGGAGGTCTCACGCGGGATCTCTCCATTGCTCGCTACCGCTTGGATCTGTCCTGTCGCCGGCTCTGGAGCAGCTGCCTCTGTAACCACGGGATTTCTTCTTGGCCGCCTTCGACCAGCGTGGGTGATGACGATCGCGCTTACGGCATTTACAGTTGGCATAATCTTGATTGCTACGGCTCCAGTTGGCCAGATCTATTGGGCACAGATATTCGTTTGCACAGTCATTATCCCGTGGGGTATGGACATGAGCTTCCCTGCAGCTACCCTCCTGCTGTCCGATGCAGTCGCGAAGGAGCATCAGGGTGTGGCTGCCAGCTTGGTCATTACTATTGTCAATTACAGTATATCGCTGAGCTTGGGATTTGCTGGCACAATCGAAAGCCATGTCAATCACGGTGGCGTGACGCCAGGTGATATACTGTTGGGGTTTCGTGGTGCGTGGTACATGGCCATAGGACTCTCTGGTTTTGGCCTTTTCCTCAGCTTAATCTTCCTTGCCAAAGGATATTGGAGGGATCGCCACGGAAAGGCCGATAGGGATGATAAGGCATAGATAGTAGGTGGAATCCTCGACCGATTTCTCTAGTCCAACCAGTTCTACATCACCACAATGGTGTGGGATCACCCCCCAAAGGGCTTCATCTTTACAGTATCAGCACACTCTGAATAGTGCCTGATTCATGATACCCTACGCTTGATGCTAATGCATTTCATAATTTTGCAGGATAAGGCATTGAATTTAGTACAGCCCATGGCAGCAATAGTCCGCAAAGGGATAAAAATTTTCAGGATGGGGGTGCATGAGCATTAATGGGTGAACGCACACCCCATTTGTGGTCAAAAAACCAAGACTGCCACTTTTTCTGGACACTAAAATATGCGACAAGCGCTGGTTAGAAGCTAAAGTTTGACCGTACTCATCGTATCGTGAGGGCCCCTTTATATATTCTTGCCGTTCACGTAAATTTTGAGGAGGAATGTCTGAACAGGTCCTGGGGAGGGATTATAGGCAACGAAAGACGCATTCTCGCAGTGCGCACCAAATGATAGGGTGTGAAATCACTACCATGCGCAGATCCATTCGTAATAAGCTCGTTATTGAGAATGAAGGATAGCAAAGAGGTTCACGCAGAAGTGTAACTCCTCATGTACTATAACAACCCGAGGATATCTCGACGAAGCGAATAATTGGACAATTCGCTGACTAAACAACCACAGAGCCTCATGACGTGGCAAGCCCGTACAAACGCGCATTTGCGCAATTGTGCACCAAAATTTGGTCGATCCTGGTGTCAAATATGGTGGTTCTCCAGGCATATACACACGATTTTACAAACACTTTCAACCTAATCGTTAGCATTTGGGCTGGGCTTCTGTGCTCCGTGCGCCATTTTGCTGTGTCTAGAACCAGATTTCTCGTTCCCTATTAGTAGCGGTATCAGAAAAATGTCCCATCTTCTCAGTCCGACTGTATACATCAAAGCATAAAGTCTTTGCTATATAAGACCACACGGATTTCTGCTAGAGACACAAATTAGGCGAAACCTTCCTTACTCATAGCTTTCTGCATCGGCTTCCACCCCCCTTAGCACTCACTAGATCTTGCTGCATAAGATCATCGGGTATATCATCAGATACGGAAAGAACAGCGGCCAAATAAGGAAGACGCGCAAAAACACCTCATACAGTCACGAGATGCCAATGTCTCCTAAAGCCGTGTTACATCAGTATATGGCGAGCAGAGATCAAGAAATCCAACCACTACTATTTGGCGTGTCTACCCAATTCGACGAGGTCCAGAAGCCAAGCTCGGACGACAAGCTGTCAAGCGACCTCCAGTGCAACTTTGAGCCCATTAGTCTAGCGTTGGGAGAAGATCGATATCCTTGGGGCTCGAGGGATATACAGGATGCGACGTCGCGCCTTTCAGTAAACCCCGCGCTCAATGCCTTTCGACCTCTCTGTGATTCACTTCAGGGCGATTCGCCTCCGTGGTGTCCACCGTGGAATACGTCAGACATCCACAAGGAAACCTCGGTATCCTTTGTCGGTCCAGATGATGAGTATTGGATGAGTAGGCATAGGACCGAAGTACCTCCTTTATATGGTCGGCCGCGGGATAGCGCCTACGCTAGTCTTGGAAGAGGTTCAATACAGCCCATGGATAATGACTTTCTCGAGGACTGCCCTTCGATAATGCCGCACCCCTGGAAGACTGCCCCCTTAATCGATTCCGATCCGGAGGATTTACATCGTCACTCGAGTTCCGCAAGACCGAAAAGAAGTACAGCGGGTCTTAGCGCACCGGGAACAAGATACAAATTCGAAAACAATAGCGCAGTGCCTCTGGTAGACAAGGCAAATGACGGACGAACAAGTACTTCGGTTGACCTATCTGCACAAAGGCGAAAAAGGATTTTAACAACGGAAGGACGCGAACATTCTAGGCTTGTGAGAATGGTTGGGGCCTGCGTCAGCTGCCGTCGTAAGAAGGTCAAGGTAAGCTGACTATCGGACCGCTCAAGTAAAAAATCATACCTAAAGCCTTGTCTAGTGTTGTCATGTCATAGAGGAGACTCCACCTCCGCTGAATACGAAGATCAGCGCCATTCTGAAGGAAGAGGAAGGCTGTGTCACTACCTGTGGAAATCATGGACCATGTGGAAATTCTCGTAATGGAGCTGCCGAACAACAACCCAAAGTCGAACTCCCTACCGCTAGTAGTATCGCGAGCAGCATTCCTGGCGACAAGACAGAGACCACATCTCTTCACAATGATGATGACTTGGTAATAGCGCACGCGGAACATCAATTGATTGTAAAATTAATGCGTGTTGTCTACGCTCTCTTCGGGTCGCCCTCTGGAGCTGATGTTCGCGCCTGCGCCAGCTCTGGGCAAGAGGATCCGAAGGACCAAGCTCAACAACCAAAGTCTCGGAATGATTCCTGTCGGAAAGTTAGGAAACGAGGGATGAAAGATCGAGACTCACCTCCTCCAGAGGACGATGGAGACAGACGGGGTAATCGAGACAAGAAAACGCCGAAAATCGAGGCTGATAGCCTCCCTCTTGCGTGTCCCTTTCATAAGTACAATCCTGGCAAATATTGCGCAAATAGCGACACGGGAAAACTCTACCGATCTTGCGCAGGGCCTGGTTTCTCATCTGTGTCTCGTCTTAGGTAGGATTTCAACTTCGGTCATGAGGCAAATCTTTGAGACTAATTGAAAGGACAAAGACAGCACCTCAAGAGGACACACGAAATGCCTATCCAATGTCAAAGATGCTGGCTCACTATGGTAAACTTGGAGGAAATGGAGTCGCACGTAAATCAGAATGTAAGATGCGAGAAGGAGCGCGAGCCGCGGCGGGAAGGGATAGATCCAAGAAAAATGCGCTTGATCAGCAGTAGCTGGGGAGTAAGCTGGGACAAAATATACGAGATTCTGTTTCCTGGGGCACCCATTCCGAGTCCGCGTACGTGTTACATAAATGAACACTGACGAAACCAAGCTGAATCATCGCAGATTTTGACACACAGCGCAACGTGACAGACAGTCCAGCGTCTTCTTCTTCGGCATCTCGTGAGACTCGCGACTTCATAGAGTACAGCCGAGCGGCGTTACCTCAACTGGTGGAGGCCAATCTTCAGATTCTAATAGAGGCGGAGGATCTAAGAACGCTAATGGTGGATATTGTACGGAGGTGTCTGTCGACTGTAACGCAAAATTTCTAACTCACTCGGAACTCCAGTGCAAGTGACTCGATACAGTCATCGTCCAGAGGCACTTTGCAAATGCAGTCGTCGAGCAATTCGAGCCGTGCGACCCAACCTTCAAATATGCTCGGCAGAATGTATCCTCCACCATCCGCTTCCTACCCGTCCTCTCTTCCAGGTCGAGATGGGATCGCTTCTTCTGCGTCCAGGGGCGTCTATGAGGCTGCACGCAACGAGTCCTTGCAAGCCTTGCACCCAATTTCCGAGAATCTGACTTCTCAAGATGATTGCGAATGCGACTGTCACCATAGCTCGCAGCTAGGCACAGCTTTGAACGGTATGGCAAGCCTATGCACACTCGGAGCCTAGTCATAAAGCTGACTTCCATTGATAGATACGACAAACTGTACCAATTGTCTCTTTAGACATCCTGAATCTTGGGATTTTGATTTCTCAGAATTCAACGACATCCCAGGGATCTAGGATAGGGAAAGTTCCAAACCTTGCGACCCATCGACTGTTAGATTATCTTTGAGACTGTTACTAGCTACTTTGTGTTGTAGCTAATAATTTTTTTGTCTCGAAGAGTATTTCCATTTCGAGAGAAGATCTTCAATAATAATCGCTCACATCGGCCAATCCGAAAAGTAATTGTGAGTATGCTCCAAGCGCTACAGTAGATTTCAAAACCATTGAGGCTGGCGCTAGTGGATTTTTTCTCTTTTTTTTTGTGCTACGAGCTTGACGGGGTCAAAATTATTAAATAACTATATAACGATAATATTACGAATATTATACGGTACTAGGATTACCCGACGAAAGAGTAGAATAAATATTAATAATAAAACTATTTATTATAATTAAAGAGTAAATAAAATAAATAAAATAAATAAAATAAATAAAATAAATAAAATAAATAAAATAAATAAAATAAATAAAATAAATAAAATAAATAAAATAAATAAAATAAATAAAATAAATAAAATAAATAAAATAAATAAAATAAATAAAAT
>JAABUK010000985.1_pt1 | contig 56776 bp, 98 predicted proteins | sample 5559141 | NCBI WGS metagenome assembly JAABUK01 (sample SAMN10711869, study PRJNA513367) | rock metagenome | isolation source: Antarctica rocks | place: Antarctica: Victoria Land, Pudding Butte nord | collected 2016-01-03 | reverse complement strand
CAGGTGGTTTCAGTGTTAAGACAGATCAGCTACAGTGTCAGCGGTACAACAGAAAGCAGTCTTTTGTGGAAAGTCTTTTCACAGTACCTCAGGCGTGAGTAGTGCCTTCAAGGATATGCTTACATCTGGGAAAGCTTCAAGCCTCTGCGAGCTCATGACTTCATCTGCATGCTAGTGCTACAAAGCACAATGAATGTGGCAGGTACATTCAACACAGCTGACTGCCAAACGTCCTAGGAGGCTGAGTAATAACAGCAAATTGAGGGCACAGGTGTTACGCTGAAAAGCAAGCCTTGACTAAAAAAGAAGACTGGACTGGCGTGTGTCAGCAATGCAACGTATGCGGATAATACTTCAATGCTGTTAGCAACAAAGATACTCGATGACGGCAAACCACAGCTGTGGACATTCACTGGCAATACCAGTTCAGAGTCAATACTGTCATAACAACTATGACTGACAAGCTTCACGCCACAGCTGACACAGTCGTCATCCAACACGATTCATACCAGTCAACAATCTTGCCGAGTCAAGTAAGGTCACATTATTAGGCAGCATCCCTTTTTCTGTGCGTGCCAATCAGTGTCATCATTGTCTGAATCCCCTGCTTCGCTTGGCTCGAACTCTCGATAATGGCACAGGTTCTGCCCCTGAGCGTCCTGCAGAGAAGCACCTGTGCTTTCAAGCCAGGATGTCTGATGAGTCACAACTGGCTCCACACTTCAGACTAATAATGAAGTTGCTGTCCAGCTCATGATGAGCTTGGTATGGGCGGGACAAGTCTTGTCTCTCCAAAGCATTCTATCTTGCGCCCCAGACTGTAAGTTATTACATGAAACCAACACATGATCTGACATGAAGTTTGCGTTTCATGGTTCAAAGTTCATGATCAGGGATCAACCAGCTTATCATGAGCTACCAAGTTAGGACCAGACGTTATGTGGTTACAGCAGCATCATGTATATTGCTGCATACGCATGGCGTGTAATGGGCTGGTGTCAGACAGATGCAACCTGTGTTGATTCTGACTCATCTGCAGTATCCCTACTGCTATGCAACAGGCGACATATGAAGCGGCTTGCCTCTTCAGGCACTTGCAATGAATGTGTTGCTGCCATGCACTGTTCAGACGCAATAAAAGACAATGACATTGTAGCACATGCATGTAGTGGAACTGAGACTGACGAAGCTTACCTGCCAAGACACATTTTTGCTCCTGATGACTGCAAACGCCTGCTGCTCATTCGTGCTTCTGGGAGACGCAGAGGCTGTTGCTGTCCTAGGTCGTGGCGATGTATCAGGTGCTTGACTCGCACTCTGAGTCTGAGGCTGTGAGTCAGATCCCAAGCTCCCAGCAAACGATGCTGATGGTGGTCTTGCAACAGACTGTTGACCATTGGCAGTACCATTCTGCGCCAACTGATTGACTGTGGGCTGTTGAGACGTGACTTCAAACGGTTGTGGTTGCCTGGGACTGGGCTTTTGATGCTGCCAGTGCCATTGGTCTGATTGATCCGCCTGTTGTGGCAGCTGCTGTAGCTGCTGCTCTGTCTGCGGCTGCTGTGGCAGCTGCACCTGCCTTGGTGAGTAATTGACCAGTGGTTGAAGCTGATTTGGGCGTTGTGGAACATGGGACGTGGGAGAATCAGACTTCCTTGGTGAGTCTGGTTGCAGCAGCCTCTGCTTTTGCATGTCTTGCAGCGGATCAGCCATGTGACTCTGCAGGTGACACCAAAGAGGGGCATGGCAAACCAGGTAGGTAATGTGAGATGCAGCCCAGATCAGATGGGCAACACAAATTTCCTGGCCTGACAGTGCTAAGCAAGAGGGAGAGGTGGTTTGATGACAGCTATGTTGTGAAAGCAGCACATGTGCAATGTGTGAAACAGGAAAGCGTACCCGGCCTGCCTGTTTGACAACCACTTTCTGGGCATACACATTGGAGGTGCTAGCTTTTGGTTTGCTTAGAGCATCAGATGGACCGGGCATGGGCACCACAACAGACTTTTTGTAGCTGGATGGTGCCAGGATCTCCTTGTCGATAGCCACAGCAGCTCCCAGTGAACAGCAGGGGGAAGTGCTGTGCGCCTAACTGGCCTCACAGGGCCAGATATTCCATTGATACGCCCAGACAGGCAGCTGTCTGCAGCGTGCGACAATGCGATACAGGCTGAATGTGCAGAGGCTTTGCTTAGACGACTGCCAGTGATAACAACTCTGGGCTTGTGATGTGCACCTCCAAGAGGTGCCCAGCAACCGTGAACGGGTCGCAGTAAGCTTCTGACTGTGCAAAATGCAGCTGCTGCGTTGGCTATGATAATGCACAAGCTTGCAGCTCGCGTTCAAACAAAGGAACGACCTAAATAACGACTTTATCGAATTCACATGCTGCGTCTACTGCTTGAGCTGTAATGAACCGGTCGGGGGGCAAAGCGACACTGGACCTTGGCGACCGGAAGATGGAGTGCCTTTCAGGGGGGGCTGCGAGTCTTGAGTCAGCGTCACAACATGCACCCCAACGTCCATCTCAAAGCTCAAAGCATCGCTCTGTTCTCTTCTTCAGTGACTAATCGCCCACTCGAGGTAATGTTGCAATTTGTTCACAGGGACAATTCCAAGGAAGCAAGGGCTGGCAAGATGAAACCGCTGGGAGGCTGAAAAGCTGTGTATCAAGCAGGGCGAGGAATGGGTGGCACACAGTGTGCGTGCCTACTGAAAGGCCGGCGCCGGGGCCAGCTTAGTAGTCAGACCCCCTGGTTTCATATTATGTGCATGCACCCAGAATGCAAAGCTGCAAAAAAGTGGAAAATTGAGTGCTGTCAATCAGATGGAAAATAGCAAATAGCTGGTACAATGCTTGCGTGCTGTGACTGACAGGATGAGGAAGGTTTGGCTGCAGAAACACGCAGCTGAGTTGTGCCACACGGGGTGAGATAACCATGGCTAGCAAAAACTCCAGTGATCTTCAGAGAGCATTGAAGACTCAGAAGCACAACATCTGCCCTGTTGAAATGTAAGATCTTACATGGCTTTGGAGCAAGTCAGGCAAAGTATGACTCAGCATTGCTGCAGAAGTCAAGTCTTGTCATCGCAGAATATCTCAACAATGCAAACAAGCTGCCACTGCTAGAAGTATCTGCCCAAGACAATCTCTAAAGCTGTGACGTTTTGATCATGATGAACTCACCTCAGCTTTCATACCACCTTCCAAATACTTGCATCAACACAATAGCGTCATCACGATTGCATTCAATACTCAAGATTAATCACTGCCTTGTTTCAGCAGCACTTGTTGCAAACAGCATAAAAGAAAACACACAAGTTCAATCATAGATACCTTTGAAGGTATAATAAGCAGGGCTTGAACACTTTAATCTATATCCACCATCAAAACATTTGATGGTCTACCACGCCCGCTGGCAAACTCTACGTGCACCAGATCGACTGAACACTGCAAACAAACATCACTCCTGACCTTGACTTCAATACACAATTTTACACCAGGGTCTTCAGAATGTCCCTCTTTTGTGGTATTAGCCTGGGACCTGATGTCACCCTTTGTGACCCTGCATTACTCTGGATGCCATTTGATGCTCCCAAAACACCCCCTGCTCCTGCCATGACGTTGATGCTCACAGGCCCCTGCAGAAACAGCACTTTGCATGAGACAATGCCACAGTCAATCTAACGGTGTTAATTTTCATTTTCTTCTTTCCCAAAAAAAAGAAAAGAAGCAATATGGTAGGGCGGAGACACCATTGGTGAGCTGGCTAGGTGAGTGCAGAGGACGCATGGGCCCATGACTTTAGATGCATCTCAGAATTGGGGCATAAAATTGGTCAATAGGGCTGCGTGTGGCAGCAAACATGCCAATGCCACTGCTCAAGCATCATCAAAATGGCCAAGAGTCAAGCCAGAAGCAAGCAGCATTTTTGTGTGGCAAGGGCAACCCCTGCATGACGCATGTATCTTACAACCAAGGAGCAGACTGTCGTCTTGGCCTTTCGTGCAGCAAACATGCACTGCGCTGCACATTGGTACCATCAAATACATAATCGTAATTTCCAGGTCTGTACCTGAAGACCGTTTTCTTTGGATGTCTCCTCATAGGCAGCATGGAGCTTGAACCAGGGGTGGTTGATCGCCTCCTTTGCAGTGATGCGTTTGGCGGGGTCCCTTTGCAGCAAGCCTTTCAGCAGGTGCAACCCCTCCGGTGACATGTCTAGGAAGGCTCCAAAGTCAAAGGGGATGTTCTCCATCGTGACTGCACGCATGACATCGTCCAGGGTGCTTGACCGGCACTCATCCATGCTCTCCCTACATCCACAATCGTTACGCATCAGACAATATGTGAAGGGAAGGGAAGGGAAGGGAAGGGAAGGGAAGGGAAGGGAAGGGAAAGACAGGACAGGACAGGACAGGACAGGACAGGACAGGACAGGACAGGACAGGACAGGACAGGACAGGAGAGGACAGGAGAGGAGAGGAGGGGAGGGTAGAGGAGAGGAGAGGAGGAAAGGAACGGAAATTGACTTTGCCCTTGGTAAGGCCCTTGGAAAGACACCCATGATGATTTGTTGATGGTCAGCAAAGACTAGTGTTACATGTCCACAAATGCATGCTTAACTCCTTAACTGTCATTTGATATGTCATTCGCTGCATCATTTGCTGTGCTGATTGGTCATTTTCATGCATATCACATAGCAGATTTATGACATGTATCAGGAGGGAAGGTTAAACCGCAGTGCAAAATCTGCAAAGCTGGTATCAGTGTGATGTGCTGGCATAGCAGATGCAGTGCAATGAGGCAGCTGACTTGCAGCAGTGAGTGCTGACCAGAAGGGGAAGCGTTGAGAGATGAAGTGGTAGAGCATCATGCCCAGGCTCCACATGTCGGCCTGCACCCCATACTCCCTCCTGAACACCTCAGGAGCCATGTACACAGGAGTCCCTGCCCTGCAGTGCATACATGCAATCCTGTCTAGCTCCGCTGTTGCTATCAATATTGCTATATTTGAAGATTATGATTACAGTTATAATTATATTATATAATATCATATTATAAGACTGTGATAGCTACTCCCATCGAAAACACTGGCTACTCTTGAACAGACACAGCTGCTGGGCACACACAATGCATGTAAGTCTGGCAGAAGCACATGAGCATGCTGCTTGTGTAGTTGGGCTTTCTGGGCTGACAGGTTTGTTGCTGCCTGTGTGCAACTTTTTGCAACTTAGCTGTTCAATGCATGCTTTTCACACAACTTGGCTGTTCGATGCATGTTTTCCATACATTCTGTCAGGTGGAGTAATGACTGTGTACAGAAACGCAATGATGATATACCTCTTGGTCAAGGGCTTGTCTGGGCTGACAACCTGACTGCAGCCAAAGTCAATTGACTTGACCCATGCACCATTGCCAGAAGCCTGCTCAATGGCTGTAAGGGACCCCTTCTTCAGAGGGTTTTTGAGCAGGAAGTTGGCAGGTTTGATGTCACCATGAATTGTGTTGGCCTCATGACACACAGCAATGGCCTGCACAGCAGCTGTGCATTAGCCACACGCTGAGTACAAGCTGTTAGTGAGAGGACTTGCTGATTTGTCTTGAAGGTAAGGCACTGGACTGGTCACAGACTGAAATTGCACACACATATATGCCAGGAGAGTCCAGCTGAACGTAGATGCAGTCATGTCTGCATGTATTTTGTGTGACCAGGCATGCTGTCAAAGGCTTTGCATGCACCATGCAATGGCCCAACAACGCTAATTTGATGCGGCAATGATGCAGAGATGACATGCATGCCAGCTGACCACTTTGGACTTTCACAGCAAAGCACACATCGAGGCACAACACACAGACTGGCTTCAGTGAGTTGTGTCAAAATAAGGTGCAAGCATGCTGCTCAGTCACCCATGACTTGTGTGCATTTGAACATTGAGACTCATTACCTGTAGGCACTGGAACATCACCAAGGCACATTCCCTCTCAGAAAGCTGCCCATGCACCTGCAGTGACATTCAAACAAGGTCAACCATGGTTGCATAATTCAAACTGCCATTGTTGCACATCATTGGCTACCCTCTAAACCAAATGCAGACCTCTAAACCAAATGCAGACTCAAACTGCAACACATGTTACATGGTCCAAGTCAAAAAGCCATATCAAGCAACGGAGGTTGTCTGCCAAAGTGCTGCGCTTTCAACCGGTCGATGACCGGAAGACAACATGATCCTTACATCTAGCAAGTGGTCAAGATCCCCTCCACTGCAATGCTCCATCACAAGGTAAGCAAAACCATCATCCTCAAACTTTGCTTGCAGCTTGACAACGTGTTCACAGTCTGCAAGACTGTTCAGCTGCTCCACTTCACGCTGCAACTTGGCCAAGGTCTTGTCCTTGGTCTGTTTTGCACGTGTCTTTGACATGATCTTTACTGCAACCTGCTGGCCAGTGGCTCTGTGAATGGCTAGATGTACTGTGCCGAATGCTCCTGATCCAATGCACTTCCCCAGCAAGTACTCCTGCTTGAAGTTTGTGGGCCAGCGCAGATCCTTGCCGAGTACAGGTGCTGCAGGCGCTGCAGGCGCAATCACAGCTGCAGAGCTGCTTGCGCGGGGCCCGACCTCCATCCATGGTGGAGTTGGCGTGCACATCGCCGGGGCACTGGCCACAAAGCTGTTGACTCGAGATCGAGGCTGCGGGCTGGCGCTTCGGGCGTGCGGACTACCACCAAGCTGAGCTGCAGATAACGGGCTGCGATGGATTTGCGGCAGGGTCAAAGAGCCAGAGCTCCGCTGCACCTGAGAGTTCAACATCAGGGCCCTGTCCATTGAGTGCGTCGGAATGCCGCTGTCGGCAAGGTTCTGGTGCGCGTAGTATCGCACGATCTTCTCAACTCTTCAGCTAAGCACGACCTTTTCAACGCTTCAGCTAAGCAGGAACCTCATGTGCAACGTTGGACCTGCACTTCGGCACAGTCTTCCTTTGTCTTCTTTGCTTTTCAAGGCGCAAGCCTGACGCAAAACTGAAGTGTTTAGCCGGAAACGATGGCGATCTTACGCGTGGCTACCTAAGAGGAAGAAGATTGCAATCGATCGTGAGGCTGATTACAAGCAGCCTGCGTGCGTCTGCGCTGCGATACGCGGGAAACGCTGGGCGTAATACACGGAGGGCGTGAAGTTTCTACACACACACATCGGCTCGTCAAACAGTGTGTCGCCTCCGCCAAGGAACCACGCCGATGCAAATGTGCTGCTCAGGTGCTGGCACCATGGCAGCTGCACCTGTTTGCGCTTGCGGTTGTGCAAGCGTCCTGTTGCGACTTTTGCAAACCTGTATTAACACGTTGATCACGAAACAGCAAGCTAGCTGGCGTCAAGACAGACAGCGCTCTTTGGCCATCAAAGCAAACGGTCACGTCCAAGAAATATTTGTTAAATACGTCGGTTGCCCCTCTTGTCTAGACCTGTGCCGTTGCAGCAGAAATGGTCGATCCACCAAGGTCTTGCATCAGCTGTGGCCAAGCCTTTACGCCACGCCACAGGCACTTTCCACGCGCCAAATGTATTGCAGGAGCTGTCATCGTTGCTACAGGCTGCGCTTATGTTGCCAACTCGCCGTTACTGCGGCGACGCTGCAGGTCTGGTGCCCGCCAAACCGCAACCAGGGCATCTGGCAATTAAGTTTTACTTCAATTGTGAATGCTCCTCACAGTGCTTTGTCTCGATGCAGAACAAAATGTGAGCACCTTGTCAATAGTCAGGGCACAACATCATGTCTTGACAAGGTCTGATAGGAGCATGAGCCGGCATAATTTCCTCTACAGTTTGTCTAATTGTTGACATATACGAGTGCTGCTTGTGCACAGGGTAGCTTGCAGTACAAAGGGCCAATGGATGTGGTGAGGCAAGTGATGAGGTCAGAGGGGGGTGTCAGAGGGCTGTACAAGGGCCTGGTGCCCACCCTTCTCAGGGAGGTGCCAGGCTGTGCCGCCATGTTTGCTGCCTATGAAGCCATCAAGTTGGGTGTGGCCAAACAACAGGTACACTTTTGTGAATGCTCTATGAGGGTTGCATTGCCCAGCTGCTTGCATACATGGTGGCATAACACCTACTCGACACTGAAAATGTACTGTTGCTGAAATTGCACTGCTGGGACTGCACATAAACAACTGAGAAAGCAGACTGTTCCATGAACATGACAGTGTCTCTGCATTGATGGGTGGCTTTGCGTTTCCAACAGGGTTTGAGCAATGCAAATGAGCTGGGGAAGGGGACCCTCATGGTAGCTGGGGGTGCAGCAGGGGCAGTGTACTGGCTCACAGTCTACCCTGCTGACATCATCAAGAGCAAGCTGCAGACTGACAGCTACCAGCAGCCCGCATACAGAGGCACCCTTCACTGTGCACGCCAGGTCTGCCCTCACTTCTTTGCTGTGTCTGTGATCCAATGAGATCGGTTGGATTAGAAAGATCTGACCCAACATTGTGATCCCATCAAAAGCTTTTGGACCCTCTCAAAAAGTGATGCAGCATCGAAGGGTCCGAACAGGTCGTATCCTGGTAGAGCAATGTGATGTCTTGCTACATATGAAGCATGTGTTGACATGTGCACAGTAGCTGCTGTTTGACTTATCAAATGCAGCATGCACACCATCATCAAATCATCAGACCTGTTTGCTGTACTGAGCAAAATTTATGCACAATGTTGCACACATCTTGACAGGCGTGTGCTATGCAACAGCTGTGAGTGTGACATCTATGCTTGTGCAGCTGTATGCAGCAGATGGCGTAGCCGCGTTCTTCAAAGGCTTTTCCCCAGCTCTCAGCAGGACAATGGTGGAGGCTGATTTCATGCAACTTTCTCCACCTCGGCTGGTGGCATCTTGGCATGAACATGCTGGCAGTGTCCAACCTAGGAGCTGCCTGTGAGAGGGACTATGGTGCCAAGCGTATGATAGCTGTCTACAGCACTGCTTGTTTGGCCAGCAGTGTTGCAAGCTACCTCTTCAATCCAGCAATCAGTCTTGGTGCTTCAGGTAACCTTGAGTATTGATCCCACTTAATCTTGAAACTCATACTGACATCAGTAAGCCTCGGCTAACATGTATGAATGCTGGTGTTTCTTGTACTTCAGAGCCTTTCTCTATGCAAGCTGGGCTGCGTTGCGTATGACAGGTAAGTCTCAGGCAACAGTCTCAGGTGCAGGATGCTTTCACGCGCATTTGCTGCATGATGATAACAAGGGTGCTCGCTGCTGTTACTGGGTACCTATTATGTGTCAACCTACTTCTGCGCGCCAACATGCACCAACAATAGACACCTATTTGCACCCAAGGGCAAGGGGTGTGCGCTGACAGGGTAAATTCCAGAGATGCATTGGCTCCACATCCATGTTACTCAGTACAAAGTATTGATAAATGATCATGGTGTCACCACTGAAGCTTGGACCTGTGACCTGTAGCGTTCAAGCCTGACAAGTGGACCCAAGGCTAGGTCAATTTTGGAGCAGACTTCGCTGCATGCTGCAAAATGTTAGTCACAGTGTCTTGTCTGCTACACGCCTATTGTAGCTGCGTCTGTACCAGGTGCTGTCATTCAATGCAGTCTCCAGCACTTGAGTAGTTTCCTTTTAAAATGCAGGCGGTTTCTTTGGCCTTTGGGCCATGAATGTCATGACACTTTGGCGCTTGAACAAGATTCTTCCCACGCATGGAGCTTCCTGGACAGTAGCCTTGGATGTTGGCATCAACTGTGCAATTGCTGTTGCCATCCCAATGGACAAATGGTAAGGAGGAGTGTTGCCGGCAGCTCACAGAAAGCAAGGCTGCAGGCTCATGTTGCCAATGGCTATGAGATGTTCCTGCTTGCAATTGCAATTGCACTGCTGAAGACATATGCTCATGCATTAGCTGGGTCTTGTCTTCATGGCCCCTTCACCTTGCTCATGACAGTCACTGCCGTTCAAGATTGCAATAGACCACACGGCATACTTATGCTTCAGGGGCCACTTTGGAGGGCTTCTAGGTGGAGCCCTAGCAACTTACCTGTTGGGCCCACGCTACATCAGGAAACATGTCGTCTCTCCTTTTGCTGAAGATCTCAGCTGCTATGATCACTTACCACCAATGACAAAAATCTTTGAGGACAGTCCTCCATTGGCTTTATTCAAGAGAGATTGGACATTCCCAAAATATTGGGCTCATCAGCAATTCCTGTTTTTGCAAGCTGACGTCATTAGACAGGCAAAACTGTTGCATGGTGCTGGTATCACCGGTGCCAAAGCAATGGTATGCGGCAACAGTGTGCTTGGGGAAGGGCATAAGCTTCGGTATTCAGTAAAACGGCTGAACTATTATCTGAAACTGTGGGGGGTGGAACCCCTGGAGGATGGCCTCTTTGTCATCACTGCTGATGGCAGACTGCAGCGACACACAAGCTTGCCACGACTTGATTGAAGTCAGGCAGAAATTTATGCACAGCAAGCAAGTCTGTGCCCTGTCTGCTGCACCACATGGGCTGTGCATGCCCCACAATTCACAACCATAATGCAAAGACAACCCAATCACCCCTCTGGAGGCAAGGCAGCAGGCTCTTGGGCTGTGGTGCAGCAAAGGCATTCTCAGCTGCAGTGTAGCAACATCATCAAACTCAAACTCTTCCTGTTGCAAAGCATCCTGGAGTGGGACGTCTGAGTCTGCAAGTCACCTGACGCATGGAAGTGCATACTCAGATACTCAGAAGCATTAACTCAGTGTGCCGAGTGGCCATTGCAGGTGACAACAGCTACTACTGGAGCAGGTGACCTAACAAAAGGATTGAACAGCATCATCGGAACTACTTTCGTCTTTGCCACACTGATCTGGGCGGCCATGTGCAATGTGGCGGAATAGCCGACCAAGGCACCAATGAGGGCCTGCAGATGTCAAGGGCTGCTAGCCAAGAAGCAGATATCATCAGCATGAACAAGGTCTGTGAGCTGCAACTGTCAGACTCACACCCCAGCAGCTGCAGCTGTGGCTTGTGAATGGTGATGTAAATCAGAAACGAAAACGCCGGACAGGGTGGCATTGAGTGCGCAGCCCTGCTGCAGCCCGATGGATGGACTCTGGCTGTGGCCACACTGTCCCTTGATCCTCATGGACAGCAAAGAGCCAGCATAGGACTGGACTCTCCTTAGCATGCGGCCGAGTATCCTCAAGCGCTGCAGCAAGTTCCAGAGAAGCTGTAAGTGGACTTTGTCGCAGGCTGACTTGAGGTACAGCAGCTGACTTGCATGCCTGTGTTTGTCACTGAGATGCAGAAGGGCGAAGGCAGGATGGAATGGTGCTAAGCTCTGGCCGATAAATTGTCTGGGTGGTGGACTGCAGCTGCTGCTCCTCTGTGTACTTGACAAGGCGCTCCACCATGATTTTGGCATACAGCCTGCTCACTTACTGAGGGTGGCCTGTACTTGGCCGTGTCTGTGGCATTGCTGTACTTGGGGACTGGGGTGACCCAGGAGGCATTCAAGGACTGGTGACTCTGCCCTGTGCTGAAGGCAGCGTCAAACAGCACCATGAGGCAAGGCGTCAGGATTTGAGTTGGTACTGAGTCATCTGGGGTGGCCACAAGCTTAGCATCACGCAACAGGTGTGGGGTGTAGCCGTGCAGGGCCCCTGACATGCCACTGTGCAGCTGTAAAGCAAGCTCAACCTCAGCCATAGTGAGGGGTTGATTGAGACTGAACACAGGGGCTGGGGCCTAGGGTGGGTGAGGAGCTGGCAGCTGGGATACAGCTGGGTTGCTGTGCAGGAGCTGAGGAAGGATCCCCGAGCTGCTGCATCAGAGAAAGAGATAAAGGCTTCACATGAGAGGAGAGCGAGCGCAGAGCGACAAATTGCAGTGCTTCAGCCAGCCAACAAGTCTGGTCACATGTAGAAGAGGACAGAGGTGAATTCTGGAGGAGAACACACCTTGAAAATCTTTCAAAAACCTGCACGTGATTTTGTTGCGCGGAGGACGACCTGATGGTATCGGTGTTCGTGGAAAACCAAGGAGCATACCGCTGTCTAGATTTCATGATGATTTGAACATGATTGCCATGATTGGCACAAGCGATCGGCATTCAATATATCACCGAGATGCAAGGAATCTGGAACTTTGGCTGCAACTTGGTCCTGTATTAGTCCTGCAACTTGGTCCTGTATTAGTCCTGTACTACTCCGTGGTCGCGAGCTTGCTTAGACGCTCATTATAGGCAGACTGCTTATCACAGGCAGACAAGCTATCCAGTGGCCGATCAGTGCCTCCCTGACACACCTCACCCTTTTCCTGTTCGTCAGATCGATTACAGGACTTGCCACCACCACCTTGCTGTGCGGAGCAATCTAGCGAAATGGTGAGATTTGCTGAACAGCTCACACATCAAGCAACATGGTTGTTTATGGTCACAACAATGTCACAGGCACCGAAGCCGAAAAAGGCAAAAAAGACGAAGCAGCAACTAGAGGAGGAGAGAAAGCAAGCTGAGGAAGCCGCACGCCTAGCTGAAGAAGGTACATTCCACGAAACATATAAACCACAAGACATGCTGATTGGCCAGTTACGGTGCCCAGCTCTTGGCAGTCTTGGTGCAGCATTGCTGTCAAACTTTAACTTCCATAAGCAATCAAGCTTGCAGCACCAGCATTGAACAATACAATGCCTACACTTTACGTTCCAAATGCCAGTGTCAGATGCAAGCTTGTGGTGTGGGTGCAGAGCGGTTACGTTTGGAAGCAGAAGAGCAGGCAAGAAAGGCCGCAGAAGAGGAGAAGCGGCAGGAGCTCATACAGCTTCAGACAGAGCGTGAGGATGCCCGCCTTGCCAATGAAAGGTAGCACCCAAATTTGTGGTGCTGCAGCCCTGCTTGCAAACATCCTGATATTGTCTGTCTTCCAAACATACATACACAATGTAATTGCACTGCACAACATCTCAAAGTGGCCATATAGACCGGCAGCACTAGCTTGTAATGCATAACACAACATGACAATGTCTCATCAAGCTTGTGTCAGCCAAAGTCATCGAAGTCCTTTGCACCGTAATACTCTGTTCATCAAGCTTGTGTCAGCCAAAGTCATCCAAGTCCTTGTCAACATAATACTCTGTTCTTGTATCAAGTTTACCTTTGTCAACATGTCATAGCCAGTGCGGTGACTAGAATGAACATCACAATCTCCAATTTGTGCAGGAAACAGCTTGAGCCTACATTTGCTGACCTCGAGAACAGGTGTGCACAGGTCAGTTGCTTCAACATTTGTCAGGCAATTATGTACTAAATCATGACATGCATGTTTCAGACCAGCATTGGGCAAGAAGATGCCTTTGCACTTTTGCAGAGTCATATATGAGCCACTGGACTGCTGTTGCACTTTTGTCTTTGCCCGGTCATGTTTGTCACAGCCAGTCATGACATCTGCGTGCTAGACCATCATTGTGTCTTTGCAGCACATGTCGCATTTTGTGTGCTTGTGTGATAGGCTTGAGTGGTTGCTGTACCTGTGCTGTCTTTTGCTGAAAATCACATGCATCGAGGTGTAGCTTGCTGACCTTGGCCCCTTCTATTTTGCCATGTTTTCGCTCCATGCCAGCTGTGAGCAGCTTTGAATGAGAATGTGGAATTGACCCTTTGCAGCATGTTGCAGGAGCGCAAATTGCAGCAGCAAGCTGAAGACTGGGAGAGATTCCTGTCATGCACGCCTCTGCCGGATGTCAGGGATGCTGCTGGAGTGCATGCCTACTTTGCAGAAGCTGCAACCAGACAGCACAAGGACATTGCCTCTGTCTTGCACACCTGTCAGGTGATAGTCGCATCACTTCCTGAGCTTGTGCTGTAACATGACCCCCACACAGCTGTGAGTCATCGTCTTATGCACAAGGTCATGCATGCTTCTGCCATGTGTGCAACGCCTGTAGAAAAGCAGGTGATGCAGGAGGCAGTCTCAGCAGACACTGCAGTTAGTACTTCAGTACTGTACGTGCTTCTGGCCTTGCAAGTTGCACAAGTCAGCTGTCTGTCCTGCATTAGGCTGACCACCAGGAAGCTACATGGTAGCTGCAGCAGAGCATTCCAGCTGTCTTCTTCCCAGCTGCACAAGCTTATCAGCAGCATGTTTTGTCTAAACTAGGTGTTGATAGCAGTCAGCACCTCGCCTACATTTGCATTCCCTGTTATACGTGCAAGTGCTAGATTGCACGGGTCAGCAATGGTGCCAAACAACCTATGCTACGAAGCACGACAGTGATTTGTTGTGCAGCTGGCAGATGCAGGCCGAGTTGCTGCCAAGATGATGGTCATTGGTCAGGAGTGCCTTCTGCAAGGCCGTGCATGAAGATCGGATTGCCATTCTTGGCAATCTCATCTTCATGGATGGCCTTGCAGAAGGGTTCCATCATCTTGGCAGCAACTCGGCCTGCATCTGCCTGAGCTGCACAACAAATCGCTATCGTACTTGGTATCACAGCTTGTGTTGCACCATTGCTGACCAGCATGAATGCATCAAGCTGGCACGTGTGATGTTCCAGTGTGGGAGTGCGCAGACTCTGACCAACTGGTCAGGTCAGTCAGAAGGTCTGAGTGCAGTTGAGCCTCTTGATCTTACTTGGCACCACAAACTCAAGACAGACATCTGCAGCATCAATGACCTGCATGTTGTCAGCAGAAAGAGAACATTCATTACGCGCTTGTATGTGCATAATGAAACTGTTCTCTTCCTCCTGACATTATGTTGGTAATGTTGGTCCGCAATGTTGGCAGGTGCCCGTTGCTAAGCTTTAGGAAGGTCATGCACAACTGTAGCAGCGCTACCAGAAAACTACTTGATACCGTGATCATCACAACTGCTGTTCATTGCGGTTTGATACGTGCAGGAGCACTACACCCTGATTCAGCAATGTCACAACTGCTGTTCATTTTGGTTTGATGTGTGCAGGAGCACTACACGCTGATTCGGCAGTGTCAGCAGGTGCACCTTGCTGCACTCCAGAAGGGGGACACAGACCTGCAGCAGCACTGCCAGAAATGCGTGCAGCAGTGGCAGACCGTCATGGAAGATACCATTGATGCTCACACTGCCTCCATCCTCCAGGTGAAAAGCATAGTCCTGCATCCTTTGCATGCCTGCAAGGCTGTGGAACCAAGCATGCATAATACGATGTGTCGTATGAAGATGATACTCGACTGCCGAAAGGCAGGTAATGTGCTTGGTCCAAGCCACCAGCATATCAGCAGCTGCGTCTCACTTGCACTGTGGTCTATCTTGTGAGATCTGCTATCATCCGAGATGCAGCTGTCAGTGCTGGCCATGCTCCATCATCCTCCATGCTGGCAGGCTGTGCATGAAGAGCCTTTGGGGCTTCAGACGTTCACAAGATGTCGCCATGCTTGTTGAGCACCCAACTGCCATTATGCCATAGCCTGTGCAACATCACTGCAATCATGCCATAGTCTGTGCAAGATGACTGCCATCATGCCATAGTCTGTGCAACATTACTGCCATCATGTCATAGTCTGTGCAACATTACTGCCGTCATGCCATAGTCTGTGCAACATTGCTGCCATCATGCCATAGTCTGTGCAACATCACTGCCATCATGCCATAGTTTGTGCAACATCACTGCCATCATGTCATAGTCTGTGCAACATTACTGCTGTGCCATTGTGCAGAACCCAGAGGAGTACCAAGATGAGGCTGGAGGAATGCAAGTGTGCAGCCAGACCAGCATGCTGAAGTATGGGTTGTGGGTTAACACCAGCAAAAACCCTCGGCTCAAGACTGTCGACTTCCCAAAACTGGGCATCAGCCTTGAGGTCAGACCACATACAAGCACACACCAACATATTAGCACACATGCTGGCTGCTTGACATGACCCAATGCATCACCGTGACCAGGCCTAGCTGCAATAATACAGAAGAGTTGGTAGTGCTAACAGCAATGTGCTTGCATAAGCGTGTCAAATGCTAGCGCCACTCCTGCTGCCGATTGCTGCTGCTGCTGTTGTCCTGGTGCTCATGCGTCCCCACCCAAATGGCTGAATGCTGTGCTGCACGAGATCAAGCTGATCATGTTCGGATCAGCCTTGACAGTCATCATCAAAAATCACAAGCAGCAACCCAGCTTGGCGCCCAATCATCCAGCATGCAGCAGTCAAAGCTGACACATGCTATGACTGTACTATACATTGACCGAAGGTCTGCCCTTACAAGGGCGCCATATTGTCTCTGACATCAGGCATGCTGATGCAAGTGTACACGACCTGGGAATAACACAGACTGTACAATGCCATTTCCTGCATGCATGCATCTGACTGTGCAGATCCCCAAGCTGATAGCTCTGGCATCAGTGGCCCTGAGGGTGCAGTGGCGAGAGTGTGATGAGCACCTAGAGCAGTGCACCACAGACTTCATGGCAGTAGGGGGCGTCCTGCACTTGGACATCCTCAGTCTGCCTGTCCCGTCCAACAAGGCCAATGGCTGGACCCTGCGCCCAGTCACACATGACAGCTTAGTCATCCACAGGTCTGCCCGTCAACAACAGGGTGTTGGAAGGCAATGCTGTAGTAACGGTCTGAGTGTGTTTTGCCTGTGGAAGCAGTCCTTCTGAGCTTGATCACCTTTTTATGCAGATACAGAATCTCCTGCATGTTTGCACTTGGTGTTGGTGTTGCTGTGCAACAGTGTGGAATAACAGTGTGAATAACGTTTTGAGGACAGTCATGACTGCTAAGCTCTCCCAATTTTTGCCCTTCCTGACCTTGTCTCTTTAGCTAAACAATATGTTTACAAGCAGATTCCTTGATCAGTGGCATGTCAATGTGATGCAACTGTCCTTCCACGTTTGTACACCTGTACACTCCAGTCTATCTTCACCAGCTCGTCAATGCAGATCATGGGTGAATCTGCATTCAAACTTGCACTTGCTCACTCTTCTTTTTTTCCTGCAGGCTAGCATATCCTACGCCCCCTGCTGGTGCCGACCCAGAGACCTGGGTCCCTGAGGAGGAGCCCCAACCCATAGGGATCTCAATCAGCCTACCCCAGGGCAGCATCCTACCCTCCACCAACCTGCAGGCAGCTTTTTGGGACCAAAAGCACAGCCTGTGGAGCACTGCTGACATGAGCAGTGTCACCATTAGCGATGATTCTGGAGTAGTTGCCTTTCAGAGCAAGGCCATTGGGTGCTTGGCAGTGGTACAGAAGCGCACAGGGCTGTTGCCCTACCAGGAGTGGCATGTGCGCCCTGCCGGAGGGCAGTCTGGGGCACAGGCTATGGTGGGCCTACAAACTGGTACGCGCTCTTCAAGCTTGTTTGAGCTTGAATGATGAGCATCAGCTGAGAACAAGCATGTCACATTGAGCTGAGGATAGCTGTTTGCTGTTTGGCGCACCACACTGATGCTGCTGAAGCAGGCCAATAGCCTCATGAAACAACTTGCTGAGGTGCTTCTCTCTTACTTGTTCCCAACTTCGAGCTCTGCATGATCAGACAGACAGGTCGCGGGAACTTGCTATTGCAGCTAACACTGCTACACTGCAGGGAAGCATTTGTTTTTGTAACATATTTTCCTAGAACAGTCACGTGTGATACAGGTCCCTAGGCATTTCTGAGTCTAGAATAAAACAACGAAAGGAGCACTGCCATAGGATATGTGTCTGTGACCCAAAAAGCTAATTTTGGCACTGAACAAAGTATCAAGCTGGGCGCTGCTTCTGCCCATTCAGCATTGCGTTTTCAGTCACTCAAGCTTCACTGAATAAGGTATGAAGTTGGGCGCTGCTTTTGCCCATTCAGCATCGCCGTTCCCAGTCACTCAAGCTTGCCTGAAGCTTGGCTTTGTCATGCTGCAGGCAATCCAGACATCAGCCTGACATTCAAGCTTGGCTGTGTCATGCTGCAGGCAACCCAGACATCAGCCTGACATTCAAGGTCACAAGAGAAGGCACTGAGCTGGTTGAGCCTCGACTGCCGAGGTTAGCAGGCATCAGAGGGCGCAGCTTTGCAGCATCGGTGCTGCTGTTTGAGATGATGCAGCGAGGGCTTTACCTCACTCCTCAAGCCAGGGATGCTGGCCCTGCTGATCTGGCTCTGAAGGTAGGCTGATTTGAGGAGTCTCAGTTGCATGCTGTGAGGAGTCTCAGTTGCATGCTGTGCACGAGAGTGCAGCCCAATCAAGAAGGACTGTATGGCAACTCAGGTAATGCCCAATGACTGTTTTCTTCTCTCATTCTATGGCTGGCTCTTCTCTCTTCTCTCTTTCTTCTCTCGTCTTGTGTTGATGGGGGTGTTTTGGGTCATGAGCTTTGAATACAGCTACCAGGCACTGCATTTGACCCAAAGCCACGTTCACGCAAAGTATGCTGGCATATATACCTCAAGCTTCTGCTGGCTATGAGCGCAAAAGCAGAAGGCATTCTGGAAGACATGTGTTTGGTTTGGCAATAAAAGTGTATACATATGTACGGTGACAAGCACAGCATGTGGATGCCAAGAACAGCTTGTGGTGCACGCTGGCACACAGCATGCAATGCACGCTTTGCAGGAGGCAAACGTGGCAACGGCCATGTGTGAGGACATAGCCTTGTTGGGCTCCACCCACCTGATCAAGCACAGCAGATGGAACAAGCACCTGGGCGCCCAAGTCTGCCTATGCCGCATCTCTCAGGTGAGCTACTCTTTGTGATCAGCCTGCCTGTGACAGATACACTCAGCAACATATTCAAGTTGCCTGACTCAGCGCAGGAGCAGTCATGCAGTTATATACATGACAAACAATCGTGCAGTTTCACCAGTACAAAGCCACTGATAAGCTGTTAGCAGCTTTGAGCTGTGGGTGTGATGTTCACCACATGCTGATGCCTGACACACTTTGCAATGTGGTGTGAGCACCACACACAAGACATACACAGCCATCCCAACTACAGCAGCCGCAGGCCAGTTTAGCAAAAAAATCGCCACAGCCCATCTCCTTGCTCCTGGCCAGCGCCTAACATACAGCAACAAGCTTGCAAACAGCTGAGTTTTGCAAGTTGTACACAGCAATAGCTGTATTGTGCAATTTGAGCACAGCAAATACCTGAATTTTGCAACATATACACAGCAAATAGCTGAATCGTGCAATTTGTACACATCAAACATTGTACACAACAACCTGTGTCAACAACAAACATGGTGGGCTGTGTAGGTGAATGACTGGGAGGAGGGAGGCAGGATAGAGGTGAGGCATGTGGATCGCATCTTCAGCAAGGAGCAGCCCTCAGGGCCCCACCAAGTGCTGGCCCTCATGCGCAGGTCACCTCACAGTCTCATGTGCACATGCATGACATCACCTGCCTTGCCTCAAGTGGGCTCATGGCAAGCCATTCTGCAGCAGTCACATTGTAGCAGTCGCATTGTAGCAGTCCCATGGTAGCAGTCCCATTGTAGCAGTCCCATTGTAGCACTCCCATGGTCACATCTCCACTGTAGTAGTCCCAGTGTAGCAGTTCCATTGTCGCATTCCCATGGTAACATCTCCATTGTAGCAGTCCCAGTGTAAATGCCCCTTGTAGCATTCCCATTGTAGCAGTGACTGTGGATGGAGGTCACAGCCTCAGGAGGCTACCACAGCTCTGGCGAATTCAGATTCAGTGAGATTAGATCTCTTGCAATTGGCTAATATCACATATATTGCATGCTGCATTTCTCTCCTCATGGCTGCCAAGTTCTGGGATGTTGATGAGACCTTCACAGGGTGGGAGGCATGCTGTGCACGGGCAGTCCCTACCTTTCACTTTAGCAAACAAGCAGGCGCCTGAAGTATGTCTGAACATTGTATGTTGTGCCAGGGGATTGAAAGGAGTTGCACTGACAGATGCCCTGGACTCAAGGGCATCTTGCCCGGTGCTGCCCCAGTATGGCAGCCCAGAGTATGACAGCACCTTCTCAGACAGGCTGCACGCAAGCATACCAGCCTTGCTGTCAGCTTCTGCTGCTCAGGATACGCAAGAAGCTGCTGAGACTGTGCCTGCATCCTTGGAGGTATGGCAAGACTATCATGTGTTTTTGCCCACCTTTCAGGAATCTGTATTGGAGGAAGGCAACCTACATGAGAAGCTGTAGTCGATGCACTCAATATGACCAAGCAATATGCGTGGATGCATCCAGGAAATTGTGTGCATGTTTCATGAAATTTGTGCATGCCAGTTGCTATTCATGGCGTGTCTATGCTTCTACATGTACCAACAAGTCTATGAGCACATTCAAATTCTTTTGACCTTTCAGCAAATGCTATTGACCTTTGCACTGGCCCATCACCATCACATCACCACAGCAAATGAAGCGTTCAGCATTCAGTCTGATGCATATCATCTGCTGACCAAAACAAGTTGCTGAAAGCACGCACTGTGTCACTCTGAAAGGTTTGCCTGACAAAGTATTTCTGGAGCTATTCATAAATGAGGAAACCCTGTATTTGGTGGACAGGAGAGTAACACAGCTGATGCAGCGTCCATTGCTGCAAGCACTGCTGAGCATCCCGCGGCTGCAGCGTCTATTGTGGACTCAGCCATGCTTGATGATGTCGAGCCAATGTTCATGCGCAACTTGGCTGAGCTCCTTGATGGTCTGGGTGTGTTCAGCTGCTGAGACAGAAGCCTTGACCAAAACCGCAGTGAGCCATTGTGTTGCATTTCTGGTCATGACAAAGCATCTTAACAAGCTTGCACAATAATTACATAGGCTGTCGTTTGCTTTGCTTGCTTGTTGAATGTACTCATGGAGCCACATGTAGTCATAGCTGTGTGTATCACTCACACACTTAGCTAACTAGCATCATCAGTCCTGGACAATTTGCTGTTTTTGTGAACACTTAATGTAACCAATAAAGCTGAACCAGACTCCTGCTTGTTGCCAACTTGGGTTTTCACGCACAGTAACAATTTCTTTGACAATTTGCTGATGATGATTGTATTTGTCTATCATTCTTTGTACGTCTCCTTTTCAGACAACAGGCTGCAGTTTAGTCAAATGGGCTAGCTGGCGCCCAACAACATGTGTGACTCGAACTGTTGTGCTGTCCAGCCATAGCAATTGCTGCTCAATATGCTTCTGTCTGTCAAGTTGGCTTGCGCGTTTGACCACCAACTACTTGCGTGTGGGTGTTGGACAGATCATCTGCAAGTCTGACATGTGCGGCAGATCATCAACCTGCATCCACAATAAGCAAGTGATGGAAACTGCTGAGTACTGCAAATATGCCTGTTTACTGGTCCTTACACTCAATTCTCACATGCCAGGACCACTAAGGCAGAGCATCACAGGACAAACAGCTAGCACAGCTTGTGCATACGCATTGCTAGCATGCAATAGACACAACCGACAGGCAGACATACACAACACAGCTGTAGGTGCACACAATAAGACTGTTCCCTGTCAAGAAGCAATCAGCCCAGCAAAGTCAGTCACTAGTACTGCAAGCACCTGAGTGTGTAGCCTGTAACCCAAGACTGCCTGCCACAGCTGCAACAGTTGCAAGTCCCCCAGGTGTGCAAATGTCTGGAATTGCTTTGTGTCGGATCATGTAAGCCATGGCTTGAGCTTGGAGTGCAGGCAACACCAAACCCAAGCTGGTGTTGGTTGAGCTGGTTTCGTCGCAGGATGCATCTTTTAGCATCAATAGCAAGGATTCAGGGAGTGGTTGCCGGTTGGGAGTGCCCAGATGGTGGACATTGACAGCACCTTCATCCTGCAGTTGAGCCAGGCAATGTGTAAATATGATGCGCGCGTGTGCAAGGTCAAGTTACATCTATGGGACATAAGGGGGTGCATGTGAGTGAGGTCTTGAAGGGGATGGGCTTTTGAAGAGAGGAGGGATTTGGCTGCAAACAAAAGCCATCATATGGCTCTACATTTGCATATGCATGCTGCATGGCAATGTATGTGCATGCATGTACACTGATCTCACTTTGCAGCAAATCTTCACAAGTCAAGCAACCGACAGCACATATGCTTCGACAGCCTGTCACTGCCCACTTGCTGGGCTCATGTGGTAATGCTGAAATGCACAGACAAACTGTACACGTGGTGGTCAACGAAAATTGCCCAAGCCTGTTGTTGTGAATTGACATAAAGTTTGCCATGGAAAAAAGTCAAGAGCGTGGAAAATGCCTGCAAATGAGATACCTGGGGGAGGTTGGCCAGCTCTTTGGCAGTGGAGATAGCATCCGAGAGGCCTCCAAGGCCATCCACAAGGCCATGCTGAAAAGCATCTTGCCCTGACCAGACCCGCCCTCTTGCCAGGCTTCTCACCTCGTCAATGTCCATGTTGCGTCCTGCTGAAACGTGCTCCAAGAAAGCTTCATATGTTCTGCACACCACATGCATTGTCTGATAAGCTCAATTCTACCATTTTGCAAACTCTGCTGAGCAGGACATATCATGCATGACTCCTCTGTGCATGCAACACGTGTGTAAGCACATTGAGTTGAGTCATGGCTCAAGGGTTCTGCAGCAAGTACTGCTGGCTGACCCCATAAGTACATCATAGCAGCTTGTCAATGGCACAGGCGCTTGCAACAGAAGGTATGCTTGTCAGCCTCAGCCTCAGCAATCAGCAACATCTCATGCCAGCTGTCAGACACAAGCTACGCTGACAATCCACTTACTGGTCCACATGGTGGTTGATGTTTTGGCGCTGATCAGACGTCAAATTTGTGTAAAGATCTGCAGCTGCAGCGTTTCTGCCAACAGATACAGTGTCCACATCAATGCCCCAATCCTTCAATCCCCGTCCAATCTTGAGGCCGCCACTGGCAACCCCAATGCTGCCTGTGATGGTGCCGGGCTGCGCTATGATTCTGTCAGCAGCCACTGCAGGTCACAGTGTGAAGCTTGTGAGCAAGTTAGATACTGAGAGCAGACCTCAAGTCACAAAGGATGACACTGGTCTTCCAGCACATCAGCTCGCCCATCTCAATTCACCAAGAAAGGCTTATTGTCGGACAACAGCATGTAAAAGTAAAGGGACTTGCTGCGCATGTCTGGCTGCATCTAGCAGGCCAATGGGAAGATCCAGGCTTTGCTCCCAGCTTGTGAAACTCAATAGACAAACAACCTTGTTGGTGACTGAACATGCCTTGAATGCAAGAGAGAAACAACCCACATGCTAGGCTAGGCTATCCTGGAGTTTTAGGACAACATGTGTGCGGTACACTGTGCAGCGCATTCAACAGGCGTAGCTTACACCTCTGATGTCACACCATGCAGAACATGCTGTGGGTTGATGTAGGTCATCATGCTTATGCTATCAGGACTTAGGCATGGGCCCAGGTGTGTCTTTGCATACAGATGCGCTGAGTGGTAGACTGTGCTTGGTGACTGGCAGAGAAAGACACATGGCTTGGGTATGACTGACCTGATATCTTGTACCCCCCACTTGTTGCCTGGTTGCCCATGGACACGACAACAGGTTTGCCAGCTTGTCTGAGTCTCGTCACCTCATGACGTATTGCGTCAGAAGCAACAGAACATCCGCCTGTAGAAACCAAACACACACATGGCAAAGCGACATTGACCCTCATTCACCCTCATGATGAGCTGTGTGAATGCTCAACAAGCCTTGCCTGTGCCAACAGGGCAAGTGGTGAGCGCCTGCAGCACCTGCCAACACTACAGTGGTGAGAGTTTGTTGCTTGAACTATGCATGTACGCTGAGCAACATGTCCTGTGCATGGGAAGTCAAACTTGCTTCAACATGGCAAAGTGCTTACCTGGAAAGGTATGCACTGCCTTGACCACACCAGGCCATTGCAATGCACAGACTTGACAGCCATATACTCAGAGTGTTTATCATGCCTTGGTGTCGCTGCCTACCTGGGGAATCAACCCTGAGCACCACAGCCTTGACTCTGTCATCAACCTGCGTTAAACGCAACTGCTCGCACAGGTCGTCGGCAATGACTGTCTGCCTCTGGCCCCTGTAGCGGCCCCGGCTGATTTCCCCTACAGAAGTCACAGCATTGTCAAACAGGCGAAGCTGCTGTGCCATTCCACGCTGATATGTAACATGCTGTTCAAGCTGAACAGGTGCAGATTGCTGCTAAGCCATGGTGATGGCCTATGGCCTTGAGTCTTCATGGACAAGCAGTCTGGTCAGTTGCAGCATGCCATGCAATGACATTGCACAGCACTTGATGTTGAAGGGTCTTGACAGCATGTGAGCAGTCCAGAGCGCACAAGCTCAAAAGACAGGGAGCGAAGCACAGGACAGCATCTTACCTTCAGCAGTTATCACAGCAACCATAGGCTGCTCACATATATCTCCAAGCCCTGCCTTCTCTCTTGCATGCTGTTTCTCGTGCTCCATAGCCTCGATGTAACGCTGTATGCTTATGACTTGGCATCCTGTCTTTTCCATGTGCAAGTCACCAGCTTTTGAAGTGATGTAAGCAAAGCCAGGGGGTGCCAATCTTGCCTCTTCCTCCTTCACTGTCCTCTGAAACTCCTCAATGCTGTCCCAATTGTCATGTACTACTGGCTCTATCTTGTTTGCTGTCATGTCTTTGACAGCTTGAGCACATAGAGCAATCAGCCCTGCAGCTGCTGCAACAGGACCCCAAGGTATTGCAGCAGCAAGGTCCCCCCTGACCCCTAGCTCTGGCCCGTGTGGGCTGCATGGCTGCATGGCTGTATTCTGGCTGTCTGAGCTCAGAGTGCTTGAGGCCTGAGCACATGAGCAGTATTCATGTGAGTCTGTCATGTCTGAGCTCTCTGCTGCTGAGGCCTGAGCAGGTAAGACATAAGATAACCTCTTTGGAGAGAATGCTGGCCGATCATGTCTGATGTTTTCACATGCATCAGATCGGTACTTGGCTCCTGTTAGTAGTCCTCGCATGGTTGCATCGCTGACAGTCAAGGGGGCGTTGTCTAGCGCTGCAACCACCTGCAGCCATTATGTGCAATTCAGCCAAGGTCATGATCAGTTACGCAGCAACCATGCTCAAGTCACATTCCTTAATTGGGTCAAAATTGCGCTGCACACTCAGTTTGAGATGAAGTCAAGCAAACAGGGACCCACTGAACACCTGCAGGTGCTCATCTGCATGCTCAGCCTTGTAGGCAATGCGAACAAGCAGGCACACAGCACAACGTTTGGTCACAACAGCGCATAGTCACACCAGTGCCAAATCAAAGTGCAACAACAGGGCTGACCCCCAACAGCCCCCCATGCATGCACCCAATTGCTGTTCTCTGCTTCTAGCAGAGAACTAAACTGTAAAGCTTGTCGCCATGGAACAAGACTTACATCATGCCTTTAGCACCATCAACAGAGCAAGGCAAGGGCAAGATTTGCGACTTGTGACAGTTGACTATGAGTCACAGACCACTGAAACAGATTGGGTGTGACAGGTGTACCTGATATGCCTCAAGTCCTCTGTCCTTGGCCACACCACCCACTATCTGGCTCATCAAGCTTGTGAGAAGCCCTCCAATGGCTTTTCTGTGAGCCTTTGAGTGGCCAGTATCCACCAGTTCACGCCATGCGCCTTTGCACTCCTCCCGGTTGAAGATGTCAGCCTTGATGTTGAGGTTTTGCAGCAGTCTTGCCACAAACACAGTGCGTTGGGACATGCCTGCAAAGCATGACTGTTTGTGTTACAAGGCTGGCAGTGGTGCAGTGCCAGTGGTGTAAGAAATGCATGCCAGTGGTGTAACAAATACGTGTTGCTTTGCAGCTAGGGAACACATGTGTACAGCCATCACAGTGGTGAAAATCAGGCAGGGCAGGGCAGGGCATGGCATGGCGTAACACAACATCTGTCACAGGCATGGTGCACTGCAGCACAGAGCTGCCAATCAGCTGCTACATGCCAGCCTGAACAATGTACCATGAGCACCTGACTGAGCAAGCAGGCAAATGCGATAGGTGATGTGTCAAGAGCTCTTTGAGTGTTGAATGAGGCACCGTGTGTGTGCAGCTTGCTGAGACAGCACTGCATGGCATATGCAGTTTACCTGTGAAGCCTAGTTGGCCAGTGGGTTGTGCATACACCTGGTCATGTGCTGAGGCAAGGTAGTAGCTGCGAGTACCACTGTCGCCTGCTCCATCAAATGAGTCAGCAAATGCCACTGTGGGCACAGTGTCCTCCTTGGCCTCCCTAAGAAGTGTCACACAAGGTCAAAAAGGGACATTGACCAACATGGGGTGAAGCATTTTGTTCACAATGAGCAGCGTTCAAGAAGCACAGCACAGCACAGCACAGCACAGCACAGCACAGCACAGCACAGCACATGAGCACAGCACAGCCCATGAGCGCAACACAGCACATGAGCACAGCACATGAGCACATCAGGGCACAGCTCAGTACAGCACAAATAGCTGTTGATGCCTTGAGGCAGATACCCTTGAAATCACAAACATTGTAGCCTAGATGAGCAATTGCTGGTACGTATAGTCCATGTTGTACAAGTAATACTTCACGTACAAGCATGAGTTAATGTTGTTACGTTTCAAGTATACCTGGGGACCTGTTTGCTTGTGCCAGCCAACTGCAACAACTTTAATATATTACCAGTATGTACTCAAATGGTGTGTTCACCTGAAATCAGAGATTGCATTGCGCAGCTCCTGGATCTGTGCCAGGCCTGGTGTGCCATTTGATCCAATGCATGTGACTAGTCCGTGCACACGAGCATCATCACCAGCATAGTGCAATGCCTCTACCACCTGCAGGTGTCGCAGCTATATCAGCATGAAGCCAGGTTCACTGCAGAACATGCAAATTAACTGAAGTGTATCAGCTATAAAAACAAGAACCTTTTGTTGTACAGCACTTGCCTTGGGAAGATGCAGTGAACTTTCGAAGTCTGCCGTCTCACTGATCTGGGTATCTGTAAGATCCATGCTCAAAACAACGTGCGTTGGCAGTTTCCGAACGCGTTTGACCTGCAACGTGCTGAGGCGTAAGTTTGCGTGCGACCCTATGCACTTAGCGCAGTGCTGAACAGTCGCATACTGGTACCTGCAGGACGCCGGCTACGACCACCGTTCCAAAAGCTCCCAAGGCACCGACGCCGGCTACTGTTACAGCCGCTTTGGTAGCCCTTGCACCAAAGCGCACCATCTGCGAGGCATGTTTTGGCATCGAGAACGACGCTGACTGAGGTACCTGAGGCATGATAACTATTATGTGATCGCCTGAGCCTGAAGCAAGACCCTGCAGTTGCTCAACAAAGAATCACTGTGGCAACACCGGCGCAGCGTCTATTGTCAACACAGAATTGCAGAAAGGCACCAAATCGCAACGCCTTATGTACGCAGGCCAATGCAGCCTCGGCATCACGAACGGGCCTGTGACATGACTTATGGAATGATATTGAAATTTGGCATTTACCGTAACGCCACAGCGAAACGCCAGCAGCAGGATTTCAAGCGGAATTTGCAAGGGACGGCTGCAGGAAAATTCCTTTCTTTGGGCCTGAATTGCAATGCAGAGGAGCATCTGCTTGATATAAGCAAAGACAGGCTTAAGTCTGTGAACATCATACATCCATGCACACGTGTCCATAATGGATTGGCAGGCACATGTTCGAGTTATGATGCAGTTTGCGCACATTTGTTGGGGTTGAGTCTTAAACCCCTTACGGTCACCTTTGCGTGCCCTGTTTACTTAAATGATGTGGAATGTGATTGATGGCTCAGCCAAAGGCGCTATGACATTGCTTTTTAATGCGTCATGTAATGTCTGTGGACAGGAGCCACTCGGTGATTTTCAGAATTGAAGACTACCTGACAAAGTCGCAGGCTATGTGACAGCAGTACAAACACGATTGTCCTGAAGTGTAGCAGTTGTCCTGCGGTCAACACGACAGACCTAGTCCAAACACGCACCATACCATACCTAGCGCAGTACAAGCACTGCTGACAGGCATTCAGCCACTCTACCCAGAGTGAACAGCTTGAACAAGCAAGATGGATTTTTCAAACGCTGGCATGCAAGAGCCAATCTGCTCTGCAGACCTCCCTGGTGCATCTCATCAAAGTGTCAACCCAAATCAGTATAGCATATTGGGCCTGTACAGATGCAGATGTGTCATGCTAGCTCATGGAGAGACTGGCGTGTTCTTGCTGCGCAAAGCAACCAGTTGGGCTCTCAGAGTCTCCAGCTGCTGCGCTTGGTTGTTGACCAGCTGGACCAGTGTGTCACGTTCTGCCACCTCGGCCTGTCTCTGGGCAGCTGGCTTCCCAATAATGTGAGCCTGCAATTCATGCCCACCCACCATTCAAATGCTGAAGCCATTATGAAACACAGCGCAGCACTCATGAATGATCATCAGAAACACATAAATTGCAACAACCCAGACATATGCATAGTCGCACTTGTGTATTGGTGAGAGTGTCCTCCATGTCCATCTGGCTGTGTGTGTACTCTGCTACCGCACTCAGGCACCGGGTGTTCTCACTGGTCAGCTGAGTCAGCTCATCATTGCACGCCCTGATCTGAGCATCCCCACTGCGCCAGTTTCCGACTGTGCGCAGCCTCCTGCAGGGTGCACACATACTCACACATTGCTGAGACAGACGCCTTAACCAAAAGCGCAGTGAGCCATTGTGCTGCCATTCGAGGTCATGACAAAGCATCTTATGCACGCTTGTACAATGTTTACATAGGCTTTGCTTGCTTGTTGAAAGTGCTCATGATAGCCACATGTAGTCATAGCTGTGTGTATCACTCATACACATAGCATCATCAGTCCTGGACAGTTTGCTGACTTTGTGAGCACTTGGTGTAATCTGTAAAGCTGAGTCACACGTTTGTTGCACACGTGGTTCTTTCATGCACCGTGATGAATTCTTTGATAATTTGTTGATGATGATTGTGTTTGTCTGTCATTCTTTGTCTGTCTCCCTTTCTGACAAAAGACTAAATTCATCAAATGAGCTAGCTGGCGCCCAGTGACGTTTCTGACTTGAAGTGTTGTGCCGACCAGCCGTCGTAGTTGCTGCTCAACATGCTTCTGTCCGCCAAATTGCCTTCCGCATTCATGCACCACCAATTACTTTGATGTGGGTATTGGACAGAGCATCTGCATTGCTGATGTCTGTGGCAAATTGTCAACCTGCATTCACGACAAGCAAGCGATGGAAATTTTGCTGAGTACTGCAAGTATGCTTGTTTACTGGTCCTTTCTAGCAACGCAGGGTGACTATTGTGAACTGCACCATGTCATTGCAAACGGGAACTCAAGTGCTTTACATGCTTAAATTTGAAGATGCATGCAGGTGAGATTCAGCTCTCACATGCCAGGACCAATAATGCAGAGCATCACGGACAGCTAGCACAGCTTGTGCGTACGCGTCACTAGTACGCAACAGACACAACCGACACGCAGACAAACACAACAGAGGCGTGCACAATGTACTGTTCCCTTGTCAAGAAGCATTTAGTCAAGCAAAGTCAGCCAAGCAAGTAGTAGCACTGCAAGCACCTGTGTGTGCTCGTGCGTAGCATGTAACCCCAGCCTGCCCGCCACAGCTGTTGCGAGCCCCCCAGGCACGCAGATGTCTGACATGGCTCTGTGCCGGGACATGTAAGCCATGGCCTGAGCTTGGAGCCCAGGCAACACCAAACCCAAGCTGGTGTTGGTGAAGTTCATTTCGTTGCTAAGTGCATCTAATAGCATTCGTAAGGAGATCGGGAATGGCCGGTAGGGAGTTTTCAGATGGTGAACATTGACAACACCTTCATCCTGCAATTGAGCCAAGCAATGTTTATGTATGATGCGTGCATGCGCCAGGTCAAGATGCATGTGTGGCACACAAGGTGGTGCATAAAAACAAAGGTTTGAAGGTGAGGGGCTCTTATAGAGGAGCGCTGGTTGCAAATGGAAGCCATCATACAGCTCTACATTTGCATGTGCACGCTGCATGGCGAAGTGTGTGCATGCGAGAAAAAGCGACTGGCAGCACAATTGCTTTGACAGCCTGTCACCGCACACTTGATGTGCTCATGTGGTATTGCTGAAATGCTCAAGTAGACTGTACCTGGGGAAGATTGGCCAGCTCTTTTGCAACGTTGACAGCATCTGAGAGGCCTCCAAGGCCGTCCACAAGGCCATGCTCAAAAGCATCTTGCCCTGACCAGACCCGCCCTCTTGCCAGCCTTCTCACCTCGTCAATGTCCATGTTGCGTCCTGCTGAAACGTGCTCCATGAATGCTGCATATGTTCTGCACACCATGCGCACTGTCTGATAAGCTTGAATCTACCATTTTGCAAAGTCAGCTGCGCAGGATGTATCATGCATGGTTGCTCTGGCATGCAATACTTTTACAAGCACGTTGAGTTGAGTCATTGCTCAGGGGATCTGCAGCAAGACCTCAAATTGCGGTAGTGCAGCTGACACCATAACTGCATCATAGCGGCTTGTCAATGTCACAGGCGCTTGCAACGGAAGGCATGGCAAAGAGGTAACACAGTAGACAGCGTGTTGGGTGGGCATGTCTGGCAGCGTGCTCATCCTGCAATGACAGCAGAAGCAGCTGCTGCAGATGCATGAGGGTAGTGTTGTTGCACATGACAGTAGCATTGCAGCTTATGCCTGTCATACTTGAGACAAAAGAATACACCTACCAGGACCAGATCAGCATGTACTTGAGCTCAAAATTTGGTTTGCAGGTGCAAGTCATCATAGGTGCATCAGATGCTCCAGAATCAGCAACATGTTATGCTCAAAGTCAGACAGAAGCTAGGCTGACATGACTTACTGGTCAATATGATGGTCAGTGTTACGACGCTGTTCAGGCGTCAAATCTGTGTATTCATCCGCAACTGCAGCGTTTTTGCCAACAGACACAGAGTCCACATCAATGCCGCGTTCCTTCAAGTCCTGTCCAATATTGAGTCTGGCACAGACAACTCCAATGCTGCCGGTGCTGGTGCCCGGCTGCGCTATAATTTTATCAGCAGCCACTGCAGGTCAGCAGGTCAGATGCTGTCAAGTTGCTTTGGAAGCAGACCTCATGACACAAAGTTTTTTGTTCCAACTCCATCAGCACGTCCATTACAACTCACAAGACTTTGCTACTGCTGCAGATTCTGTGTGGTGTGACATCAGAGATGCAACATATACCCTTTCAATGCATTTCACATTGGACCGCACACATGTTGTCCTGAACCTCAGGATAGCCTAGTATGCTGGTGTGTTTGCATGCAGGGCATGTTCAACCTGTTTGTGCAAGAGTTTCACAAGCTGAAAGCAAATCCTGGAGCTTCCCATCTGGCTGCTAGATACAGCCAGGCATATGCAGCGAGCCCTGGCAACACACGCTGGGTGTTGATCATACTTATGCTGTTGGAACTCAGACATCAGCTCAGGTGTGTATTTGTGTGCAGCTAGGCTGAGTGGCAGACTGTGCTTAGTTTTTGGCAGAGAAAGACACATGGCTGAGGGATGAGTGACCTGATATGAGGTAGCCCCCACTTGTTGCATAGTTGCCCATGGAGACCACAACAGGTTTGCCAGCTGCCCTCAGACCCATTATCTCATGGTGTATTGCATCAGAAGCAACGGCACACCCGCCTGAAGAAACCAAACACGCACACATCTCAGTGACTCCAACCAACAATGAGGGCTATTGTTACCCTCCCGGCCCTCACAAGTCTTACCTGTGGGAACAGCTCCCATAGGCAAGACTTGGCCAAGTGGTGAGCGCCTGCAGCATCTGCCAACACCACAGTGGCAACAGTTTGTAGCTTGCACTATGTGCATGTACAATGAGCAACACGTCCCTGTGCATGGGAAATCAGACTTGCTTCAAGAAGACCAAAGTGCTTGCCGAGAATGCTATGCGCTTTATGCCTAGACTAGACCAGACTCGACCATTGCATTGCACAGACTTGACAGCCATAATCTTAAAGAGCAGATGCTTGGTTCAACCAGTGTGTTTACTATGTCTTGGTGTTACCCACCTGGGGAGTCAACCCTGAGCACCACAGCCTTGACTTTGTCGTCAGCCTGCACTGATCGCAATTGCTTGCACATGTTGTTGCAGGCAATTTCTGTCTGCTCTTGACCCGTGTAGCTGCCTAGGCTTATTTCCCCTACAGAGGTCAAAGCACTTGCAAACAGGTGAAGCTGCTGTGCCATTCTACGCTGACATGTACCATGCCATTCAAGCTGAACATGTGTAGAATGCTGCCAAGCCATGGTCATGGCCTGCTGGCCATTAGTGTTCATGGAAAGACAGTCTAATCAAATGCATCACGACACGCAACAACACTGCACAGCACTTGATGTTGAAGGGCCTTGACAGCATGTGAGCAGTCCAGGACACGCAGGCTCAAAGGACAGGGAGCGCAGAACAGCATCTTACCTGCAGCAGTTGTTACAGCAACCATAGGCTGCTTACGTATATCTCCAAGCCCTGCCTTCTCTCTTGCATGCTGTTTCTCACGCTCCATAGCCTCGATGTAAGTCTGCATGCTTATCACGTGGCATGCTGTCCTCTGCATGTGAAAATCGCCGAATCTTGACGTGATGTAAGCAATGCCAGGGGGCACTGGTCTTGCCTGTTCCACCTTCACCATCTTCTGAAATCCCTCAATGCTGTCTCCCTGCTGCACTGCCTTGAGTTGTGTCTTGTTTGCTATGCTGTCTTTAACAGCTTGAGCACATAGCTCAATCAGCCCTGCAGCTGCTGCAACAGGAGCCCAAGGTATTGCTGCTGCAAGGACCCTTTGACTGACCCCCCCGACCCCTAGGTCTGGCCCCTGTTGGCTGCATGGCTGCATGGCTGCACCCTGGCTGATTGGGCTCAGAGTGCTTGAGGCCTGAGCACATGGACTGGACCCATGTGAGTCTGTCATGTCTGAGCTTTCTGCTGCTGAGCCTGGAGAAGGTAAGACGTAAGATATCCTCCTTAGAGACCTTGTTTGACGATCATGTCGGATGTTTTGACAAGCCTCAGATCTGTACTTGGCTCCAGTGAGGAGTCCTCGTTTGGTTGCATCGCTGACGGTCAAGGGGGCTTTATCCAGCGCTGCAACCACCTGCAGCCAGTATGTGCAATTCAGCCAAGGCCTTGACCAGTTACGCAACAACCATGTTGAAGCTACAAGGTTCAATTGGGTCAGACAAGTGCTGTACATTCGAATTGAGCACTGAACATCTGCAGGTGCTCATCTGCATGCTCAACCTTGTGGGCAATGCAACCAAGCAAGCACACAACACAGCATGTGATCACAACAGCACCTGATCACACCAGTGCCAAAGCAAAACGCAACAGCAGGGCTAACCCCCAGCAGCCTCCTCAAAATCCAATGCATGCACTCAATTGCTGTTCTCTGCTTCTGACAAAAAACTAAACAACAAAGCTTGTCACCCTGGAACAAGACCTACTCCATACCTTTAGCACAAACACAGGAGCAAGGCAAGGGCAACATATGCGCTTTGTGACAGTGGAGTATCAGTCACAGACTACCGAAACAGCGGATGGGCATGACAGGTATACCTGGTGTGCCTCAAGTCCTCTGTCCCTGGCCACACCTACCACAATCTGGCGCATGAAGCTTGTATATAGCCCACCAATGGCTTCTCTGTGAGCCTTTGAGTAGCCAGTGTCCACCAGATGACGCTCCGCAAATTTGTACTCCCTACTAAATACGTCAGCCTTGATGTTAAGGCTTTGCAGCAATCTCGGCAGGAACAAGGTGGTTTGGGACAGGCCTGCAAAGCATGACTGTTTGTGTTGCAAGGCTGGCGATGGTATATTGCAGGGGGTCTAAGAAGTACATGCCAGTGGTCTGACAAACACATGTTGCTTTGTTGCTAGGGAACACAACAACTATACTGCTGACAGTCAGGCTTTGCATGGCATAGCAAAACATCCATCACAGGATTGGTGCAACATTCCCACTGCAGCACACAGCTGCCAATCCTGAGCAACTTTGCCACAAGCACCTGACTGTGTAAGCAGCAAATGCAACAGGAGATCTGTCAGGGGCTCTTTGATTGCTTGAACGAGGCACCGTGCGGTTGCAGCTTGCTGAGACTGCAGCAAGCTGTACGCATGTGCATGTCACCTGTGAAGCCTAGTTGACCAGTGGGTTGCGCGTACACCTGCTCATGTGCGGAGGCAAGGTAATAGCTGAGAGTACCCACATTGTCTCCTGCTTCAAATGATTCAGCAAAAGCCACTGTGGGCACGCTGTCCTCCTTGGCCTCCCTAACAGGTGTCACAAAAGGTCAACAACAGACATAGATCAACATTGCGAGAAACATCTGATCGCTTGAGTGTACATTAAGCAGTGCACAGCACAGCACAGGACAGTGCAAATAGCTTTCGATGCCTTGAGGCAGGTACCCTTGAAATCACAAAGATGGTGGCCTTGACGAGCGATTGCTGGTACATATTAGCATATGTTGTCAAGTGTACGTGGAGGCCTGTTTGCTTGTGCCAGCCAACGGCATGTGTGCTACATATTTCTATATTTAGTACTGAAATATGTTTAATATTTAGTATTCCTGTACTCAAATGGTTTGTTCACCTGAAATCAGAGATCGCATTGCGCACCTCTTGGATCTGCGCTTGGCCTGATGTCCCATTTGAGTCAATGCATGTGACTAGTCCATGCACATGAGCATCAACACTAGCATAGTGCAATGCCTCTACCACCTGCAGGTGCCGCAGCTATATCAGCACGAACTAGGTTCACTGCACAACATGAAAATCCAGTCAAGTGCATGAGCTACTAAAACAAGATATATTGCTGCTGAGGGGCAGCACTTGCCTTGGGAAGATGCAGCCAGTCGAAGTCTGCCGTCTCACTGATCTGGGTATCTGTAAGATCCATGCTCAACACAACTTGCTTTGGCAGTCGAGCACGTTTGACCTGCAATATGATGGGGCGTGAAATACTAGACACGTAGCGACGGCAGTACCGGACAGTCACATACTGTTACCTGCAGGACGTCGGCTATGAAAACCCCTCCCAAGCCTCCAAAGCACCGAAGCCGACTACCGTTGCAACCGCTTTGGTAGCTTTTGCACCACAGCGCATCACCCGCAAAGCATGTTTTGGCATCGAGAACGACGCTGATTGAGGTACCTGAGGCATGATAGCTGTATGTGTGATCACCTGAACCTGACCTAAGACCCAAGACCCTGCAAGTGTCCTGCTAACGAGCAATGACTGTGGCGACACCCCTGCAGCGTTTAACACTGAGTTGCAGAAAGGCATCGACTCGCAACGCCTCATGTAGCCTCGGCCAGAGCCTCGGCCAGAGCCTCGGCATTCTGTGACACGACTGAAATGTGAAATTTTGATTTGAGGCTTGACAGCGACACACAGCGAACCGCCAACAGCAAAACGCTTGGGTATGGCTTAGGGGATGGCTACAGGGAAATTCCTTTCTTCGGTCCTGAATCGCAATGCGGAGGGGCATCTGCTGTACAACATATGCAAAGACAGGCTCTAGAGATCAAATCCGTGAACAGCATACATCGGAAGTCAATGCATAGACAGGCACGTGTTCGAGTGAAGTTGCATTTTGCGCACGTATGTTGGGGTTAAGTCTTAAACCCCTTAGGATCACCTTTGCGTGCACTGTTTGCTTAAGTTCATGTGAAATGTGGTTAGTGGCTCAGCCAAAGACGCTGTGACATTGCTTATTGAGGCATCATGTAATGCCTGTGGACAGGAGCCACTGGGTGTTTCCCCAAATGAAAGACTACCCGATAAAGTTGCAGGCTATATGATAGCAGTGCAAAGTTTAGCAAGATTGTCATGAAGTGCAGCAGCGTGTCCTGCCGTCAAGAAGACAGCCCTAGTTCAAACACGCATCATACCATACCTAGGGCAGCACAAGCACTGCCGGCAGGCATTCGGCCACTCTATAGCAGCTACTCAGAGTGAAGGTCTTGAACAAGCAAGAGGAATTTTTCAAACGCTGGCATGCAAGAGCCAATCTGCTCTGCAGATTTCCTGGTCGCTTGTATTCAGAGTGTTGACTCAGAGCAACACAGCATCATGGGCCTGTACAGATACAGATGTGCCATGCTAGCTCATGGAGAGACTGGTGTGTTCTTGCTGCGCAGCGCAATCAGTTGGGCCCTCAGAGTCTCCAGCTGCTGTGCTTGATTGTTGACCAGCTGGACTAGAGTGTCACGTTCTGCAACCTCAGCCTGTCTCTGGGCAGCTGGGTCGCCAAAGATGTGAGCCTGCAAATCATGCCCACTCAACATTCAGATGCAGAAGCCAGTATCACAGCACAGCACTCGTGAATGACCATCAAGAATACATAAATTGCGGCAACCCCTCAAGGAGTCGACGCCTTCAAAAGCAATGTTCAACACCTTGCACAGCTTCAGTGAGCGCCAGTGTTTCAATCGCCAGACCAAATACAACCCAGTGAGAACATACAACAACACAATATGAGATAATGCATTGCAGTGCAGGCATAGGGTTTAATTGTTCTTGCCAGGTACCTACTAGGGGTGCCTAGCTGGAATGCCTGTAAATTAATGTTGTCAGTGCAGACATATGCTTAGTCGCACCTGTGTGTTAGTGAGAGTGTCCTCCATGTCCATCTGGCTGCGGGTGTACTCAGCTACAGCACTCAGGCACCGAGTGTTCTCACTGGTCAGCTGAGTCAGCTCATCATTGCGCGCCCTGATTTGAGCATCCCACTGTGCCAGTTCCCGGCTGTGTGCAGCCTCCTGCAGGGTACAAACACACACACACGTATGGTACACTCTTGAGGAAGTAGTGTCAAAGCTGAGACAGGTGCAGAATGCACACTTCCTAAGCTGTAAGAATTTTGTGCCAGTCAACGGATCCACCTGAGATGCAATCATGTTGCAAAATCTGGAACAAAAGTAAAATTCACTCTTTAGTAAAGGTTACTCAGGTGATAGTGATAAGTCACCAGCCCTGATCCGCAACAACATGAGAATTCTGTTTGAGCATCCAGTCCAGTTTTCTGTTTCTGTTCAAAAAGATATAGCAAGGATGCCATGCAACAGCGCAGCAAACAGCAAGACTGACCTGCTGTTTGAGCTGCACCCGTAGCTCTTCTACTCCCTTGGCAGATCCAACCTTGTCCAGCATATCCAAGTCTATTATCTGCAAAGCAGCACACATACTGCAGTGACATCACTTCATGTGCTGACACTTGTGCACCCTTGGTATCTTGGCCTCGTGTGTATGGAATCTTATCTCATGCACAAGCACAGGCATACTGTTCATTGATCTGTTTCAAACGTCTTGCCCTAGGGTGAGATATGCATAGTCCTGACCAGCTCTCTGTATGCTGGCACACACAGGGGCTGCATGCAAATGCACACATTAAGACAAAACGCCATGACACGCTGCCTGTATCCAAGCCAATCCAGATGGGGTCACGCGCTGTACCTATGCAGTCTTGAAGTTGTTGCGAGCCAACCTATGCTGGCTGATCTTGCAGTCATGCAGTCCAGCAGGCAGTTGCAGAGTACAAATGCAGGCCAAAGCAGCATAGGCCACATGCAATGTGCAAAATGTGCACCTGGCCAAACTTGAGCATCTGGACATCAATGGCTTTCTGCTGCAGCTCGGCCAGCTTGTCCTGAGTGGCAGCCTTGTTCTTGAGCAGCTGTACATGCTCATGCTGCAGCTGCCTCTGTGCTGCCTTCAGACCTGCCCTCTCCTCTGCCAGTTCCTGCAGAGGACACCAGGCTTACATTTTGTCAATAATAGGCCTACTGTGCATGGCATACCCATACTTTACATTCCTGCCGAGGCTAAGCCCTACCCTGTGAAGGGGGCATCGGCTCTTGTGAAGGGACACCAGGCTCTTGTCTTTACATGCTACTGATGGAGATTAAAGTAGCAACTGTCAAAGCCCGTTTTTGCATCATGGTGGTCCTTTACCTAGCCTTTGTGATCCAGCAAACACATCACAGCATGCTGCTGCCGCGCAGCAACATGCTTTTGCAAAACTAGTTGTTCTGCAGCTTCTGGACAACAGAACATGTTGGTGCAAAGCCCATAACAGCTGTGAGTCTGCAGACACAGCAACCTCAATCACATTGGCAGTGGAGGGCATGGCCACAGCTTACCCGGACTCTGTGTTTGAGCTTGTCCAGCTCGGTGTTGCTGAACAGCAGGGCTCCAGACAGGTCTGAGGGCAGCTGTCCATCTTGCAGGTACTCAATCTGGTGCAACCGCAGCAGCAGGACCACCTCCACTTGATTCAGGCGTACTTGCTTCTCACGCTGGAAAGCCAGCGCCTCGTCATTGACAGCCTGCAGCAGCGATGAACAGAGATCCTCCAGGAGGCTTGTGGGGTTTGGGATGTGCAGAGAGACAGAGAGAGAGAGAGAGAGAGTACAATGCTTGAGCCAGCCAGCAAGTCTGATCACATGTGGCAGAACACAAAGGTCAAACTTGTAAGACATCAAGACAGCTCAGAATGAACTCAGGGGAAGGTTGCAGAGTGCAGGCCTGCATCCTTTCTTGTCTTTGTCTGCCAGGCTATGGCCAACAAACCTATTGCCAGGTCAGTGACTACCAATTTGGACCGATTTCAGCATTGCCAAGAACACTGAGGCGTTGCGTGTTGAGCAGCGTTAACCGCAAGACAATCTTGCATCTCAACCTTGCTTGCTGTGACGCACATGATCAAAGTTTCATGTATGCATTCCCAGCTGAACATCAGGGGTTCATTCAGGCCAGGGGCTTTTCTGCCCACACAGTGGTGGTCCATATACATGTTGCAATCACGTCTGCTCGTGCTTGTAATCATGTCTGTTCATGCATCAGTCTGTTAGGCGATGGCTGGGGACTTTGCCTTTAGGGACTGGTCCATGAGGCGCTCCTTTTTGGCCAGGGACTCCCGGTCCTTCTTCAGAGCATCCATGGCTCGCCCCACCTCCATGGCCGCATCTTCTTCATCCAGTCTGGCCTCCCTCAACTCACACACCTGCACACACATGCAGCTCTCATTAATGTGAAATAATAATACTTCAAATGCTGTCATGCTCATGATAAGTCAGGTATGTCCAGGGTCATCAAGATCAGAACGTTGATGTAACTTGGCCTTGCTCGACCCACACACCTACATAAAAATGCAGCTGATATTAGTATCAGCGTACTAAGATGGCTTCGCTCAACTCACACACTTACTGACAGACATCTGCTGCCTATATTGCACATGATACCCACCTAACCAGAAACAATGCGCCATGTTGTCTGTCTTCATCTTTCCAAAGGGCTTAGATCTCAATGTGACATTGTGTGAGATGTAAGCTAGGGGGTTGCCCTTGGTACTGCACGTCTGAGAACATCGGCGAGCAGATGTTGCAAGGCAGAAGCCATGCGAGGTCATGTGCAGCCCCTGCCGCCGGCAGAGCCTACAGTTGAGCAGATTCAACATGACAGGTAGGGCAGACACAAAGCAGGCATGATGGTGATGTTACCTTGTCATACAAGCTGGAGTCACAGCCAGCTGGGCAGGTCTCTTCACCTCCCTCACTGTCCTCTACTTCATCATCATCATCTTCATCGTCGTCATCTTCACTGTCTGAAGATGACTCTGCAGCCAGACCTATAGACGCACAAACTCTGTTGAGCAAAGTGCAGTGGAACAAGAAAGAAAGCATGCATTGACAGCATCATGCAATGCGCCATGCGCTCTACACCATCATACAAACAAGTGCATGAAACAGTCTGCACGTCAAAAGAGTGTTCAAAGGCCTGTTTCTCATATACTCTGGGCGAGCAGGCCAGACTGTGTGTGACGCAATGAGCTTTCCCATGCTGGAGAACAACATTCTTCACAGACGCCATGCACACACTATATACAGTGCTGTTGACCGTGCTCTGCAAAGTTGTACCTTCGTCCTTCTTTTTGGAGCGCTTGATCTTTTTGGTGAAGATCTTGAGGAGTGCGTCATGAGCTGCATGCCCCTCCTCCACCAACTCATCAAATTGGTTCACGACCTGCCGGCATCACTCAGTACATGTAAGACAAACGTAACTGTACATTACTCACAATTATGCAACTTTAAAACACCAAATATACCGCAAATTATGCTGCACACAGTATAGCAGGAACTGGCATGATATGACATAGCACCCAGGGAAACGAGGGCAGACAAGATGTAGAGTGACACAGAGAGGCCTTTTTGTAATAAAATATTGGCAAGGAAGCTGCAGGTTCAGCACCTCAGGGTTGGAGTGATACAGAGTACTTCATGTACATCTGGTACATGCATGCTTGCATGCTAGTAAACACGGCCATGCAGATGAACTGTACAGTCTGCTATGCAGCATATCAGCTTGAGTGCAGACTTGGACGTCAGACATTTTGCTTCCCAACCAAACTTGCAGTCAATGATGGGTCAATACATGCACATGCTAACTTCAGCGCTGGTCTCTATCATCCCGAGCAATACAGTGTCAGCCAAAGGTAAAGTAGCAAGTGGCTCACAGCAGCCACAGCAATTTTGATGTCCTATATCCATGCCTTGTCACAGTCAAAGATAGTGCTTCATACCTGCTGTTTGGCATCAGCAACTGCCCTGAGGTCCTGCAGCTTGGCTTCTAGCTTGGCTTGACAGTCAGCCACTCGCCCTGCCAGCTCAGCCTGCTCTGCATGCTTCCCTGCAGTCTTGGCGGCTAGCTCAAGCTCGCGGCCCTCCGAGTCCTGCAAAGTGCAGTAGCTCGTGGTCAGCTGACAGCTTGTCAGTTCACAGCTCAGCCAGAAGCTCAGCCAGACATAAATACCTATCTTGGTACTCTGACACACTGCAACATGACCGCTTCATTGCATTCTCAGGCAGGTTTATGAGCTCCTGAACACACTTGATCCTTTGGGAGTCTGCTTCACAGCCTTACTTTACCAGCAGTACCCACCGCACTTGCATGCATGGCATAGCTTCTTGCATCTGCTGCATCCTGTTGCACAGATCATTGAGTAAGAGCAGTAGCCACAAGTGATTACTGCAGCTGACAGGAGCATAAGGATCACGCGACCGTGGCATTTTTAAAGCTGGCAGCCAAGTGTTTCACTGCTTCAATGCTTCAATGTTGAACAAGACCTTCACACATATCCAACATGTAGAGAATTGGCCGAGGCAGCTGCCTTACATTACATCATAGCATCCTATTAATCACTCTGGTCTGCTCGGCACACATACTCTGGCTGTAGGACTCAGGGGCTGATACAGTGCATGCTTGATACTCTTGGCTGTTTGCGCATCGCTGATGGCTGCTATAGCAGGGAACCTCGCAGGCAGGCCTATGATCCTCAGACTTGAAAGATTCAGCCTGAAGGCTAGTCCTAGGCAAGTGCCCCACTTCAGTATTTCAGCACTTTCAGACAGCTTTCATCCCTTTTTGTGACTTGTTGGACGCTTCGACACAGGGGCATACCTTGAGCAGATACAAAAGCCAATGCCCCCTCATGAGGCAGGTCCTAAGCCTCAGCAGGAGTTGTGAATCTATGCTGGCAACCATTGGGGTATGTCATGTACAACAGGTTTCTCAAGACTAAATCCATACTTTGAGCAGCTGCAGCTCCTGCTGGTAGGCGAGGCGCTTGATGTGGGCTGCCTTCACGTCAGCCTCCAGGTTCAGCTTCTCCCGCCTCAGCAGGGCCAGGGCGTTATCAAACGCCTCCTGCATGTCTGCAAGTTCCTTCTCCAGCAGCTGCTGCCTGTACTCCAGTTTGCGGTTCTGCAATGGAAAGAAGAGAATCAGAAAGCGTGTTTGCTGTAAACATGCTATACGTGTAGATTGGAGGCAGACCTGATTTGGAGGCGCTTGCAAGTCCCTGTCTTATGTGCATGTTTGTCAATTAGCTTGACCGGCAGACGCAAAAGCTGAAACAGCTCTCAAGGAAGCATGAGCAGGGGAGGAGCATAGCGAGTGGCACACAAAGGGACATGCGTCAAGATTGAATCGTAGGTGAGCAGGCTACCTTGAGAATTTGCTCTGAAATCTCCAACTCTGAAAGGGGAGCTGTAGGGAAGCTGGCAGGAGCTGTGCTTTCGGCCTGACTGGCTGCAGCAGCCTGCACATACCAATGCATCTAAACTATGTCTGTCACTCACACAGCGCGCAAATGTTGAAGTACTGCCCTCTGATGACAAACTCACATGTGCAAGGGCAAGCAGTGACCAGCAAACTTTTTGCAATCCAGTGAGAATTACCACCTCAAAATAGTCACAGCCAATATGCATTCACTGCAAAAGGCGGCACAACAGTCATGTGCCTGTGCTGCTGTTGAAGTCACAACGCTTCAGCATGTGCATCGTCAATCAAATGGTCAGTGCAAACACTGCACAGGTCATTAGCCAGCATGCAACATGCCACATGCCAGCAGCAAGTGAACAAGGTGGAGACTCAGTTGACCTGGGCCTTGAAGTGAGGTGGAGTAATGCCTGGCAGCTTGTTGCCAACCAACATCTGGCTGGAGATATACTGCTCCAAATCTTCCTCAGTCACCTACATTACAATACACACATGTTAACAAGGTGTTCAAAACCTCAGGATTCTGCATCAGTATAGGCAGGTGTGTGCACTGCAGCGTGTTGAAGTGGTAGCTGTCGTACCATCTAGGCTTCTCACAGACTTCAGTCACAGCTTCTGATGTTGCCAGGCAGCAATGTCAAGCCCATGTTTGCTGCCCAGCTTTAGATCATCCAACCTACACTTTGACCCAAGGTGCCCCTAGCAAGGCTGCAAACTCAGTCACAACATAGGTCACCTGGTCTCGGAGCTCAGGCACTTCCTCAGGCTTGAGCACAGGGTCCACAACAAGGGCTGTGGGCTTTCCCAAAGCAGTCAGGGCTTCCCTGAGCCTGCCCTGAACCTCGCCCACTTGCTGGCAGACCCTCTTCTTGACCTCTCTGAGCGCCAGGAAGCGCTTGTTGAAGTCCATCTTGACATGATACACTGCCTCATCCAGCAGCAGCATCTGGCGGCGTTTGCTGTCCACCGTGCTGCGCTGGCCCTGCATGTCAACAGTCCACACAGCTTGCATTAGGGCTTGTCGAGTCATCCTGAAACATTTCCACAATGTAGCATCGCGTTTGCACTGTCCCCAGACGTTTCTCAGCTTGGATTTCCAGTGTAGGGATGTCGTTTCTGAAACAAGTAGACGTTTTGGGATTGGTACAAGCTGCATGTCACCAGTCCACACAGCTTGCATTAGGGTTTGTCAAGTCGTTCTGCATATAACCAGCCCGCACAGCTTATATTAGGGCTTGTCAAGTCATCCTGCACATCAGCAGTCCACACAGCTTGCATTAGAGTACAGCAAGTTGTCCTGCTTAAAGCTGTCTGCTGTGAGATTGAGTCCATGCATACAACAGCTAAGTTCACACAGTAGGCCATGACATGCTGCGTTGAGCAGCATGTGTCCTGCTGTGGTGTGAACAGCACAGCCTGACAACACAGTTGATGTGAAGGAAGCTGCCAAGCTGTTTGCATAGCAAAAAGCGATGTGTACCTCAGGAGGGACATATTCAGGGTCTGACTTGAGCTTGAAGTCTCCCATGTTGTGCTCAGCCTCTCGGATGGCCTGCAGGTCTGCTGGGGACTCAAAGGAGTCATCAGGCCTGGTGGCACTGAAGGCCACCAGCTCGGCCTCCCTCTTCTTCCTTGCTAGCCGCCTGCAGTGCACATTCTTTCAATCATTCTTTCCATACGTGCCTTTCCCCAGGGTCAGGTATGGACTACTTTTGTGTGAGCTCTCTGTACAAGTCCTGTTTTGGTGATCAGCTTACCGACAGTGACATGTGTTGTGCTCTAATTCAGGCTGATTTCACACCAAGCTCTGTGATAGGCACGTGTGCTCAGACATACCTACAGGGGTATAGGTGTGTGATACTACACTGCACATGTAGTTGACTGTTCATGTGTGATTGTGGTAGGGTATTGTAAAGCTCACAGGGCTGATGGTCACCCTGCCTTGTTCAGACCAGTGACTAGTAACAGCTTTTGATGCTTAGAGGCACTTGACCTGTTAAGGCCTGTTGAGCACGCTGCACACCTACATGTCAGCTTGTAAAAGGCGTTGGGCCTTATGCCTTTGTGGGCAAAGCAGGTTTGTTTTCTCTCTAACCTTGCCATTCACATGTGACACAGGCGTCACTTGCCACTTATGCTTGAGCTTGCCAGCACACATGTCAGACACTGCGGCTGACGCCCTGCGCGTCCTGCTTGCCTTTCAAGATGAAGTCATCATTGCCCCAGTTCTGCAACTTTCTTGTGCACCCGTGTTGCAAGCATGGTATAAGCTGGAAAGCAAGGCAGGGGTGCATGACCGCTGTCCACACCCAGCCAGGGCGAGCAGCTTTGCATTGGTTTCTCTTCATTGATTCAACACAGGGAAAGATTCTCTCAAAATCTTTGCTGCAGTGTACCGGCTAGCTGTATTGTTTAGGATACCTACGCGGCAGTGGTGACCTTTATTTTGATGTAACAAAAACATCTTCACAATGTAGAAAACACGTCTTGACTGCCTCCAGACGTTTCTGACTTTAGCTGACTTCCAGCGTGGGGATGACATTTCTGAGTTGAAACAAACGTTTCAGGATTGAAAAGAGCTTCATGGCTGCTCACTTTGAGCTCCTGCTTGCTGACAGCAGGGTGAGCAGCATTGCTACTGCTTTCTCTTCATTGTTTCAATGACTTGTATTCATGTCTGCTCACCTGAGCTCCTGCTTGCTGACAGCAGTGTGAGCAGCTTTGCTACTGCTTTCTCTTCATTGTTTCAATGACTTGTATTCATGTCTCCTCACCTGAGCTCTTGCTTGCTGACAGCAGGGTCCTCAGCAGCAGGCTGTGCAGTGGGCTGCGGCACAGCTGCACCGGCTTTGATGGTCTGTGCCAGGCCCTGAGTGCTGCCAGAAACGCCCTCTGCATGCCAGCAGGAGTGGATGAATGTGTGGCTGGTGTTCAGAAGGATATGTTGGGTCTGGTCATTGCACAAAGTGTGGCTGTGTTCAGAAGGACATGGCAGGTCTGATCATTGCACAAAGCAGAGCTGCACAAGACAGAGGCTGCAGCAGTCACACACACAAGCAAATGCTTCGGGGACAGAGTTACTGAGGTGCATCTGTGAGTCTTCATTGACTAGTGTGACTAGATCGGCAACCAAAAAAAAAATGGTGGATGAAGGGCAGTCCGCTGGGTTTGACATGAGGAGGCACACATTGAAGCAAGGGCAATTGACCATGAGCATGGCAGGTGGCTGACCTGGTGCTGGGCCACTTGGGGCGCGCTGGGTGGCAGTCGGGGGGTCCTTTGGGGTGAGGCGGTGCAGCTCCTCCAGCATGTCTGCTGACAGGTGGCAAGTCCTGAAGGAGCTCACCTGCTTGTCACTCCTGTACCAGCAGACAATGAAGGGGCTCTCACAAGCAAACCCACAGACCAGGGTGAAACACAACAGTTGGTGCCCCCTTACTGCGCAGGGCCTAGCCTTGGCAGGAATGTAAATTCAAGCCAGCAACCGTTGGGGTAGGCCATTTACAATAGGCCAATCATGACTAAACTGAAAAACAGACCAGGGTGATAGCAGTCAATCAGGCAGCTATATCAGTAAGGGTCATTAGTCGAGGGCAAGCAGGTTTACAGTTGACATGGACTCTGAATGGACTGATTACATGTGCAGTTGTTTGATCAATTGACTGATCAGTTTGTTTGTGTATGCAAAAGCTTGCATGATTGATTGACTCAAGGACTGGGTGAATCAGGGAGATATTCTACCAGGTCTCCAAGTGACAGTGTCAAGGCGCAAGCTAAGGGATAAGCAAGTGGTTGAGTCAAGAACAGGTTATGCAGCAGGAAGCCAATCTTGCAGGCAGGGAGCAGGCAGAAAGCCAGCTATGCAAGAGTGAGCTATGCACACAGCAAGCTGGTCAACATCAGACTGTGGTGCGGAGCCTGAGCGTACTGGTATCTAGTTCACGCACTCATGACTTCATTGCTACCTGTCATACAAACAACCTTGCACATTCTGGTACTTGGTATGTTGTTTTTTACTTTTTGGTATTACCTGAACTTTTAGATTTTTTGTTAAATTTGAAAATAAACTGTCCTTTATTCACAATTCAGTTGGAGGCAAGAATAGATTCTTACGTTAGGATAAGTTGCAGGCGCCCACAAAGCAAACAAGGGGAGGGCTACAGTACCTGAAGGAGTGCAGGACAATGTGCTCGACCTCCAAGTCATCCAAGAAGTACTTGCGCAGCTTGGCAACCGCCAGCCTTTTCTTCTCGCTCTCCCAAGCCAGCTCCTGCAGCACCATAGACAGTGACTCATGCAAGCCATTGCACGTGTGATGAACTTAAGAGATAGATGAGAGCTAGCCAGAGCCATGGATGCGGCCCTGTGCTGAATCTACAGAACATCAAGCGGTCAAGCATACACATGCACTATGTATCAATAGACTAAGGTGAACAAGAATAGCTTCATTGCTGTCACTTCTGGCCAAAGCGGCATGTTGTGAAACGAACTGAAAATATTACTTGGAGCATTGTTTGCCCTTGAGTACACAGTGAGTACAACAGTGAGTGCATGCATGTTGATGTTTGCTGACAAGGTACTCAGGCTATGATGACAGTGTGCCAGTGCGATCTTGCAGTGATGAGCCTCCAAGGGGCTGCTGGCACCAGCGCCAGCTCAACCACCAGAGTAGCTGCTGCAGAACATGACAGCAGGCATAAGAGGCGAGATGCAGCGCCGAACCTGGCGTACAGCTTCTTCTTCCTGCTTGATCTGGGTCTCTATGATGTCTCGCAGGCCTGGGTCCACCTCAAAGGCGGACTCAGGCAACTGAGCTACAGCGTTTGCCTCAACCAACTTGGCAAACTCCCTGCATACAAAATTATTGTTATTATTGTTTTCTGTTGTGATAGGCCTGTGTACATGGCATACCCCAATGGTTGCTAGCATAACCTTACATTCCTGCCGAGGCTAAGGCCCTACCCCGTGAAGGGGTCCTCGGCTCTTGTGTTGTTGCATGCAACATCAGCTGCAGGGGTGAGTTTCCAGTCCCCTTTGCATTCCAATAGTGAGACTGCAGCAGAGTGTATGCTCCCATGGATCAAGCCAGTGATGTTTCACCCCTTGTATTGCTGTTGTATGGTGCTAGCTCTTTGTTGTTCTGGTGTCCATATGGTTGCCAACGTGCTGTCACTGTGTCTCATCTGGTCATGCAAGGTCATGGTCATCAGTTGCCAGTGCATGTGTTGGAGAGACCAGTGAATGAATTGATGTCTCACTTGCGCAGCTCCTGCACGTATGCTCTGACCCCTTGCTTCTTGGCATCGGCAGCTGCCAGCAGCTTGTCCTCTTCCCTCTTGCTCCTGGCCTCCTCCAGGGAGTACCCATCCCCTGTCATGAATGGGTCCAAGCTCACATAGACAACACATACCAGTCAGAATGTCATGGTGTTTGCAATCAGGCGTGTGGATTGGCATGGCTACCATTCTAACGAGCAGCAACCACAACAGCACCATAGCTGCAGACAGCAGGAGAGGTAGAGGCAGCAGCAGCAGCAGCAGCAGCAGCCTTGGCAGCCGCTCCCATTTGTGCTCAAAATATACTCAAAAACATACTTCAAGCCAAAAGATTTGCAGCCCCAGCAATGATGTGCATGTCCGACCAATGTGTCGGTTTGGGTTGCAAAAGCAAGATCAAGCCACACAGAGTCTACATCAGCAGCAGCAACAGCAGCAGCGACTGAACATAAGGGACAAAAGGCAGTGATGCAGGGGCAGGAGGGTAGGGTCAGTACCTGACGCAAGAGGAGCTTCAGGAGTAGGGTCAGCAGCAGCAGCAGGCGCTTCCAATAGCTGTCCTTCCAGGCGAGATACACTGGGCAGCTTCACATCCTGCATAACAACAGCTTGTAGTGCGCAGCTCATGTTGATATGCATTGCCAATGGCTCACCTGTTGACACATATACATGACACATACATGACTTGCGTGATGCAGGACAGACATTTCTGCTATAAGCGTAAGTACCTCTGGTAAATGTGTTTCTGCAAAACAGGTGTGTAATGAGTGTGTTCAGGTCCTTTAGACCTCTCACTGTGCTGCATATGCAGCACGTCATTTCTGGCTTGTTTTGACTGTGCCCACGCTGCTTGCAGAGTCTAGAATGGCAAGTCCTATGGCTTCCGTTTGCACTGACAAGTGCAACTGCTTACATATATGTACAAGGTGCCATCTTGTGCCGCAGAGAGGAGGTATGAGTCGTCAAAGGAGGCGGCCACTGCTGTGATGGAGCCTGTCTGGCAGTCATGTGCTTGGCGCTCCCAGTGAGGCGCGCTCAGCATCTCTGAAACAACAATGCAAAAAGTGAGTTGAATGTACTGTAAGTTTAATTGAAGATAAACAGGGCCAGTAAACACAGAGCAAAGCCCTTGGACTTACAAACCTTCCTTGCGCCCATGCAAGGTCAGCATCAAGCCTTGCATTGCTGCACGGTGTGTATCAGCAATGATGGCAAGTATGGCCCTGAGCAGGGGTGGGATATTGTCATCAAATGTTATAGGGAATGTTACTGTTGTTGTCTAGTTTACTTGTGCCCCTCCATACAAGCACGTTAGTGCATATTGCCTTACTCACAGCAATGCGCCTGCTCCGTGAGAGACCAAATGCCATGAGTGATGTATGGCTTTGGACTGATGCATAGCATTTGCACAACCCCACCATGTATGACGTGTCTCATGGTGGCTGTAAACGCTATCTTGGGTCACTGCAGATTTGCATACCTGCAATGCTGTCAACGCCAGGTGCAGCCTCTGACACTCTCAGCACACCGTCGGTGAAGCCTTGCAGCAGCAGGTGGACCCCCTGGCTCATGCCCAGGGCTGTCACCCCTGCCTTATGGCTGGGTATGGCTGTCAAAGCCCCCTGGACTTCCAAACTGCACTTCAGCACCATGCCTTGTGCAGTGCCTCCAGCAGTTGCCAGGAATGTGTCCTGCTCTCCTGTATCATGCAAGACAGCTCAGGTGGCGGTCTGAGAAGATCAATGTGCACCCACCAAGAAAAGAAAAGAAAATTCTATGCCTTTCGGCACCGGTTTAATGAGAAGGCAGGTATTATACCAGGCTGCCCAGGCATGCACCCACCAACATTGTGGATGACAAGCAGGGCATGATGTGGCTGTTGAAGCCTCTTCAGAAGCTAAGCAGTGATCACCAGGCCTTTTTCAGCACCTCCAGCAGTAGACCTTTACTAGAAGCTTCTGTAGCAGCAAGGTGCATGGGTTCCCACTCCAGCGGGTGCTGCACGACGCCGGTGTACAGAAGAGCTACAAAGCATGCTGCCACTCCAGATGGGAACATGAAGACAACATGGGCAAGAATGCAGATTCAGCTCAATGAATGGAACATTGCACAAGCAGCAGGTGCAGCCAAAGGCAGATTGTCTGCGTCATGACATCCAAATATGTCAACATCTCATGCTATTGCTGATATGCTAGCTGCCAAATAGAAGCTGAAGAACTCACTCACTCATTCACACATACAAACAAGACTGTATGGGTATGACCCTCAGAGAGGACTCATGTCCTGTGAGTGGGCACATGTCTGGCCTGTTGTTCACCTGATGAGATATACTGCAGCGTGTAGACAGGGAAGCAGCCATCCTTGTCCTCTGCGCCTGGCTGCTGCACTGCATTGCTCTGCCCTTCCTCAGCTGCATCCTCACCTGAACCACGATTCAAAACTGCAGTCAAGATCTGCTTCATCAGCATCATCATCACTACATGCATTGTAGCAGGGTTGCATGTTGTTTTCAGGGATGTACAGACAATCATTTGGGAATATCTCAAACCGTGTGGATACCAGTCGCCGTGCATGAGAAGTGGGCTTGGCACCTGCTTAGTATATTGGTACCGTCACAATGCCAGTGTAATGACTGTGTTACGGATGCCATGAACTGCACCCGTACTTTTGGCTGCCCGGCACATAACACAGTTGCACAACATGACAGCAAAGAACAAACAAGGCAAAGTGCCCCAACATCAGACGTGCTCATAAGTTGCAGATATTGACAGCAGAAGCAAAGTATGATCAAGGCACAAAAAGACCAACCGCATGATACCTGGTGTTTTGGACAGCGTCAGATGATAGTGCCTCTGATCTATTTGCAGCTCAAATGTATCAGATGCGCTGGGACTGTGCTGAGGCGCGCTCACTTCCACTATGTCACCTTGGCTGCAAGCTCACAGCATACAGTGACATGCAAGTTGGTCACGATGACTATCAGGCCACACGGCACGGCGAACGATCATAATGGCATGCAAATTGGACCATACTGGCTTCATCAAGCCAGGAGCTGGCGCTGTTACCCTAAGTCAACTGGTTTGCAGCAGTCAGCATACAAAGTCAGAATGTATGCTTGATGCAGAGGTTGCTGGTGCATACTGAGGAAGCCCTGCATAAGCGCCTGAGCTTTGCTGCAAACAGACAGCGGCCATCAGTGCTTGCAAAGCAGGGATCCCAGCTGTGGTCTGAGGAGGCACAGGCATATGTCGTTGCTGTTGTGGGTTTGGGTGATGGTGGAGATGGTGGTATTGAGATAGGCTTCCTCTCCATACAGACACACCAGCAACATCAACAAAAATGACTCGGGTTGTCAGATTTTGCACATCTCAAGCCAAGAGTTGCTCCAACCTGCAGCCGATGAGGAGCTTGGTGGAGTCAGGCGCCCAGGTCATGCAGCTAGCTGGCTGCTTCAGTCTGAAGAAGCCGACAGGCTCATAGACAGTGGGCCCAGCCACTTTGAACAGGAACACTGTGTTGTCCTGAGCTGCGGTGGCCAGCAGTGCGCAATCTGGGGACATGGCTAGAGCCTGCACTGCCCCTGTAATACAGCAGGAAAGGTCTGAAGAGTGCTGTTTGACTTGGCCTGCTTGTTCTTGAATAGAGCCTGTACTGACCCTGCAACACCGTGGGAGAGGCCTGAAGAGTGCTGTTTGGCTTAGCCTGCTTGTTCTTGAAGGGGCGAGAGCCCTACTGAAGGTAAGGCTGTGGTTTTGTGCACTGCTGTTGCCAAGGAGGACACTGCCATGGCTGACTATGGTGCTGCCAGCTGCACTCAAGATGGCACCTGAGAGACTCAGCATGGCACCTGAGAGACTCAACATGGCACCTGACAGACTCAACCTCACTCTAGAGTACCACATTGTGAGCCATTTGACACAAGCAAACACAGCAACAGCGGCAGCAACAGCACATGCAATTTTGCCTGGTGCAGCTTGAAACAGCAGCAATTGCAGCTGTGCTCCATTATTAGCCAACAAGCAGGCAGACTGCACCTGAATGGGGCTTGAAGGTGACCGTGACCTTCCAGGCATCTGAACACATCAGCAGTGCCCGCACAACGCCATCAGCGAAGCCCACTATCACTGTCCGGGCTGTGCTGTCCAGTGTTGTTGGCAGGTACAGCATGGAGCACGCTGGGCTGCCGAAACCTGACTTGTACAGTTCCTTCTTCTGCCTGTGACCATCAATAATAATGATGATAATACTGATAATAATGAGAATAATAATAATAATAGTAATAACAATACCTGTAACAATAATGATAATAATAATAATAACAGTAATAACAACAATAACGATCCAGCTCATGATGAGCTAGGTAGGTGCAAGTCTTGTCTCTCCACAGCAGCTTGTCTTCTGCATCAATGGCTGACCATGAGCTGCAAGTTGGCATGGGCATTGACGTGTTGTACAGAACAGCAATGCAACATGCAACCAGGAGCTCTCATGGCTGCACAGCAATAAACTGCAGCACAGGAAGATCGCGGCTGCATGTCTTGCACACTGACAGCATACACCATGGTTGCCAAGCAGCAATACGGCCATGCTTGTCTGCACATGCACCCCTATGTTGTCTGTCGAGAGCTGCCGAGGGTGTGACAGTATATCACCTGTAGTCATACAGTCTGACTGTGCCGTCAGCACCAGCTGTGATGGCCATGTGACTGTAGGGGCTGGTAGCCAAGCCCACTATGCTGCCTGAATGGTATGTCAGCAGTTGCTGGATGCGGCCTTCCTGCAGTGGGCCACTGCTAGGCAGGGTGACCTGCAAGCACAACCTGGCCAAGCTGCTGATGACGCTGAGCCTGACAAAGCAGCAGTGTTTTGACAGCAGCCGTCGGGAACACGCCTGACTGGTGGTCAGCAGTTGCTGTATGTGTGTCTTGGATCCTAGGTAGGATGACACGTGCAGTGATGAAGCTTGATGCAGAGACAGCATCACAGGAGATGTGACATACTTGAGGAGGCGCATTGTGAAAGACTGTCCTTGCAAGCAGGCAGCTGCCATGCAACGATCCTCTGCCTGATGTCCAACATTTGGGGACTTGCAGGATGTAGTGTCAAGAGCGACTACCGTGCATTGTGAAAACATGATGTGTGTGAAGTTGAGTCAGTACTTGGGGCTTTGCAAAGGGCGCCAAGGCAGCTGTAGCCAATTGGCTGAGGAGTACTGAGCAGGGAGACAGCGGCCATGCAGGCTCTACAGTCATGGCAGAAGATACCAAGCTGGTAGTGACTGCGTTTGGTAGCTATTACAGATGCAGCAGACACCACAATCATTACAGCACGAGATCGAAATAGTACCTGAATGAGGCTGCCAGCTTCATCATTGATCAGCCAGCGTCCTTCAGCCTGCCAGACCAACCCCCTGACCCTCACCCCTGTCCCTAGGGCTACCTCCTCCAGTGGCTTTAGAAAAAAGTACTGGGAATCCTCACCTGAGTCTGCATCTGACAACTGCTGAAAATCCCACAGCTTGACATACCTGTGGACACGTTGCAAGTAATGGCATCACAGCATTTGGGAAAAGTGTCTGCTGCTGTTGATGTACCCTATGATTCATGCATTGGCCCTGTGATTCAGGCATCAAAAGCTGCTGACTGCACGTATACACCACAGATAGCTTGGTCCTCCTAATATACTCGATACTGTGCACAGAACGTGAACATGCAATGAGCCGCTACTGCCTGCTGAGACCACAGTCAAAACCTTGGCTTTGCACAGTTTCAGTCTTGTCAGCAGATCTGTGCTGTTTGATTTAGTGTAACATGAGCCGATGGAAACGCCATGGTCTGATACATGTTATAGATGCTGGGCACTTCAAGGCAGCTGCCAGAATGAGATCCAAGACAGTTGTGCGCCTGCCCGGCAGAAGGTACTGTCCCCACTTGGCCTTGTGCCTCTGCAGCTGGCGCTAGATCACGCTGCGATTGCTGTCACAGTGACAGCATACAGCATGAGTTATGCATTATACTGAGCTTGATTATGCTCATTGTGGCTGCCCAGCGGCAGCAAACAGCACAAGTGATGCACTATACTGAGCTTGATTATGCGCATTGTGGCAGGTCAGTTACCCATCAGTGCCAGCAGTGAGAATCCTCTTCCTGTTGTGCTCAGCAAGGACAACAGAGACGGCACCCTGGTGGCACGCCACTTCAGGGCTCTGCCTCACCACAAACTTGATCAGCGCGCCACTCCACATCAGCAGATTGCCATTCTCTGTACCGCATAGAACCTGCAGCGGCATTTGCACCATTCACCTGTTGATTACATGTCCTCCCTTAGGGGTCAGATGCGGCAGCAGTACTGTTGCTGTCTGTTGCTGTCTGTTGAAAGTCTGTAAGCTTACCAATGCAAGGCGATGGTGCAGTTTCATGTTGTGCAGTGTTGCCACTCAAACACATCTGAAAACAATCCGGCAGTGGTATGCATGACAGGTATACATGAATGTGAGATGACATGCGATTTTGTTTGCACAGCTGGCTTGTTCTGTTTCACAGAGCTGGCATGTTCTTGTTATGCTGCTGGCTGTGTCTTGGGTCATTTGTTTGCAGAACATCTGAGCTCAAACAAGCCTATATGCGCATTGTTGTCAAGCAGACTTTATCATGTACAGTGATAGAGCGATTGATGCCTGGCAAAATCATGCAGCACTCTACCTTGCCATCAGGCAGGTCAGTGTAGCCAGAGACATCACTGATGTACAAAGTGATGGAGCAATTGCAGCATGGCAAAGTCATGCAGTACTTTACCTTGCCATCAGGCAGGTCAGTGTAGCCAGAGACATCACTGAGCTCCTCATTGCCAAACTTGCCGATGCTGCCCTGCAGCTTGAGGCCTGTGAAGGTGCGAGCCATGCTCCAGAACCTGATATGCCCTGTGCCTGTAGCACACAGACAAGAGGCGCCAGCTCAGGTGATGGCACGAGCCCACGCAAGGTACAGTAGAGCAGGGTGTGCAACGAGCAAGTATGTTCAAAGCCTGCTACACACAGGCCGAAGCGCCAGAAGCAAACAAACGATGAAGCAGCACAACTGCATGCTTCAGCATTTGAAATGCAGCTAAGCATGCACATACAGATGGCAGGCTGCAGGTAATGCATAGTAATGCAAGGGATTTGTCGCCTTTGCATAAGCATTGGATGCAGGTAGAATTGATATGAGCGGCATGCCTGTGCGCGACACCATGGTACCCAGAAAGTACAGAGATCAGACCTGAAGTCACCAAAGAGCCATCAGCGTACGGGCAGAATGAAACGCAGTAGACCTCTTGGGAGAAGGCCTTGCTACGCAACAAAGTGCAGCCAGAGCGCCAGTCCCAGACTGTCAGCATGAAGTCTGGGTAAGATCCCACAGTTGCTAGTCTGTCCCCAGACTGGTTGAAGGCAGCTGCTGAGTACGCTTGTTCTGTGCCGTGCTCCAGGGTCTGTTCCAGGGTCAGGCTAGGGTATTGGTAGATGTAAGCATTTGGGGGACCTTGCTGGCTTTTCTCACCAACCACAAAGTTCCTACATCAAGAATCAATAGAATCTGGGCTTTTCTCACCAACCACAAAGTTCCTACAGTAAGGAGCATGTAGAATCTGGGCTGTGACTGTAGTGACATAAGCGGCGTCCCATGCATGCTCTTTGAGCCTGCATGTCTGCAGTGAGTCAAGTAGAGCTCTGTTCACAGCTTCCCAAGTGACAGCATAGCATAGTGTCTCATCATCTGATTGCAAAGATTTCAGGCTGATACCTCAACACTGTGATTTTGTGAGGATTTTGCAACTGGTCACCTGTGATCAGCAGAGGCCGCCAAAGCTCCTATCCCTTCAGCCACAGGTGTGGAAATGTACTGTGGGACACACGTTGTGAGATCCAGTAGAATGACATTGGTGCCAGCAGATGTCAGCAGGGTGTGGTCATCAATGAGATGGATGTTGTTACGCTTCTGACTGTCCAGGGACAGCAAGCCTTGCATCAACAAAGCATCTGCTGGCAACTTGTTGGCTGCTGCCTCCTGCAGATTGCCAATTGATTATGATCAATAGCCAGAAATGTCTGTATGTCTGCATTGTCAAAATGTATTGCAAGGGTACCATGTCTTGCCTGGGTGTAGCAAAATGTGCTGTGCACACGGAGTCGTCTGCAAACACTGTTGATGCATTTGCCCTTTAAACTCTCAAGCAAAACAAATAGTGCAGTACCGTTCAGGTAGGCCACAGATTAGCAGCAGAAACGTAACCAGAGAAATGTCACTACCTGCTCAGCAAGCTGATTGTTTACAGCAAGGTTTGCAGTGTCCGCTGTCTCAACCTTAAGCGCAGATGCAGATGCACCTGCACCTGCAGCTGCATCTGCCTCTGACGTCGGGGGAGCTGCCTCAACAACCTCTTCAGAATGGCCCTGCTGAGTGTATGCAACGTCAGCCTGATCAGTTGCAGCAGAAGTTGCAAGACCATGCTCGATCCCTTGATCAACCGACTGAACAGTCTCGGACAGCTCAGGGTCCACGAGAGCTGCAGCGTACGGCAAAGCCTGCGGCTGAGGCTCGTGCAGACTCTCCTGAACAGAAAGGTGCAAGATCAGGTTCCTCTGCTCAGTCCATGCAGCTGGTATGATGCAAAAGCTTGCATCTCATTATCTAGTAACATTACCTGCTCTTCGGAGGGTTCCATGGTGATGTTGTGATCTAGACTCGGCACTGTATACCTCCCAACAGTTCCAGGTAGTTAGTGTGAGGCCTGTCCGGTTGTCAGTGCGAACCTGCTTCCTTAAAATGAGACTTCATCTGCCATTGTTCGCGCTTGAGTACGAATACGTGATTGGCATCGTCAATAAAATGATGAGTCACATGTAAACAAGCTGTTTCAACATGCATGCAATGTGCATGCTACAAAAAATATATATTTGCGTGACTGACTACTGACCACATCCAGATTCCCATGTCTCACTGGATTATGTAAGGGAATCAAAAGCAAACAGTCAGGTTGAGTGTGTGTGAAGCCTTACATAACAGCCGCCTTTAGTAAGCAATTTTTTAAAGTTTCAAAAACATACCCTATCTGTCCATGGTTACCCTACTAGCAGGACGTTATTACAGAATTGAGGGCAACCGCCCTTCCAGTACTTAGTGCTGTAGGGCATTCTATAATATCATAATATAAAATTTTTTGAAGAGAGAGAGAGAAAGAGTGAGAAGTGTGACTAAACAGGTTTTCAAACAGAAGTTTGAATCTGCTGTTATTATGCTATGATGGACCCCACCCACATGCGCACCCCTGCTTAAATGTTGGGAGGAAGGGTGAGATCCTGGGATTATGACTGATGATCTACAGATCGTAACTCAACTCTATCAAAACCTAGAGTTTTTCAGAAGCTTCTTCTGCAGCCTAGAGCCACAGAACTCTGTACGCAGACCGTTCTTCTTCTGCACGCAGAGATCATAGAGCTCTGAGTCAGAGTTA
>JAABUK010000984.1_pt1 | contig 56781 bp, 46 predicted proteins | sample 5559141 | NCBI WGS metagenome assembly JAABUK01 (sample SAMN10711869, study PRJNA513367) | rock metagenome | isolation source: Antarctica rocks | place: Antarctica: Victoria Land, Pudding Butte nord | collected 2016-01-03 | reverse complement strand
AAACCTCCCGAATTACCTGAGTTGGCGGAGAACGATCGAAGCCCTCGGAGCTGCGTCCAATCCACCGGCGTGGCTCATGGGAGCAGCTGGACTGGGGCCATATCAACAGGCTTCGCAATAAGAGCGATTATTGTTGGCGGATCAGGGTGGCACGTAGATGGCGTAGTCGGCAATCGTGTTCGGCTGGCCGCGCCGCTCAGACTGTTCGCCATCCTGGCCCGGTAGTGCATTTCGCAATGATCGCCGGTTCGGGATGGCCGCGGCTTACGACGTCATGATGCGGCGTGCCAGCGACGCGACCCGACGGTGCGAACCGTCTCCGGCCGGGTTCGGCGGACCTCAGCTCTCCTGGGGCAGCCTCGCCCGCCGCGGCACCAGCAGGATGATCAACAGCGCCACCACAGCGATCCCGGCCGCCAAGGTGAACACCCCGTGCAGCGCGCGGGCAAGCGCCTCGGTCAGTTGCGCCAGCTCCGCCGCGGGCAGGGCGCTGCGAAGCGTCGGCTCCACCAGGTCGCGCACCGCGTCATGCGCGGAGGGCCCGGCCGCGGCCAGCCCGGCATTCAGCACGCCTCCAAAGGCTGCGGCACCCAGGGCCTGGCCGATCAGCCGGCAGAAGAAGAACAGCGACGTCGCACGGCCGCGGTCGTGCCGCTCCACGCTGCTCTGCACCGCTACGTTGAACACCAGGCTATGCAGCCCCAGCCCGATGCCGACCAGCGCGCAGGCCATGGTGACCCACGCCGCATCCTGTCCCGGCCGCAGCAGCAACAGCGCCATTGCACCCGTGACCAGCGCTAGGGAGCCCGCGAGCGCCACCGGGCGATAGGCCAACCGGTTTAGCACCCGGCTTAGGCTGATGCTGGCCGTCGTCCAGCTGACGGTCAGTACGCCGAGCACGAATCCTGCGACCAAAGGAGTACGGCCCATAACGCCTTGAATCCAGGAGGGCAGGAAGGCCGTCGCCCCGATCAGCAACGCGCCGCACGCCAGGCCCGACAGGTTGCCGGCCACGATCAGCGGGTTGCGCCACAGATGCAGCGGCAGGGTGGGTGCGGGGCTCTGCCGCTCCCGCCAAGCAAAGCCGGCCAGCGCCGCCAGGCCAAGCGCCAGCAGGGACGCCAGCCCTACGCGGTTGAAGGACTCGTGCTGCACCAGCGTCGCCATGACCGCGCCGATGCCCAAGGCCAGCAGCGCCGCGCCGGCCACGTCGATGGGCGCGTGCTGCCCGGTGGACGCGGGTTCGTGCAGGAGGCGGGCGACGAGCGCCATCGTCAGCAGGCCGATCGGCAGGTTGACCCAGAACACGAAGGGCCACCCGATGGTGCCGACGAAGAACGAGCCCAGCAACGGCCCGATGATCGCCGCGATCCCCCAGATGCCGCTGACATAACCCAAGGCCCGGGGGCGCTGGGCCGGGCTGGCCACGTCGGAGATGATCGTGGTCGCCATCGGCACCAGCCCGCCGCCGCCGATGCCTTGGATTGCGCGGAACCCGATCAGCGACGCCATGCTCCAGGCGCAACCGCACAGCAGAGACCCCAGCAGGAACACCGTAACGCTGCCGATATAGACGCGCTTGCGGCCATACTGGTCCGCCAGCCGCCCGTAGATCGGCGTCATCACCGCCTGGCCGAGCAGATAAACGCCGAAGGCCCAGGTGAACAGGTTGAACCCGCCGAGCTGCCCCACGATGGTCGGCATCGCGGTGCTGATCACCGTCACCTCGATGGCCGCCATGAAGGTGGAGATCAGCATGGCGCCGATGATCAATCGTGCGCGCCGGGGAGCGATGAGGTCGGGGTGCATCGTGCTCATGGGTCTGTTTTGGCCCTAAACTTGCCCGCTGCAACCCGACGCTTGCCGGCCCGGTTCTCTCATCCCTGCTTGATATGCGGCGCGAGCAGCGACAGGTCGGCTGGGCTGAGGCGGTCGGAGGCGGTCTGCGCCTGATGCCAGTAAGGATAAAGCAGCACCGGCGCGCTCACCATATCGAGCTTCGCCCGGTCCTCTGGCGTCAGCACGAGGTCGGCGCCCTTGAGGTTGTCCTTGAGCTGCTCCTCGTTGCGCGCGCCGATGATCGCCGAGGTGACGCCGGGGCGGCCCAGCAGCCAGGCGAGCGCCACCTGCGCGGCGGACACGCAGTGCGCCTCGCCCACGGCCACTAGGGCGTCCACGATGTCATAGAGCTTCTCGGCGTCGTGCACCGGGGGCTCCTTCCACCCCGCGAGGCGGCGCGAGCCCTCCGGGTCCTGCCGGCCGCGACGGTACTTGCCCGAGAGCAGCCCTCCGGCAAGCGGGCTCCAGACCAGGATGCCGAGGCCCTGGTCGAGGGTTGCCGGCACCAGCTCGTACTCCGCCTCCCGCGCTTGCAGCGTGTAATGGATCTGCTGCGCGACCGGGTGGACGGTATGGTGCTCCTGCGCGACGCCGAGCGCCTTCATCAGGTGCCAGGCGGAGTAGTTCGAGACGCCGATGTAGCGGACCTTGCCGCCGCGGACGAGCGTGTCCATCGCTTCGAGCGTCTCCTCAAGCGGGGTCAGGCCGTCCCACTCGTGCAGTTGATACAGGTCGATATGGCTCGTGCGCAGGCGCCGTAGGCTTGCCTCGCATGCGGCGATGATGTGGTGGCGCGATAGCCCGGCGTCGTTGGGCCGGTCGCCCATGCGGAAGCGCACCTTGGTGGCCACTAGCAGTTTTTCACGCCGTCCTGCGCCCTCCAGCGCCTCGCCGAGAATCTCCTCCGACAGGCCGCGTGAGTAGATGTCCGCGGTGTCGACGAGGTTCACCCCAGCGTCGATGCGGAGATCAAGCTGCCGCGCGGCGCCGGCGACATCGGTGGCCCCGACTTTCTGGAATGGGCCGGTGCCGCCAAAGGTCATGGTTCCCAGCGTAAGGGTCGAGACCTGTAGGCCAGAACGGCCAAGCTGACGACATTGCATGGCAAGGAAATCCAGCGGGTTGGAAAGGGGGCGGGTTGGAAAGGGGGTGGGAGGTGCAACGCCTCGAACGGCTCATTCGATGCCTCGGCCTGCGTTTTCCATGCCCGCGCTGGCGGTCAGCGCGACCCGGCGGGATTGCGTCCGTAGCCGTGTGTCGGTCGCGGTCTTGGGACGGTGGACCGCGTCGTGCGGTGTCCACCACGCGGTCCCGGATTGGTCCCATACTTCCCGTAGGAGCGGAGGGACCAAGGTTCCCGACCCCGCCCAGGACAGCAGCAGCGCGACGACCAGCGGCTCGAAAGGCGATCCGGACTTGCAGAGCGGCAAGGCCCAGGTCCGGCGCAGCGGCCAGGCCAGCCGCAGGCCGCCCGGCGTCAGCAGGTCCGCGGCGAGGTGGGACAGGTAGCCGACCGCCAGGGGGCTCACGACCCAACGCGGCGTGCCGCTGTGCAGCAGGCACCAGGCGCAGGCCACCAGCGCCACCGCCGAGTGCGTCATCCCGCGGTGGCCGACGACGGCTGCAATGCCGGACGAAAGCGGCCCTAACCGCTTGCCGGCCCAGGATTTCGGGTGGTCGATGTCGGGCAGCAAGGAGCCCACGAGCGCTAGGCCCAGGCACGCGGGGGCAGCGGCAGGAAGGCCCAGATGAGGAGCCGCCACAAGCCAGGCCGCCGCTCCGAGTGCCAGATGCGACCCCGCCATCATCGGTTGATCTCGTTCCTCTTTATACGCCTTTTAGATACTTGCGCCTGCAGGTCTTCTTAGGCAACCGCCGGGATCAGTCTGTCAAACGCTGGAACTCTACAAGCCGGCGGCGCTCCGGGCCGGCACTGGATTAGGCGAAGCCCGCAGCCCGTATGCGATCGGCAGCGCCGCCGCGCAGAGGGCCGCCATCACCCAGAACGCGGCGGCGCCGAGGCGGCCATAGAGCGGCCCGCTGGCGAAGGTCAGCGCCGTCGAGGCCGCACCGACCGCGACGGTGCCATAGAAGGCCTGCGCCGTCGCCGAAAGCTGCACCGGCACGGTTTGGCCGATCATGCGCATGCAGGTGAGGTGCAGCAGGGCGAAGGTAAAACCATGCAGCGGCTCCACCAGCGCCATCGCCGGCAAGGCGGCGGTCTGCGCCGCCGTGGCCCAGCGCACCACGCCCGACCCGGCGGAGAGCATCGCGGCGCCGCCGAGGCCCAGTCGGTCGATGATGGGCCGGCCCAGCACGAAAAACACCAGCACCTCGGCCGCCACGGACTCGCCCCACAGCATTCCCGCGGCGCCCGGCCCCATGCCCGCCGACCGCCAGCGGATCACCTCGAAGCCGTCATGCAGCGCATGGCTCCCGAGGATCAGGGCTGCCACAAGCATGAGACGCGCGAACATCGGCAGGCGCAGCAGGTCACGCACGCGGCTTGCCGGTTTGACGTTTGAACCGGAAGTTCCCGGTTGCAAGCCGGCCGGGCGGTTCGGCACCTGGATGGCGAACGCGGCGGAGACGGCCAGCAACGCGGCGTTCAGCCAGATGATCACGCTGAGGCCAGCCCACCCGACAGCCTGCCCGGCTGCCACGCTGCCCAGGATGAATGCGGCCGAGCCGGCGCCACGGACCCAGCCGTACTCGAAGCCGCCGGGGCGTTCGGCGGCGCCCAGCGACAGCGCGTCCGCCACTGGGGTCAGCGGCGCCAGCATCGCGGCGTGCGCGATGCTGACCAATGCCAGTGGCAGGAGGCTACGGGCAGGGGCATAGCCCATCGCCACCACGGCCGCGCCCGCCAGCCCTGCGGCCAGCACTGCGCGCGCTGCGCCCGACCGATCCGCCAGCCGTCCGCCAAACGGGCCGGCCACGAGGCGGATGGCCGAACCCAACCCCAAAACCAGCCCGATCGCCGAGGGAGCGAGCCCTCGTTGCTCCAGCAACGCCGGGAGGAAGGGCGAGGCCACGCCAAACGCCGCGAACATGGTGGCGTACAGGACAATGAAGCGCGGCAACGAGGAAGCGGGCACTGGAAAACCTCCAGCCCAGCCCAACGTGGGCGCCGCGCCAGCGTTGCCCCAACGCGCCCAATGTCGCGATGGCACTGCGTCGAAAGCTTTGAGGGTCAGGACCGCGCAGTCAGCGGAACGCGGCCCTCCAGCGGATAGGCCGGATCATTATAGCCGGGGGTCGAGGGATGGCCGGCGGGCACCAGGCTGTCCACCAGCGCCTCGTCCTCCGCGGTGAAGCGGTAGTCCAGCGCCGCAACGTAGTCCGCCCACTGCGCCTCAGTGCGGGGACCGCCGATGACGCCGGTTATCAGCTTGTTGTTCAGCACCCAGGCGACCGCGAACTGGCCCGGCGTGATGCCTTGCCGCCCGGCGTGCTCTGCCAGCACCTGGGCGATGCGCAGGCTCTCCGGCCGGAACTCGGTCTCCATGATGCGCTTGTCCTGCCGGCCGGCGCGGCTGTCGCTGTCGGGCTTGGCATCCGGCTTGTACTTGCCGGTCAGCACGCCGCGGGCGAGGGGGCTGTATGGGAACACGCCCAGGCCGAAGGCGGCGCAGGCCGGCAGCTGCTCAACCTCTGGCATGCGGTTCATCGCGTTGTAGTAGGGCTGGCTGACCACCGGGCGGTCGATGCCGGCCTGGTCGCAGAGGCGGCAGATCTCGGCCACGCGCCAGGCGCGGTAGTTGGACACGCCGAAATAGCGCAGCTTGCCGGCGCGGATCAGGTCCGTTAGCGCGTGCACGGTCTCGGCCAGCGGCGTCGCATGGTCCTCCTTGTGCAAATACAGGATATCGATCTCATCCACCCCCAGCCGCTTAAGGCTGCCATCCACGGCCTGGATCGTGTGCCGGCGCGACAGGCCCTTGTCGTTCGGGCCGGGGCCCATGGGGTTCGCCAGCTTGGTCGCCAAAATCCAGTGCTGCCGCCGTGCGGCGATGCCGCGGCCGACGACCTCCTCCGACCGTCCCTTCTCATAGGCGTCGGCGGTATCGATGAAGTTGGTGCCCTGATCGGCCGCCTGATCGATGATGCGGTGCGCGGTCGCCTCATCCGTCGGTCCGCCGAACATCATGGTGCCGAGACAGAGCGGCGATACCTTGAGCCCGCTTTGGCCAAGTTTGCGATACATCATGCGGAAACTCCAAGGTTGCATGCGAAGCATAGGGCAGGCGCCGGGGGTTCGCGCCAAGAGTTCGTGTCTTTACAGCGCTACCCCGACCCTTCCGCCTCTGCCCGCATCGCTCCCGCAAGGCGTGGCATCTGCCGCTTCTTGCGCGCTGGGGCAAACCAGCGTTGCACGCGGTCGAGATAGAGATAGATGACCGGCGTGGTGTATAACGTCAGGACCTGGCTGAGCGCGAGCCCGCCCACCATCGCGAAACCCAGGGGCTTGCGCAGCTCGGACCCGGCGCCGCTCTCCAGCATCAGCGGCAGGCCCGACAGCAGTGCTGCCATCGTCGTCATCAGGATCGGCCGGAAGCGCAGCAGGCAGGCCTGGCGGATGGCGTCGAGCGGCTCGGCACCCTCGTTGCGCTCGGCATGGATCGCGAAATCCACCAGGATGATCCCGTTCTTCTTGACGATGCCGATCAGCAGGATGATGCCGACGATCGCGATCACCGTCAGGTCGTAACCGGCCGCCAGCAGCATCAGCAACGCCCCGACCCCCGCGGACGGCAAGGTGGACAGGATCGTCAGCGGCAGGATGTAGCTCTCATACAGGATGCCCAGGATGATGTAGACCGCGACCAGCGCGGCCAGGATCAGCAGCGGCTGGGAGCGGAGCGAGCTTTGGAACGCCTGGGCCGTGCCCTGGAACGCGCCGGTCACCGTCGTCGGCACCCCCATCGCCGCCGTCGCCCGCTGGATGGCGGTGACGGACTGGCCCAGCGAGGCCCCGGGCTGCAAGTTGTAGGAGATGGTGACCGAGGGGAACTGGCTTTGGTGGTTCACCACCAGCGGCTGCACCGGCGCCGTGTCGATCCGCACGAACGTCGAGAGCGGCACCGTCCCGCCCGAGCCGGTCCGGACATACAGCTGCCGCAGCGTGTCGAGCGTTTCCTGCTGATGCGGCGTCACCTCGAGGATCACGTAGTAGGCTTTCAGGCCGGTGAAGTACTGCGCCACCTGCCGCTGGCCGAACGCGTCGTCGAGCGTCGCGTCGATCATGCCGGGCTGTATGCCGAAGCGCGCGGCCTCGTCCTTGTCATAGGTCAGCGTCGCCGTGAGCCCGGCGCCCGCCGCGTCCGATGTCACGTCCGCGAGGCCCGGCAGGCTCCGCAGCTTGTCCAGGATGCGCGGCGCCCAGGTGTTCAGCTCCTCGCCGTCCGGGTCCGACAGCGTGTACTGGTATTGCGTGCGGGACAGCCGGCCGCCCACGGATACGTCCTGCGCCGGCTGCATGAACAGGCGGATGCCCTCCACCCCCTGCATCTTCTGGCTGAGCCGCGCCACCACCTGGGACGCATTCTCCTTGCGCTGCCCCCAGGGCTTCAGGGAGATATAGAGCCGCCCGTTATTCGCGGTCTGACCGCCGGCGCCGGCGCCGACCGCGGAGGTGACGCCCGCGACCGCCGGGTCCTGCCCGACCAGCTCGTTCACCCGTCGCTGCAGGCGCTGCATGCCTTGGAACGACACGTCCTGCGCCGCGTCGGTGATCCCGATGATGATGCCGGTGTCCTGCACCGGGAAGAACCCCTTGGGGATGACGATGAACAGGCCGACGGTGCTCGCGACCGTGGCGAGGAACACCAGCAAGGTCACGAACTGGAAGCGCAGCGCCACGTCCAGCGTGCGCTCGTAGAACCGCAGCAGGGCGTCGAAGCCGGCCTCCACTGCCTTGTACAGCCGCCCGTGCTCCTTCCGTTCGGATGACAGGAAGCGGGATGCCATCATGGGCGTGAGCGTGAGGGACACCATCGCGGAGACGGCGATCGTGATCGAAACGGTGACCGCGAACTCCCGGAACAAGCGTCCGACGATGCCGCCCATCAGCAGCAGGGGGATGAACACCGCGATCAGGCTGATGCTGATGCTGACGATGGTGAAGCCGATCTCGCCCGAGCCCTTCAGCGCCGCCTCCATCGGCGACATGCCCTCCTCGACGTAGCGGACGATGTTCTCCAGCATGACGATCGCGTCGTCCACCACGAACCCGACCGCGATCGTGAGGCCCATCAGGCTGAGGTTGTCGAGGCTGAACCCGCAGATATACATGACGCCCAGCGTGCCGACGAGCGCGATCGGGATGGTGACGCTCGGGATGATCGTCGCCCAGGTGCTGCGCAGGAAGACGAAGATGACCGCGACCACCAGCACGATCGACAGGCCCAGGGTGAACTCGACGTCGCTGACCGAGGCGCGGATCGTCTGCGTGCGGTCGGAGACGATGTCGACGTGCACGCCGGCTGGCACGCTGCGCACCAGGCGTGGCAGCTTGCTGCGCACGCCGTCCACCGTGTCGATCACGTTGGCGCCGGGTTGCTTGAATACCAGCAGCAGGACGGCCGGCTTGTTGTCCTGCCAGGCCGTGAGCTCGCGGTTCTGCGGCCCGTCCACCGCCTGGCCGATGTCCCGCACCCGCACGGCGCCGCCGTCGCGGTAGGAGATGATGGCGTTGTTGTAGTCCTCCGCGCGCAGGCGCTGGTCGTTGGCATAAACGGTATAGGATTGGTTCGGGCCGTCGACCGAGCCCTTCGGCTGGTTCGCGGTGGATTGGGCCAGCACGTTCCGCACGTCTTCCAGCGTGAGGCCGAGGCCGGCGAGGCGCGCCGGGTCCACCTGCACGCGCACCGCCGGCGTCTGCTGCCCGCCGACCAGGACTTGGGACACGCCAGACACTTGGCTGAGCTGCTGCGCCAGGATGTTCTCCGCCGCTGCATCGACCTCGGTCAGCGGCAGCGTGTCGGAGCGGACGGCGATAATCAGGATGGGCGCGTCGGCCGGGTTGGTCTTGCGGAACGTCGGCGGGTTCGGGAGGTCCTTCGGCAGTTGTCCCCCGGCGGCGTTGATCGCCTCCAGCACGTCCACCGCGGCGGCGTCGATCCCGCGGTTGAGGTCGAACTGCAGGGTGATCTGCGAGTTCCCCAGGACGTTCACCGAGGTCATCTGCGAGAGCCCCGGTATCTGGCCGAACTGGGTTTCGAGCGGGGTCGCCACGGCGGTCGCCATCGTGGCCGGGCTGGCGCCGGGGTACGAACCGGTGACCGAGATGGTCGGGAACTCGACCGCCGGCAGCGGCGAAACCGGCAGGAACGGATAGGCGGCGGCGCCGGCCAGGAAGATGGCCGCGACCAGCAGCGAGGTGGCGACCGGCCGGCGGATGAAGGGACTGGATAGGCTCAACGCTGCGCGCTCCGGGTCTGGTCCTGCGGGTTCACGCGCCCTCCGGCGCTGACGCGGGTCTGGCCGGAGACGATGACCTGCTCGCCCTCGTCGACCCCCTTGCCGACCACCGCGACCGTCCCGTCGTCATAGGCGAGCTGAATGTCGCGCTGGTCCGCCGTCTTGTCCGGCTTGACCGTGAAGACATAGAGCCCGCTCTGGCCATGCTGCACCGCCTCATGCGGGATCGTAATGCCGTGGGCGGTGTCCACCAGCAGCCGCGTGCTCACGAACTGGCCTGGCGTGAGGCGGTCATCTGCATTCGGGAACTCCGCCTTGAACCGGATCGTGCCGCTGGAGGCGTTGACGGCGTTGTCCGCGGTCAGCAGCGTGCCGCGCGCGAGCTCGTCCCGCCCGTCCGAGCTGTCCGCCAGCACGGTGAGCTGGCCATGCGCGCTGGCGCTCCGCACCCGCGGCAGGTCCCCCTCTGGCAAGGTGAACAGCACGGCGATGGGATGCACCTGCGTGACCGACAGGATGCCGGGGCCGGTGCTGTTGGCCTGGATCAGGTTGCCGGGATCGACCCGGCGCAGCCCCACCCGCCCGTCCATCGGCGCGTGCAGAACGCAGAAGCCGAGGTTGAGCTGCGCATCCTCGATCGCCGCGTTGTCGGCGGCGATCACGCCTTGGAACCGCGATACCGAGGATTGCTGGGTGTCGACCTGCTGGCGGGAGGCGAAGTCGCTGCGGGCCAGGCTCGAATAGCGCTTGAGGTCGGCCTGGGCGTTTTCGAGCTGCGCCTGATCCTGCTGCAACTGGGCCTGCGCCTTATCGAGCGCGGCCTTGTAGGGGCGCGGGTCGATGACGGCCAGGGTGTCGCCCTTCTTCACGTCCTGCCCTTCGCGCACCGGCACATCCAGCAGCACGCCGCCGACCTGCGGATGCACCTCGACCGCGTTCAGCGCCTGCACGGTGCCGATGCCGCGCAGATAGACTGGCACGTCGGCTGTCTTGCTCATGGCCGTGGTGACGGGCACCGGTGGCGTTTGAGCGGCCTGGTCCTGGTTCTTGGACGCGCCGAACTCCCGCCATGCCGCGTATCCGCCGCCAGCCAGCAAGACGGCGCCGAGCGCCAGGGCATAAGATGTCTTCATGGGTCACCGTGTCCGAAGGCCCACAGCGGCCCCGAACACTACGCACCGGTCAGGCGAATGCCATGCGCGCTCACATGATCGTGAACGAAGAAGGCGCCGGTCCGGTTATACCGGCGGCCCCTTAGGCCGACCGGTATGCGCACGGGGTTGGTGGGGTCGCCGAAACGCGCAGCGTTTGCGGCTGAGGCCGCGCGCCAGAGACGACTCTGATACCGGCCGCCCCGAAGGGCGGCTGGTGTTAGGCGGCGCTGCGGGTCTCGGTTCGCAGGCGCTGGGCATACACGTTCACCACCAAGGCCAGGAGCAGGACCAGGCCGCGGATCAGGATCTTCAAGAAGCTGTCCATCCGCACATGGTCGAGCCCGTTGTTCAGCACTCCCAGCACCAGCAAGCCGATGATCGTGTTGCCGATCCCGCCCTGGCCGCCGAACAGGCTGGTGCCGCCGACGACGACGGCGGAGATGGCGTCGAGCAGGTAGTTGTCGAACTGGTTCTGCTGCGCGCTGCCGAAATAGGCCACGCCCAGCATCCCCGCCACGCCGGAGCACAGGGCGGAGACTAGCAGTGCCGCACCGACGACCGCCTTCACGCCGACGCCGGAGTGCTCGGCCGCCTCGCGGTTGCCGCCGACCATGTAGACGTAGCGTCCGAACCGCGTGTAGGTCAGCACGAGGTGGCCGACCAGCAGCACCAGCGCCGCGACGACGACGATCCAGGGTACCGGGCCGATCGAGCCGCTGCCCAGGGTCACCAGCACCGGCGGCACGCTGTAGGCGATCTGTCCACGCACCAGCAGGGCGCAGATGCCGTTGCCGATCTGCAGCATCGCCAGGGTCATGATGAACGAGGGAATGCCGATGCGGGTGACGCCGAACGCGGTGATCGCCCCCAGCGCCAGGCAGCCCGCCAGCCCCACGAGGATCGCCAGCGCGCCGGGCAGCGGCAGGTTGGCGATGTTCACGCTGGCGTCCTGCACGGTGAGGAAGGCGACCAGGATGCCGGTGGCGTTGGCCACGCTGGCGACGCTCAGGTCGATCTCGGCGCACAGGATCACGTAGGTCAGCCCGACCGCGATGATGGCGGTGATCGAGACCTGCTGCAGCACGTTGCTCAGATTGGCCAGCGTCGCAAAGGAGGCGCTGGTCGAGCTGAACAGCGCCACCAGCGCCACCAGGGTCACAAGGGGGGCGAGGTTGCGGAGCTGCCCGCGCAGGCGCGCCCAAAGGGATGGCCGCGGCGGGGCGGCGACGGATGCGGTCATCGGGTCCTCAATTCTATGCGGCGGCGAGCAGGCGGTCCTTGCTCACCGCCTCGCCCGCGAACTCCCGGGTGACGGCGCCGCGCCGCATCACGAGGATGCGGTCGGCCAGCGAGAGCACGGTCTCCGGTTCGGAGGAGACGACGACTATGCCGATCCCCGCGTCGCGCAGGCCGCGCACGATCCGCACCACGTCGTCTTTGGCGCCGACGTCCATGCCCCGTGTCGGCTCGCTCAGCAGCAGCACCCGCGGCAGGTGGGTCAGCCAGCGGGCCAGCGCCACCTTCTGCTGGTTGCCGCCGGACAGCTGACCGACAGGCCGGTCCACCAGCGCCGGGCGGATGCCGAGTGCCTGCACGTGGCCCGCGGCGATGCGCCGCTCGACCCGGGGCCGAAGCAGGACGCGGCCGATCCGCTCCAGGATGGCGATGCTGATGTTGCGGTATACCGGTTCCAGCGCGAACAGCATCGCGCGGCGGCTTTCGGGGACGAAGGCGAGGCCGGCCCGCTTGGCGGCCGGTGTGCCGCCGCGCAGCCGTGCCAGGCGCCCGTCCACCCGCACGGAGCCCCCGCGCAGCCGCAGCTTACCCGACAGCGCCCGCGCCAGGTCAAGCTGGCCCGAGCCCATGAAGCCGTAGATGCCCAGGATCTCGCCGGCACGGACCTCGAGCGACACGTCCTCGAACAGCCCGGGCACCGTCAGCCGCTCGGCCTCCAGCACCACGGGGGCGGCCGACCGGTCCCCGAGCCGGATTTCGCCGGCGTGGCTTTCGCCCAGCCGCTCGCGCCCGGCGCCGACCATGCGCTCGATCAGCCAGGGCTTGTCCACCGTCCCGATCCGCGCAGTCTCGACCCGGCGGCCGTTGCGGAACACCGTCACCTCGTCCGACACGCGCAGCACGTCGTCCAGGAAGTGCGAGATGAACACGGTGCTGCGCCCAGTCTCGCGCAGCCGGGCCAGCAGCGCGAACAGGCGCTCGACCTCCGGCGGCGAGAGGGCCGAGGTCGGCTCGTCCAAAATAAGGATGCGCGCGCCGGACAGCAGGACGCGCGCCAGCTCGACCATCTGCTGCAGGCCCAGCGAGAGCGAGCCCACCGGGACGCGCGGGTCCACGGCGATGCCGAATGCGTCGAGCTGCTGCTGCGCCTGCGCGCGCATGCGCCGCCAGGACACCAGGCCGAGGCGGGTCGGCTGCGCCCCGAGCAGCACGTTCTCCGCGACCGACAGCTCCGGCACGGTGGAAAGCTCCTGATGCACCATGCCGATGCCCGCGTCCCGCGCGTCGCGTGCGGAGCGGAAGCGGACCGGCCGCCCGTCCAGCCGCATCTCGCCGTCGTACTCCGGATGCACGCCGGCGATGATCTTCATCAGCGTGCTCTTGCCGGCGCCGTTCTCGCCCACCAGGCCGTGCACCTCGCCCGGGCGCAGGGCGAAATCGACGCCGCTGAGGGCCGCGACGCCCGCGAACCGCTTGGAGATGTCGCGCAGCTCCAGCAGGGGGCCGCCCACCAAGGCCGCTCCTCAGATCAGGAAATGCTTTTCCATCCAGGCCATGCCCGGCGCGTTGGCCTTGGTGACGACCGGGCCATCGGTGACGACGGTTTTCGGAATGCCGCCCTCGCCGGTCTTTTCGCCCAGCACCACGGCCGCCACCCCGGCCATGACCGCCCCGCCATGGATGCGGCAGGACGGGTTGCGCACCGTTGCCAGCATCCGGCCGTCGGCGACCGCGGCCAAGGCGGGCGGCATGGCGTCGCAGCCGCCGATCTTGATGTCGGTGCGCCCGCGCGCCTTCATGACGTTGTAGGCGGCCAGCGCCATGTCGTCGTTGTGGAAATAGGCCGCGCTGATCTTGGGATACTTGGTCAGATGGGTGTCCCAGATGCGCGCCACCTTGGTCACGTCCCAGTCGCCCGGCGTGGTGTCGAGCACCTCGACTTTTGGAAATTGCTTCATGACCGCTTCGAACCCGCGCGCGCGGCCCTGTGCGCCCGTATGGCCCAGCGCGCCTTGCGTCATGATGACGGTGCCCTCGCCGCCGATCGCCTCCATCAGCGCCTGAGTCACCGACGAGCCCATGAACTCGTTGTCGGGGGCGAGGAAGGAGTGGACGTTCACTTGGTCGAGCGGCGCGATCAGGGTGTCCATGTCGATCACCGGCACGCCGGCGTCGATCATCTTGCGCACCGGGGCGGCCAGGGTGCCGATCCCAAAAGCCTGGATGGCGACGAAATCCCATTGCTGCGAGGCCATGTTGTCGATGGCCCCGCGCTGCCGCGTGGCGTTCAGCTCGCCGTCGAACCATGTCACGTCCACGTTGAACAGTTTGCCCCAGTACTCGGCGGCGGCCTTGCCCTGGGCGCACCAGGTCGCCTGCAGCCCGGCATTGGAAAAGGCGACCTTCAAGGGCTTCTCGGACCGGCCCATCTCGGCCGCGAGCGCCGGGCCTATGCCCCCCAATAGCGACGCGCCCGCGGCGGAGGCGGCGGCAGCGAGCAGCAAGTTACGGCGGTTGGTGGGTGAGGTCGCTTGGTCATCCATGGCTTCGTTCTCTCCCTGCCCGGGCGATCGTGGCGCCGCCGCGTGTGCCCACGGAGCTTGCCTCACCAGGCCGCACGCTGGCAATGGATGACCGACGCGTAGGCCGCCGGCCGGCTATTCAACCGGCCGGGAACGCACCCTCGAATGCGCTCTCGCCCAGGGGACGACGGGCGTTCGGCTGTTCGCGTTTGCGCAGCCCTTCCGGCAATTGCGCCGGATCGCCGCGCCGGCCGACCGCGATCATCTGCTCGACCCGGTAGCCGATCGGCACGCCGAGCTCGGCGAAGGCGCGGTCCATGTCGAAGCCGATCATGCCATGCGCCTGGTATCCCATGCGCGTCGCCTGCAGCGCGAAATAGGCCCAGCCGGCGCCGGCGTCGTGGCTATGGCTGTGCGACGGCACCTCGCCCTCCTTGCCGGGGACGGACATGGTGGATTTGGACAGCAGCACCAGCAATGCGCCGGCGTCCTTGCACCAGATGCGGTTGCCCTCGACGAGCAATCCCAGGAACTGCTGCCAATGCGGCCCGTCCTTGATGGCATACAGGAACCGCCACGGCTGCGAGTTGTAGGAGGACGGCGACCAGCGGGCGGCCTCCAGCATGGTCATCAGGTCCTCCCGCGGCACAGGCTGGCCGTCAAAGGCGCGGGGGGACCAGCGTTCGAGGAACATCGGGTCGATCGGGTGGTCGCCGGTGCGGCTGTTGGCGGTCAGGGTCATGGGGCGCTCTCAGGGTTAGGGAGCCGGGCAGGGTCAGGAAGCCGGGCAGGGTTAGGCAGCCGTGTCGCAACACAGACAATTTGGCCGGCGCCGTCAATGGAACGCCACGCTCGTGCCGGCCCGGCGACCCCGGCCGGCCCAATGTTGACTTGGTCCGGACCATCGACAATCGTCGCCGTGGTCAGCACCGGGATAATGGCAGGATGAGCGCGCAGGACAGTTTCCTGATGGGGTGCGGCGCCGGCTTCTCGGGCGACCGGGTCGACGCGCCGGAGTCGGTCGTCGACTGCATCGCGCGGTCGGGCCGGCCCGGCGCCATCATGTTCGAAACGCTCGCCGAGCGGACCCTGGCACTCGGGCAGGTCGCGCGGCGGGCGGATCCCACCCAAGGCTACGAGCCGTTGCTGGCCGAGCTCGTCGGCCCCGTCCTGCCGTCCTGCATCCGCCACGGCATCCCGATCATCGGCAATTTCGGCGCGGCGAACCCGCCGGCCGCCGCGGCATTGCTGCGCCGGCTCGCGAGCGAGGCCGGGCTGCCGGACATCCGCATCGCCGTCGTGCACGGCGACGACATCCGCGACACGATCACCTTGGCCGACCTCGAAGTATGGGAGGGCGACGCCGGGCTGCGGGGCAGCACCGAGGTCTTGGTGGCCGCCAACGTCTATCTTGGAGCCCGCCAGATCGCCGACGCCCTACGGCAGGGCGCGCAAGTCGTGGTCACCGGCCGCGTGGCCGACCCGGCGCTGGCGCTCGGGCCGCTTGCTGCGCATTTCGGCTGGGACTGGGAGGACTGGGACCGCCTCGCGGCCGGCACCCTCGTCGGCCACCTGCTGGAGTGCGGCTCGCAGGTCACCGGCGGCTACTTCGCCGATCCCGGCTACAAGGACGTGCCGCGCCCGGAGGCGATCGGCTTCCCGATCGCCGAGGTCTCGGCCGATGGCAGCTTTGTCATCACCAAGGCATCGGGCACCGGCGGCCTGGTCACCGCGCGGACTGTCACCGAGCAGGTGCTGTATGAGATGCATGACCCAGCCGCCTATCTGACGCCGGACGTGACGCTGGATGTCACCGGCGTCCGGCTCGAGGAGGTCGGGCCGGACCGGGTGCGCGTGACGGGCGCGCGGGGCCGGGGCCTGCCGCCCAGCCTGAAGGCGACCGTGTCCTTCGCAGGCGACTGGCTGGGCGAGGCCGAGATCTCCTACGCCGGGCCGAACGCCCTGGCCCGCGCGCGGCTGGCGGCCGAGGTGATCGGCAAGCGCATCGAGATGCGGCAGCTCCCGGTGCGCAAGCGCCTCGACCTGATCGGCGCGCTGAGCGTGTTCGACTCCGACGCGGGCAGCCTCGCGTCGGATGTGGCGGACCTGGCCGAGGTGCGCATGCGGCTCGCCGTGTCGGGCGTCGAGCGGCGGCCGGTCGAGCAGAGCCTGCAGGAGGTGCTGGCGCTGCTATGCTGCGGCCCGGCGGCCGGCGGCGGCATGCGCTCGCGCGTGCAGAACCGCATCAGGACGGTGTCCTACCTCGTGCCGCGCAACCTGGTCAGCCCAAGCGTCGAGTTCAGCGCATGACCAAGGTCCTGCTGCATGAGATCGCCCACGGGCGCGCGGGCGACAAGGGCAACCGGCTGAACGTCAGCGTCGTCGCTTATCATGCCGAACTCTGGCCGGTGGTCCTCGATCAGGTCACGGAGGAGCGGGTCCATGCCCTGTTCCGCCATCGCGGGGCGACGCGGGTGGTCCGCTACGTCCTGCCGAACCTGCGCGCGCTGAATTTTGTGATCGACGAGGTGCTGGAGGGCGGCGTGAACTCCAGCCTCAACCTCGACATCCACGGCAAGACCAACTCGTTCCGGGTGCTGGGGATGGAGGTCGAGGTTCCCGACGCGCTGCTGCCCCGGCTCGCGGCGATGCGGGCGGGCTGAAGGGCGCCCCCTTAGTTCCTGGTCTGGCTCGGCCGCGCGTAGAAATCGGATGGGATGGTGTTGGCGAGGCCTTGCACCCGGTCCTCGGTCATGAGGTTGAGCGCGGTGCAGCCCTGGCCGCCATAGTGCGGCAGGGTGGTGATGGTGGCGGCGGGGATCGTGGCATAGGAGGCAGGCAGCGGCGCGCGGGACCCGCTCAGGCGGCCGGGATCGAATGCCGAGAGCAGCGCGCCGGTCGGCATGTCCGGCGCGTCATGCGGGCCCAGGAAGGTCTGGGTGAAACCGGCCGGACCCGTTTGGAATGCCGGCCCCTGGGCGCCTGCCTGCAGCGCCGCCACCTCGTCCGGCAGGGTGGCCAGGGGCTGGAGGCCGAACAGCGAGTTGACCAGGCGGATCACCGAGTTGTGGTCGCCCTCCTCATGCGCGACCGCATGGGCGCGCGCATAGGGGGAGATCACGATCAGCGGGATGCGCGGGCCGTGGCTGAGCGGCAGGCCTGCTGGGTCGTAGCTGAGGATGCGGGGCGGCACGTGGTCGTAGTCGCCTTCCGACTCGTCATAGGTGATGACGACCGCGCTCTCGCCCCAGTACGGGCTGTTGGCGATCGCGTTGACCTCGTTGGCAATCAGCGCCTCGCTGATCTGCGCGTCGGCGTATGCGGGATGGTCGTCGTCGCCCAGGAAGTTGGCGCCAATGTAGGCGGCGTCGGCTGGGCTCGCGGCGTTGGCCGCGTCGGGCTGCAGGCCCATGATGTTGTCATAGCCGCCGCGGACGTAGAACACGCCGCCGGCGGGTGGCAGCGCCGATTTCTGCACGTCGCTGAAAAAGTCGCCCAACCCATGCAGGTGCGCGCTCTGTACCGGATTGTTGGTGATGTAGCCGAAATACTGCGGCCCGTTATGATGTCCGATATAGCTGGCGTGGGGCGCGGTGCCGATGCCGTTGCTGCCCGGCAGCCCGGCCTCCGCCGTGTAGCCGTTCTGGTACCAGCCCCAGTCATAGGGCGCGTTGCCCTTGCTGGTGATGTCCTGGATGTCCTGCTGCACGTCCGGCATGTCGAGCGCCGGGTTGGCGTCGTGCGACGCGACATCCGACAGCGTGCGGCCGGCCAGCGTCAACGGCAGCCCGGCGAAGGTCAGGTTCGGGGCGACGTTGGCGGCGCCGCCGAATTCGCTCTTGCGCTGCGGCGCGCCGCTGCTGGCGCCGGTGTTGGCTGCAGCCTGGAGGTTGCTCGGCTGGCTTGGCACGCCGGAATACTCGGTGCCGACGCCCGGCTGGCCCGGAATCGGGTCGTTGGTGACCGGCACGGCGATCGAGCCGAACGTGCGGGCCGAGGTCTCGGCCGGGTGCTTGACCCACTGTGTCTCCCCGGACTGCCCGGCGATCATGGCGATCGCGTTCGGCGTGGACGGTCCGACCGTCGTCTGGAAGATGTTGTCGAACAGGGTGAACTTGTTGGCGTAGTTCCACAGGAACGGGACGGTGTCGCAATCGACGTAGGCCATCGCCAGCTCGCCGAACTGCTTCGCCCTCAGCGGCACGCTGGCCGGCGGGCTGGCCGGGTCGATCGGGGAGCCCGCGAAGTACTTCGCCTGCTCGTTCAGCGCAAAGCGGTCCATGGCGGCGACGCCGTTCACGACGTGCATCTTCGCCGCCATGCGCGGGTGGCCGTGATCGACGTCGTCGAGGTCGGCGGCATTCTGTGCGTTGCCGATGCGGAAAGGCTGGATGGTGCCCTGGCTGCCGTCGGTGTTGAAGATCGCCTGGGTGTTGGTCGCCGGCACGTGAGGAGTGGTCCCGTCCGAGAACAGGCCGTTCGCGCCGCGGAACGTGCCGAAGTAGTGGTCGAACGACCGGTTCTCCTGGAACAGCACGAACACGTATTTCACGCGGCGCCGCAACAGGTCGATCAGCTGCGCGTCCGAAAGCTGCGGGTCGGCGGCGGGGTCGCTGTAGTACGGCGCGACTTCGGCATTCGGGTCGGGCTGGCCGGTGACGATGCCAGTGGCGGCGCGCGCGGTCGATGCGACCGGGGGCTGCAGGATCAGACCCGCGGCGACCAGGGCGGAGCAGCCGTTGAGGAGCAAGCGTTGCATATGTCGGAACCCTCTGGAAACCGGTGGCCTACCATGGCATGCCGCGCGCGGCTGGCTACAGGGACTATGTTGCAGCCGGATGATGTTTTGCCGGCTACTCGGCACCGGGCGGGCAGAGCAGGCCGCCGTCGCGCCAGGATGCGTCCAGCGCCGGCGGCAGCTGCAACGGGGAGGACGCGCCCAGGTTGCGGGCGGCCATGGCGGCGTAGCTGCCCCCGGCCATCGCCCGGACCTGCCAGCCGGGCGCCATTCCCAGCCCGCCGCCCGGGATCGGCAGGGCTCCGGCGCTGGCGTCCGGCTGCATGACCGTCTGGAGGGTCCAGGCCACGACCGCCGCCCATCGTGCGTCGTCCAGTCCCGACACGGCCAGCACTGGCGTCGCCGAGAGCGGCTCCGGCAGGATGCGGACCGGGTGGCCCCGCGCCGCCGCGTCCGCCCGCTGCGCTGCCAAGGCCGTCGTCTCCATTGCGACTGCCGGGCAGCGGCCGACGTCGAAGGCGTCCAGCATCTCCTCCTCCTCCTGCCAACCGGAGTAGCTGATGGCAGCGCCCCGGCTGTGGAAATAGGCCAGCAACGTGCGCTCGGGCGCGGTGCCGGGTTCGGCGCAGACCATGGTGCCCGCCAGGTCCGACAGATGCTGGGCCGGGCTGCTTGCCGCGACCATGACGCCGTTGGTCTGGTGGAACACCGCCGGCCCGGGTACGACGGCGTCCAGCAGGCTGTTGGCCAGCAGCTCCGACCCTGTCACGAAGGCGACGGCGTCGTCGCCGCGGCGCAACCGCTCGAAATCCTGGCCGAGCGCATAGGAATGGAATTCGATCCGGGCGCCGTCCCCCAGCACGGCGGCAGCGACGGCCCTGCATAGATCGACCTCCAGGCCCTGCATCCCGCCATCCGCGGCCAAGGCGGCCAGGCCCGGGCGGGGCGCGCCGCCGCAGTGCAGCACGCCTGCGGCGCGCACCCGGTCGATCGTGGCAGCCGAGGCGGACGAGGCGGCCAGCAGCAGGACGAGTGCGGATCGGAGCATCGGAACACCACGGCGGTTGCACCTGCTGGGTTAGGCACGGTGCGCCATGTTGGCAAATGACTGTGCCGGTCCTTCGGGTGCCTGCGTCCGTAATGACACGCGCCCCCGTAATAATGACACGACATCGGGAACATGGGCCGTCCTCAAACGTAGGAGGCCCGTTCAAGGAGTAAACAGAATGATCCGCGCCCTCATTACCACAATCGCCATCGGCATCACCGTTAGTGCATGCGGCTCGCAACGCCCGGCCGTCGATACCCAGCTGAACAGCGGCGTCACGTCGTCAAATGGCGGTGGCCAGCGTACGACCGGCGCCATTCCCAATGTCAGCGTCGGGCCAAATGGCGCGACAAGGAGCGGCGTGCCGAGCAGCGCCGGCACCGCCTACTAACGCTCGCCAGGACCTAAGGACTCGGACCTGCCGCCGCGTATTCAACGCGGCGGCAGGTTTCGTTTTGGACGCCAGTGGTGTTGCCTGGATTGATGGAACGGGCGCAAAAGGCTGCGTTCCGTCCGGATCAAGGCGAGGCGGATGGCGATCAAGCAAGCAACGCTTGTGCAAAATCATCAGCCTTAAGGAGAAGCTGCCGTGCCTCGGAGCGCTGCCAACCTGATGTGGGCCGAAGCACTCGCCATTGTGGCGCGCGCGGACCGCCTGCACCGTGAGTTCTTCCGCCCCGCGCCAGCCGGCTGGGAGCCGCCCGTGGACCTTCTGGAGAATGCCGAGGAGTTGATCCTGATCGCTGCCCTGCCGGGCGTACGCGTGGCGGATGTCGATCTGGTGATCTCCCGCAGTGAGCTGGCCATCATCGGCACGCGCCGGCTTCCTGTCCTGCTCGGCCCCACAAGGATTCATCGCATGGAACTGCCCCATGGACGTTTCGAGCGCCGCGTCGCGTTGCCGCCCGGCACCTACGAGCTGGTTCGTCGCGACCTGGTGGACGGTTGCCTGACCGTCGTATTGCGGAAGACGACCTAGTGGACGCTCCCGTCCCGGCCCCCGCTTCGCCCTCGGCTCCAGCCGGGTTGCCCGATGACGTGCTGATCCTGGTCGCGGTGAAGGACACCGTGCTGTTCCCGGGCGCCGTCGTCCCGCTTGCCGCCACGCGCCCCGCCATGACCGACGCGCTGCAGGCTGCGGCCCGGGAAAGCCGGCACGTGGCCGTCGTGCTGCAGCGTGACCCGGCCGTCGACAGCCCTGCGTTCGGCGACCTCCATGCCATCGGCACGGAGGCGCGGCTGCTGCGTTACCTTACGGCTCCGGACGGCACCCACCACGCGATCCTGCAAGGCACCGGGCGCGTGCGGCTTGTTGCCGAGATGGAGGGCGTGCCCTACTTGGCCGCGCACGTCGAGCGTATTCCGGAGCCCGATGCCGACGGCGCTGAGATCGCGGCGCGCGCCCATCAGCTTCGGGAACGCGCGCTGGAAACGTTGCAGCTGATCGAGCAGGTTCCGCCCGAGCTGGTGGCGACCGTCCAGAACGTCGAGCCGGCCGGACTATTGGCCGACCTCGTAGCGGGTTTGCTGGATTTAAGCCCGGCTGAGAAGCAGGAAATCCTGGAGATCGTCGACCTCCCCACCCGCCTCGACCGCGTGCTGTGGCGTCTTGCCTATCGCCTGGAGGTGCTCCGCCTGTCCGCGGACATCGGCAAGCGCACGCGCGAGACGATGGCGGGCCGCCAGCGGGAGTTCATGCTGCGCGAGCAGCTCAAGGCCATCCAGAAGGAGCTGGGCGACGACGACGGCGCCCCGGAGCTGCAGGACCTGGAGCGCGCCCTGAACGAGGCCGGGCTGCCGGAGGAGGCCGAGCGCCAGGCAAAGCGCGAGATGCGCCGGCTGAAGCAGATGCCGGAGGGCAGCCCAGAGGTCGGCATGGTGCGGATCTATCTCGAATGGCTTTCCGAATTGCCGTGGAAGCTGGGCGAGGCACCGCCGATCGACGTCGCCGCCGCGCGCCGGGTGCTGGACGAGGAGCACTTCGATCTCGTGAAGATCAAGCGCCGCATCGTGGAGTTCCTCGCCGTCCGCAAGCTGAACCCGGGCGGCAAGGGCCCGATCCTGTGCTTCGTCGGGCCGCCCGGCGTCGGCAAGACCAGCCTGGGACAGAGCATCGCCCATGCCACCGGGCAGCCCTTCGTGCGGGTCAGCCTGGGCGGTGTGCACGACGAGTCCGAGATCAGGGGCCACCGGCGCACCTACATCGGCGCGCTGCCGGGCAACATCATCCAGGCGATCCGCCGGGCCGGTTCGCGAGAGTGCGTGATGATGCTGGACGAGATCGACAAGCTCGGCAGCGGCGGCTTCCAGGGCGACCCGGCCTCGGCCATGCTCGAAGTGCTCGATCCCGAGCAGAACAACACCTTCCGCGATGCCTACCTGGCGGTGCCGTTCGATCTCAGCCGGGTGCTGTTCATCGCGACCGCGAACCAGCTCGACACCATCCCCGGCCCGCTGCGCGACCGCATGGAGGTGGTGCAGCTCTCCGGCTACACGGCCGAGGAGAAGCTGGCGATCGCCCAGCGCTACCTGGTGCCGCGCCAGCAGACGCAGAACGGCCTGACCGACGGCCAGGTGGAGGTTACAGACGACGCGCTGGCCTCCATCGTCAGCGACTACACGCGGGAGGCCGGGGTCCGGAACCTGGAGCGCGAGATCGGCGGGGTGTTCCGCTCCGCCGCCGTGCGCGTGGCGGAGGGCGCCACCGAGCGCCCGATCCGCATCGGCGTGGACGATCTGCAGGCTATCCTTGGCCCGAGCCGGTTCGACCCGGAGGTGGCGGGGCGGGCCGCGATGCCGGGCGTGGCGACGGGGCTGGCCTGGACCCCGGTGGGCGGGGACATCCTGTTCATTGAGAGCAGCCGGATGCCGGGGAGCGGCCGGCTGATCCTGACGGGCCAGCTTGGCGACGTGATGAAGGAGAGCGCCCAGGCGGCGCTGAGCCTGGTGAAGTCGCGCGCGGCGCAGCTTGGCATCGAGGCAAGCCTGTTCGAGGGGGACATCCACGTCCACGTGCCGGCCGGAGCAATCCCGAAGGACGGGCCGTCGGCGGGGGTCGCGATGTTCATGTCGCTCGCCTCGCTGCTGCTGCGCCGTGCCGTGGACCCGGCGGTCGCGATGACGGGAGAGATCAGCCTGCGTGGACTGGTGCTGCCGGTCGGCGGCATCCGCGAGAAGGTGGTCGCGGCGGCACGGGCCGGGATCACGACCGTCATGCTGCCGGCGCGCAACCGCCGGGACTATGACGACATCCCGCCCAGTGCACGGGACAAGCTGCGTTTTGTATGGCTGGAGACGGTCGACGACGCGGTGAAGGCCGCCCTGGCGCCGGGCGAGGAGGAGCGGCGGGCGCCAGAGGCCGCGCTGCCGTAGTTCCGCGGTGCCACGCGTCCGGCCCCATTCGCTTCTTCAGGCATGCTGTGCTCGACGGGGGGACGGACGATGAGGGCCTTCATCTGTACGGCGTGCGGCACCCAGTTCCCGCCTTCCGAGGCGCCGCCGCCGCGTTGCCCGATCTGCACCGAGGAACGGCAGTTCGTTCCCCGGACGGGACAGGGCTGGACGACCCTCGACAGCCTGCGGCACAGCCATTTCACGACGATGCGGGAGCAGGAGCCGGGGCTGATCGGTCTCGGCACAACGCCGAAGTTCGGGATCGGCCAGCGTGCCCTCCTGCTCCGCACGCCGTCCGGCAACCTGCTGTGGGACTGCATCGCCCTGCTCGACAACGCGACGGTGCAGGCGGTCGCTGCCCTGGGTGGCCTGGCCGGCATCGCGATCTCGCATCCCCACTATTATACGACGATGGCGGAGTGGGCGCAGGCCTTTGGCTGTCCCGTGCACCTGCATGCTGCGGACCGGGAGTGGGTGATGCACGACCATCCCGCTTTGCGCTTCTGGGACGGCGAGACGAAGCCGCTGCTGCCCGGGGTCACGCTGATCCGCGCTGGCGGCCACTTCGCCGGCGGCACCGTGCTGCACTGGCGCGATGGTGCGGAGGGACGCGGCACGCTGCTGAGCGGCGACATTCTGCAGGTCACGCCGGACGGGAATGTGAGTTTCATGTGGAGCTACCCGAACCTGATCCCGCTTTCGGCCCGGTCGGTGGAGCGTGTGTCCGCGTCGGTGGCCCCCTATCCCTGCGACCGGATCTATGGCGCGTTCTGGGACAGCGTAGTCGGCGCGCAGGGCAGCACGGTGATCGCCCGCTCGGCCGAACGGTATGTGAGGGCGGTCGAGGGAGCGGGCGAGCCCCCATCGTCGTGACACGATGCGGTGAAACACGGGCCGCCCTCGAACGCTGGATGTTGGTCCAAGGAGCAAAGCAAGTGATTCGCGCCCTCATCACCACAGCCGTAATCGGCCTTACTGTCTGCGCCTGCGGCCCCCAGCGCCCGGCGATCGACCCTCAGCTGGACAGCGGCGTCACATCGTCGAATGGCGGCGGACAGCGTGCGACCGGCGCCGTTCCCAATTTCAGCGTCGGGCCAAATGGCCCGACGACGGGCGGCGTGCCGAGCAGCGCCGGCGCCGCCTACTAACCGTTACCCGACAAAGGCCGAGCCTGCCGTTGTGCGTCCAGTGGGGATGTTTGCCGGCGCCGCGTGCTTGAGTATCCCCTTTTTGGTAAACGAACGGCTTGCCCCAAAGCCGTTCCTCAACCTGTCGCTGCTGAAGCGCCGCAATTCCAGCCTTGGACTGGTCATGTTCCTCGTGTTCAATATGGCCCGCGGGACCGAGGCGTGGTTACTCGGGGATGTGCACGACGCCCTCCGAAACGGTAATTTCGTCCGACCCGGGCGCCGCCGCAATGGCCGGAACGTTCTCGGTGGTGAGCGCAGGAACGCTGCCATCGGAATTGGTCCCGCGGGGCTTCGTGTGCACGACCTGGCTCACCGGCAACGGTCCGCCGCTGCGGAGATGCGCGTAGACCATGTCCAGCGCCGCGATGTAGTAGCGGTGCAGCGGCACATAGGTGCTGTTGAGTCCCGCCACTCCCAGCACGGCGTCAAGATGCTGGGCGTTGGTGACCTCGATGTAGCGAAGCTGGCTGTGCCGGCCCTCCCGTACATGGTTCAGGCCGAGATACGCGCGGGACGCGAAGTTCGGCGGCAGGATGTCGTCGCCACGTCCAGTGACGACCACCGCCGGGATGCCGTGCAGGTTGCCGTTGGCGCGGATATCCTCGATGCCCTCGTGAATGCGCTGCGACTGGGCGGCTTCCGCCTCGGACAAGGCGCCCCCGGTCACCGCGTCACGGCCGAGCGCCAACGAGCGCAGGCATAGCGCGCCGCGGAGGTCCTGGTCTGCCGTGGACACCCGGTCCTCGACCGGGCCGGCGGGGGCGAGATCATTGATCAGGCTGATACCTCCGGTCGGCGGGATGCCGCTGCTGAGGCTGAACAGGATGGCTTCGGTGGCGGGAGCGAGCGGCGCCGGCTTCGTGGCGGCGGTCGCGGCGAAGCTGTATCCGCACAACGAGTCGGCGACGCTGAACCGGCCATAAGCGTTGGCGTAGGTCATCGCGATCGATTGCGGGACATACAAGTACCACAGCGCCCCTTGCGTATCGTTCTGCTCCGGAAGGATGCCGAAGTCGTTCAGCACCGTCTGCGCCTCCGCAGCCTGGTCCGCGACCGTGGCGCCCGTCAGCAGCCCGGCGGCCTGCAGTGCCGTGCAGCGGTCAGGGCTCGCGGCCAGATTGAGCGGCGTTTTCGCCAGCGCCGGGGCCGCGTTGGCGCAGCCCTCGTACACGTTCTGCAGCGTGACATAGTCGAACAGCGTGCGGCTGTGCCGGGTCACGGGCGCACGGCTGCCCTGGACGATGGCGAAGCGGTTCACGTACTCCGGGTTGACGTTCGGCTCGGCCACCGCCACGCCGTCGATCAGGCCACGCCGGTCCTGCTCCGCCGCGCGGAGCGATGCGCCGCCGCCGTTGGAGACGCTGGAGGCGATCACCAGGGTGTTGCGCTTGTTGATCCGGTTGCCGGGGTATTTCTCCTTCAGCACCGTGAAGGCGAAGCGGATGGACTGCAGCACATAGCGGCCCCAATCGGCTTCGGGGTTCACCTGGGAGTGGGCATGCTTGAACGCGAAGCGGTCCGGGTTCGCGGCGTTGAACGCCGCACGCTCGGACGCTGAAAGATCGGCGGTGAACTGGGAGTCCTTGCCGGCGGTGGCGACCGGGACGACCTCGCCGCGCAGCAGCGTCACCTTTCCTTGCTGGAGGTCGTCGAAACCGGTGCCGGTGCCCTTGTCGGTGTAGGCGACGGCGCAGCCGTGCTTGAGGCCCCACTCCCCGGCTGTGGCGATCGCGCCATACACGCCGCGCGAGCCGGAGGACGGCGCGGCGACGATGCAGCCATGGGCCGGGTCGTAGGTGTCGGGGACCTGCACCATCACCGTAATGCGGGAGCCGTCGGGCTGCGATGCGAAGGCGATGCTCTCGTCGCCCGCGATCAGCCCTTGGCCAGAGGTGACCGTTCCGTCCGCCTGCACGTTCGGCCCCCAGAAGGTGCCGTAGCCCCCGGCCGTGCTGACGTCCACCAGCGCGCCGTAGTTCACGAAGATCGCGCGGCGGCGCAGCTCCTCGGCCGTCGGATTGAGCGGATCAGCGAAGCCGGGCACGGCCCCTTGCAGGCCGGTGCGGCCGAGGCCGGCGGTCAGCAGGTCGTTGGTGGCGCCGTCGTAATGCGTGCGGACGGGCGGGCCGATGCGCTCCGCGCCGTCATCGTCGCGGGCAACGGCGTCCGGGCAGGCGGACCATAGCAGGGCGGAGGCGGTGCAGATCAGCAAGGGACGGGGGCGCTGTCGCATGGAGAGGGTCTCCTCGGCCTCGGTTTGTTGGATTACCGAGTTGACCAGCACCATAGGACGGATTGGAACCAAAGTAGAAGCCGCGTGTTTCAACGCGGGGCCACAAAGGTCGACACTTTGGGCACGAAGTGATTTTATGCCATGATGCCGCCCCGTTCCGCCCTCAACGTCTCCCTCACCCCGGAGCTGATATCCTACATCGGTGACCACGTGGTGTCCGGCCAATACCGGAGCGCGGATGAGGTCCTGCAGATGGCGCTCCGGCTGCATCAACGCCAGGTCTTTCTCTTCCAGCTGGGCGATCGGCTGCGTGCCCTGGACGACCCCCGGCAGACCATGGCCGCAGCCGTCGCCATGCTTGGCGTGCACCTGGCGGCCGACCGCGCCGGCTACGCTGAGGTCGATGACAGCGGCGAGCACTTCATCGTCGATCAGGACTGGACGGCTGGCGCCATGCCCAGCTTCGCCGGCCGCCAATGCATGAATGATCTCGGCCCTCCGCTCATCGAAGCGCTGCGGCAGGGACATACTATCGCCTTTTCAGACGCGCTGACCGAACCGCTCACCCAGGACCCAGTGACGGCGACGGCCTTCGCTGCGGCCAGCCTGCGCGCCGCCATCATCGTCCCGCTTGTCAAGGAGGGCCGGTTCCGGGCTGCGCTCTACGTTCACCAGGCGGTGCCTAGAGCCTGGACGGAGGCCGAGGAGGACCTCGTTCGCGAGGTGGGCAAACGCACTTGGTCCGCAGTGGAGCACGCTTGCGCCGAGGCGGCGCTGCGCGAGAGCGAGCTGCGCTTCCGCAGCTTCGTCGAGAACTCGACGGACGTGCTGTGGATCGTGGGCGCCGAGGCGAGGCAGCTGGAGTACCTCAGCCCCTCCTTCGAACGGGTCTGGGGCCAGCCGCGCGAGCGGATCATGCAGGATCTCAGCCACTGGTCGGACACCGTTCACCCCGATGACCGCGCGCGCGTCAAGGACAGCTTGCCGCGGGTGCTCGCAGGTGAGACCTGTGCCATCGAGTACAGGATCATCCGGCCCGACGGTGCCGTGCGCTGGATATTCGATACCGGCTTCCCCATCCCTGGCGCGGACGGGCGCGTCCAGCGAACCGGCGGCATCGCCCAGGACATCACCGATCGCAAGCACGCCGAAAAGCGGCTTGCCGCAAGCCAGGCGCAGTTTCGGGCGGTGGCGGAGCTTGTGCCGGACCTGTTGTGGCGCAACGATGCGTCCGGCCTCACCCAATGGTGCAATCAACGCTGGCTCGACTATACCGGACAGACACTAGATGAGATGGTGGGTTATGGTTGGCTTGCCACCATCCATCCAGACGATTGCGCCCGGTCGCGGGCCAGCTTCCAGGGTGCCGTCGATGCGGGGTCGCCGTTGCTGCAGGAGCACCGCATTCGCGCCGCAGACGGCCGGTACCGCTGGTTTCTGGTGCGGGTCGAACCGGTTCGCAATGAGGCCGGCCGGGTGCTGCAGTGGTTCGGCAGCGCGACCGATATCGACGCCCAGGTGCACGCCCGCGAGGGCCTGGCGCGCTCGGCCGAAGAGCTGGAGCAGCGCGTCGCGGCGCGCACGGCCGAGCTGATGGCCACCGAGGCGCAACTGCGCCAGAGCCAGAAGATGGAGGCGGTGGGCCAGCTCACCGGCGGCATCGCGCACGACGTCAACAACATGCTGCAGGGTATCGCCGGGAGCTTGGACATGCTGCAGCGGCGCATCCGGCAGGGCAGGGCGGATGACGCCCTCATGTTCGCAGGCGCTGCGCACAAGACGGTGGAGCGCGCGGCGGCGCTGACGCACCGGCTGCTCGCCTTTGCGCGCCGGCAAACGCTGCAGCCGCGCACCGTCGAGCCGGACGGGCTGATCGAGGGCATGGCAGACCTGATCCGCCGCACAACCGGACCAGGCATCCTGGTCGAGCTGCATTTGGGCAATGACATCTGGACGGTGCTGTGCGATCCGAACCAGCTCGAGAACGTGCTGCTCAATCTCGCGATCAATGCGCGCGACGCCATGCCCGAGGGCGGCAGGCTCACCATCGGCATTGAGGGCGTGAGCCTGTCGGCGGCGGACGTGGCTGGCCAGGAGGGGGCGATGCCCGGCGACTACGTGGAGATCTCCGTGGCCGACACCGGCACGGGAATGGATGAGATCATCCGGGCGCGCGCCTTCGAGCCGTTCTTCACCACGAAGCCGCTTGGGCAAGGGACCGGGCTGGGCCTGTCGCAGCTCTATGGCTTCGTGCGGCAGTCGGACGGCGTCGTGCGCCTCGACAGCGCGCCGGGCCGTGGCACAGTCGTGCGGCTTTATCTGCCGCGCCACGAGTCCATGCAGCAGGATGGAGAAGCGGCATCGCAAACAGCGGTGCCGCAGGACACCGGCGCCGGTGAGGCGGTGCTGCTGGTGGAAGACGAGGCAGACGTTCGTGGGCCGGCGGCCGAAAGATTACGCGAGCTGGGCTACACGGTGCTGGAGGCTGCCAACGGTCCCGCGGCATTGCGGCTGCTACGCTCGGGCGTACGCATCGACGTGCTGGTGACCGATGTGGGCCTGCCGGGCGGACTGAATGGGCGGCAAGTGGCCGATGCGGTGCGTGAACGCAGGCCTGGCGTCCCTGTGCTGTTCATCACGGGATATGCAGGCTCTGCCCTTGAGAGCGAGCTCGCGCCGGGCATGGAGGTGATCACCAAGCCGTTCGCGCTGGACGCCCTCGCCGCCCGGGTACGGGCCATTCTGGAGCTGTCCCCCGCCGCATGACGTGCGGCGACGGCACGAAGCACGTATCAGGCGCTTCGTGCTGCTTTGCGCAACGACTGGCAGCTACGGTGTGCTGCCGTCAGGGATGCGCTATTTCCCGCGCACCATCTGTCCCCTGATCTCGCCGCCGGGGTTCGCCGCGGTATGCACGTTGGCGTACCACCGGCCCGCCATCAGGTCGGCCATCTGCGCGTCCGTCAGCGTGGCGGTTCCCTTGATCGGGCTGGCCGGCGTGGGGAATGGGAGGGCGACGGGGGCATTCGCGCCGGGCTCGGCCGGGCCGTGGAAGTGCGCGGCCGTGGCCGGGCCGGACAACCCGGCATACTCCACGTTGTAGGTCAGCGCCTTGGTCGCCGTGTCGAGCGAGGCCGTGGCCGTGCCCTTGCCGTTGGTCGTCTTAGCCGGAACCTCGCTTGCACCGAGCAGCGTGCCGGTGAACGGTACCGTTTCGGCTTGGGCCGCGCCACAGAACAGGCACGCGGCACCGAGCATCAGAATAGAACGCAACATCCGGTCCTCCTTTGATTGTTAGCATTAACATCATGAGCCGATTCGGCGACTCTGTCAGGTCTCGCGTCAGCTATGGCGCCGATGGGTTTGGCCCGGCCTCTTGGGGTCGCGTCCCAGCCTCCTGGCGCAGTTTATCCAGAGCACTAGCGACTCGGTCGCGCTCAGCCGATGCAGCGTCACCCCGGGCAATCAGGACGCGGCGTTCCTCAGCCAAGCTGTCACGCTCCTTCGTCAGCACCTCGCCAGCCGCAAGCGCTGCCTTGAGACGCGCTGCCTGGCTTTCATGCTCCGTTGTTCGCCGTGTCACCTCTTCGGTCAGGCGGTCCCGCTCGCGCTGCAGCACCCGGCACTGCTCTTCCAGCACCCCCATCTCCGCAGAAGCCGCCCGGAGCTTAAGCTGCATCGAGTTCCGCTCGGCGCGCAGCCCGTCGCGCTCTTCTTGGAGACGCTGGACCGCAGGCATGCGTTGCAGAAGACGAAATAGCAGGCTCAAGCTGATAGCCTCCTTGCTGGCAGCGGTGCTGGCACAGTCGTCCGGGCCCAGCATGCACCGGGGACAACGTACCTGCATTGTACGACTGTGAGCATACAAAAGCCATTCCTGTCGATGACAGAAGCAGAGCAATCGCATGTGCTTCCAGAAACAGCACCACCTCCCTCTTTTGCGGGGGTGAGGGGCTTCGTTTGATGCAACTGCGCGGTCGCTGCTTAGGTTCCGCCGTAAGGTGACGCCTTCGTACGAACCGCGATGGCTGCCTGCCTGGTGCCGAAGGTCCTGTGATCCCCCGGGTGGGTTGCTAAGGCGCCTGGCTCACCTCGACCGGCGCCGCGGGTGTGACGTCGCCTTTCGCCCCTGTCGCGACCAGCACCGGCTCGAAATGGCCATGCTGTGCCTCGAGCATCGCCCCGGCGGCGGCGTAGGTGTTTGCCACGGACATCGGACGGCCGTCGCTTGCCAGAAGGCCCGCATTGCGCAGCACTTTCAGACTTGCCACCTCAAGGCTGGAGGCTGATGGGTGCTGGGCCATGGCGGTCAGGAACCGTGCTGCCCCGCTGGGGCCGAGGACGTGCAGCAAATACAGGTCCGCCGCGGTCACGCTTCGCCCCAGCCGCTCCTGCATTGCCGCACGCTGCTGCTGCATGCTCTCTGCAGCCAGCTTCGCCGAAAGGGCGGGATCGCTGCGCAGTTGCAGGATCGCCGTCCGCATGCCCCTCCCATGAACCACGAGCGCACCGGACGGATCCTTGCTGATGGCCGCCGCGTAGGCCCCGACGTCGTGCCGCGACCCGAAGTCCCGGACCACCTGCAGCCAGGTTCCCGTGGTAAATTGGAGCAGGCCTTTCGCTGACGAGTGACGGTTCCCGGCATTCGGATCGAACCGGCTCTCGCGCCAGGCTATTGCGGCGAGCAAGTGGGGATCGACGCCGGAGTCCTGGGCTGCCGTCTGTATGGCGTTCATCATTGCCGGCGGAACGTTCGGGTTGTCCCATGCGGTGTTGGCCAGAGGGACAACCCCGCTATGTACCGCGCTGCTATAGTGCGGTACCGCGCTACTGGTGTGCGGCAATGCGCTAGCGCTGCGTTTCAGCATGCCAGCAGTGCGCGCCACGGTGCGGACGGAGGTGGGGTGGACCTGCGCCTGCCTATGGTGCCGTTGCCTTGTGCTACGCGCTGGTTTGGCTGCAACCTTCAAGAAGGTGCTGTGTCCTGGGTGCATGGTATGGCGCGACGCGGCAAAGGCCGGATTAGCGGGAGTAAAAACACCATTGGTGACGGCGACGGCAGTCAAGACAAGGTATAAGCGGCCAAACCTGTGCAGCAGCGCAGCTGCTTGGTGTTGCGGACGGCCGGTATGCTGGCCAAGATCATTGGCTACAGGCAAAATTGGGGATGGTACAGTGCGACGGGCTTGGCCCATGCTTTGTCCTTACTCATCATTGGATGGGCTTCGCTGCAGCACCGATTCAATCCATAAGGTGATTAAACGTGCAATAACCAGCGAAGAAACCTGCGATACCTGAACCTTCCACATCACGGATGAGTGAAGCAGATTGCCTGTCCCCGACGTTTTCACGAGCAAAGTCGGAGGCGGGTTGAGAACTCACAACCTCAAAGCTGGTTTCTCGTCTCTGTAACAACTATTAGGCATATGGTTGTGTCTCAACGCTTCGTCAGCGTTCTATTGAAACGAATTGAAACGCAAACGAAATACGTCTTTCGCGCGAATGTCTTCTCATGCCACTATGTGCTTTGTTGCCAAAGCTAGCTAAGTCTGGGGTAGCTGGAAGAGTTAAGTGCAGTGAATCAACGGATCAGCCCAGCCCGGCGCGGTAGGAACAACGACAGCTCGGGGATACAGATGATCAGCATCAAGCCGAGCAGCAAGGCCAGCAAATACGGCCAGTAATACTTGGCGTGCTGAAACACGGTCACGTTCGCGAACTGCAGCGCCATCAGCAGGCCTACGCCGATCGGCGGCAGGAACAGGCCGATCCCCACCGCCGCCGTCTGCACGATGTCGAAGTGGATGGGATTGATGCCGATCTTCATCGCGATCGGGAAGACCACCGGGATCAGGATCACCGCCGCCGGCAGCCCCTCCAACACCATCCCGAACAGCATCGTCATCGCCGCCACGCCCAGCAGGAACAGCCAGTGCGACGACTGCAACGGGCCGAGCAGCGTCCCCAGCAGCGCCGGCACGCCCATCATGCCCATCAGGTACTGAAAGATGGTGGCGACCGCGAGCAGGAACACCACCGCCGCCGTCAACACCCCGCTCTCGTAGGCGATCAGCAGCACCTGCCGCCAGCTGACGTTACGGTAGTACAGCATGGCCGCGAGCAGCGAATACAGCGCGACGATGGCGCCCGCCTCGGTCGCGGTGAAGGCGCCCAGGTAGAAGCCGCCCAGGATCACCACCGGCACCACCAGCGGCACCGCCGCCTCGCGCAGGGCCCGCAGCAGGTTGCGCAGGCTGGGACGGCTGTCCTTCGGCCAGCCGAGCAGATGCGCCTGGATGACCACCAGCACGCACAGGCACAGCCCGATGACGGCCGCGGGAATGAACCCGGCCAGGAACAACGCCACCGCGGACTGGTTGGTGACAGAGGCGATCACGATCATGAAGATCGCCGGCGGCACCAGCATCCCCATCGCCGTTCCGGCGGCAATCAGCGAGGCCGAGTCCTCCGGCCGGTAGCCGGCGCGGGTCAGCGGCGGCATGAGCGCCGAGCCCAGCGCCGAAACTTCCGCCATCTTCGATCCGCAGATGTCGGAGAAGAAGTAGGAGACCACGATCACCGACATGCCCAGGCCGCCGCGGAGCCAGCCGACCATGGCGCGGGCCAGCTCCACCAGGGCCGTGGACATGCCGCAGCGCTCCATCAGGCTGCCGGCGAACACGAAGGACGGAATGGCCAGCAGCACCCAGTTCTGCGAGGCGCCGATTAGGCTGGAGCTGACCATCTGCATCGGGAAGCCGCCGAGCGACAGCCCGGTGACCGCCGCCAAGCCGAGCGCGAACACCACGGGGAGCGACAGCAAAAGCAGGCCGACGAACACCAGCCCGGTCGCAGCGGGGATCACAGCCTATTGCCGCACGTCTTGGGGCCGGTGGCCGGGGCCCACAGGCCCTGCAGCCGCCGCCAGTGCATACAGCGCGATCATGGTCCCGCCCACCACGCTGGCCGCGTACATCCAGCCGAGGCTGATCTCCAACGCGGGAGAGGTCAGGGCACCGTTCAGCTTGATCAGGTTCCAGCCCTGCCAGGCGACCAGCCCGCCGAAGAACGCGATCAGCCCATGGTTCAGGACGTGCAACGCGCGTTGCGCCCGCGGCGGGAGCCGGTGGACGATGAGGGTCAAGGTGAAGTGGCTCCGCTCCGCCACCCCCACCGCTGCGCCGATCAGCGTCAGCCAGGTCAGCGCCAGCTCGCCGACCTCCTCCACCCAGAAGAAGCTGACCGGGTCCACGTCCAGCCAGTCCGTGATCTCGATCATGACGTAGCGCAGGAAAACGCCGGCCAGCATGACAGCGATTGCGAACAGGACCAGGGTGCCGACCACGATCTTCGGCATCAGCAGGACCGTTGCGCGCCAGCCCGGCGCCGGTACCGGTGGCATCAGGCGGCGGTCGCCGTGATCTGCTCCCACATGGCCGCATACTGCTTCTGGTACGCCGGCCAGACCTTCTCCTGCGCCACCTTCTTGAAGGCGGGCAGGTTGGCCTCGTTCACCTTCATGCCAAGCGGCTCCAGCAGGCCGCGCGCCTGGGCGATGTTGTCCACCGACTCCGTCGCGTCGCGGATCATCTTCTGCGCCTGCATGGACAGGTCCTTGACCAGCGTCTGCTGATCCGGCCGCAGGCCGTTCCAGGTGGCGAGGTTCATCACGTTCACGGTCGGGCTGTAGTTGTGGTAGGTCATGGAGAAGAACTTCGAGACCTCGTAGGCTTTCAGCGGCACCATGTTCACCACCGGCAGGTCCGCGCCGTCGATCACCCCTTGCTGTGCCGCGGTGATCACCTCCGCCCAGGGCATCGGCACGGCGTTGCCGCCCAAGCCGTTGACGGTGTCGGCGAACAGCTTGGACGGCTGGGCCCGCAGCTTCAGCCCACGCAGGTCGCGCGGCTCGTTGATTGGGCGGCGGTTGTTCCAGAAATGGCGAAAGCCGTAATCGAAGAAGCACAGCGCCTTGACCCCGTACTTCTCCTGGAAGGTTTGGTCCAGCTGGTCGCCGATGGCGCCGTTGAACATGCGGTAGGCCTGGTCGTAGCTGCTGACCAAATAGGGCACCAGGAAGACGCCCATCTCGGGGAATATCGTCGCCACCGCGCCGGCCGGGTTGCCGATGGCGATGTTGCCGGATTTCACGGCGTTCATTATTTCCACTTCTTTCGCCAGCAAGGTGCCGCCGTAGAACTCGACCACCATCTCGCCCTTGGACTGCTTGGTGACCTCCTGGGCGAACCAGTTGAACGCCACCGCGGCGGACTCGGGTTTCGGGTTGATATGGGCGAAGACCAGCTTCTTCGGCTGCGCTTGGGCGAAGGCCGGGGCGCGGCCCAGCGCCAGGATGCCCGCCAGGCCCCCTGCACCCTGGATCAGGCTGCGGCGCGCGATGGAGCCGGGACGGCCTTGGATCACTTGCGTTCCCCCTCAGGTTTCTGGATTATTGGACGTGATCTTACCGACAGGCGAACGTATGGCAATAGGCGTCGCACCCGCCGTCACACGCAGTTCCGGGAGCTTTGGGATGCCCACGATTTCCGTGCCTGGCGGTGCGCTCGACTGGACTATGCTCGATCTGACGCCGCCTTGGTCGCCGGCGGCCGGCACCATCGTGTTTCAGCACGGCCTGGGCGCGAACCAGGGCATCTGGGCGGAGTGGCTGCCCTTCCTGATCGGCCGCTACCGCGTCCTGTGCTTCGACATGCGCGGCCATGGGCGCTCCCGCGTGCAGCCCGGCTCGGCTCTGGACATGGAGGTGCTGACCGACGACCTGTTCGCCGTCATGGACACGGCCGGGGTGGAGCGCGCGCATCTGGTGGGCGAGAGCATCGGCGGCACGATCGTGCTGAACGCGGCGCTGCGCCAGCCGGACCGGGTTGCCACGCTGACCGTGTGCAACGGCGCGCACAAGGGCGGCTCCATCCAGGCCGTGCACGACTGGAAGCGCATCATCGACGAGACCGGGATGGCCGGCTGGTCCACCCACATGATGGGATGCCGTTTCTACGACGGCGCCATCCCGGAGCCGCTGCGCGAGTGGTATCACCGGGAGCAGGCAGGCACCGACCCCGACGTGCTGCTGCGCGGTGTGGCGGCGCTGGTCGGCGCGGACCTGAGCGGCCGGTTGGGCCAGGTGCGCCCGCCGGTGCTGCTGATCCACCCGGATGCCTCGCCGTTCATCCCGGTCGAAGCGATGGCGGAATTCCAGCGTGGGGTGCCGGACGGGCGCCTGCACGTCATCGGCCATGCCAGGCACGGCATGCCGGTCTCCCACGCCGCCCAGTGCGCGGCGATCTTGCGGGATTTCCTCGCCGAGATGGCCTGAGCCGCGGCAGATCGGGGCAGGACCCTATGCCGGCGCCGCTTGCGCCCCGCGCACCAGCACCCCCGGCAGCGCTCCGGTTGCTGCCCCGTCGCGGTAGGTGACGACGCCGGACATCACGGTCGCCGTGTAGCCGCGTGCTTTCTGCATCAGCCGCCGCCCGCCTGCGGGGAGGTCGTGGACCATGTAGGGCCGGTCGAGCGCCAGCCGGTCGAAGTCGATCACGTTCAGGTCCGCCTTCAGCCCCGGCGCCAGCACGCCGCGGTCGTGCAGTCCGACCGCGCGCGCGGTGTCCGAGGTCTGGCGGCGGATCAGCTCCGGCAACGGGAACCGGTCGTGCGCGCGGTCGCGGCCCCAGTAGGTCAGCAAATGCGTCGGGATGCTGCCGTCCGAGATGAAGCCGACGTGCGCGCCGCCATCGCCCAGCCCGACTAAGGTGTTGCGGTGGCGCAGCATCTCGGCGCAGGGGTCCAGGGTGTAGTCGGCATAGTTCACCAGCGCGGCCAGGATGAAGCTGCGTCCCTCGTCCAGCAGCATCTGGTCGTATGCGACCTCCGCGGCGCTCCGGCCCTGCTGGACGGCGATGGCGGCAATCGAGGAGTCCCGCGGCGGCTCGTAGTCCGGCGGGTCGCCGAACGGGAACATGCGCTCCCACGATAGGCGGGCCAGCAGGGGGAAGGTGCTGGCGGCGAAGCGGTCCTCACCCAGGATGCGCGCCCGAGTTGCCGGGTCATGCATGGCGCGCACGCGTTCGGGGAGCGGCAGGTGCTCGACGGCCCGGTACGATGGGCAACCGGAGAACGGGTTTTGGCTGCCCTGCAAGCCCAGGAGGATGCCGATAGGCCGCGGCGGGAAGACCGGGCGGATCGGCAACCCCTCGGCCGCCGCCTGGTCGCTCATGGCCAGCAGCTCCCGCCAGGCGCCGGTGCGGTCGTGGCGCTGGTTCAGCGAGAACACCAGCGGGCGGCCACAGGCCTGCACGATGCGGCGGACCATGGCGAACTCGGTCGCCGGGTCGGGCTCGTTCCAATCGGACACCAGCTCCAGCATGCCGGCCCCTGCGTCATGTAGGCCCATGGCGATGCCGGTCAGCTCCGCCTCCGTGGCGCGCAGGGTGGGCGTGGGGTCGCCCGCCACGGTGCGGTGGCTGATGGTGCGCGACGTGGTGAAGCCGAACGCCCCGGCGCGCATCGCCTCGGCCGCGAGCTTGCGCATTGCGGCGATGTCGGCGGTGGTCGCGTCCTCCAGCTGGGTCGCGCGCTCTCCCATGACATACACGCGGAGCGCCGCGTGCGGCAGTTGGGCGCAAAGGTCGATGTCGCGCGGGCGGCGCTCCAGCACGTCCATGTAGTCGGCAAAGCTCTCCCAGTTGAAGTCGAGGCCCTCGTGCAGGGCCGGGCCTGGGATGTCCTCGACGCCCTCCATCAATTCGATCAGCCGCTCGCGGTCCTGTGCGCGGACCGGCGCGAAGCCGACGCCGCAATTGCCCATCACCGCCGTGGTCACGCCGTGCCAGCTCGAGGGTGCCAGGTGGCTGTCCCACATGGCCTGCCCGTCGTAGTGGGTGTGGATGTCCACGAAGCCCGGCGTCACCAGCTGACCGTCGGCCGCGATCTCGGTATCGCCGCGGGCCAGGCCAGGACCGACCGCGGCGATGCGGTCGCCGCGGAGGCCCACATCGGCGCGGACCGGATCGGACCCGGTGCCGTCGATCACCGTGCCGCCCCGGATCACCAGGCTGTATTCGCCGGACATCGACCTCTCCTTATTTCTGGTAGTAAGGCTTGCCGCCGGTCTGGATCATCGCGTGGTCGGCCGAGAAATAGTCGGCGTAGTGCAGCACATACGCCTCCAGGGTGGAGCCGTGATACGGCGCGTTGCCGGCGTGCAGCGCCACCGTGCTGACAATCCGGTGGGCAAAGCCCAACTCCTTCAGCATCATCGCGCCGGCCACGCCATGCGGCAGCTCGTGATACAGGGCCGAGTAGTGGATCGCGCCGCCCTCCCGCACGTACATCAGCGGCTTGTCCACGTCGTGCAGGATCAGGATCGGCATCAGCACCTCGGGATCGAGCTGCATGTCCCAATCCGTGGCGGCGCGCCGGGCCAGGTCCAGCCCGGCGCGCGTGACCTCGTTGACGTGGTGCATCAGCGGATAGTCCACTCCCGGGCCGAATGGCATGTCGGCGAGGGCCGCATACGGGCTGGATGACCACGCGCTGACCCAGGCGGTCACGATGTCGTCGCGCAGCTTGGCCGGAACCTGATCCAGGCCGAACAGCCACGCCTCGACCTCCTGCCGGCGGTGGTTGCTGGTGCGGTCGATCGCGTAGGGGGGCATTGCGCTTGCCAGTCTTCAAGCTGTGGGTCGGGGGAGCACGGCGGCGACGCTGGTGTCCACCACGATGAACTCCGGGCCGGCGCTGCGCAACAGGCCTGGCAACAGCGCCAAGTCGTCCAGGCTGCGGATGCGCGTCACCGGAAAACCGAAGGCGCGGCCGATCAGCGAAAAGTCCGGGTTGGTGAAGCTGGTGCCGGAGGGGCGGTCGGGAAAGTCGCGCTCCTGCTGGATGCGGATGGAGCCGTAGATGCCGTTGACCGACACGATGACCTTCAGCGGCAGGCGGCGCGCCATGGCGACCGCGAGCTCGTTGCCCGTCATCAGGAAACCGCCGTCGCCGACCATGCACACCACGGTGCGGCCCGGTTCCCGCAGCGAGGCAGCAACCGCGGCAGGGACGCCGAAGCCCATCGCCCCGGCGATCGGGGCCAGCAGGCGCTGCGGCGGGGCGAACGGGATGATGCGGTAGGCGGGCGCCGCGAAGCTGCCGGCATCGAGGGTCAGGATAGCGTCGGCCGGCAGATGCCGGGCCACGGCCTCGACCACGGCCTCGAACGGCACGCCGTCGGTGACGGCCGGGATACGGAGCGTGGTGATGCGCCGCCGCTCGGCAGCTAGGTGGCCGATCCATGCGGTCCGGTCCGCTTGTGTCGTGCCGGGAACGCCGAGTGCCGCCAGCAAGGCAGCGGGTGCGGCGGCGATGGCGAGGTCGGCCGCGAAGTGCGTGCCGATCACCGACGGATCGGCGTGCACGTGCGCCAACCGCAGCGACCGCCGTGCCGGGTCGGGGAAGCTGTAGCCCTGGGTGGTGATGTCCGACAGGCGCGCGCCCAAGACCAGCAGCAGGTCGGCGTCGTGCAGCACGGCCATCTGCGGGGCCGGGTTCTGCAGCCCCATGTCGCCGGCATAGAGCGGGTGCGCGTTGTCGAACAGGTCCTGGCGGCGGAAGCTGACCAGCACCGGCAGGTTCCAGGCTTCGGCAAAGGCCCGTAGCGCCGCGCGCCCGCCGGCGCTCTCCAGGCCGCTCCCGGCGAGCACCAATGGGCGTTCCGATGCGGCCAGCCATTCACGCAGTTGCGCAACGTCCGTGGCCTCGGGCGCGGCGCGCACCGGCGCTTGCGGCCGCATGGGGGCGGCCTGGACGGTGGCGGTCAGCACGTCTTCCGGCAATGCGATCACCACGGGGCCCAGCAGGCCGGTGGTGGCGACCTGGATCGCACGGAGCAACGTTTCCGCCAGGCGCGCGGGATCGGCGACCTCGGCGGTCCATTTGGCGATGGTCCCGAACATGCTGATGTAGTCGATCTCCTGGAACGCATCGCGCCGCAGGTCGCGGGCGGGAACCTGGCCGATCAGCAGCAGGAGGGGCACGCCGTCCTGCTGCGCGGTGTGCACGGCGATGGCGGCGTTGCTGGCACCGGGACCGCGGCTCACGCAGGCGACGCCGGGCCGCCCGGTCAGCCGCGCATCGGCCAGGGCCATGAACCCGGCGCCGGCCTCGTGGCGGCACACGACCGTATCGATGTCGGCGCGTCCGTGCAGGGCGTCCAACAGGCCGAGGTAGCTCTCGCCGGGGACGCAGAACACCCGGTCGATTCCATGAGCGACCAAGGTGTCGACCAGCAGCGCTCCTGCGGTGGTGTGTGCCTGGGCTGGAAGCTCTGCTGCGCTCATCGCGTCGCTTTCTGCACCCTGCGGCCCGGTTGCGCTAGACTGGCGCCGGGGCCGGAATTTCGAATAGCCGGCTGACACTGGAATCGGCAGGGCTTATATCTGGTGGTGTCGGGAAACCACGGGCCTTCATGATAATCAGGGAAACGGAGCAGCGCATGACCATCTCCATCGAACGAGTCGGCCCCTCGTTGGCGGCGCGGGTCACGGGGTTGGACCTGACCCAGCCGCTCGATGCCGGGCAGGTCGCTGCGATCGAGGCGGGAATGGACGAGCATGCGGTCCTGATCTTCCCGGCGCAGGAGATCACCGATCAGCAGCAGATGGCGTTCACCCTGAACTTCGGCGAACTGGAGGACACGGCGGCCGGCAATGTCACCAAAAAGGGCCAGGGCCGGCTCGATGCCAGGATCGCCGACGTGTCCAACCTCGACCAGCACGGCAAGCCGCTGGCCCGCGACGACCGGCGCCGGATGTTCAACCTTGGCAACCAGCTCTGGCATTCGGATAGCTCGTTCCGTGCGACGCCCGCCAAGTACTCGATCCTGTCGGGCCGCGTCGTGTCGACGGCGGGCGGCAATACCGAGTTCGCCGACATGCGCGCGGCCTATGACGCGCTGGACGACCGGACCCGCGCCGAGGTCGAGGACCTCGTCTGCGAGCACTCGCTGATCCATTCGCGCGGCGCCTTGGGGTTCGATGAGCTGACCGCGGAGGAGCGGGCGTCGTTCGCGCCGGTGCGGCAGCGCCTGGTGCGCACGCATCCGAAGACCGGGCGCAGGTCGCTGTATTTGTCGTCGCACGCCGGGGGGATCGTGGGGTGGCCGGTGCCGGAGGCGCGCGCGTTCCTGCGCGACCTCAACGAGCACGCGACGCAGCCGCAGTTCGTCTACGTGCACCGCTGGCAGCCATTCGACCTCGTGATGTGGGACAACCGGCAGACCATGCACCGCGTCCGCCGTTTCGACGGCACCCAGGTGCGTGACATGCGCCGCACCACCGTGGCAGGGGAGGGGCCGACCTACCAGCAGGCGGCAGCGGCGTAGCTGGCCCGTTCTGCCGGCCGGGCGGGCCAGGGCACTATGATGGACTCGTCAGCGCCGCGGGGCGAAGGCCTATGCGATAGCCATGTCCACATCGTAGGCGACTCCCTCCGCTATCCCCTGGTTGCCGATCGCACCTATACGCCCGGCGTCGCGCCGCTGCCGGACCTGGAGCGCCGCGCCGCGCCGCTCGGCGTTACCCGCTTCGTCATCGTGCAGCCCAGCTTCTACGGCTCCGATAATACGCTGCTGCTGGAAGGGCTGGACACGCTGGCCGGACGCGGGCGCGGCGTTGCCGTGGTCGATCCCGCCACGGCCAGCGCCAGTCACCTGCGCGAACTCGCGGCGCGTGGGGTGCAGGGACTGCGCATCAACCTTTATAGCACGCTGAGCGGCTCCCAGGACCGGGCATTGCACCGGGCCTTCACCGCGATGACGGAGGTCGCGCGCCGCTGGGACTGGCATGTCGAGGTGGTCGCGCCGGCCGCCATGCTGGCGGAGGCGGCGAACCTGCTCGGCCGTTCCCCCGTTCCGGTGGTGATCGACCACTACGGCCTCCCGCAGGGCGCCGCGCCGGACAGCGCGGCCGGGCGCCGGTTGCTGGAATTGCTGGGCCTGCCGCATGTCTGGATGAAGCTGTCCGCGCCCTACCGCGTCAGCGACGATGCGCTGGCCGTACGGCCCGACCCGGCGTGGCTCGCCGCCATCCTCGGTGCCTGCGCCGACCGCTGCGTCTGGGGAAGCGACTGGCCGCACACGCCCCCGCATGGGCTGCAGACCGGAGCGGGCGTCCCGCTGCCCTACCGCGACCTCGACTACGCCGCGGTGCTGGACGGCCTCTGCACCATGCTGCCGTCTGCGGACCTGACCGCACAGATCCTCCGCGACAATCCGGCCCGGCTATACGGCTTCCAGACGTGAGCATCGGCCAGGCCGAACGCGGGCGCCTCATGGACCCGGTGCAGCAGAGCGCCCTGCGCAAGACAGCCTGGCGCCTGGTTCCGCTCCTGACCGTCGCCTACATCTTCAACTACCTCGACCGCACCTGCCTTGGCTTCGCGGCGCTGACCATGAACCAGGACATCGGCTTGACCGCCGCGCAGTTCGGCCTGGGCGCCGGCATCTTCTTCCTGGGCTACTGCCTGTTCGAGATTCCGAGCAACCTGGCGCTGTACCGCTTCGGCGCGCGGCGCTGGATCGCGCGGATCATGATCTCCTGGGGTATCGTCTCCGCCGGCACGGCGTTCGTGACCGGGCCGAGCAGCTTCTATGCCGTGCGGTTGCTGCTGGGTGTTGCGGAGGCCGGGTTCTTCCCGGGCGTCACATTCTTCATCGCGGCCTGGTTCCCCGCGCAGTATCGCACCCGCATGCTGGCCTGGTTCCTCCTGGGCATCCCCGTCTCCTCGCTGGTGGGTGGGCCGGTCTGCGGACTGCTGCTTGAGATGGACGGGATACTGGGCCTGGCCGGCTGGAAATGGCTGTTCCTCGTGGTCAGCCTGCCCTGCGTGCTGCTGGGTGGGCTGATCCTGCTGACCCTCGCGGACCGGCCTCAAGATGCCAGTTGGCTGACCCAGCCCGAACGGGACGCCCTGGACGCCATGCTCGCTAGCGAAGTACGGGAGCGGCCGGCATCGTCGCTATGGAGCGCGGTGGCGGACAAGCGGGTGCTGGTCCTGGCCGGCGTGCAGTTCGGCTTCACCCTCGGCTCCTACGGCATCGGCATCTGGCTGCCGCTGATGGTCAAGGAGCACCATCTGTCGAACCTCGCCATCGGGTTCATCTCCGCCGTGCCCTACTTGTTCGCCTCATTGGGCATGCTGGCCTGGGCCTGGCACGTGGACCGCACGGGGAAGAAGATCGGCAACCTGATGCTGACCTGCCTGCTGGCGGCGGCCGGGCTTGCGGTCTCGGTCGTCTCGGGCTCGCTGGTGGCCGGGCTGGCCGGCCTGACGCTGGCGCTGGTGGGGGTGACCGCGGCCCGGGCGATTTTCTGGACGATCCCGACGCGGTTCCTGACCGGGGTCGCCGCAGCCGGCGGCCTCGCGTTCATCAACATGATCGGCACGCTCGGCGGCTTTGTTGGCCCGGCCATGATGGGCGAGCTGCGGCAGGTCACGGGCTCGTTCGAGAGCGGGTTGCTGGCGATGTCCGCGGTCATGCTGGCGGCCACCCTGCTCGCCGCCTCGCTGAAGCTGATCGTGACCCGGGAGTAGCTGCAATGCCGACCCCCCCCGTCCCCTTGCGCCTCCTCGTGCTGCCCGGCGACGGCATCGGTCTCGAGATCAGCGCGGCGACGGTCCAGGTCGTGGCCGAGGCCGCCAAGCTGGTCGGTTTCACGCCGGAGTTCGCCTATGCCGATATCGGCTTCGCCTCGCTGCGGGCGCACGGCACCACCTTCACGGACGCGGTGTTCGAGGCGGCCCGGGACGCGGACGGGGTGATCCTGGGCCCGGTCTCGCATAACGAGTACCCGCCCCCGGATCAGGGCGGCCTCAACCCGTCGGGCCAGTTGCGCCGTCGCCTGGACCTTTATGCCAACATCCGCCCCGCCCGCACCCGGCCCGGCCTCACGCCCCGCTGTGGCACGCATTTCGATCTCGTGGTCGTGCGGGAGAACACCGAGGGCTTCTACGCCGACCGGACGATGTTTGCGGGCACCGGGGAGATCATGCCGACGCCGGACCTCGCCATGGCGTTCCGCAAGGTGACGCGGCAGGGTTCGCTGCGCATTGCCGAGACCGCGTTCAGGCTTGCCGCCCAGCGCCGCCGCAAGGTGACGGCCGTGCACAAGGCCAACGTGCTGCGCGTGTCGGACGGGCTGTTCCTGGACTGCGTGCGGGAGGTCGCGGGCCGCCACCCGGATGTCGCCTATGAGGAGCGGCTGGTCGACGCCATGGCGGCGCTGCTGATCCGCGATGCGAGTCCGTACGACGTGATCGTCACGACCAACATGTTCGGCGACATCCTGTCCGACGAGGCCTCCGAACTATCGGGCAGCCTAGGGCTGGCGGCATCGCTGAACGCCGGGGCGGAGCATGGGGTGGCGCAGGCGCAGCACGGCTCGGCGCCGGACATCGCTGGACGGGACTTGGCCAATCCCGCCTCGCTGATCGGCTCGGCGGGCATGCTGCTGGCGTGGCTAGGGGAGCGGCGCGGCGATGACCGGCTGCTGAGGGCGGCCGGGCTGATTGAGACCGCGCTGGATTTCACCGTCGCGTCGCCGGAGCGGCGCACCAGGGATTTGGGCGGGCCGCTCGGCATGAAGGCTTTCACCGCCGGGCTGCTGGAAACCTTGTCGCACTGAAACCCCGCACCGGCCGGTGCGGGGTGTCCATTGTGCCGTGCGGCCTCAGCCCAGGTGGAACGCTACTTTCACGCAGCGAGGCGCTGGTCCGCGGCCGTGCTCTTCGGGGCCGGCCCCGGACGATACGGGGAGGGATCAGGTCGAGGCAATGAGCGCCGCGCTGGGGCAGGCGGCTGACCTAATCGCCCAAAGAGTGGCGCCCTGAAAACAAGGTGTCAGCGCTGGCCAACATGGCGCTCGATGATCGCCAAGTTCCGCAAGTTCGCCTTCAGCGCCATGTCGAAGAGGTCGCCCAGCACCGGCACACTGCCGCCGGCGACTTCCAGCGCCACATTGCCGAGCATGCGGGCCAGTTGCGGCCCCGGAACACCGAGCTGCGCAGCCTCGTAGATGATATAGAGCGAGATCACCCCGAGAACCGCGTCGCCGCCAACGGGCACTAGGCCGACCACGCTGTTTAGGCCGAACCGGAAGCGTGTGCCGGGCAGCGTGAAGGCGCCGTCGATCAGCCAGGCAAGGCGGCGCAGCCGCTTCAGCCGGGCTTGCGTGTCGATGGATGCGAAAGACGGGATTGTGCCAGCCCAGGCCATGATCGGTCTCCCAAGATGCAGACTGCGCCGATGTTGTGCGGCGATGGGCTTGCTTCAATGGTGCCCGATTCAACGCTGGTCGGTCACAATGGGTTGACGGCCTGGCTTCCGGGCGGCAAGCCTCGTTGAGGCCTGCGACGGTGAGGCGGCTCCTGCTCCCCTGGGGCGCGCGTTCCAGAGCCAAGGGAGCATACGCCATGACAGGCCCGCTGCAAGGATACCGGATCATCGACATGACCTCGATGATCTCCGGGCCATTGGGGACCATGATGCTGGCGGACCAAGGCGCCGACGTGGTCAAGGTCGAGGCGCCCGGCGGCGACCATACCCGCGCCGCCGCCAACCGCCGGGGCGGCTTCTCGGCGTCGTTCCTGAACAATAACCGCAACAAGCGCTCGGTCGTGCTGGACCTGAAAAAACCCGGCGGCCTGCCGGCGCTGCTGCGCCTGGCCGCCGGTGCGGACGTGTTCGTGCAGAACTTCCGCCCCGGCGTCGCCGAGCGGATCGGCATCGGCGAGGCGGCGATCCGCGCGGTGGCGCCCGGGGTGGTGTACGTCTCGATCAGCGGCTTCGGCGAGCACGGGCCGTATGCGGGAAAGCCGGTATACGATCCGTTGGTCCAAGCGGTGTCCGGCCTCGCGACGGTTCAGGCGGGATCGGACGAGGCGCGGCCGCGGCTGGTGCGCACCATCCTGCCGGACAAGCTGACCGGTTTCGTCGCCGCGCAGGCGATCACCGCGGCGCTGCTGGCGCGTGCGCGCACCGGCGAGGGCCAGCACGTCCGGCTGTCGATGCTGGGCGCGGTGGTCGCGTTCCTGTGGGGGTCGGACATGGGCAGCCAAACCTTCGTCGGCGGCAGCTTGCCGCAGCAGGAGGCGGCGAGCTTCACCGACTTGATCTACGAAACGGCGGACGACTACATCAGCGTCGCCGTGCAGTCGGACCACGAATGGGTCGCGCTCACCCGCGCGCTGGAGCGGCCGGAGTGGCTGGACGACGAGCGTTTCCGGAGCCCGGAGCTGCGCCAGCGGCACATCGACGAGCGGCTTGCGCTGACCCAGGAGGCGTTGCTCACCCGAACGGCGCAGGACTGGCTCGACCGGCTGACCCGCGAGGGGCTGCCCTGCGCGCCGGTGCTGACCCGCACGGCTATGATCCAGCATCCGCAAGTGCTGGAAAACGGCATCGTCTTGGAAATGGAGCACCCGGCCGCGGGCCGCCTGCGGACGGCACCCGGGGCGGCACGGTTCTCCGCTACGCCCGTGCCGGTCCTGCGGCCCGCGCCCGGGCTCGGCGAGCACACCGACGAGGTGCTGGCCGAGCTGGGCTACACGGTGGACGAGATCGAGGCGTTGCGGGTGGCCGGCACGCTCGGTGGCCTCGCGGGAGCCGTGCCATGATAGACTTCTATTACTGGCCGACCCCGAACGGCTGGAAGATCTCCATCATGCTGGAGGAGTGCGGCCTGGATTACCGCGTGGTCCCGGTGAATTTCGGCCGCGGCGACCAGTTCAAGCCGGACTTCCTGGCCATCAGCCCGAACAACCGCATGCCGGCCATCGTGGACCATGATGCCGAGGGGGGTGCCGTTCCGGTGTTCGAGTCCGGCGCCATCCTGCTGCATCTGGCCGCCCGCGCCGGACGGTTCATGCCAACCGACGAGCGCGGGAAGAAAGAGGGGCTCGAATGGCTGTTCTGGCAGGTGGGCAACCTCGGGCCGATGGCGGGCCAGCTCAGTCATTTCGTGAACTATGCGATGGGCGAGCACCCCTACTCGAAACAGCGCTACGCCGACGAGTACCGGCGCTGCCTGGGCGTGTTGGAACGACGGCTGGTTAGTCGCGATTTCATCCTGGGCGAATACTCGGTCGCGGATATGGCGTGCTGGCCTTGGGTGCTGATCGCCAAGCCGCTTGGCCAGTCGCTGGACGAGTTTCCCAATGTCGCGCGCTGGCGCCGGGTCATCAAGGAGCGGCCTGCGGTGCAGGCCGGCGTCGACCTCGGCAAGGAGCTGCGCCGGTCCGCGCCGCCGACCGACGACGAGCGGCGGATTCTCTTCAACCAGGACACCGGGGCTCGGTAAAATACCGCTGCAACGCTTCGAGAAGCATGGGGTCGGTGAGGGCGTCGAGCACCAGGTCCGCATCCGGGCCGGTTTCCCGGTCCTCCGCCAAGGCCGGCACGCGGGCGCGTACCGCGTCGTATAGCGGCTGGGTCGCGGCGCCGAGCGGCCCGGCGCCTCGCAGGTCCACCGCCTGCGCCGCCACCATCGCCTCGATCGCGGCCAGCATGCGGAAGGGCAGCAGCTGCTCCTCCAGCTTGCGCACCGTCAGCGGCGTTAGCGGCGCGTGGTCCTCCACGGTGTCCGACACCGGGATGCTGTCGAGGCTGGCAGGCGTCGCACGCAGCCGGATTTCCGCGTGCAGGTACGACACTGTCTTTTGCAAGGAGTTGAGGCCGGTGGAGACGCCGCCGACCGGGGAGAGATAGCGCGGCAGGCCGGAGAGCTGCGGGTTCATCAGCTTGAGGACGCGCTGCGCCGAGGCGGTGGCGAGGTGGCACAGGGCGATCGCCAGCGTGTCGAACGCAAGCGCGATCGCCGGGGTATGGAAATTGGCGGTGGACAGGATCACCCCGTCCTCCGCCAGCACCAGCGGGTTGTCGGCGGCGGCGTTGACCTCGGTCTCCACCGCCTCCATTGCGCCGCGGAACGCCTCCAGCGCCGGGCCGGCGATCTGTGCCAGCACGCGGAAAGACAGCGCGTCCTGGATCGCCCGCGGACTGCCCGGCGCATAAAGATAGCTGCCGGCCAGCAACCGGCGGAACAGCGCCGCCGCGGCGACCTGTCCCCGCGCGGGCCGGGCGGCCGCCAGCCGCGCGTCGAAGATGGCGGGATTGGCGGCGTAGCCCTCCCCGGCCAGGGCGGCCGCGGTGAGCGCAACCGCGAGCAGGTCCGAGAGCTCCATCAGCACGCGGGCGGCATGCCCGCATGTCACGGCGCTGGCGTTCAGCAGGCCGAGGCCGTCCTTCGCTCCCAGGGTCGCCGGCGTCAGCCCGGCCGCCGCCAGCGCCGCCGCCCCTGGCAGCAGCTGGTCCTCAAACCACGCCTGGCCGCGGCCGATCACCACGGCGCCGATATGGGCGCACAGCCCGAGGTCCCCGGCGCCGATCGACCCCCGGCCGGGGATCACCGGCGTCACGCCCGCGTTGAACATCGCCACCAGCAGGTCCAGCACGGCAGGCGAGATGCCGGCGCCGCCCTGGGCCAGGCCGATGATCCGGCATAGCAACGCCGCTCGGGCGACCGGCAGCGGAAACGCTGCGCCCATGCCGATGGTACGTCCCCGGATCATCTGCACCTGGAACGCCGCGATGCCGGCCGGGTCGAGCCGGAAGCCGACATTGGCGCCCAGCCCGGTGTTCAGCCCATAGATCGGCTCCGACCCGGCGGCATACTTCTCCACGACGCGCCGCGCCGCCACCACCCGCGCCTGGGCCGCAAGGGTGAGCACGACTTGCGCGCCGCCGTCACACGCGGCTGCGATGCTGGGCAGGCTGACCGGCGCGTCGCCAACCGCCAGCGTCATGCGCTCAGGCAAAGTGCGCTCAGGCCGAGTGCGCTCAGGCAAACCGCAGCCGCTGGCCGATGCCCAGGCGGCGCGCCTTATCCAGCATGGCGTGGGCCAGTGCGATATCCGACAGCGATAGGCCGCGGTGCCAGAACAGGATGGTCTCGTCCTCGCGCTCCCGTCCCGGACGCAGCCCGGCGACGATCTGCCCCATCTCGGCGTGCAGCGTCGCCTCGGACAGCTTTCCTGCCTCGACATGGGCGCGCAGGCTGCCCCACTGGCCGCCCTTGCACTGCCCCCAGTCGTCCACGACCAGCTTCGACATGATGTCGGTGAGCGACAGCTCCACGGCGCTCATGGTGCCGTACGGCACGACCAGCGCGCCGGGCTTGATCCACTCGGTGCGCAGCAGCGGCGTGGGCTCGGGCAGGCGGGAAGCCTCCACGACGATGTCGGCGCCCTCCAGGCAGCTCTGCCAGTCCAAGGTCGCGGTCACAGTCTTGCCCAGGTCCGCCGACAGCCGGGCGGCGAAGGCGTCGCGGCTTTCGGGCCGACGCGAATGGACCCGGATCTCGTCGAAGTCGAACAGGCTGTCGAGCAGCCGCACGTTCCAGTAGGCCGACCCGCGGGCGCCGATGTGGCCCAGGACCTTGGACCCCTTGCGCGCCAGGTACTTGGCGCCGACCGCGGTCACGGCGCCGGTGCGCATGTCGGTGATGCCCGACCCGTCCAGGATCGCCTTGGGCGCGCCGTGATGCGGGTCCATCAGCAGGACGACCCCAAGCTCGGAGGGATAGCCGAGCTGGTAGTTGTCCACGAAGTCGCCGATCACCTTCACCCCGGCGCTGTCCACCGCGCCGCCAATGGCGCCACGCAGCACGTTGAAGTGCCCGCGCGCGACGCCGGGTGCGAGGTGCATCCGCGGCTCGATCACCGTCTCGCCGCGTCCCTGGGCAGCGAGCGCGCCCTCGATGGCGGCGATGATCTCCGCATCCGCCATGTGCAGCTCCGCGATATCGAGGCGGTTCAGGAAGTCGATGTAGATCGGCGGCATCGTGGGCTGGGCCGGCATGGACGATAACCCTCTTAGTGAACGGGAAAGCTACGGCTAAAGCCTTCAGGCATACGGACCGGGCCGCATGAACCCGTTCGCCTCGGCAGAGGATAGCGCATCGGCCGCGAACCCGAACGTGCCTTGCTCCCGAATTTCGCGAGCGGCCCGGATCAGCGCGCCAAGCGCCGCCCGGCTCAGTGCCGAGCCCAGGCTGATCCGCTTCACCCCCGCCTCCGCAAGTTCCGCCACGGAGGGCGAACTGCTCCCGCTCGCCAGCACGTTCACCGGACGCGAGACGGCGGCGCATACGGTGCGGATCGCGTCCAAACTCGGCAATCCCGGTGCGTAGAGCACGTCCGCCCCCGCCCGCTCGTACGCCTGCAGCCGCTCGATCGTGTCGTCCAGGTACGGCCGGCCGTGCAGAAAGTTCTCGGCGCGCGCCGTCAGCACGAACGGGAAAGACACCGCGCGGGCCGCCTCCACCGCCGCCGCGACCCGCTCGACCGCGTGCTCCAGCTCGTAGATCGGCCGCGCCGCATCCCCGCTCGCATCCTCGATGGAGCCGCCCACCAGGCCGGTCCCGGCCGCGAGGCGGATCGTCTCTGCCGCGTCCTCAGGCGCGTGCCCGAAGCCGTTCTCCAGGTCGGCCGCGACCGGGAGCCCGGTCGCCTCCACGATCGCGCGCGCGTTGGCGAGCGTCGCCGCGCGCCCGGCCGCGCCGTCGCGATAGCCGAGTGCGAAGGCCAACCCGGCACTCGTAGTGGCGAGCGCCTCGAAGCCCAGGGCGTCCAGGATGCGCGCCGAACCGGCGTCCCAGGGATTTGGGATCACGAATGCGCCGGGCCGGGCGTGCAGGGCCCGGAACGCGGTCGCCTTGCCGGCTTGATCCGGCGGGGTCGTCCGGCCGCTGGGAACGGAAGGGTGGGTTGTCATGGAAGGCTCCTCGCGTCCTGGGGACTCGCGCAGCCTAGCCGAATGCACCGACCTCGTGCGACAGTGCCGCCGTGATTTCGCGGGTCAACCCGAACAGGCGCCGCATGGGCTCGAACACCCGCTCGTGCTCGCCGGCGTAGGAGGTGCTGGCGCCGGGGCCGGCCGGCTCGCCGAAGTCGCGCTTGGCCGACGCTCCGCCGTCCCGTGGGAACACCTCGGCCAGCAGATCGAGCGTCGCAGTCACGTCCAGGCGCAACAACCTGGCACGCAGCCCCTCCGGCGTCGCGCCGTGCCGCGGCGAGAAGTCCGGCACCTGCACCGCGAGCAGCCAGAGCCGGCCGATGATCGCGAGCCGCAACGCGTGCAGCAAGGTCTCGCGGTCCGTCATGCGCGGAAGGTCCGGCCAGACCCGGCGCAACCGCACCTGGTCGGCCTGCGCCCGCCGCACGGTCCCCTGCAGCGGCACCCACAATCCCAGGCCCGTCAGCGCCTCTGCGACATCGGCGAGCTGATCTGCCCGGCCCGGCAGCCGCGCCTGCGCCGCGCGGTCCAGCCAGGAGCCGGGATCGAGCATCGAGACCGTCGCGCGCAGCACGTCGAGATCGGAATGCCGGGCTGCATGCTCGACAAGCTCCAGCGCACGCCGGAAACGCGGGCTGGCCTGCCGGAGCTCCGCGAACAGCTCGGGGTCGCGCCCGGCCGCCGCGCCCAGCCCGTGCAGTACGTTCGCGCACCAGCCGAGCTGCTGCAAGATGGCGTTGTTCGGGATCGCCCGGAGTTCGCGCGGGTGGCGGATGGTCGCCGGCCCGCCTGCATCGGTCTGGCGCGCACTGGGGCGGGAGCCGGTGGCATCCAGCAGCGCCGGACCGAATGCGCCGAGCAGGGCGGCATAGCCCGGGTCCTCCACCAGCTCCTGCATCGCGTTCGAGGCGGTGGCGAAGAACCCGGCGGCGAAGTCGCTCTCGGCATAGACCGGGTCGGGCTGCGTGGGCGGGGGCTGGAATGCGTGCTCGGCCACCCGGGCGACGGTGGCGAGCGCGAGCCCAGCGGTGTAGAACAGGAGATAGCCATCGCCGCCCTGGAAACTGCTCTCCTCGCGGATCAGCAGGCCCCCCGCGGAGAGGGCGGCGCGGGCGGCAGGAGGCGAGAGATAGGCCAGGCGGTCGGCGAGCGAGCCAGGATGCGCGCCGCGGCCGATGCTCTCGCCATGCGTGTCGAACAGCACGACCTCGACGTCGCCCAGCCCATGCCGGCCGAGCGCGTCCACGAGGCGGAGTTTCAGCCGCTCGACCAGGTAGCTCGCCGGGAGCTGCCCGAGGTAGCGGCCCGAGTCCGAGTAGCCGAACTGCAGGCACACCCGGCCGATGCCGCGCACGTAGGCCCGGTAGTGCGGCGAGCGCAGCGCCTCCTCCAGCACGCGCACGCCCTCCTCCAGGGCATCCGGGGTCTCGAACAGCGGGCTGATCTCGACATGGCGCTCGACGCCGCAGACCCGCGCCAGCCAGAGCGCCGCCAGCAGGGTGTAGCCGCTGCGGGTTTCGGCAATCAGGAACCTCGCCGGGGTGTGCCGGTCCACATGCTTGGCGACCTGGGCGACCAGCATCATCAGCCGCATCGCCGAGGACTGCTCGGCCAGCAGGGCGCCGAAGTCCACGGGCTGCGGCTGCGCGGCGTCGAGCGCGTCATCCATGCCGGCCAGCAGCGTGCGGCGGCGAGAGCGGTCCGCCGGCGGGTCGTCGAGCCCGAGGCGCAGCCGGGCGGCGTTGTGCACCTGCGCCGCGTTCAGGCGGAAATGGGCATGGGCGAGGCCCAGCCCGTGCGCGACGACACCTGCGCGGGCGATGCACAGGCGCCGCTGCGTCGATGGGTCCGCTCCGGCGATGGCAGCGGCAAACAACGGCAGCAGCGGCGCGGGCGAGAGCAGCGCTCGGTCGCGGCCTTCGACGAGCGCGCGGGCGAATGGCTCCACCGCAGCCGGGTCGGGGCCGCCCGGCGCCAGGGCGAGCTGCGCGTCCACGGTGGCGAGGGCCTCGTCCAGGCGCGCCTTGAGGGTGACGGTGCCCTTGATGTCGCCGACCTCCGCCGCGAGCCGGGCGAGACCCAGGCGCTTCATGCGCAGGCGTAGGCGCAGGCTGTCCCACCAGCCGATGTCGGTGCGCCCGTCCGTGTCGAGGCCGACCCAGGAGGCCAGCACCACGGGAGCGGGGTTCAGCCCGGTCCAGCCTTGCGGGAACGCAGTGCTGGCGGCGTCCAGCATGGCGCCACAGAGCGCGTCGAGCGCGTCCCGCCCGTGCGAGATCGCGGTGTTGGCTGCCTCGAACTCGTCCTCAAGCGTCGGCTTCGACGGACGGTGCGAGGGCGGGTAGCTGCCGGCAGGCTCGCCGCTGGCCTTGGCCGCGATGGCCGAATACACGGCAGGTGCAACGGCGAAGGTGGGGTGCGCCGTAAAGACGCAGGCGAAGCGCGGGCGCTCCAGCAGGGCGCGCACCTCACGGAGTGGCCGCGGACTGTCTTCCGGGTCTGGCCGGAGGAGGCGTTCGGCCAGGCGGGCAAATGCCGCATGCGAGGCGGCCGGGTCCGTGCCGCCCACGTACTCCGCCAGGCGCCGGGCGCGGTCGGTGGCCACCGCGTCGCGCAGGGAGGCGACCATGCCGGCGAGCTGCGCCTCATCCAGCCGGCCCTCGTCCAATTGCCGGCTTATGGCGAGCGCCGCGGTGAGCACAGGGTTGCCGAACGGGTCCTGCACCGCCCGGGCGCGGGTGTCGGTGACAAGGGAGAGCAGAGCGGCATCCGGTTGTTGCACGCATTTTCCTCTTCTCTGACCCGGCGCATGCCCCAGGCAGGTCGCTATACTGGTCGTTATGCAAGCTGCACACCACCTTGCCAGCACCGGTCACGAGGCTGCCTGGCGGCAGCGTTCCAGCATGCACCACCTATTTGGGCAGCGCCTCCCTGGTCTGTATTTGGCCCAAGCGTCGTGGCGAGGCTTCCGGGCGTTCGAGGCGTTTGCCCCGTATGACGTCGCGCAACTGGTTGACCGCCGGATCGACCAGCCGCATCAGCCCATACGATGCCATCAGGCTCAAGGCTATCCCGACTACGAACACCGAGTAGCTGTATCCGGCGGTCAGCGAGATCATGATGATGAGCATGTTTTGATGATGGATATAAAGCGGGTAGGAGAGTTCGCCACAATTTTGGTCAAATGCATGACGATCGCTTGGCTTGAACGCAAGCCATGTCATGAATGCAATCAATCCGGCCAAAATCAGATATTGTCCAACGAAAGCATGATGGAAATTGGCATCGGCATGCAAGGAAAGCAAATAGAAATATAGCGTCATGCCAAGGATGCACAGAATTAGGCTGACTAGATACCGGCGATGATCGTATAGTAACACGCCGTAAAAGAAAAAGAACGCATATCCAAACTTATGCGTAATGAAAACGGTCGCAAGGCCAATGCCGATCAATGAATACGGCACCAACACCGTCAACCGGCGTCGGCCTGGAATAAGCAAGACGAAGAACACTGCAAAATAGAACACCATCTCGACACGCACGGCCCATATGATAACAACAAAGTCGAACAAAAGCAGCCGGTTGACACCTGGCAGAAAACCAAGGACATTGCCGGCGATATTGCTGAAATCGAACGCATGCAGGGTAGGAAGATCCGGGTGCTCACGATCGGACATCCTCAACATGCCATATCGATGAAACACGAAATGGATAACGATGGCGATGACTAGAGCAACAAGGAAATGCGGCACGATCCGCAGGAAACGATTGATTAAATAGGCCATAGGTTTATCGGCATAGATTTGCATGGCAGCTTCGGTAATGACGAACCCGCTCATGCAAAAGAACACCAAGACAGCCAAGCTGCCTACTCCGTAAGGCATGATTTGATCATAGAGCGGTCCCAACGGCGCGGCATTCGCGACGAAATGCTGCAGGACTACGAGGAATGCCAAGAACAGGCGAAAGCCGCCAAAAAGCCGATAGCGATAGTCCGTCGTGCCGACCATTGGCCTATCCCAAATTGTTGATCCGTTGTTCTACTCGTTTTATTAAGTGTATAAAAAAGGTAATTCGATATATTATTATTACGATTATAATATAGATACGATTTCAATATCTCGCATCGCTTCATTGGCAACCGCACGCCATATGCAGCAGCAGCAAAGCCGGAACCGGCGTCGCCCGGCCGCGTTCCGGGCTGCGAATTGGCTTCTGGAGATATCGATGACTCGTAGCTTGACCTTCGTCGTGGCGGCGTTACTGCTCGCAACTCCTGGCGTTCACTTCGCAGTCGCCCAAACCACGACGCCTGCCGCCGCTCCCACGGCGGCGCCGATCACGGAGACGGACCGCCAGTTCCTGATCCAGGACGCCCAAGGCGGCGCCTACGAGATCGCCATCGCTGCGCTGGCGCAAAAGCGGTCTTCCAACGACAACGTGAAGGCATACGCTTCCCGTATCATCACGGACCACGCCACCTATAACCAGGCGTTGCAGGAACTGGCCCAGGCCAAGGGCCTTACCCTGCCTACGACCATGACCGCGGATGACCAAGTGCGTATGAATAGCATCAACTCTCAGGCCGGAAGCACCGCCGACCGATCGTTCATCGAGGAGGCCGTCCGCGTCAACGCCGAGGACAAGCAAACTGCCGCCAAGGAGGCCGCAAGCACAGCAGACCCGGACATCAAGGCTTTCCTGCGCAAGTTCGAGGCGATGGACAGGGAACATGAGCAGATGGCGCTCGCGTTGCGGCGGTAGTGCGCCCTCGTTGCCGTGTTGAAACCGGCGTGCAGCCGGTGCAGCGGCTCGGTATTGTACGAGTGCTGCGAGTGCATGACCAAGCCGGCCGTCGGGTTGGGCGACTTGGTCACCTCGCGCCCTTGATGCGGTCGAGGTAGGCCACGATGGTCTTGGCGTCCTCGTCGCTCACCGGTGCCTTGTAGACGGCGACCATCTTGTGCACCTCCGCTTCCCAGGTCGCGTGGCTCAGGGCCGGCTGGTTCAACACCATGCCGACCGAGTGGCAGGCGGCGCAGTTGGCCTGTGCGACCTCGACACCCGGGCCGGGCGGGAACTCACGGTCGCTCTCAGGCAGGTCCACCGAGAGGGACTTCAGGGTGGCGCCGCCCCCTGTGACGGAGCCGGCCGCGACGGCCGGGTCGCCGAGGCCGAACAGTGCCAGCCCCCCGACGAGGATGGCGCCATAGGCGACGGTGGTGATGCTCATGGCCATGCAAGCCTCCGTAAGGGTGGGGTCACGCCGCCACGAGGCGAGTCGTCTCGATCACGTTGCGCATAAAGCCGCTCGGGTTCCAGTTCGGCGTCACCGGCTGTGCCAGCCCGTCCGTGTTGGTGGCGCGCACCATCACCGCGCTGTCGCCGGCCGGCAGGTCGAGCGTCGTCTGCCAGGCCCGGAAGCTGTAGCGGCCCTCATCGGCGCCGAGCGTGGTGGGCGTCCAGCTCGTGCCGCCATCGGTCGAGACCTCGACCGCCCGCACGCCCACGGCGCCGCCCAGCGCGATGCCGCGCACGGGGGTAGGCCCGGCCTTGACCCGGGCGCCGTCGGCCAGGTTGGTGACGAACGAGCGCGGCACCATGCGGTTGATCGGCACCATCTTCACCCCGGCCTGCCCGGGCTTCATGGTGGCGCCTGGCGTGTCCGGGATGGTGTAGGCGACCTTGGTCCAGAAGTTCTCGTCCGGCCCGTCCAGCACCTCGATGCTGTTCAGCATCTTGACCCAGTAGGTCGAATACCAGCCCGGCACCACGAGGCGCAGCGGCGCGCCGTGCAGCAACGGCAACTGCTGCCCGTTCATGGCGTAGGCCAGCATCACCTCGCCGTCCCGGGCGTGGTCGATGCCGAGCGACTTCATGAACTTCGGCGCGTCCGCCACCACGGGGTCGTCCATCCCGGCGAAGCGCACGCGCTGCGCACCGGCCTTCACCCCGGCACGGTCCAGCACGTCGCGCAGCCGCACGCCCATCCACTTCGCGTTGCCCATGGCGCCGTTCGACCACTCGCCGCCGGGCACCCGCGGCACGAAGTAGCCGCGCGAGTTGCCCGAGCACTGGTTGACAGCGGCCAGCTCGACCCGCGGCAGGGACAGGATGTCTTGTAGGGTCAGCGACTGCGCCGCGTTGAC
>JAABUK010000983.1_pt1 | contig 56832 bp, 46 predicted proteins | sample 5559141 | NCBI WGS metagenome assembly JAABUK01 (sample SAMN10711869, study PRJNA513367) | rock metagenome | isolation source: Antarctica rocks | place: Antarctica: Victoria Land, Pudding Butte nord | collected 2016-01-03 | reverse complement strand
TTAGAAGAGGACCGCTTTTTCGGCTTTGGCGAGCCGCTGGAGCGTGGGGTATTCTTGTGGTTCACACTCTAAGAACACCACCCTGGCCGCATCTGCAACTAACAAAAGCTATTTATGCAACAACGCCCTTTTAAAGCACGGGGGTTCAGCCCCTTGTTCCTGCCTTTGTTTCTGTAATCGGCGTCACCGAGACCACCCGCAACTGCCCGCTGCGCCGCCCGACCCGGTAGACCACGCGCACTTTGTCGCGCCCGAACGGCTTCGGCGACCACGTACTTCTCCTGGGGAGCGCATAATAGGCCGTGCGGCTGCCAAACGCCACCGTGACGGCGTTGAACAGCCCGCCGCCGCCCGACGTCACCGGCGAAATCTGGCAGATCGTCACCACGCCCGTCGCCGTCTGCGTCGGCACTCCCGCAAAGTCCGCCCGCTCCTGCCCCCGCAGCCATGTCGGCAGTACCCACAGCAGACCCACAAGCATCAGCACACAGACCGCAATGGCCGCAATCGCTTTGGCGTCAAAGCTCAATAGATTACGCCACTCTATCGGCCCCTGCCCGTCCGGCCCCGTCTCCAGCCCGCCTATTTTGTCCTGCATTTTTCTTTATCTTTCAAGCGAACTACAAACAAAAGCAGCCCCGGCTTCCTCAGTAGTTGAGTGAAAACCGGGGCCGCCCCTGTGTCAGAAAGTCGCGCAAGCGGGAAGGACAGGATTCGAACCTGCGATACGGGTTTACCCCGTATAACTCATTAGCAGTGAGCCGCTTTCGACCACTCAGCCACCTTCCCCCAGGTTATGCCATTCTGCAACACCATTCTACCACACTCCCCAGAAAAGTGCAAGGGGAATTTGACAGAAAGAAAAGGCCCCCCCGCCCCAATTCTGGGGAGCCAGAGTAGGACCGGAAACAAACCCATAGGGGCAGGGCTTGCCCCTGCCCTTTGATGCTCTTCTGCCCTCCTTCTGTCCGTGCAGGCGGACATTTGCTCTCTACACCCCCGGCTACAGCCCCGGATTTCCAATCCGGGCGATCCGGGCGGCGCAAAGCAGGAGCATGAAAGAAGGGCGGGGGCAAGCCCTGCCCCTACGGTTCAGGTTCCTTCTAACTTCCGGCTCCCCAGAATTGGGGCGGGGGGGCCTCCTTCCTCCCCGGTCGGGTATAATTCCCCCATGACTCCCGCCAACCCTTTTGATGGTCCCAACGACGGCTTCGACGCCCCCGCCCGGCCTGCCTCCGCCCCTGACCGACCGACCGCCGACGCGCCGAACCTGCGCTCGCCCTTCCTCGCCGGGCTGAATGAGCCGCAGCAGCAGGCCGTCCTCCACGACCACGGCCCGGTGCTGATTTTCGCCGGGGCCGGGTCGGGCAAGACCAATGCTCTCACCAAGCGCATCGCGTACTTGATTAGAGAACGCTATGTGCGGCCCTACAACATCCTTGCCGTGACGTTCACCAACAAAGCCGCCGCCGAAATGAAGGAGCGCATCGCAAACCTCGTCGGCGATACCGCCATGCGCGACCTGTGGGCAGGCACGTTCCACTCTCTCTGCGCCCGCGTCCTCCGGGAGCGCGGCCAGCTCATCGGACTCGACAAAAACTTTGTCATCTATGACGACGGCGACCAGATTTCGGTGGTCAAAGAGACCGTCCGCGAGCTAAGTTTGGACGACAAGCAGTATGCCCCCCGCGCCGTGCTGTCTCTGATCTCCAAAGCCAAAGAGACCTTGCAGACGCCCGAAGACATCCTCAACGACATCAGTGCCTCGCCGTTTGAGCGGGCCGTGGGCCGCGCCTACCAGCTTTATCAAAGCAAGCTGACCCTCTCTAACGCGCTGGACTTTGACGACCTGATTATGAAAACGGTGCAGCTTCTGCGCGAGTCCGAACCCGCCCGCGCCCATTACCAGCGCCGCTTCCAGTATGTCCACTGCGACGAGTTTCAGGACGTCAACGACAGCCAGTACCAGTTGCTGACGCTCTTTTCTGGCCTCCACAAAAACATCTGCGTCGTCGGCGACGATGACCAGTGCGTCGTTGAAGGCACACCGATCCTAACGCCGACGGGCTATGTGCCGGTGGAGCAAATCAAAGAAGGCGATACGGTTTTGGCGGCTTGTGGCGGTCGTTTCCTGGCCCCTTCAGTGGTGGAAAAAGTCATGGTGAATGATTACGCCGGGCCGGTGCGCCACGTACAAACGGAGCAAGGTGCGGCGGTATGTGTGACACCCAATCATGTTATGTTCGGCGCTCTTGACTACGACGCACCTGAGCCAATTTGGGAAAGTTTTGGCTACGAGTTTTTCACTATGAACGATGGCACGCGGGAAATGACCCGAGTAGAAGACAGTGAGCCTGTTCACTTCAGAATGTTTTTCGGGAAACCCAGACCAGCCTACAAGATTGACCTAGACTGCCTACCAAAAATGTTCAATGTTTCCTGCTACGGTGAAGAAGCATCATTTAATCAATATGATGATGCTTCGAGTTACGCTCGAATGCTGCAAAAACGACAAGACCGTAGCAAGGTAAGTGTGGTTGCTTGTATAGGAGAAAATCGAGATTTTGAGGCTGCTCACGCCGCACAACTTACCCAGTGGCACACGCTTCCCGTCGTGATAGAAGTTTCAGACCGGCTGACCAACTATCCATCTATGGACCCCACCAAGAATGTAGAGCCAGGCGAGCCAATCCCGGACCCTATTCCTGCGGTGGCTGACAGCCGAGTCACCGCCATCACCGACGAGGAATATACCGGCAAGGTCTACGACCTCTCCGTCGCAAACCTCCGCAACTATGTCGCCGGGGGCATTGTGGTTCACAACTCCATTTATGCCTTCCGGGGCGCGAATGTCCAGATTATTCTGAACTTTGAGCGGGACTTCCCCGACGCCACCATTATCAAATTGGAGCAGAACTACCGCTCCACGCGCAACATTCTTGACGCCGCCTACCATGTCGTCCGCAACAACCGGGGGCGGGCGGACAAGCGGCTGTGGACCGAGCAGCTTGAAGGCGAAAGCATCGCCCTCGTGGAAGCGCCCAATGAAGTCGAGGAAGCCGCCGCCGTGGTCAATGTCATCCGCGACGGCACCATGACCGGCGACCGGCGCTACTCGGACTTTGCCGTGCTGTACCGCGCCAACTCCCAGAGCCGCGCTCTGGAAGAGCAGTTTATCAACTACCGCGTGCCCTACAAAATCGTCGGCGGCGTGCGCTTCTACGAACGGCGCGAGATCAAAGACCTGATTGCCTACCTGCGGGTGCTGATGAACCCCTACGATGGGCTAAGTATGCGCCGGATTATCAATACCCCCGCCCGTGCCATCGGCGCGGCCACCGTGGAGAAGATCAATGCCTTCGCGGGCCGCACCGAAATCGCCTTCTGGGATGCCTGCCGCCGGGTCAATGAAATTGATCTGGCTGCCCGCGCCAAAAACAGCGTGTCGGCATTTGTCAAAATCATAGAGTATTTGCAGACCAAGCGGGACACGTCGAGCGTTTCGGCGCTTTTGCAGAACATTTTGGACACGACAGGCTACCTGGAAGAGCTGAAAAAAGAGCGCACCCCGGATGCCGAGTCCCGCGTGGAGAACGTCGGCGAGATGCTGTCCGTCGCCAAAGAGTTTGAGGCCCAGCCCGCCGAAGCCGGGGAAGGCGAAGAAGCCGACAAAAGCCTAGCGAAGTTCCTAGAGAACGTTTCCCTCGTCTCCGACATTGACAGCCTCGAAGACTCCGCGAACTCCGTCACCCTGATGACCCTGCACGCCGCGAAGGGGTTGGAGTTCCCCGTGGTCTTCCTGACGGGCCTGGAAGAAGGCATCTTCCCGCACTTCCGGGCGATGAGCAGCCAGACCGAACTCGAAGAAGAGCGCCGCCTGTGCTATGTGGGCATCACGCGGGCCAAAGAAGAGCTGTTCATGTCCTACGCCGGCTCGCGCATGATCTTCGGCAATGTCCAGCGCAACCCCGTCTCCCGCTTCGTCGGCGAAATCCCGATGGAGCTGTTTCTCGCCAAATCCTCCCGGCGCGGCTCTTTGCAGGAGTATACGCCCACCATCACCGAAACCAGCCGCCGCCCCGAATCGCAGTACGCCCCCAAATGGAGCGACCTGTCTGAGGCTTCCGCCCGCAAGGTCGCCGCTGCGCCGCCGAACACGCGGGCGATGCCCTTCAGCCTCGGCGAAAAAGTCACCCACGCCGCCTTCGGCGAAGGCTTCGTTGTCGGCTTTGAAAGCGACACCGTTATCAAAATCCAGTTCATGGGCAGCCACGGCCTCAAAAAACTGGACTTAGGCTTCGCCAAGCTAGAGAAAGCCTAGCTGTAGGGGCGCTGCTTGCTGCGCCCTCTTCTCTTTCTGCGTTCCGGGCTTTCTGCGTTCTGTTTTGATTTCATATCTTGCGCCGCACCGCAACCTATTCCAGGAGGAGAAGGAGGGCGCAGGAAGAAGAAAGAGGGCGCAGCAAGCAGCGCCCCTACAGGTGAGGCGCATCAGGATGAATCACGTTGCATAATCTAGGAGGGATTTGATATGACCTACGACCCGCAAAGGCATCACCGCCATTCTATCCGGTTGCCGGGGTACGACTACTCACAAGAGGGTGTCATTTTCGTGACGCTTTGTACGTATCAAAGGGAAATACTGTTCGGTGAGGTTCAAGCAGGACAGATGGTGATAAACGATGTTGGGTGTATTGTTCTTGCGGCCTGGCAAGGATTGCCATTGCGATTTCCGTCACTGACGCTGGATGAGTTCGTAATCATGCCCAACCATGTCCATGGGGTTTTCTTCTTCGGCGCAATGGAGAAACAAGCGGGTGCGGAAGAAGCAGCGGCCATCAGCGTCCCGAAATTGGGGCAGGTGATGCGGGCATTCAAGTCTTTGGCGGCGGCCTCTGCAAATCGCTTGTTAGGCCGCACCTAATGGCCTTTGTGGCAGCGCAATTATTACGAACATATTATTCGTAATGAACGGACGCTAGAAAAAGCACGTTGTTATATCGTTGAGAACCCCGCCCAATGGGGCAGAGATGCAGAAAATCCACTCAACTTGTAGGGGGGCTGCTTGCTGCGCCCTCCTGCTTCTCCTGCTCCTTCTTCTCCTGCTCCTTCTTCTCCTGCTCCTTCTTCCTTTTTGTTGCTTGCTTATGCCCGGCAGATGCGGGCGGCGATTGATACTGTTGTGCTGGGCCGCGAAGTCTTTCCAGTGTCCTGGGTAGACGCCCAGCACCGTCATCAAGGGCTGTACGCAGACCGCGTCCGGGACCTGCAAAAGTAGCTCACCAAAATAAATTGTAACCTTGTGTTAAGATTTTGGGTTTACCGCCAAAATCCGTGTTACAATGGACTGTCACACGCTCGCTCTTCCCGTTGTTTTGCGTGTTCTTAGCCAATGTTTCTCATGAAACGTTTCCATTAGCAGTTTGGACAGCAATGTCCGTGGAAAGGCCAACGTACTCGCAATGCCGCTTTCTCTCTTGTTCGCCCTTGCCGCGCATACCGCCGCCGTTCAGCCTTACCGTATCAAAGCTTCTCAGCGCACGCCGATTGTCCAAGCTGCCACGTCCGCCGCAAGAGGCGTCAGACTGCCCTATCTCGTGCTGGTTCCCACGGTTCCCCTGCCTCGTCCGGTGCCGACTTCCGGGCGGCTGCTGCCGATGACCGCCCCTGTGCATCTGTCGCTGGCTTCCACTGAGGAAATCGAAGAGCAGGAACTGGTCGCTGACATCAACCGCGAACGCCGCGCCCATGGCCTGAACGACCTGGTTTGCGACTCCTTGCTCGGCGGTGCGGCCCGCTCCCACTCCCGCGAAATGTGCGGCATGGCATACTTTGACCACCACTCCCCCTCGGCGGGCATGGCAACCCCGATGGACCGCTACTTCCAGGCCCTGCAAGCCCACGGCGAAGGCCGTCCCGACTCCGCCCTCGTCGGCGAAAACATCTTCTATGCCAGCACCACCAACGCCACTTACAACGCCCAGTACGCCCACGAGGCCCTGATGCACAGCCCCGGCCACCGTGCCAACATTCTGGAGCCGCGCTTCAGCAAAGTCGGCGTCGGCCTCTACCGCGACAGCTTGGGCCGCTTCTGGGTCACCGAAATGTTCCTGCGGGACAGCTAAAATGGACGTGACCGTCGGCACAGCCCTGGAAAACGCCGCACGGCTTCTGGACGCCGCCGGGGTGGAGACGCCCCGATGGGACGCTCAGCTTTTGCTGGCCTGGACCCTGAAAGCGCGGCGCGAAGATTTGGCCCGCGCCCCGGAGCGGGCGCTAACGGCGCGGGAGCAGTTAGTCTTTGACAAGGCCGTGTCCCTGCGGGCATTGCGCCGCCCGCTGCCGTACATCACCGGCGAGGCGTGGTTCTACGGACGGGCATTTAAAATCAACCGCGCCGTGCTGATCCCCCGGCCTGAAACCGAAGACCTGGCGCGGGCGGCATTAGAGGCCGTTCGTCAGGTTCCAAACCCCCGACTGGCTGACATCGGAACCGGCAGCGGCTGCCTCGCCGTCACACTGGCCCTGGAACTCCCCGACGCGCACCTCTGGGCCACAGATTTATCCCCCGATGCTCTGAAAACCGCCCGCAAGAATGTCGTGCGCTATGGCCTGACTGAGCGCATCACGCTCCTGCCCGGCGACCTGCTCACCCCCCTGCCTTCCGACGTGCGCCTTGATGCCGTGGTCAGCAACCCGCCCTACATCACGCAGGCCGAAGTGCCGCACTTGCAGGCCGAGGTGCGCGAGTATGAGCCGACACTGGCCCTCTCCGGCGACGGCGACGCCGCCGGACCGGATGGAACCGCCCTGCACCGGCGTTTGATAACCGAATCGCTCGCCGTGCTGAAGCCCGGCGGCTGGCTGCTGCTGGAAGCGGGGCAAGGGCAGGCCGAAATCGTCGCCGACGCCGCGCAGGCGGCAGGCTATAGCAAAGTCCGTATTCTGAACGACCTGTCCGGCATCGGGCGCGTTGTGCAGGCACGCTGGACCGGGTAAACTGCGAGTATGAAACTCATTCTGGCGGCGTTTCTTTGTCTGCTGACAGGCTGTTCGGCCAAAGACCCGGTGACGCAGACGCCGGTGTACCACACCGGCACGCCCACCAATCGCTCGTCCACGAACTCCTGGGAGCTGAACGGTGAGCCTGCCAACACTCAGCCGGGCCTGTATCACGGCAAGCCCGCCCCACTGCGCCAAATCCCCTCTCAGCGCGGCTTCGAGCTGAATGACCCCGTGGCCCGCGCCGTCCTCGCCGCGCTTGCCGCCGACGGCCAAATTCCCACCGATTACCTGTCCGTCCGCGCCAAACACGGCGCGGTCCTTCTCGCGGGCAGCGTTGCTACCGCCGCCCAGAAAGCGCGGGCCGAGACCGTGGCCCACACCGCGCCGGGCGTCACATCGCTGGATAGCACCCGTTTGATGGTGTCCACAGGAAAGTAGCATGACCGAAGTGATCCCCATCAACCCCGCCGCCCCGGACCCGGACATTCTGGCCCGCGCCGCCGCTGTTTTGCGGGCGGGCGGGATGGTCGTCTACCCCACCGAGACCGTCTACGGCCTCGCCGCCGATGCGCTGTCCCTAAAAGCCGTGCAGCGCGTGTTTGACGCCAAAGGCCGCCCGGCGGCGCAGCCGCTCCCGGTGCAGATCGGGCAGCCCGCAGACATTGACTCGCTGGCTCAGAACATTTCTGCTGAAGCGCGGGCACTCATCGCCGCGTTCTTCCCCGGCCCGCTGACCCTCGTGCTGCCTCGCCGCCCCGCCGTGCCCGACCTCGTTACCGGCGGCGGCGAGACCGTCGGCCTGCGAATGCCCGACCATCCCGTCGCCCTCGGCGTCTTGCGTGCTTTCGGCGGGCCGCTCGTCTGCCCCTCGGCTAACATCACGACCCATCCCGCGCCGATGTCCGCCGCCGGGGCACGGGCGGAGTTAGACGGGCGCGTTGACTTAATCTTGGACGGCGGCCCCACCACGGACCGCACCCCGTCCACGGTGCTGGATTTGACCACGCGCCCCGCCCGGCTCCTGCGCGAAGGCAAGCTGACGCGGGCGACGCTGGCCGCGTTTGTGGAAATCGGTGACTGAAGCCCCCGTTCGGAAACCTACCTTCCTTGCTTCACAGGGTCCTCCCTGACACCTGAAAGGCATTGCCGCAACATAAGCCATGAAATGTGTTGCAGATTTGGTGTGGCGGACAGGTCGGAAGCTGTCTGACCCTTGCTTGATAGCTATGTAAATATGGGTACAGGAAACATTGGTGATAAATCAGGCAGATGAGTCTTACACCAGAAAGTGAGGCTCATTATGGCCTCCAAAGTGACACCGCCGTATGTAACCCCTCCTGCGGCGATTGCCGCCGCTAATTCAAAGAATAAAGGCCCAAAAAAAGGCGATGGTGGCCGCGATGCGTAAGGCGCTCGATGGGGCGGGGGTTAAGGACGACAAGATTCGCACCGAGGAGTTCACGGGTTACTAAGCCCGGCGAAGAAGCGAAATCATATATGAAAATCAGAATCAAACGGGTGTATGAGACGCCGGACAAAGACGATGGTACGCGCGTCCTCGTGGATCGGCTCTGGCCGCGCGGTTTGACGAAAGACAAGGCAAAGGTTGATCTGTGGCTGAAAGAGATCGCCCCCAGCACGGAGCTTCGGAAGTGGTTCGGCCATGACCCCGGCAAGTGGGAGGAGTTCAAGACACGCTATCAGGGTGAACTCAAAGCCAATCACGGGCCGGTTTCTGCATTGAAGGAGCAGATGAAGAAGGGAGCCTTCACGCTGGTTTATGGCGCAAGGGATGAAGAACACAATGAGGCGGTCGTCATTCAAGAGAATGCCGTCCTGTTTCGGTGAGAGGAGCCGGGATTTGCTGCCAACGACAGCAGTTTCAAACTAGCACCGATGGTTATGTTACTGATGTTACGCAGAGGCCGCTGCCGGGGCAGTCCAATGCCCCGGCAAAGAAGCGTCCTTCGGACGAGCAAGAAGCATCCTTCGGCCGGGGAGGGCTGACGCTTCTGCCTGCGCCCGTGAGGGCGGCTCCCTGCCGGGGCTTTCCACAGCCCCGGCACACACTGCGTAACATCAGTTATGTTAATCGGAGGGAACATCAATGGCGGAAAGATTCAAAGTCGGCGATCATGTGACCTGGAACTCGGAGGCAGGACACGTCAGCGGGAAGATTATCAAGGTGCATACGCAAGACGTTGACTACAAGGGACATACGCACCACGCGAGTGAGGATAAGCCGCAGTATGAAATCAAGAGCGACAAGACCGATCACATTGCGATGCACAAAGGCCCGGCGCTGAAAAAGGTGAGCCGGCGAGCATAAATATGAGTCGCGCGGTCTATACTATCGGCCATTCAACTTATTCCACCGCCGAGTTTGTTAAGATGCTTCAGGCATATGGGATAGAAACCGTGGCCGACGTGCGGAAGATTTCCAAATCCCGCCACAACCCTCAGTTCGGTGAGGAGGAGTTGAGGGAACATTTACGCCTACAGGACATTGGATACATCCGTCTGGAAGGGCTTGGCGGGCTGCGACGTACCACAAAGGCATCGGTCAATACTGCATGGAGAAATCTCTCGTTTCGCGGGTATGCGGATTATATGCAGACGCCGGAATTCGCGGAAAGTCTGGGGCAACTTATCAAAGTTGCTGCGGGACAGCATACGGCCATTATGTGCGCCGAGGCAGTCCCCTGGCGCTGCCACCGGTCGCTCATCGGCGATGCATTGTTAATCAGAAGCATACCAGTAATAGACATTATGAGTGAGAAAACCAGCAAGCCCCATGCATTAACGCCGTTCGCAGAAGTAGATGGGGACAGGATCACCTATCCTGGAACCGTATCGTGACTCTGGGAGCAACGATGAAGACGACATTTTCACTGGAGCCAGTGCCTCCATTTCGGCTGGACCTCACGGTCTGGGTGCTGCGCCGACGGCCCGATAATTCCTGGGATCGCTGGGACGGGGAAACCTACCGGCGTACCCTGCCGACACAGAACGGACCATTGGACGTTGCCGTCAGACAGACGGGGCCGCCGGAGGCGGCCCATCTCCAGGTCTCCGCGATCGCTGCCCAGATGCAACCAGATGCAGAGGCGGTCATCACGGCAGCTCTAAACCGTCTGCTGGGGCTTCAGAAAGACATGACGGCCTTTTATCGACTCGCAGCGGCTGACCCGCGATTGGGACCACTCGCAGAGCGGTTCAGCGGCGTCAAGCCGCCGCGTTTTCTGACTCTCTTTGAGGCGTTGGTCAACGGCATCGCGTGTCAGCAAATCACGCTCACGCAGGGGATTCGGCTGCAGGATCGGCTGGCGGAAAAGTATGGCCTGGCCTGGGTCGAGGCGGCGGAATCGGCTCACGCCTTCCCTCGCCCGGAAGACCTTGTCGCCGCCGAACCAGCGGCGCTACAGGCGATGGGCTTCAGTCGCCAGAAAGTCCTGGCGCTCCTCACCCTGGCTGGTGACATCACCGAGGGACGACTGAACTTGGAAGTGTTGGAGACCATGGGTGACGAAGCGGCTCTGGCTCATTTGCTGGCGCTGCGGGGTGTGGGCCGCTGGACTGCCGAATACGTGCAGCTACGCGGCCTGGGGCGGCTGCACGTTTTCCCCGGCGATGACGTGGGTGCTCGGAAGAACCTGCGCGGGTGGCTGGGACAAGACGAGCCGTCGGATTATGAAGGGGTGCGCCGTCTGGTCGCTCCGTGGGAACCCTTTGCGGGGCTTCTTTACTTCCATCTTCTACTGGATCGTATTGCCAAAGCAGGATATTTGTCTTGATCCCAAACGCCGAGATTGGTCAGTTTACCTGGGAAGATAAACTGGGTAAAGCACAGGGTAAAACAAGTGAGTGGCCTTCGGCTGATCGCGAACCGTTCTCATGCGAGAATCCGTAAGCTCACTTGATTCGTTCCCGCAAGCTCACTTGAGAGGACACCCACTATGGATACCGAAGTCATTTCCGCAGCAGTTGTCGGGCAGGACTGGCTTGAGCCCGTCGCGGACACGCTCCAGACGGCCGTTGGTAAGGCATACAAAGCTGGCGGCCCGGCGGGGCAGCAGATCGCGAACTTCCTGCATGGCGTCTGGCTCGGGCATCCTATGCATCCGGTACTGACGGATATTCCGCTCGGCGCTTGGACGGCATCAACGGCGCTTGATCTGATGGAAGCCGTTGGCGGCCGCACGGACCTGGGGCCCGGCGCGGATGCCGCCGTCGGCGTGGGTCTGGCCGGGGCGCTCGGCGCAGCGGCCTCGGGACTGACTGACTGGTATCTCCTGCGCGCCAACAAATCCACGCAGCGGGTGGGCGCAGTCCATGCGCTGCTCAACGTCAGCGCGACCCTCCTCTATGGAACCTCCTGGTTCCTGCGCCGTCGCGGCAGGCGCGGGGCGGGGCGGACCGCCGGATGGCTCGGCTATGCCGTCGTCTGCGCCTCGGCCTACCTCGGCGGCGCGCTGGTCTACGATCAGAAGATCGGCGTCGACCATGGGACGCGCGAGGGACTGCCGCCGGACTTCGTGCCGGTGCTGCCGGATGCAGAACTTCCCGAAAACAAACTCACACGGGTCGAAGCAAACGGCGTGAAGATTCTGCTGGTCCGGCAGAACGGCGAGATCCGGGCGCTGGGTGAACTCTGCTCTCATCTGGGCGGCCCATTGGCCGACGGGAAATTAGATGGCGGCTGCGTGATCTGTCCCTGGCACTACTCAAAGTTCGCTCTCAGCAGCGGCGAAGTCGTGGACGGCCCCGCGACGTTCCCGCAGCCGTGCTTCGAGACGCGCGTGCGGGACGGCCAAATCGAAGTGCGTGCGCCCAAGATTCCCCAAAACAAGGACAATGTCTCGATTGTCCCATAGAAGACAAGGCAGGGGAATGTCTTCCTGCCTGCCAAAAGCCGGCTTTACGCCCATACTGTGAGAGGAGCAGAGAGCGATGCACAAGAACATGAAAGAGATGGAGCAGTACAGCGACGACCAGTTCGTCGTCAAGGGCGTCTACAAGGGCGAGCAGAGCGAAGCGGTCTTGCTATTTCTGCTCCCCGGTCAGGAGATGCCGTCGCATCCGCATGAACGATTTGAGGTCGTCTTGACGCCGCACAAAGGACAAGGCTTGATGATCGTAGACAGCACGAAAGAGGTGGAGCTTGTCCCGGAGACGCTTTACTACGAATCGGCGGGCCACACGTTCAGGATCAAGAACACTGGTGACGATCCTCTCCAAGTGTTGATTACTCTGATTCGTGTCGAGTCTGCGGTCAGTTCTGTGCCTGTTCCTCCGCCCTTAGAGGGACAAGCGGAACACAGCCGCGTAGAGGATCGCCTGGGGCCAAGCCCCCTTTAGTCCGAGGAACGTGTAGAATTAGAAAGAAGCTAACCATGCAAACGGGAGTCCAAGAGTTGCCCTTCCCCAACGGGAAAGAGGCGATGCCGAAGAATGGGTCTTCCAAGCCGTGCATCCCTCATGTGGTGATCGTAGGAGGCGGCTTCGGCGGCTTGGAGGCCGCGAAGTCTCTGGCCCACGTCCCGGTGCGCGTCACCATCATTGACCGGCACAACTATCACCTGTTTCGCCCGATGCTTTATCAGGTCGCCACGGGGTTGTTGACCGCCGAGGAGATTTCCGCACCTATCCGATCCATCTTGCACGGTCAGAAGAACGTGGACGTGCTGCTTGGCGATGTCTCCGGCGTGGACACCGAGCGCAAGCGCGTTTTGATGGGCCACAAAAGCCTGCCCTACGACTTTTTGATCCTGGCGACTGGAATCCACTACAACTATTTCGGTCACGACGCCTGGCAAGAGGTCGCCCCCAGCCTCAGCACCGCCGAGGATGCTGCCCACATTCGCAGCAGGATTTTCAGCGCATTCGAGACCGCCGAACGACTGGCTGCGGATGCTCAGGCCGATGATGCGGATGCCCAGGCCGATCCCGAACTGCTCACAGGCTGGATGACCTTCGCGCTGGTCGGGGGCGGCACGACGGGGGTGGAAATGGCGGGCGCGATGGCAGGGCTAACGCGGAAGTCGCTGGCAGGTGACTTCCGCCACATTGACCCCAAACGTGCTTCTATCCTGCTATTCGAGGCGGGGCCGCGCATTCTGGCTGCCTTCCCCGAAGACCTGGCGGAACGGGCGCATCGCCGTTTGGAACGCCTCGGCGTGACGGTACGCACGGGAGCGAAGGTGGAGTCCGTGGCGACGGACGGGGTGACTGTGAACGGAAAAAAGATTCCATGCCGCACGGTCATTTGGGCGGCGGGCGTGACGGCTTCATCTGCCGGTAAGTGGCTGAGGACAGACATGGACAGGAGTGGGCGGGTGCAGGTCAATCCCGACTTGTCAGTGCCGGGCCATGCCGACGTGTTTGTGATCGGCGACACGGCTGCGGTCGTAGCCCCCTGGCGCAACATTCTCGGTGGTAGAGGCAAAGAGCCGATGGCAATGCCTGGGGTGGCCCAGCCAGCCATGCAGGAGGGCCGCTATGTCGCCGCCTTGATCCGCCGCCGCGTCCGGGGCTTGCGGACGCCGGAGCCGTTCTGCTACCAAGACAAGGGCGACCTAGCGATTGTAGGCCGGGCATTCGCGGTCGCTAACCTAAAGCTGGCGAGATTATGGGGGCCATTCGCCTGGCTGCTCTGGCTGGGGGTACACATTTTCTATCTCATTGGCTTTGCCAATCGGCTACTGGTGCTGACTCGTTGGGCCTTCTCCTTTATCGTGAACCAGCGCGAAGCACGGCTGTTCACGCCGGAGATCAAGCCTCAACCAGATGAGGCAGCGGCGTCGCGTGGAGCGTGACATTGGCTAACAATCCCTCTTGACTGCTTCCGACCAAAATGCTGGGCCTTATTCCCAGCGTTCGGCGTGGGCGGCATTGGTGTGGTGGATCGGGCTGCGGGCGCGTGGGCCTTCGGGAACAGGGACTTCCGTGACGATGTTCGCCTTGTCTTCGCACGGCGTCATTAAAACACACCTGTTCTAAACACCAACCATCAGCCTGGATTAACACCGATCTTTCAAAAAAATTAAGAACTACGCCATGCCGTCTTGCCACAGCGCAGGATGGCTTTTCGCATTTTTCGGGCGTGTTCCGAGTGTGCAGAGAGCGGAACCCGTTTGTGCAGACAGGGGGATGTAGGGGGTTTGGTTTTCACTTTCTAATTAACTTCGCTGCTGCCGTCAGCCGGTGTCTCTGGTTGACTGCCTGCCAATGTGGGTACTCATCACCGTGTCCAACGCGTCAGATGATTCGTAGACCGGAAAGTGAGGCTTACTATGGCCTCCGAAGCAATACCGCCGTGTGCAACGCCTCCCTCGGCAACTGCCGCCGCTAGTCCGAAGAACAAAGGCCCCAAAGGAGATGCTGTTCGTTACCCGCAGGATCGCCGTCAGGCGGTCTGGCTTCGCCCCCCGTTGCTGGCCCTGCTCGTCCTATTGGCACTAACTCCCTTCGGCCTTGCCTGGGGCCAGTACCTGCTGGTCGGGTTGCCCTACGTCCATGTCTTCACACTGACCGAACTGCACAACTCGGCGGTTAAGCCCGGTTTCCCGGCCTGGTTGCGTCTTGCTCATTATGCCAATTTCCTGCTGATGCTGCTGATTATCCGCAGTGGGCTTTCTATTCTGTGGGAACATCCCCGCCTCTACACGAACATACACTGCACCCCCGGCACCGAATGGATACGCTTCACGCCTACCAAAGTCCCCACCGACCGCCTCTACACGGCCAACGACGATCAGCGGTATCTTTCGCCCTGGCTGGGCTTGCCCGGCTTCCGGCATACCATCGGCATGGCGCGGCACTGGCACTTCCTCTCTGATTTCCTCTGGATCGCCGTCGGGCTGGTCTACGTCGTCATGCTGTTCGTCTCCGGCCACTGGGCGCGGGTCGTTCCTTCGTCTTGGCATACATTCCCCGAAGCCTGGGCCACGTTCGTCTACTACGCCACGTTCCATCTGCCGCCTGAGCCGGACGGCTTCTATCGCTACAATGCCTTGCAGCAGATCGCCTATTTCGCCGTCCCCTTCGTCCTCGCCCCGCTGTCGCTGCTGACCGGCATTGCTATGTCGCCCGCTTTTGACAATCGCTTTAAGTGGTATCCCAAGCTGTTCGGTGGGCGGCAGGGTGCGCGTTCGCTGCACTTCCTTTTGCTGGCCGGTTACGTCGCGTTTATCATCGTCCATGTGTCGCTGGTGTTTGCGACCGGCAATCTCCGCAACATGAACCACATCGTTCGCGGGACAGACGACACCAATCCCCTGGGCCTGATCCTCGGCCTGGTTGGGATCGCCGCTGTCATCGCTGCGTGTTTCGCCGCACACTGGCTCTCCTGGAACCGCCCTCGCACTGTGCAGCAGGCGGCAAAGAAGACGGTCGGCGCACTCCTGGTTCGGGGGCTGAATCCACTGGAACCGAGGGCGGAATATCGCCGAGAAGACCTCTCCCCGCGCTTCTGGCCTAACGGCCCGCTGCCAACCTCGGAAGAATGGCTGGGTTTGGCCGCCGGGGACTTCAAGGATTACCGTCTGCGCGTGTCTGGGCTGGTGGACAATCCGATTGATCTATCGCTGGAAGACTTGAGGGCAATGACCAAGCAGGAACAGACGACGATGCACCACTGCATCCAGGGCTGGTCGGGGATCGCCGAGTGGGGCGGCCTGCCCATGACAGCCCTGATGGAGCTTGTCCAGGTTCAGCCCGGCGCGAAGGTCGGAGTGTTCTACTCATTCGGCGAGAGTCTCTCCGGCAAGCAGTATTATGACACGCACACGGTGGAGAACCTGCGACACCCGCAAAGTTTGCTTGCTTACGAGATGAACTATGAAACGCTGGGAACAGTGTACGGCGCACCGCTGCGGCTGCGGGTGGAAAATCAGCTTGGCTACAAGATGGTCAAATGGATCAAGGCCATCGAGTTCGTCGCCAGTGAGAAGGAAGTCGGCGCAGGTTACGGCGGCATCAAAGAGGATGAAGAATACTTCGATCTCATCGCCGACATCTAAGAGCGTGTTGAAAAAGTCGAAATTTCCAATGCTGGGCTGGAATTTGCTCGTCTGAAATCGGGCATGGCTTCTAAAACGCCAGCCTCCATTGATACAAAAAAACGTCGTTAGACACCAGAAAGCCGACTTTTTCAACACGCTCTTAGGAAGGACCCTGCGAAGCAAGGTGGTAGGTCTCTTCGGGTACAATAGCCCCATCGTGCCTACCACCTTTTTCCGCATCCTGTCCCTGCTCCGGCCTTACACCGCCTCGCTCGTCCTCGGCTCCGTGTGCCTCTTGGGGTCCGTCGCGCTGGAGCTGGCCCCGCCGCTGGTCTGGAAAGTGGTCGTGGACGATGTGATTATTAAGCGCAGGCTGCAAGAGCTATGGCCCGCCATTGTCGCGCTGACCGTCATTCAGGGCGGCAGTGCCCTTCTGTCGGCGTTCCGGTCGCGGCTCTTAGAGTCGGTCGGGCAGCGGTTTGTCTTTGACCTGCGGAACCGGCTTTATGCCACGCTGTCCCATCAGTCGCTGGCGTACTTCAATGAGGCCCGGACGGGCGATTTAATGAGCCGGGCGTCGTCCGACGTCGACGCCGTGCAGGAAGTGGTCATTCGCGGCACGGATTCTATCCTCGCCAACTTCCTGCGGCTGGTGGGTGTGTCCATTATCTTTTGCAGCCTGAACTTGAAGCTCGGGCTTGCCACACTGCTCCCGATTGTGCTGGTCGGCGTGTTCCTGAAGCTGTTTAACGGACGCATCAAAGGCATCTACAAAGCCGCCCGTGCCCAGCTTGGCTTGGTGAACGCCCGGCTCCAAGACAATTTGTCTGGCATCCGGGTCATCAAATCCTTTGCCCGTGAGGACGCCGAGCAGGCCGCGTTTGAGAGTGTCAACCACGGGTATCTCTCGGACAACATTGAGGCCGTCAAGCTGCGGGCCTCGTTTTTCTCGTTCGTGCGCTGGATCGCCTCGTTTGGCAACACTGTCACCATTGGCTACGGCGCGTGGCTGATTTTGCAGGGGCAGTTCACCATCGGTGGCCTAATCGCCTACCGGGGCTACGGGCGGTACTTTTTCGGACCGATTGACGACCTGACGCAGATCAATGACACCATTCAGCGGGCCGTCGCGGCGGGCGACCGGCTGTTTCAAGTCTTAGACGCCCCCGTCACCGTCACCGACTTGCCCGAGGCGACCGCGCTGCCCCCGGTGCGCGGCGAGATCGTCTTTGACAGCGTCTCATTCCGCTACCGGCCCGAGGATACCGAGCGCCCGCTGGTTCTCGATGACCTGTCGCTGACCATTCGCCCCGGCCAGACCGCCGCGCTTGTCGGCAGCTCCGGCGCGGGTAAAAGCACGGTTTTTGCGCTGGTGTCCCGCTTCTGGGACCCCACGGAAGGCCGCGTTCTCATCGACGGTCATGATATTTCCACAGTCACGCAGGACTCCCTGCGCCGCCAGATTGCCGCCGTGCAGCAGGAAACATTCCTGTTCGGCCTGAGCGTCCGCGACAACATCCGCTATGGCCGCCCCGAGGCATCCGACGAAGAGGTAGAAGACGCCGCCCGGTCCGCCAATGCCCATGAGTTTATCGAGGGCCTCCCGCTTGGGTATGACACCCTCGTCGGCGAGCGCGGCGTCAAGCTCTCCGGCGGGCAGCGGCAGCGGCTCTCGGTTGCCCGTGCGTTCCTGGCCGACCCGCGCATTCTGCTGTTAGACGAAGCGACTTCTGCCGTCGAACCCGAATCGGAGCGCATCATTCAGGACGCCATCGAGCGCCTGATGCGAGGCCGCACCACGATTATCGCCGCCCACCGCCTGTCCAGCGTCCGCCATGCCGACGTGATTTTTGTCTTAGACCACGGCCATCTCGCCGAAGCGGGCACGCACGAGGCCCTGATGCGCCGCGATGGCCGCTATGCGAGCTTGATCCGTCAGCAGCAGGGCGTCTTCAATGAAGAACTGTTAGAAAGCACCCGATGACCGAAGCAAACGCCCGAGCACTCGCCGAATTTGTCAAAGACCATGACAAACGCTTTGCGGCCAAAGCGCAGCCCGACGGCGAACAGAGCGTCGTCTTATTGACCCTCGCCGCCGACGGCACGGTGTTAGACCCAATTACATCCATCGAAGACTAAGAAGCCGCGCAGATTACCGGCAATGACCCCGGCCCCACCGTTCGCGCCGCCTGGGACAAATGGCAGCCCCGATAAAAGGAACCACACAACCCCATGCCCCTGAACTATATTAACCCCACCTACACCAACCCCGTCTGGCCCGGCTACTTTGCCGACCCCTTTGTGCTGCGCTGGCAGGATGAATACTACGCTTATGGCACGGGCGGCAGCCGCGACGACACCACCGGGCGCGTGTTTCCAATGCTGCATTCTAGAGATTTTGTGACTTGGGAGGCGATTGGCGGGGCGCTGACACCGCTTACCGACGGCTCCAACGACTACTGGGCACCGGAAGTGGCGGCGCGGGATGGCAAGTTCTATCTGTACTACTCTGCCGCCGGGGGGATCGGGACGGGCGGGGCAGGGGACGAGACGCACCGGCTCCGGGTGGCTGTCGCCGACCACCCCGCCGGGCCGTTCACCGACGCTGGGCATCTGCTCCTGCCGGACGACGGCTTTACCATCGACGCCCACCCGTTTCAGGACCCGAAAGACGGGCAGTGGTATCTGTTTTTTGCCCGCGACCTCTTTGATGCCCGCGTGGGAACGGCGCTTGCCGTCGCCCCGCTGTCGAACGATATGCTGTCTCTCAGCGGCCCGGCCACCACCGCCCTGCGGGCCTCGGGGGACTGGCAGATTTACGAGCGGGACCGCACGATGTATGGTCAAAAATGGGAAGCGTGGCACACCGTCGAAGGCGCGTTTGTGGTGCCCCACGCGGGGCGGTACTGGCTGCTTTACAGCGGCGGCGCATGGACCGGCCCGGACTACGGCGTCGGCTGCGCCGTCGCCGACTCGGTGCTGGGACCGTACACCGAACCCGCGTCCGGGCCGGTCGTCCTGCGCGGCGTGCCGGGCCATGTGGCCGGACCCGGCCACAACTCGGTCGTGCGCGGCCCCGGCGGCTCCGGCGAGTTCATCGTCTACCATGCCTGGGACATGGCCCACACCGCCCGGCGTCTCTGCGTGGACCCGCTCGTCTGGACCCCCGAAGGCCCCCGCTGCGCCGGGCCGACATGGACGCCGCAGGTGATAGACACAGCCGCGTAGGCGCAAAAAATAAGGGCGCTATAAATCGCGCCCCTACTCCTAATTCGTCCGGTCCCCCCAGAATTGGGGGCTAGGGGGCCTTCTGGTTCGCCTGCACCGCACGGGCAGCGGCGGCGCGGATGGCCGGGGTGACCGTTGGCTCCTCAATCACATCACGGAACTTGTCCGAGAACTCCAGCGTGTATGACCCCGTGTGCCCTCTGCCGTCGGCGTTGGTCGCCGCCACAAAGTAGCGCACGCCTGCCTGAACATTCAACTCGACTTTGGCATCCCGTCCGCTGCCGGAGTTGTCATCTACCGCGAGGGTGCTGACACTGCCGTCGTTGTTTTCCACGCCTATCACTAGCAGTGAGTCGAGGTCGGACGACTTCATCTCCACCTGCGCTGAGCCGTCGTCGCGGGCCGTGCCGGAATACACATCCACATACGAACCTGCTTCCCCGTAGTTGTTGTTCGGCAGGGTCTGATCACCTGAGCGCAGCTCCCCGTGGATGGTCGTCCGCGAATCGCCTGAATGCCCGCCGCCGCCGCACCCGGAGAGAGCAAGTGCCCCCAGCACCATGCCCGCGCCCCACAGCCCGATTTGCCTGTTCATCATGCCGCTCCTTTACTTCTGCTGTCAACTAACCGGCAGACGAAGCACCAGAGCGTTTTGTTCCCATCTCACGGCGCAGGCGTCAGAGAGGACTCTTCGTGAACGTTCTTCAGCACATCAGACACCCGGAGCGTATAATCGCCGTTTCCCTGCAAGCCCCCGGCTCGGACATAGATAAAATAGGTCGTTCCCTGCGTGACATCAAAATCCAGATTAGCCGATAGGCCCTTGTCGGCCTGCTTCTCCGCCGTGATATGAATACTCTGCGGGCCGTTGATGACGCCCACGTTCAGCTCCGGGCCGAAGTCCGACGAATCCAGCTTCAGATGCGCCTTGCCGCTGCTTGCCGCGACGCCGGAATACGCATCCACAAACACCTTGTCGCCAATGGTCTTGTCACCCGACCCCAGACGCCCGTGAAAGACCGCATCAGTTTTGCTTCCGCCACCGCACCCGCACAGCAGCAAGCCAGCCAGCGCCAAGACCGAAAGTGCCCGATAGTGCATCGTCTTTCTCCTAATCCGGCTCCCCCAGAATTGGGGGCGGGGGGCCGCCCTACGACCGCCAGCTTGGGGGCAGGTTTTTGGCGATCTCAATATTGGAGAACACCACCGGCTGCGCCGGACCCTGCGCCTGCACCCACGCTGCCATGCGCTGAATGCCCGTCTTCAAGTCCGTCGGTGGCGGCGGGCCGAACACGGCTGTAATTTTGGAGTGGTCCGAGAACGCATGAACCACCTCGTTGCGGGCGTCCAGGTGGCGCATCTCGCGGGGCTTGCCAAAGGCTTCGGCGATCTCGGTTGCCAGCTCCATGATTGTATACGGCGTGTCCGCGCCGACATTAAACACCTCGTTGATCGCGGCGGGCACGAGCGGGGCGCGGGCAATCAGCGGGGCGACGTCGTCAATATAGGAAAAAGCGCGGGTTTGGAGGCCGTCGCCGAAAACGCTCATCGGCTGGTCCTGCAAAAGCTGGTTCATAAAGATGCCGATGACGTTGCGGTACTTGTCAGCGATGTTCTGACGCTCCCCGTAGACATTGTGCGGGCGGAAGACAACGTAATCCAGGCCGAACATCTCGTGCGCGGCCTTCAAATCCAGCTCTACGGCGTACTTGGAGATGCCGTAGGGGTCCTCGGGCTGCGGGGCCAAATCTTCGGTCATCGGGACCTGATTGCGCCCGTAGACGGCGATAGACGACGCGAACACGAAGCACTTAACCCCGTGGTTAACCGACTGATTGATCAAGTTGATCGACGCCGTCAGGTTGGTTTCGTAGTTGTAGCGCCGGATAAAGTGCGACAGCCCCTCAGCGGCATACGCGCCCAGATGATACACATATTCAAACGGCCCATGCGCGTCCCACAGCGAGGCCACAAATGCCGGGTCTTTTAAATCGCCCTCCATCCACGTAGCCGCTTCCGGGACATTCTCCCGAAACCCGCCGGACAGGTCATCCGTGGCGACGACTTCCATGCCTAATGCCAAACAGTGATCGGCGACGTGCGAGCCAATAAAGCCCGCCGCGCCCGTGACTAAAACTCGTGCCGCGACTCTCTCCATCATGATTGGGTCCACCCTTCGTACTGCGTTTCTGTGATACTGCGTTTCTGTGATACTGCGTTTCTGTGATACTGCGTTTCTGTGATACTGCGTTTCTGTGATACTGCGTTTCTGTGATACTGCGTTTCTGTGATACTGCGTTTCTGTGATACAATTTCAGACGTCTGGTTCAGATGTCTGGTTCAGACGTCTAGGTTTCGGTCTGAGGGGACGGCGCTTTAGTGCGCGGCCTGCCGATAAACGGCCGCTCGAAGACCAGGAAGAAGACGTAGGAGATGCCCACGATGACCGGAATGGCCCCCGCACAGAGCAGGCCGTAGCCGGCCACGGGCGACAAGGCGGTTCGGTCCAGAGCGTCAATGAACAGGTGCAGGAGGGGCGCGTGGATCAGATAGAGGCTGTAAGAGAAGACGCCCATCCGCACCAGCCACGGCTGACTGAAGGCGCGGTGGATTATCGAGCGCGAGTCCGCCGCGAGCAGCAGCAGGCACAAGGTGCCTAGGGGACTGAGCAGGAACGATCCGCTCCCTTTTCCGGCCATCCCCCGGAGAAAAACAATCCCGAATGCAGCCAGGCAGACCGTCCCTAGGAGCCAGCGCGGCAGACGCGGGTGCAGGCCGCTGACCGTGCAACGGGCCGCGTACATCCCCAGGACAAACGCGATGCAGAGCGCCCAGGGGCCGTTCTGTAAGGCGAAGCCCGCCGCGCCGGGCAGATGGGCGGCGACCGCGCGCGTCCCCAGCGTCACGGCCAGAGCCGCCGCCACCGTCAGGAGGGGATGCCCGCGACGGAACATCCAGACGAACAGCGGGAAGAACAGGTAGAGCTGCCATTCCAGCCCGATGCTCCAGCTCGGGTAGTCGATCTGCTTCCAGAAGAGGGGCGACAGGTTGTGCAGCAGGAGCAGGTGGCTAAGGACCCCCCCGGCGCTCACCGGAACGGCGCTCCGCCACTGCTCATGCGCCCCGCCGACGCGCATAACCGGCAGAACCCCGATCAGCAGCAGGCACAACCCCAGAGCGGCATAGAAGGGCGGCAGGATGCGCCGCGCACGTCGCGCGATGAAGTCCCGGTAAGAGACATTCAGGGCGGGCAAGGCGGGAGTCTTCAGGGCCAGCGGGTAGTACAGACAGAAACCGCTCAGCGTCAGGAATACCATGACGGGGACGTGATTCACCAGGATTATCCGCGCCGGCACGCTGACGATGGGCAGGCGCAGCAGTGGATTGTCTGGCTGCAGGCCATGCGAGGCGACAACCCACAGCGCGGCCACGGCCCGCATCCCGTCAATGTAGTGCAAGCGGCTGAGGCCGTGCGCCGTTTTGACATCTTCCAGATCGGCGTGGGCGTTCGCCGCAGTCGCCTCCGGCCGTTCCATATCCCCCGGCGGCGGCTTTGAGCCGATGACCCTCGTGCCGATGACGCTCATCCGGTTTTCTCCTTGAAGCCGCGTCTGGCCCAGAGGCCGAAGAGGATGGCCCCGCCCAGCAGGCCATAGCGCACGGCAGGCGAGGTTTTGGACACGACGTTGCGCTGTGTCCAGATACGCACCAGCGATCCGGCCAGGCTGCCCTGAATACCCGTCCATACTGCCGCAGAGGTCACCGGCGAGGAGTTGGCCGCAAAATACTTCTGATAAAACACCCACATCGCATGGTGCATATTTTTGGTGACATGGTAGGGGACCGCGTGCCGCCCGCCCTTGCCTTTCAGGTGCGTAATCACGCTGGCAGGGTTGTACCAGACTTCCCAGCCGTGCTTCTTGGCCCGAACACACCACTCAATGTCCTCGCCCCACTGCTTCAAGTCTTCGTCCAGCAGCCCAATATCGTCAATGACTTCACGCCGCGCCATCAGGCAGCAGCCGGACACGGCATCCACCTGATTGGCCGCGTCTTCCGGCAGATTACGCAGCAGATATTGCCCCAGCGTCGGGTTGTTCGGGAACACCCGGTCCAGCTTGGCATAATAGGCCAGCGATGCGGCAGGCGTCGGCATCCCGCGCTTGCACTGCGGCTGAAATGAGCCGTCGGCGTTCAGCACCTTCGGCCCGACAATGCCCGCCTTCGGGTGCGCGTCCAGAAAATCGGTCATTTGTTTGAGCGAATCGGGCCGTAGAATAGTATCCGGGTTCAGCCACAGCACGAACCGGCCCCGGCTGAGGCGGATGCCCTGATTAGTCCCCTTCAGGAAGCCCGCGTTTTCCGCGTTCTCAATCAGCATCACTTCCGGGTACTGCTCACGCACCTTCTCGCGGGTGCCGTCCGTGGAGCCGTTGTCCACCAGAAACAGCTCATGCGTCAGCGCAGGGTCGCTTTCCCGAAGCGAGTCCAGACAGTCTTTGAGAACCCCCCAGCAGTTCAAAGACACCATTGCAATTGATAAATCAGGTACAGTCTCAGTCAAAATCGTCTCCTTTGTGATCAGTCACAGGATCAAGCAATTGACGAGCGGCGGCTTGTGCTACCTCCTCGGCAGAAATATCTGTCAGACAAAGCGGGGCATCGTAAATACACACATGGCAGCGGTTTTCTTTGTGCCCAGTCCGGCGGCACGGGCCGCAGTCCAGCTCGCGCCAGACCAGCAGGCTGCGCCCGCCGGGCCGGAAGCGATGCCGACAGGACGACCCGAACACGGCGACTACCGGAATGCCGACCGCCGCCGCAATATGGGTTGGCCCCGAATCGTTGCCGACATAAACGCGGCAGCGGGCCATCAGCGCCGCCATCTGCCGCAGAGTCGTTCGGCCCACCAGGCTCAGCGCGGTCGGCCCCAGCACCTCAGTCAGCGCAGCCCCCAGCGCCTCTTCGCCCGGACCGCCGAACACCAGCACCCGCGCCCCGTGCTGCTCCCGCAGCGCCCAGCCCACCTCGGCAAACCGCTCTACCGGCCACTGCTTCAAAACCGAATGTCCACCCGACGGCCCGATGCCGACCAGCATTTCCTCCGGCCCGATCCCCGCCGCCCGCAGCGTCTCTTCTGCAAAGGCGGCGTCGCTGTCATCCGCCCACGCTTCGAGCGCCTCTCCATCGGGCGCGATCCCCAGGAACCGGAGCATCTCGGCGTTGTGAGCTATGTCGTGCCGCACCGAGCGGTCATCCAGCACATCCGTCAGCAGCCGGTCGAAACCCCGGTTGACGATTTTCTTGTAAGGCGTCACCCGTTCCGAATAGCCGACCCGCCGGGCCGCGCCGCTCCACAGGGCCACAAACGCGCCGTAGTAGTAATCGGCATCCCAGCGCGGCAAAACCGCCAGATCAAAGCGCCGTCCGCGCCGCAACCGGACCCCGAAGCGCCACGCCCGCCAGGGCAGCGCGGCAAACCGCCGGGCACGCCCTCCGCTCTGATCAAAGGCCAGCACTTCGTCCACATACGGGCAGCAGGCCACGAAGTCCCGAACGGCGGGCTTCACCACCAGCGTAATCCGCGCTTCGGGCAGTCCCCGGCGCAGGCCGCGCAGGAAGGGGGAAAACATAACCATGTCCCCAATCTCGTCCAGCCGCACGACAATCACATTTCGCGGGGCATCGCCGCTGGGGGGGGAGGAAACAGACAGACAGCGGGCGGCGAAGGCCGCCAGCGCCGCCTGCACTGCGCCCAGCCGCGAGGCCGCCGCCCAAACGGCGGCTTTCAGCCAGGCGGATGCGTTTGCCACGAGTTTCACATTTCTTCTCCTTTGGACCGCTCGCGGAGGCGGGACGTTCCGACAAGCGCGACCGTCACCAGAGAGGCCAGGCAGGTCAGCAGGGTGGGGAGCAGGATCGAAAACTGGAAGATGACCTTCACCAGCGAGATCGAGAACGGGTCCCGGAAGAAACTGGTCGGCAGCCAGCCGCAGACCAGGACGTAGATAGTCTTGGACAGCACGTTCGTGGCCCGCGACCGCAGGCGCTGCAAAAAGAACCCGATCAGGCCCATGACGAGCATCGTACCCAGCAGGCCAAAGTTGATCATGAATGAAAAGAACGAGTTAAGCGCTCCCAGCGGGCTGTAGACCGTGTAGCCGTAGTCGGTAGGGTTGGGCAGCAGCGCCGCCTTGTTGGGCAGCAGGGCGGACGGAACCAGGTTCACGAGGTCGCCCAGCAGGAACACGGGCGGGCGAATCCAGTCAAACCGACCGTCGCTGAGGTATTGCAGCAGCGAAAAGCTGTTAAACAGCGGCTCCGAGACCAAGCTAAGAAAGATTGCGTCGCCTGTAACGCCGACGCCCATTCGCAGCGTCCCAACTACCCCCAGCAAACACAGGCCGACCAGCAGAGACAGCAGGAACCCGCGCGCGGGGATCGGGCGAAAGTAAACTGAGCGGTAGACGAGCAGCGCGATGATGGCACTCAGGAAGTACAAACGCCCCCCCAGAGACAGCACCAGACCGCCGACGACCAGATAGCTCAGAAGGAAATGGTGCATGACCGACGCCCGGAACGAAATGGCCGGGTTCTGCTCCCGACGCTTGAACGTGAAAAGGATCGCCAGCGACAGCAGGAAAACGCTGATGGCGGTGAATGTGCCCCGCGTCCCGTAGTCGGTCGTGAACGCCTCTTCCGCCGTGTAGCCTTTGAAGAACTGGCCGCGCAGGGGCAGCCCATAGACCAGCGCCAGCAGCAGACCTACCCCCCAGTAGACATTCAACAGCCGCCGGTCAAACAAGAACCGGCGCACCCGTGTCCCTTCGCCGGGATGCAGGCGCACACACAGAAACGTGCCCGCGCAGAACGACAGGAAAATCGCCGGGCACATCACGAGGTACTCAATCAAAGTCGTCTCCGGGACCGTGTCATACAGCCGGTACCAGAGGCCCACCCCACCAATGCCAGTCTCACCGCCAAACACCCGAAGCTCCCCCAGCACAACCGGCGCAAGCCAGTAGGCCAGATAGCCGACGCAGAATAGGAAAACGTGATTGATCTCTATGCCGCGCCGCGACACGCACCGCACGGCCACCAGCACGACCGGGAGCGCCAGATTGAACAGCAGCAAAGCCAGGATCACAACGCGCCACCTTTCACGCCCGCTGCCGGGCCGAGAGCAGCACGCCAGGCACGGACGCGGCGGAACAGCGAAAACGCACGGTCAAACAGCAGGCGGTAGACGAGCGACGGCAGCAGCAGCAGGGGGACGATGACCAGGAGCAGAAAAGGGTGGGGGCCGTAGACGCGCCACAGCCGCGCCAGGCCGTCCAGATAGCGCGGGCGTATCTCTCCGATGAACCCCTGAGATTTGAAGACGCAGATGCCGTAGCAGATGAAGCGCATCTGCCGCGTGATGATCCGGCCCACGGCCTCGGGCGCGTAGCCGGTCCGGGCGGCGTGCCGCATCAGCGCGACATAGTTTGTGACGAAAACCTCGAAATACTCGAAGCCGCTGTTGTTGCCTGCCCGCTGAGCGACAAACGGCGTCCGCGTGGCATACACCCCCCGCCCCGGCGCCAGGGCGTCCAGGAACAGGTAGCATTGAGCCAGCGACGAGCCGTAGTAGGGACGGTAGTCGCGCCCCAGCACGGCCTCGCGGCGGAACGCGAGGCAGGACAGGTAGGTTAAGTGTACCCACAGGTAATCCAGGACCTCGTCGCGCCCTACCAGCAGGCGGTCCGTGGCGGTTCGGAAGACGCCCGCCGTCGGCTCCTCGGGGCTGTGCCGGAACGGGCGCGTGTTCAGCGCGACCGCGTCCAGGTCCGGGTCCCGCCGGATGGCTTCCAGCAAGGCCGCGACGCCCCCCGGCAGCAGCACGTCGTCATCGGAAAGCAGCAGCACAAACCGCCCCTGCGCCTGTGCCGGGGCGTCGCAGAAGTTGGCGTCCGGGCCGATATTCTCGGGGCGGCGCACGACATGGAAGGCAACGTGCGGGAAGTCCTGCCGGGCGCAGGCGACGACGGCAGGCGTGTCGTCAGGCGAGGCATTATCCAGCACCACGACCTCTACTTCAGCGCTCAAAGCGGGCGTGATCTGCGTCAGCGCCGCCCGAAGCGCCTGCCCGAGCAGGGCGGCACGGCGGTAGGTCGGGAAACACAGCGAAAGAAGCGGCTCGGTTCCTATAGGTTCAGTCATCGGCGAAAGCCCCTTTCAGAGCGGGGGTTGAATGCCACGCACGGCGTTTGGCGGCAAAAATCCAGGACCCCCAGCCCAGGCCAACCGTCAGATAGACGAGGAAGTAGCCCAGCATGAGGCCCGTCGCGCCCAGAGGCCGCGCCAGAAGCAGGTTGGACAGGCCGATCAGCGCGGCCACCGCCACGGACAGGGTCAGAAACGGCTCCTGCTTGTGTACCCGCAAATACAAGGCCTCCGCGCCGACGAGATGGCTGATCACGGTCGCCGCCGCCAGCAGGCCCAGCGGCAGCGGCGCGAGCAGGCGCTGCCCAAGCGGCAGCCCCGCCGCCCGCAGGCCAGCGGCCAGACCGCACACCAGCAGGACGCCCAGAATCACCACGGCGGTGGAGCGCCACAGCGTCGGAAAAAAGCTTTGGTCCAGGGCAGCCCAGTCTCGCCGGGCGATCAGGACGCCGAACGGAGCGCATTTGGTCACCAGCCACGTCATCCCAATCCCGCTCACGGTCTGCATGATCCCCAGGCTCAGGCCGAGCCGCCCCACCGCCGCCGGCCCCCGTGCCTCCAGCAAGGCCGGGATGAACGTCTGGAAAATGACGTAACTGCTGAGGCCGCTGAGGGCAATCCGCCACTGAAACGGCCACACCTCGCGGCGCCAGTCCATCATCGCCGCCCCCGGCGCGGGGCGTGCCAGCATCTCGCGCAGGAAGTCCCGCCGGGTATGCAGGAGCCAGAAGCCGCCGTACAACAGACCCAGCGTCAAAAACACAGGCGCCGCAAACAGGCCAAAGCCGCCGAGCAGCGTGGCCCACTGCCCCAGGTTGCCCAGCATCGCCTGCCGCAGCCGCACCACCGACATCTGCGCCACCAGCCCGCAGCCTTGCAGGACCGCCCAAACCGGGGTCAGAATCAGCGTGGCGACGCTTGCCAGCGCCATCCACGTCCAGGGAATCTGCCACGCGACATGGGCCTCCGGCGGGAAAAAGCGCCGAAAGTAAAGAAACCCGGCGGGCAGAACCGCCGCGCCCATCAGCAGGGCCGCCGCCGCATACCAGCGCAGACTGATCCGCAGCAGCGACGCGACACGCGATTTGGCCTGTGCGTCCCCGGCGATCAGCCCCCCTGGCGTCCATTCCAGCACGGCCCATTCATGGCTGACGACTTGCAGCAGGACGCCCGACAGACCCAGCTCGAACAAGACCAGCCCCGCGAGGATGTTGGACGAAGCGTAGTAGAATCCGAGCTGATTAGGCGACAGAAAGTGAGTTAGCAGCAACAGAGTGAGGGGGCCGGCCAGTGCGGTCCAGCCGTTGGCGAGCAGCGTGTATCCCACATCTCGGTCGATACCGACACGCCTCAGCAGAGGGAGGATCACAGTGAAAACGGAAGTCAAAGCGGGAACAGCCTTTTTCGGAGTTGCCGCAGGGTCTGGCCCAGTCCGAGCAGCCGCACAACTGCCGCCCCGAGACGGGCGAGGGGGTGGGGCAAGAGCAGCGCAGGGAACGAGAACAGCCAGAACGCGGGCAGAAACCACAGGCGGCGCGGGTACCAAAGGAGCGCTTGCATCTCCTCCGACACCGTGCAGCGATTGAGCGCCTTGTAGCGCAGCAGAGAAGGCGCATTCCAGAAGTTCACATAATTGTCGCGCATCAGGCTGAAATAGGTGGCGCTCTGAAACCCGAACAGCTCACCCCAGACTCGCGCCGCTTCATCCATTGTCAGCCGATGGTAGCGCAGCATATTTTTGTCCAGATGCGAGGAAAGATAGTCGTTGTCAGCGCGGCTGTGTACCAGACTTTCCGGCAGCCAAAGCCACTGTGGCTTTTTCTTCACCATTTTGCCAAAGACATACAAGTACGGAAAATAAAAAAATTGGGTGAAACCCGCTTCGCCAATCTCGGTCAAAACCTCCGCCCATAACCGGCGATCCAGCACTTGAACAGACGTATAACCCATGACAGACCCGCAGGCTCGGAATATCTCGTCCGGCGACGTATACAAATGCCTATGCGCCGAGTCCGGCGGCAGCAGAGAAAGCGAAAGCCCGTTTGGCATCAGCTTCGTCATGTCGGCATTGAAAGCAAGAGTGGATACCGTCATGCCGGTCAGGTCCGGGTACTCATCCAGGATTTCGAGGACACGGGCTATGCCGTTCGGGGCCATCACGTCATCGGAAGAAAACATCCAGCAGTAATCGCCGTCAGCGCCTGCAATCACGCGCATCAGGTTGCGCGTGAAACCCTGATTTTCCGGGTTCCGATGGTAGCGGATCACGCCGGGATACTGACCATTGAACTGCGCCACCAGAGCCTCGGTGCCGTCGTCGGAAGCATTGTCATTGATGCACACTTCCACCCGGCCATGCAGCTCCGGGGTGATCTGCGGCAGAACGCTGTCCAGAGCCTCGCGCAGCGTCCCGCATCGCCCGTGATGTGTGGGAATACAGATCGAAAGCCGCATCATACGCCTACTCATATCCGTACTCATGTCCCTTCCATTTCCAGCGGCTTGGCAAGCGGCTCCATCTCGGTGAGTGGCAGGCCGAAGGCCAGCTTAGGGTAGGCATTGGCGTAGGTGTCAATCATCACCTGAAGCAGCGCCGGGCTGTTGGGGTCCGCCCACATCTCGGCCAGCGCGGCGTCCAGATCGTCCTCGCGGCTCACCGTTGCCGCCGCAATGCCGTAGCCTTCGGCGACGCGGGCAAAGTCCGGCGCACTGTAGCCCCAGAGCGTCGACTGGTAACGCTCATGAAAATATGACTGCTGGAACTGACGCACCATGCCGTGACACTGGTTGTTGACAATCACCATTTTCAGCGGCAGGCCGTAGCGGGCCACGGTTTGCAGCTCCTGAATGTTTGTCTGAAAGCCGCCGTCCCCGGCAATTAGCACCACGGGCCGGGGGTCCACCGCAGCCGCGCCGATGGCGGCGGGCAGGGCAAAGCCCATGCTGCCCATGCCGCCCGACAGCAGAAACCGCTGGTCCGCGCCGACTTCCACCGACTGCGACGCCCACATCTGATGCTGCCCGACATCAATCACATACGCCCCGGCGGCTTTGGAATGGGCCGACAGCCGGTGCATCAGCACATTGGGGTTGATGCCTTCAATATCAGGAAGCTCGGCGGTGTCCGGCCACTCGCGCCGCATGGCGTTGATGCTTTCCAGCCACTCCGCCCGGTCCGGCCACTGCCGGGCACGCGCCGCAGGCAAAGCGGCCTCAAAGAAGTCCGGCAGGTCAGCCACAATCGCTTCGCAGCCCACCACGCGGTTGTTGATTTCGCCCGGCTCCACATCCACATGGTACACCACGCGCTCGCCTTTGAACGCATCCGCCTCGGAGCCGGTCTGCCGGATGTCCAGGCGGCTGCCCAGCACCAGCAGAAAGTCCGAGCGCCCAATCGCATGGTTCGCCCAGCGGTTGCCATAGGAGCCGTGCAAACCTACCCGCAGCGGGTCGTCGTAGGGCAGGGCGTCCACCGCCATCAGCGAGTTGACGGCGGGAATGCCCACAGTCTGCACGAATGCCCGCAGCTCGTCGGCCACACGCGCCGACCGGATACCGCCGCCAATCAGCAGCAGAGGCCGCTCAGCGCGGGCCATCGCCTCAAATAGCGTGTCAAGCTGAGAGGCCGACACAGCGGGACCGGCAGGGGCAGCCGGAGAATGGCTTTGCGGCGGCGTGATGTCCACCCGCTGTACATCCAGCGGAATATCCAGAAGCACCGGGCCAGGGCGGCCTGACACCGCAAGCGCAAAGGCATCATTGAGCATCTTCGGTAAAAGATGGGCGTCTTCCACCATCCACGCGGCTTTCGTGATCGGCTTCGCCATCGTCACAATGTCGGTTTCCTGAAAGCCAAGCTGCCGGATAGGCCGGTCGCCCTTCTGCTCATGCCGGTTGACCTGCCCAGTGATAAACACGGCGGGCGTCGAGTCGAAGTAGCAGCTTCCAATCCCCGTCAGCAGGTTGGTCGCGCCTGGCCCGCTCGTGGCAAAAGCGACGCCGGGAACGCCGGTAATGCGCCCCGCCGCCTCGGCGGCAAAGGCCGCCGTCTGCTCGTGATGCACCGACACAATCCGCACCGCACCATCCAGGCCCGCCTCGGTCTGCCGGACGCCGTCCTGCTGAATCGAGTCCAGCAGGTGCGTAATCATGCCGCCCGCCATCTCAAACACGCACGTCACGCCGCGCTCCCGCAAGAAGCGGGCGATATAATCGGAAGCTTTCATAAGTGTCTTTCCTGCTGATGTCAGCGGCCTTGATGCCAGCGAATTGTTTTGTCAAGAGCCTCGTCCAGCGAGACCGTCTGCCGCAGGCCAAGCTCGGTCTGTGCCCGCGCCGTGGAGGGCACATACTGCTCGGAGGCCAGCCCCGGCACAGAAGCGCGGGCGATCTCCACCGGCAGCCCGCCAAACTTGGCTGCAACCTGCCGAGCCAGGTCTTCAATGCTCAAAGCCTCTTCAGAGCCGATATTGTAGGGCCGCAGGGACTGCCCGCGCAGGAGCAGCGTCCACAGCCAGACGGCTAAATCCGAGGCATATAAATATGACCGAAGCGGCGTCCCGTCGCCACCGATTTTGAGAGGTTCCCCCCGCAAGCCGTTCCCTAAAAAGTTGCCCACGGCGTAATGCCCGCCGAGCGGCAGGTATGGCCCCAGAAACGCGAAAGGCCGAGTCAGCACCACGCCTAGCCCATGCTGCCGCGCATAAGCTGCTCCCAGCATTTCGGCGACCCGCTTGCCCTCGCCGTAGGACGCCGCCGCGTCCAGTACGTCCGGCGCTCCTGCAAAATCCTCGCCTATGTGTGTCAGTTCCGGCGGCTGCCGCCCGTAGACCGCCCCCGAAGACGTCAGCAGCACCCGCTTTGCCCCGACCGTCACGGCAAAATCCAGTACGCGCCGCGTTCCCTGCACAATCGTTTCCAGTGTTTGGAGCGGCTCGGCCACAATTTTAGCCGTGTTCGAGTCGGTCGCTGCGTGAACGACGTGCGTGAACCGGCCTTCCGGGAATGCAAACTCCCGTACATCCCCCGCCCAGAGCGTCAGGGCAGGGTCGGCGGCCAGATGCGGCGCTTTGCGGGCAAATGCTGCCGGGTCACGGGTCAGCGCGACAATTTCCACCCCCAGCTCGAGGCGGTCGTTCGCCCACAGCGCCGTTTCCAGCAGCCAGCAGCCGAAAAAACCCGTGCCGCCCGTCAGAAACAGCCGCGCCTCGCGCAGGTTATCCCACAGGCCCTCGGTCAGCGCCAGCACAGCATCCAGGTCTTCCGCCAGCGGGTTCACGCTCACTTGCCTGCTGACGCCACGAACTCATGCAGCACCGACAGCATATAGTCTTTGTGCGCGTCGCTCAGGCCAGGGTAGACGCCCACCCAGAATACGTTATTCATCACAAAGTCGGTGTTCTTCAGGTCTCCAATTTTGCGATGCGTGATGCCCGCATAGGCGGGCTGTTTCAATAAGTTGCCCGCAAACAGCAGGCGCGTCCCGATTTTCTTGCTATCCAGGTGCCGCACCATGTCATCGCGGGTGAACGGGGCATCCTCGCGGACGGCTATCGGGAAGCCGAACCAGGACGGGTCCGCGCCGGGCGTCGCCTGCGGCAAAATCAGATGCTCCTGCAAGTCCTGAAGCCCCGAGTGCAGGTAGGCAAAATTACGCTTGCGGATTTCAATAAACTCCGGCAGTTTTTTAAGCTGCGAGACGCCCACCGCCGCCTGCATATCCGTCACTTTCAGGTTGTAGCCGATATGCGAGTACGTGTACTTGTGGTCATAGCCGCAGGGCAAATCGCCGAGCTGCCACTCATACCGCTTGCCGCACGTATTGTCCTTGCCCGGCTCGCACCAGCAGTCGCGGCCCCAGTCGCGGTAGGACTCGGCGATGACTTTAAGCTTGACGTTGTTCATAAAGACCGCGCCGCCTTCTCCCATTGTGATATGGTGCGCGGGGTAGAACGACGCCGTGGCGATGTCACCAAACGTGCCGACTTTTTTGCCATTGTAGGTTCCGCCAATAGCATCGCAGCAGTCTTCGACTAAATACAAATCATGCTTTTTGACGAACTCGCTAATGGCATCCATGTTGCCGGGGTTGCCCAGCGTGTGCGCGAACATCAGGGCGCGGGTTTTGGGCGACAGGGCTTCTTCCAGCTGCGTGATGTCCAGATTATAATCGGGGATGGTCACATCCAGGAAGACGGGAACCAAGCCGTTCTGAATAATCGGGTTGACCGTGGTCGGAAAGCCCGCCGCAACCGTGATGACTTCATCGCCGGGTTTCAGCCGCTTGTCGCCGAGTTTCGGCGAGGTCAATGTTGTCAAAGCGACTAGGTCAGCGGACGAGCCGGAGTTGACCAGCAGCGCCTTGCGGACGCCGCAGAAGCGGGCGAACTCACGCTCAAACTGCGCGGCAAACCGGCCCGTGGTCAGCCAGAAGTCCAGCCCTGAGTCCACCAGATGCTGAATGTCAGCAGCATCAAACACGCGCCCTGACACAGGCACGGCGCTTTCGCCAGGCACAAAGGGTTTGGCGGCAAAGGCTTCATCATGATATTGAACGACTAACTCGGCGATCTGAGCGCGGAGCGCATCGGCTTTTTCGGACATAAACTTTCTTTCTAAGAAACGGAGGCTACTCGGTCAAAAACTCGGTATACCAGTCAATCGTCTGCTTCAAAGCGCCGTCCAGCGTATACAGCGGCTCCCAGTTCAGCATCCGGCGGGCTTTGGCGGCGCTTAAATACTGATGCTTGATTTCGTTGCTGGCTTCATTGCGGACATCCGGCTTCAGATCAGACCCCATCAAGTCCAAAATCTTGTGCGTCAGCTCCAGCACCGTGACCTGAATCTCGTTGGAGAAGTTGAACGCTTCGCCCTTCAAATCGGGGTTCTTTGCCATCGCCTCGGCCAGCAGCATATAGGCCGCCGCGCCATCTTCGACATAGAAGTAATCCCGGATAAACGAGCCATCGGAGCGGATCACCGGGGCCTGCCCGCGCAGGACCGAGCGCACCGTGCCCGGCACAATTCGGTTCCAGTTCAGGTCGCCGCCACCGTAGAAGTTTCCGCAGCGGGTGATGGTCACCGGCAGGTCGTAGGAATTGGCGTAGGTGTAGGAGATCAAATCCGCGCAGGATTTGGACACGTCATAGGGATGCGTGCCCTGAAGCGGCGTCGTTTCGTCGTAGGGCAGGATGTCCTGATCGCCGTAGGCTTTGTCCGACGACGCAATCACAATCTGCCTGACTTTTGGAGACCGACGGCAGGCTTCCAGCAGGCACCAAGTCCCCTGAATGTTGGCCTCAAACGTGGACACCGGATTGCGGTTGGCGATGCCGACAATCGTTTGCGCGGCCAGATGAATCACCGTGTCGATCTCATACTCGCCCAGCGCCCGCTCCAAACGGTTCTGATCTACAACATCGCCGCGCACGATTTTGACTTTGTCCAGATGCCCCGAGCGCACCAGCTCGCAGTCCGGTATCCAGTCGCGGACGAGGCAAACCACATCCGCGCCCGCCGCCACCAGCGCCTTAACCAGCCAGCCGCCGACCAGCCCCGTCGCGCCCGTCACCAGAGTCGGGCGGTCCCGCCAGAACCCACTGTTCATTGCATTGTCCGTCATTCACTCACCTTCCACGGCGCTTTGCCCGACTGCCAGAGCGACTCCAGCAGCTTCTTTTCGCGGATCGTGTCCATACACTGCCAGAAGCCGTCATGCCGATATGCCGCAAGCTGCCCTTCGGCGGCCAGCCTTTCCAGCGGAGCCAGCTCCAAAGCCGTCATGTCCCCGTCAATATAATCAAAAATCTGCGGCTCAAACACAAAAAAGCCGCCGTTGATCCAGCCTTCGCCAATCTGCGGCTTTTCGCTGAACTCACGCACCAGATCGCCCTCAAAAATCAGGCCACCGAAGCGGGCCGGGGGACGCACGGCAGTCACGGTCGCCAGCTTGCCGTGCGAACGATGAAAAGCCAGCACTTTTGCAATATCTACATCGCACAGACCATCGCCGTAGGTCACCAGAAACGTGCCGCCGTTCAGGTACGGCTCCAGGCGCTTGATGCGCCCGCCGGTCTGCGTGCTTTGGCCCGTGTCCATAAGCTGCACGGTCCAGTCCTCAGTATTTTTTTCCAGGTCTTCCACTTGGCCTGAGGCCAGGTCAACGCGCAGGCTTCCGCCGAGGCTGTAATGGTCCAGGAAGAACCGCTTGATCAGCTCGCCTTTGTAGCCGAGCGCGAGATAAAAATCCTTGAAGCCGTAATGGGCATAGGACTTCATAATATGCCAGACAATCGGGTGTCCGCCCACTTCCACCATCGGCTTGGGCTTGGCCTCGGTTTCCTCAGCCAGCCGCGTTCCCAATCCTCCCGCGAGAATAACTACTTTCATCGGACCTCCGCTGCTTTCATCAAATATTCCCTTCATCAAATATTTCCTGCGATGTGTGCTCCATACCACTAAACAGCAAATTCCATGCCAACTTTTTGCTCCGAAGGGCTTTAGTGCAACCTAAAGCCCATCTAAAGCCGGGGCAGGCTTGAGGTGGGGGGCTGACGCAGATAGTCGCGGGCCACGCTGATCAGAAACGCCAGCAGGGTCAGGGCAATGGCGGCGCCCGCCAGTTTCAGCGGGCCGGGGCTGCCGCCCAGAGGCGGCTCTGCCGGGTCAATCACGGACATATTACTGCCCCCCGCCGCGTTGTTCAGCCGGATTTTTGCCGCTTCCGCCAGCGTCGTCCGCAGCACCTCCAGCCGCAAAGTTACTTCCGTTTGCAGCCGACCAAACTGTGACGACAACTGCCGGGACAAACCGAGGCGCTGCTCGGCCTGCCGGATTTGCTTGGTCAGCACTGACTGACGGGCATAAAGGCTTTGTATCTGCTCATCGCTGCGAACGTTGGGCGTCGTCAGCCGCTGCCGGACTCCCTGTATCTGCTGCTGAAGCTGGGCATTATCCACTTCAAGTTTTTTGCTGGCACTCACGACTGCTGGATTTTCGGGTCCGTACAGTTTTTCCGCCACCGCAAGTGTGTTTCGGTCCTGCGCGACACGGCTGCGGGCTTCGCTGAGAAGCGGGTCGTCGGTGGGAAGATTGTTGATATCCTGAAGCTGCTCATTGGTCAGTGCCTCGCGGGTCGAGCGTGCCGCCTGCGCCGACTGCAATTCGGCCTGCACAGCGGACAGCGCCCCGTACAGCGTGCCCAGCCCCGAAAGGCTGCCGGAGGGAAGCGCCGCCGGATCACTCGAAGACGGCGCGGAGCGCGGGTCGACCCCGTTCAGGCCGCGTGTGAAATCAATGACTTTCGCCAGCGACTTATCATAATCCGCCCGTGCGAGCTTTACCTGGCTGTCCGCGCCGCGCAGCAGAACCGCGCCCTGGTCCGTGTCACTGGTCGCATAATAGTCTTTGAGGGCCAGCGCGTAATCGTTGGCGGCCTCGGCAGCAGCGGCTTTGGCCTGGTCGGCGGTCGGCCCGTGACGGGTCAGGCTGAGGCCGGGGGGGCCGGGCAGCGTCACATCAATATAGAGCAGCCCGTCAACTGCATTATCGTTGGGCTTGATGCTCTGGGTCAGCATTGTGACCGCGTCTTCATCGGGCAGGCCGTAGAGCGTGCGAAGCTGCACATGGCGCTCCACTTTCGCCGCCAGGTCCCGGCTCTTGAGCAGGCCCAGGTAACGCTTATTGGAGCTGCTTCCCCCGGTCAGAATAGCCAGAGCACCGCCGCCGCCCGGCGAGGACTGCTGAATTGCCACCGAAGTCGTCGCCGTGTAGGTGCGAGGAACCAGGGCCAGCAGCAGCAGGAGCAGGACCCCGGCCATCAGCGGCCCCAGCCAGACCCATAGCCGCAGGCTTCGGCGCAGCGACCGCGACAGGCGACCACCGTCAATGATGATTTCGTCTTGAATTTGCTCTTGTTGCACGTTGTAAGTTGAAGACACGTTGTAAGTTGAAAATAGGGGAATGACCCGCGCGTCGCCGTGCAGGTCGATGACCTAGATTATATCCGATTGCAGCCGCGTTGTCAAATCTGACGGCTTAGAGGCCGAACACGCTGGACAGCACTTTGAGCGTGATGGCTGAGCCGACCAGCCCCTGGAAGAACGCGGAGAAGCCGCCGTTGCTGCGGCCCACTTTCTCGGCCAGCACCTTCGTGGGAACCAAAATCAGGTCGCCCGGCTGAAGCGTCCCGGCTTTGGACGCTGGGATCAGGCCGCCTCCGGCATGGATAACTTCAATCCGGTCCCGCGCCGCATCCGGCGTGAAGTCGCCCGCCCGCTGGATGTAATACTGGATACCCTCGCCGGGCTTGTACAGCACGCCGCGTGCTTCAATGACGGCTCCGACAACCTGCACCGTGGTCGGCATCTCGGGAACCACCAGCGTGTCGCCGTCTTTCAGGATGACGTCTTCGCCGCCGCCAGGGTGCTTGAGCGCCGCTGCAAGCTGCACCGCGACGCTGCCGTTGGGCTGAAGCTGGCTCGTGGTCAGAATGCGGCCCTGTGACACCGGGTTGATAGTTCGCAGGCTGTCTATCAGACCGCCGACCTGCGGATTGGCCGCCGGAGCCGCCTGCCCGCCGAGGCCGGGAATTGCCAGGCCGCCGCTTGAGCCGGACGCCGCCGAGCCAGCCGCTTCAATCAAGGCGAGGCTTGCTTTGGCCCGCTCACGCTGATACTGGCTCAGGTTCAGCAGGTCACTCATCTGGCTGATTACCTGTGCCAGATTGGACTGCCCGGTGGTAATCAGGGCATCCGTCATGCGTGTAAACTCCGCGCCCTGCGGGAATGCCTCGGGGCGCAGGCCCCCGGCCTGTCGGATGGCATCGCTCAGGCGCATTCCGCTGGTGATAAAGATCGGGCCGGGCCGGTTGACGAGACCCGTGACGGTGACTACGCCGGGATGCTCGCGCAGGCTGCCGTTGCCCTGCACGGCGATGACATCGCCATCCTGCAAGGTCAGGTTGCTGCCGGACACCAAAACTCCCTGCGTATCATAGGCCGCCGTGTCAGCGGGCAAGGCAGCGGCGGACGCCAGGCGCGTCCCGACCTGCGTGACCGGCGTATCGAGCGGGCGGCGGGCATGAGCGATAGAAACCCGGGTGCCGCCGCCGGGCTTAAACGCCCCGGCGAGTTTCAGCAGGTCGGTCAGCGTCATCTTGTCGCCGCGTGCGTACAGGCCAGGGGCCACCACGTCGCCGAGGACTTTGACGGTATGATCCGGCGTGAAGTGCGCCTCGCCAATGCGATAGACCGCCAGCACATCGTTGTCCTGAATGGTAAAGTCGTCCGTTTTATTGCCCGCCAGAACGCCGCTCAGGCTGACATAATCGTAGGCATAGCTGCCGTCGCCGCGCTGATGCAGCAGGACCGCCCGGTTCAGGTAAGCATCCGGCAGCGGTCCGCCGGTGCGAAGCAGCAGGTCCGAAATGTGCATATTGTCGGACTGCGTGTACAGGCCGGGCCGCTGCACCGCGCCGCGCACCGTCACCTGTCGCCGCCCCAGATAGGCCACCTGCTGCTGCGTGTAAACCCGTATCCGGTCAAACCGCTTCAGCAGCGGGTTGTCCGCGCCAGTTCCGTCCAGAGCGTCGCCCAGCGAAATGGGGTGAATGGTCGTGGTGTTGTCGGCGTTGAGGCTGACCAGATCGGCCCGTCCCGGATAGAAATTGTAGAGCGGCCCGCCTGCCCGCTGAAGCAGGTCCAGGACGTGCATTCCGGCGGTCAGCGCGTAGTCGCCAGGCTGGTTCACCGCGCCTTCAATGGTGACACGGTTGGTCAAAATGGCGCGAATGGAAGCCACATTGATATTATCGCCGTCATACACCGCGACGCGGGCGACGGCGGGCTTGTCGGCCAAGTTGACGTCTTTCAGGACGCGCCCGACACCGCTGTACGTGTCGATATGCACGGTCTGGTCCACGCCCGACGGCTTGATGCCGCCGGAGTAGCTGAGTACGTCTTTCAGGGTTTCGCCGGGCTTCAGCTCAAAGATGGCGGGCTGGCGCACTTCGCCCCGAACGGTCACGCGGGACAGCCGGGCGGGAACATAAATGTTGTCGCCGGACTGCAAATTGATGTCGCCGGACTTCGCGCTCGGGCGAGCCGAGGACGCCCCGAGGAGCGGGTAAATATCCAGCGTTCCCACAACGCGCCCGGAGCGCAGAACGCGAATGTCGCGCAGGGAGCCGCTGGCCGTCGGTCCCCCGGCGGCGTTCAGAACGTTAAATGCTGTTGCGCTGGCCGGGACATTGTAGGTTCCGGGCGCGAAGGCCGCGCCGCTGACCGTGACCTGAATGGTGCGTAGCTGGCTGAGGCTGATGGACACTTCGACATTGCGGTACAGCCGTTTCAGACGCTGACTCAGGGCCGTCTCGGCCTCGGTGATGGTGCGCCCGGCTACGGTCACGCGCCCGATGCCCGCTACATTGATGCCGCCCTGCGGGTCCACAGTCACAGTCAGGTCACGGGGGCTAAGCGTCAGGGCGCTCAGGCGCACCGAAAGCCGGTCGCCGGGCTGAAGCTGGTAGTTGGGCGGCAGGGACGAGACCACGTTTCGGAACAGCGTCGCCACCGGGTCAGCGATCTGCCCCGAAGTGGCATTGGATGCGCCGCCCGCGATCAGGGCATCATCACCGGGGAACTGAATGTCGCTGCCGGTGGCATTGGTCTGAGTATTGGAGCCGTAGACATCACCGCCCCCGTAGGAATTGGAAGAATACGGATCGGCGTAAGGGTCGGCATACGGGTCATTGGAGCTGTTCGTGCGGCGCGGCTGTCGGCGCGGCGCATTCTGTGTTCCATCACCGTTCGTATCGTAGCCACTGGAATCACCGGGATTATTGCCGTAGCTGCTGTCGTAATTGCTGTTGTAGCCGCTGTCGTAATTATTGGCGTAGTCGTTACTGTAACTGTTGTTGGAGTTGTTATCGTAGCCGCCGCCTGCATCATTGCCGCGTGTGGAAGACTGGTAAGGCGGATTGAAGCTGTCGCCGTTCACATCGCCGTTTCCAGTGTCACCGAGGCTGGTGTCGGGCGTACCGAACGCCGAATTGCTCTGGTCATTCGGCGAGTATGGGTTTTGTGAATACGTATTCTGGCTGCTGTCGTTCGGATTGTAGCTGTCGGAGGCATTCACGCCGCCGCGCCCGAGAGCCGCCGCGCCGAGAGCCACGCCTGCACCGTACCCGGCGGCGTCACCGTTCTGGAACGTGTTCGGGCTGCCATTGTAACCATTGTTGTAGCCGCCGCTGTCAGTGTTGTAGCCATTCGAGGAGGGCGTGCCGGGCACGAAACTGCCGTTTGCCGGGCTGCCCGGTCGGTTCAGGCGCGACCCGTAGGGGCGCTGCCGGTAGACAGGAACGCGCCGGGGCGGCAGCAGGGCGCGGCGGCGGGCAATGATGATCTGCCGGGCGGGCTGGAAAAAGTCATAGCCAAACAGGGGCAAAGGCCGTCCTCGCCGGGCGGCGGCGGGCGCATACGGGTCGGTGTCCAGCGTGTAGTTGCGCGGCGGCGCGGTCGTGGCAGGCGGGGCAAGCCGGTTGGAGTTCAAATCGCCTGAATAAACCGGTCCGTAGCCGCGCAGCGGGTTGGTGATAACCAGGGGATTGGCGACTTTCTGCGGGCGGCGGCGATTGGTGCGGCCGTTGCGCGTGGCCGTGGCGTTGGCGTGGCCCTGCGTATCTACCCCGACCGATGGGTTGGGGACGGCAACCCCGCCGCGTCCCACCGCGCTGTCGTCGCCGTTGGGCGCGGAGCCGGAGTCGGTGGCATAGCCGGCCCCGTCTCCCTGACCGTTCATCGGCCCGTTGTTCTGGCCGTTGTTCTGCGAATTATCCACCGAGGCCGCGCTGCCGAGGCTTGGGTCTCCCCCGGCGGCGATGGCGGCATCGTTGTTGATGGTTCCGTCGGATGCCTGCGGGGCGGTCAGGGGCGCTCGGGGGTCCTGAGACGCCGCCGGCAGGCACGTTCCGACCAGCGCGGCCAGCACGCCCAGAGCGGTCAGCCCGGAAGACAGCGCCCGAAGGCGGGGGGAAGCGGGAGAAAATGAACGAAGACGGGAGTGGTACATAGTGGTCCTGAAAGAGAGCGGTTCTGAAGGCCGGGCCAGCGGCGGCCCGGCCCGGTGAAAGGGGCAGAAGAGAAAAAGAAAAATTAACGGGCGACGCCAAGCGCATCTTCCGCCGGGCAGTCCGTGGTCTCCGGCAGGCCCGCCTCGGACAGGGGCAGCGGCTTGTTATGGTGGCGGCGGCGGCCTTTGAGGCTCACCGCCCGTTTGACCGTACCGAGCGAGAACATCCACGCGGTCTGCGACAAAATCCGCATATCGCTTTTTAGCGACCGGGTGGCGACGTACCTCGCATCCATTTCCAGCTTGACCGGCAGAATATGGTCGATGTAGAACGTCTCGCGGTCTTCTTTGTCCGCCAGCATGGTCTCTTCGTGCCGGAACTCCAGCGCGGTCGGCCCGGTGATACCGGGGCGCACATGAAGGACGATGGAGCGCAGGGACGGGTCGAAGCAGTCCACAAAGCGGGGCACCTGCGGGCGGGGTCCGACAAGGCTCATATCACCCAGCACGACGTTCCAGAGCTGCGGCAGCTCATCAATCTTCCAGTCACGCAGACGGCGGCCAACGTTGGTAATTCGGGCATCGTCCGAGGAGGTCACCGACGGTCCCATCCGGTCCGCGCCGTGGCGCATGGTGCGAAACTTCCAGATGTCAAAGACTTTGCCGTCGCGTCCCACCCGTTTCTGCCGATAAAACAGCGGGCCGGGGGACGTCAGCTTGACCAGAACGGCGACAACCAAAAATACAGCCGACGCCAGTGTCAGCAGCAGCAGCGCGATAATCGTATCCAGCACTCGGCGAATGGCGGTCTCCTTTGGCGGGAGCGCTGACAGCCGTAGTTCTTGAGGCGGCATGAGGCGTAATTCTCCAAAAGGCAGTTGGGCGGCGCATCTCACACCGCAAAAAGTGCCGAGGAACAGTATACTGTATTTTTACCTGGAATTGTGCCCTTTCCCGCTGACAGCGGGAAAATGGCGTCAGATGTGTTACTTGCTCTGATTACTTAACTCTGACAACGCCCCCGGCAATTTGTTTCATACCAGGTTGCGATATTGGTGTTACCAGTATAAGCCGCCGCTCCGCGCCTGTCAAGCAGGCGAGCGCTTTTCCCATTCTGTCCGCCCGCAATGCGCCGCCCGCCGCCCGATTTCCGACTTCAGCTCCTCGTCTCCGACAATTAAAGCGCTGAACCGAATGCGCCGCCCGTCCCGGCCTTCCACTACGCGCTGTACACCCCCCGGTGCGTCACCCTTGCTTAGATAAAAGTCATTGATCTGTGCCCACGCGAGCCGCCTCCGCCCCAGCGGTGTCCACTGCGTCAGCCCGTCCTCGTCCAGATAAATGCCGCCCCACCGATAGGTCTGCCAGCCGCGCAGCAGCGCAGCAATCAGCGGCAGCGCAATCAGAGCAACGATGAGCGAACTATTGGCAGAGCCGACAGAACTCACTTCCCCCACAGCGCAGAAAAAGACAATTAAGAGAACGCCGTACCACAGCAGCCTCCGTGTAAAGCGCGTCCGGTAGTGAAAGACCCGTGCCCCGACGCCCACCTGCCCGCCGCGCCAGCAAGCTCCCTCGCCGCCGAGTGCATCCGCGTCTGTCCGCACCTTCCATTCCGTGTCAGCGGCCTTCGCGGCGTACAGCCGGATATTCTCGCGCAGCAGCAGGCCGTTCCCAATGCTGCTCACAAAATCAAACGCCCCGCCGCCCGTCTCTACCGTGTACTTCCCATCAGCAATGCCGTACCCGGTGACCTCGTCCCAGCGGGCGTCGATGCGCCGCGTGCCGTCCTCAAACATCAGCCCTTCGGGGGTCAGCGTGATGCGCTCACCGAGGCGCTTCTGCACCGCCCGGTAATCCAGCAGAGGCCGCACCAGCAGCATCACCGCCAGCGGCACAGTGAGCAGCAAATACAGCGCGGCGGTCGTCAATGTCATCCGCCAGCCCAGCAGCGCCGCCAGCCCCGTCAGCGACAGCGCAGGCTTTACCAGTACATAGACCACGAACACTAGCGACAGCTTCACTAATAATCGAGGTGACCAGCGATTAGAAAACGTATCATAGCCGAACACACGCGGCCACGGGTCACACGGGCGCGTCCCGAGCAGCCCCCACTCCCGCGCCGCCGTCCCCGTCGCCTGCCGCTCAACGGCCTCCCGCAGCGCCTCCGCCCCCGGCCAGTCATAGCCAAAGCGTATCTCACCCGCCACCGTCTTGATGCCTCTCACTCCAGCCCGCTTTGCCTGCCCCTGCCCTCTCAGCCGGTCGTAATAGTCCAGCACCTCGCCCCAGCCCGCGCACTTCCATCCGCCGAAGCGACGCCAGCGCAGTCCCGCCCCGTCCGCCACAATGCGGGTTCGCCCCAGCCAAAGCGCAAGCACAAACGAGGCCGGGCCCAGGCTAACACCCAGGCACTGCATAGACAGAACAGCCCCCGGCGAAGGCGGCCCGTTTTTTGTCGGCGAAGAGGCTGTCAGCCACAGGCCGACGCCAGAAAACAACCCATAAAATACAAATATCCAGAAAAGACGCGAGGGGCGGCAGGTGACAGAGGCGGCGATGTCAACGGGAGGCGCGGCGGGCATGGGTTCAGCGTTTCGCATACCAGTTGAGACACGCGAGGGGCGGAAAGGTTGCATGGTGGGGGAGGGCGGGCAAGAAGAAGGAAGTTCGAGGGGCTGAACCCCCTCGCTGGGGGGCGCAGACGCCGTGAACCCGCCTGCGCGGGTAAGGATTTAAGACAGGAGCAGATTAGGAAAGAAACTGCCTTACGCCATATGTCTTCTCTTTATCTTTACCCGCGCAGGCGGGTTCACGGCGTCTGCGCCCCCCAGCGAGGGGGTTCAGCCCCTCGAACCCTCTGCCCCTACCCAAAGTGCGAACAGCCTAAAAATTCGCCCGCGTGATGGCCCCCTCGGAGGCGGAGGTCACGGAGGCGGCGTATTTTGCCATGACGCCCTTAGTGTAGTGCGGCGCGGGAGCCACCCATTCGCCCCGGCGGCGGGTCAGCTCTTCGTCGGAGACGTTGGCGTGAATGGTGTTTGCTTCCACGTCCAGCGTCACGATGTCCCCTTCTTGCAGCAGGGCAATCGGGCCGCCGACGCTCGCTTCGGGAGCGACATGGCCGACCATCAGGCCCCGCGTCGCGCCGGAGAAGCGTCCGTCGGTGACCATGACGACTTCGCTGCCGAGACCCTGCCCAACCAGCGCGGCGGTGACACCCAGCATTTCGCGCATTCCCGGCCCGCCTTTCGGACCTTCGTAGCGGATGATTACCACATCGCCCGGCTGAACGCGCCGCTCGGTGACGGCGGCCATCGCGTCCTCCTCGCGGTCAAAGACGCGGGCGGGGCCGGAGAACTGCATCTTTTCGTAGCCCGCCAGCTTGATCACCGCGCCTTCGGGGGCCAGATTGCCCGTCAAAATCACGATGCCGCCGCGTGGCTTGAACGCCTGCTCCACCGGCACGATGACCTTTTGGCCTTCGGCCTCTTCGGCGGTCGCGGCTTCCTCGGCCAGCGTCTTGCCCGTGGGGGTGGGGCGGTCGCCATGCAGCAGACCCGCCGCCAGCAGGTGCTTTGCCACCAGCTTGGTTCCGCCCGCGTAGTGCATATCGGTGGCGACATAGTGCCCGCCGGGGGTCAGGTCCGTGATCACCGGCGTGCGGGCCGAGACCCGGTTGAAGTCGGCCATCGACAGCTCGACGCCCGCCTCACGGGCCAGCGCCAGCAGGTGCAACACGGAGTTTGTGGAGCCGCCCGTCGCGGCGGCGGCTGCAATGGCGTTCTCAAACGACTCTTTGGTCAGCACCTGGCTGGGCGTGACGCCGCTTTTGAGCAGATTGACAATCGTGTGCCCCGCCTGTACGCCGATGTCGTCCTTGCGCGGGTCCGCCGCCGGGACGCCCGCCGTCCCCAGCGCGGCCAGCCCCAGGAACTCCATCACAATCGCCATCGTATTGGCCGTGAACTGCCCGCCGCACGACCCCGCGCCGGGGCAGGCGGCGTTTTCCAGCTCGCGCAGATCGTCATCGGTGATTTTGCCAGCGTGCGCCGCGCCAATCCCCTCAAATACGTCCTGAATCGTGATGTCGCGGCCCTTGTAGCGGCCCGGCGCGATAGAGCCGCCGTAGAGCAGCATTCCGGGGATGTCCAGCCGGGCCAGTGCCATCGCCGCTCCCGGCGCGGTCTTGTCGCAGCCGACGAGGCAGATGACGGCATCAAACATATGCCCGCGTGTGACCAGCTCAATCGAGTCGGCGATCACTTCGCGGGACACCAGCGACGTTTTCATGCCCTCCGTGCCCATCGTGATGCCGTCGGAAATGGCGATGGTGTTGAACTCCTGCGGCGTCGCTCCGGCTTCCCGGATGCCCTGCATGACTTTCTGCGCCAGCGCCCGCAGGTTGAAGTTGCACGGCATGGTCCCAATCCAGGTGGAGGCCACACCGATAATCGGTTTTTTGATATCTTCATCGGTCAGCCCGATGCCTTTGAGATACGAGCGTGCGGCGGCCCGGTCGCGCCCTTCGGTAATCACGCGGCTTCGCGCTTTGGGGTCATAGGTCATAATAAAAAAATCTCCGATACCAAATGGTTTCGGAGATTATACCTCTGCGGGCAGCGGATAACAAGAACGGGACGCCAATAGCGCTAGGGTTTGGCGAGGGCGGCTTCAACAGCGGCGGGCAGGTCCAGACCATCTTCGCCGGGGTTGCCCAGGGCAGCGATTTTGCCGTCCCGCCCAACGACGATGGCAAACGGAATGCCCGAGGCGGCGACGGCGTTGGCGGCCACGCCATCTTTGTCCCAGACTTCGCGCCAGGTCATGTCGTGGGCGCGGGCGAATGCGGGCATCTTATCTTTGGCTTTGGCCTGCTCCAAAGCGTAGCCGACGATCTCCAGGCCCCGTGCGTGGTTCTTCTCATAGGCAGCCACCGTGGACGGAATTTGCTCCCGGCAGGGGCCGCACCAGGTCGCCCAGAAGTCCAGCACCAGGAATTTGCCCTTGTAGTCGGCAGGTGTGACGGGCTTACCGGTCACATCAGAGACGCCAAAGACAGCGGCGGGCGGCGCGTTGCCAACGTGCAGGGCCGGGCCGAAGGCGGGCCGGGGCGGGGTCAAAGCTTCGGGCGTGTCCACGGCCACGCCGTTCGCGGGCGGCGTCCAGGCGAACGTCGCGGCGGGCAAAGTCGGATTGGCTTTGACTTCGGCGTAGGTTTCAGTCGTGATCGCCGTGCCATCAGCCCGCGCCCACACCTGACGTATCTGACGCAGCAGATGGTCTTTCGGGCTGATCCACAAAGTCAGCGTTCCCTGGTTGCTGTCGTCGGGGATGCCGCCCTGGAAGACGGTGCTTTGGGCAGAAGTGACGACATCCATCGGCTCGCCGTTCAGCGCGGCGGGAGCGCCCACCTGCCAGCCGTAGCCGCCGTCGGCGGGCATGAAGTCAGCGCCCAGCGCGACTTCGGGCATCCAATCCCGCGTGTCAGACACCCCGTATTGGGGCAGGCCGCCGAACCGGGCAAGTTCCAGCTTATCGTTCCACCCGGTACCGTCGGGGGCAGCCTTCTTGAGATAGCGCGGGCGAGCCTGCCATTCTTCGGGGCCGCTTCCCCCCTCACTGGTCTGAGCATACAAAGTGTGCCCATCGCAAATCGCTGAGGCGCTCCCGGACGGGGTTGTCCGCGTGAAGGCAATCTGGTTAGGTTTAATGAGAGCGTAAGTCGCCGTCGAATGCTGGTTGATGATAGTAGTCTTCCCCTTCCCATCATGCACCGGGAGGGCGGCGTCCACCGTGGCCGCGCAGGAGAACGAATGCAGGGCGTTGTACGCAGCGTACATCTGGGTCATCAAGGCAACCGCTTCGGGGTCGCCTTTAGTGTCGGAAGCGGGGGTGGCGGCAGTCGCGCCCGGCGGCGGGACGAAGGCGAACGCCGAGGCGGACAGCACAGGGTCGGCCCGAACGTCGGTAAAGGTCGTCACCGTCGTCATCGGGGGCAGCCCCTTGTTCTCATCCGTTCCTGCCATGCGTCGGAGCAGGTGGTCGGCGTGGCCTATCTCCAAAGTGGCCCGGCTATGGTAGTCGGGCGTCGTCGCTTCCATCAGGACGGTGTCTACGGCAACGCCGTCCCGCGTGCCCGGCGTCCCCAGACGGTACGTAGTCGTCTTCTGGTCCTTCATCCCCTTGTCCCACTCCTGCCCGTGCTCCAAGAGAATCATCTGCATCGGGATTTTGATGTCCGAGCGCGACATCGCTTCTTCCAGGGCGCTTGTTTTCGTGGGCGGCGTTGTCTTCAAATAGCGCAGGGGGGATTGGCTACTGGCCGCGAAATAATTGGCTCCGTCCGAAACGATATGGATCGTCACGGGCCGACTACTCGGCCCGTGTACCACCGTCATATTCACGCTTCCAGGGCGGGCATAGGTGAGTGTCATCGTGTACGGCAGGCCCATGTTTTCGGGGCCGGTTGCCGTCTCGGTGGCCGAGTAGGACTTCAGGCCCGCGTAAGTCTTGCTCATCTGGGACATCAGGGCAACCGCCTTCGGATCACTGGTTCCCGCGTCCGGGGGCGGAGCGGCCTGGGCATAGGCAGCAACGGGAACAAGCAGCAGACCAGCGGTGAGGGCAAGGAAACGAGACATAATGGTTCTCCTTTGAAGCGCGGTGAAATGTCGGGGATATTAAGAGGGTGTTGAAAAAGTCGGCTTTCTGGTGTCTAACGACGTTTTTTTGTATCAATGGAGGCTGGCGTTTTAGAAGCCATGCCCGATTTCAGACGAGCAAATTCCAGCCCAGCATTGGAAATTTCGACTTTTTCAACACGCTCTAAGGGCGGGGCGGCCTTCAATTTACGGTGAGGGTCTTACAAGGGTAGCACATTCTGAGCATCACGATACTCTTGCCCCAGCCGCGTAGCTTCTTCAAATCCTTCGCTGTCGGCGAAGCTGCCAAAGATTTTTTGCCAGCCTGCATCAGTGGCGGGCGCAGGCTTCCCGGCCAACTGTTGCTTGAGTTGGCGAAGCTCAGTTTCGACGGCGCTCAGACGCTCTTCCAATGTTTCTGCGGCCATTGTGTCCCTCGTTTGCCTTTTGGTGGTAAAATTATACCTGTGCGGCTCCCGCTTTAGCAAGGAAAGGGGAAGTTGGCAGGGAATATGCAGGGAACCATCTTTGCGGGGGTCTGTTGAAACGTTTATGAAGAAAATCGGTTTGATGGGGTGCGGCATGATTGCCGAGTTCGGGCACCTACCGGCCATTCTGGCGACGGAAGGGCTGGAAGCCTGGGCGGTCTATGACCCGGACCCGAAGCGGGCGTATGGCTTGCAGCACAAATTTGGTATCCCGCATGGCTATGCGGTCAGCGATATGTTCTTCGAGTCGGGGATTGAGGCTGTCGTCGTCTGCTCGTCCGCACCCGCACACCGAGACAATGTGGCCGCCGCCGCCCGGCATGGCCTGCCCGTGCTGTGCGAAAAGCCGCTGGCGATGACCGACGACGACGCTGAATGGATGATCCACACCATGAGCGATGCGGGCCTACTGCTAGCGACCGGCTTCTGCTACCGGTTCAGTCCGGTCGCGCAAAATATCAAGAAGCTGGTGGACAGCGGGACCATTGGCGAAATCCGCGCCCTGCGCCTCGTCTACATCTGGAACCTGCATGGACGGGACCGGGTCACGGACGCGGGGCTGGCCGAGCCAAATCCGTACTGGCAAGGCCGCATGGCCGAAGGCGGGCCAATGGTAGACTGCGGCGTCCATCAGATTGACCTATCCCGGTGGTGGCTGAACTCCGAAGTGATCGGCTATCAGGCATCGGGCGCGTGGGTGGAAAACTACGAGGCCCCGGACCATGTCTGGCTGCACATGGACCACGAAAGCGGTGCACACACGATGGCCGAGATGAGCTTTTCCTACGGTCACACCGCCCGCGACCCACGCTCGCACTTTTCGTACCACCTGATCGGCACTGAAGGTCTGATCCGCTACGACCGCGACGGCTGGCTCTTTGAAGTCCGCACCAAGCACGGCACACACCGCCTGCCCGGCGCGAGCGAAAAGAACTTTGAGGGCCTGTATGCCGCGTTCGCCCACGCTTTGGAGACTGGCGATGCCAGTGACCTGCCCACCGGCTACGACGGCCTGCGGGCCACGCAGATCGCCCGCGACGCCACGCAGTCGGTGATCGCCCGCCGCCGCCGCAAGTAAGGCGGCCATAGAAAAAGCGCCCGTCCACTCTGGCCGGGCGCTTTTTTGTGGAACTCTAGCGCCGGAACGAAAACGGCGTGGACAGCGGCTTCAAATCGCCCAGCTCATCCTCCCCGGAAGACGATGCCGGGGCACTTGTAAATGACGGACCTGCGGGCAGTGGGGGCGGCGTTTCGGCATTCATCCGCGTTGGCGTCGCCAGGCGCAGCGAACTCAGCACCGCCGGGTCCAGCCCCTTCGCCACGGCGCTTTCCGGCGTGATTGTGCCCTGAATAACCAGCTCCTGTAAGGCTTGGCCCAATGTCTGCATCCCCACCATAGAGCCGGTTTCAATAATCGACGGCAATTGAAACGTCTTACCTTCGCGGATCAAGTTCTTCACCGCCGCCGTTGTCGTCATAATCTCTAGGGCCGCCACGCGCCCGCCGCCAATCTTTGGAACCAGCGTTTGCGCGATCACTCCCTGCAAAGACTCCGAGAGCTGCGTGCGTATCTGCGACTGCTGATGCGGCGGGAACACATCAATAATCCGGTCCACGGTTTGCGCCGCGCTCGACGTATGCAGCGTTCCAAACACGAGATGCCCTGTCTCGGCGGCAGACACTGCCAGCGAGATCGTTTCCAGATCGCGCATTTCGCCGACCAGAATCACATCCGGGTCTTCGCGCAGCGCCGCCCGCAGTGCCGACGAGAACGACTCGGTATGCACTTTGACTTCCCGCTGATTGACCAGACACTTTTTATGCGGATGCACAAACTCAATCGGGTCCTCGACGGTGAGAATATGCGCGTGCCGCTCGCAGTTGATCAAATCCACCATCGCCGCCAGCGTCGTGGACTTGCCTGAGCCGGTCGGCCCCGTCACCAGCACCAGCCCGCGCTCTTCCCGCGCCAGCTCCGCCAGCACCGGCGGCAACCCCAGCTCCTGAAACGACTTAATTTCCGTTGGAATGACCCGGAACACCGCTCCTTCGCCGCGCCGCCCCATAAAGAAATTGCAGCGGAAGCGGGCCAAATCGGGGATTTCAATACTGAAGTCCAAATCCCGCGCTTCTTCAAAGCGGTTCTGCTGCTCTCCCGTGAGTGTGCTCAAAAGCATCGTTTTCAACCCGTCACGGGTCAGCAGAGGGTAGGGGAGCGGCTGCATCTCGCCATGCAGGCGGATAGTCGGCGGCGCACCCACCGTCAGATGCAGGTCCGACGCCTTGCTTTCCACCGTGGTCCGCAGCAGTTCTTCAATATCCATAAAACGCAGTAGTCCTCTCGGCAGGGGAGTTCAATCGTTGAGACTAACACTTCATTGTCGGTAAGCCACCGGCAAAAAAAGAGGCCGACCTAGTAATTATACTGTATCAGCCGCACGTTCGCGCTCAACTCGTAAAACGCTTCAGCACGGCACTCACGTCAGCGGGGCGGCGGCAGTGGATTGTTTTGTCTGAATAGGCCTGAAGAACCTGGGCGATGGCGGCGCGGTTCGCGGCGTCGTCATTCGGATCGGCAGGCACGACTGGGACAGGGTTCAGAGAGTACTGCCGCACACCTTTGGCAAAGTGGAGCATTTTAATAAAGCCGGGATGCGTGTTTGTGCGGGCAAGATCGGCGCGAATGTGCCGTAGCACGATCCGCTGGTAGCAGAGGGTCCAATGCAGATCAAGCCAAACAATCACGTCCGCGTTTTGGAGCAGATCGTCCACCCACCAGAGATACACGCCTTCAGACACCCAGCGGGGCTGGATCGTAATCTGCCGGACATCGAATGATCGCTCCTCCAAAGTACGTTTTGAGTGATTATCATAGCCGATGTGGTCCAGCTCATAGCAGGGAGCATCAAGATTATAAGCCAGTTGCCGGGCTAAAGTCGTCTTGCCGCTTCCGCCAGAACCGATGATATGAATACGCTTCGAAGAACCAGTCATTTGAGAATACCCTCCGCCATGTCCAGGTAACGTAGCAAGCAGGACGCATACCGTAGGGAAACAGAGATACCCTGCGCGTTGGCAATTTCCGTAGCGCGGCCCGTCGTTTCCACTAGAGCGCGAAGCCGTGCTAACTTATCCAGCGGGATTTCTGGCACAGACCAATCAAGCGGCGTGACCGTTTGTCCGCCCCCGAGGAGACGAAGCGCATTTTCCAGCCCCGGCTTTGGATACAGCAGGAGCGCCATGTCTGAGCTGGGGTCGCGGGCAAGGTACTTGGCGGCAATGGAGAACATCAGCCAGGCAAAGCCAAGACCATCTTCAATGGGACCAGTGATACTTGGCTTATGCGCGGTGGAGAGAGGGGACACCAATGATTGTTCGGCGTGTTCGTTCAGTCGGTCAAACAAAACGGCGTGTTCAGGCACAGATACCTGAGCTGACAGTGGCTGCCAGTAGCAATCTACATGAAGCAGGCCGTGGCGACCTTCATGCAGAGAACCATAGGAGCCGCCGCCTGGCGGGGCGTTGCTCGGGTCCTCGCCAGCGGAGATCAAACTGCCGGTATTGTAAATATACTGCCCTAAAGATGGCCCCATCTGCGGTGCGGCTTCGTCGCTGACAATAAGCCAGGGGTCAAGGTCGCTAAGGTCATCGGCTTCATTGCGGCCAAACGACCCCCAGAGCCAGGCGGCCCGGATACGAGGGTCGGCCTGAAACGAGGCAGACAGCGAAGCCAGCAGAGCAGCCCGGTCTTCCCGGTGTTCTCGCAGAGAGGCGGCCAGCGAACCGGAAAATTGTTCGGCGGTAATCATGTGATGTTCTTGTGAGGGATTGGCAAACAAAAAGCCGCTGCACTCTAGGAGCACAACGGCTTTTCACATTAATCTGGCAGTGACCTATTTTCCCGGACAATTGCTCGTCAAGTATCTTCGGCGCTGGAGAGCTTAACTTCCGTGTTCGGAATGGGAACGGGTGGACCCCTCCGCGATAACCACCAGAAATCGGTAGGTCAAGTCCTAAATAGGACCTGTCCTTGGACAACTGCATATCAAAAAGTAAATGGAAACAACATTAATAATTGCTGAGTGTGAGTAATCAAGCCCTCGACCGATTAGTACTGCTTAGCTGAACACGTTGCCATGCTTACACTCGCAGCCTATCAACCCGGTAGTCTTCCGGGGGTCTTACCAGCTTATGCTGTGAGAAATCTTATCTTCAGGTCTGCTTCGTACTTAGATGCTTTCAGCACTTATCAGAACCAGACATAGCTACCCAGCGTGTGCTCCTGGCGGAACAACTGGTACACCAGAGGTCTGTCCACCCCGGTCCTCTCGTACTAGGGGCAGCTCCCGTCAAATTTCTTACGCCCGCAACGGATAGAGACCGAACTGTCTCACGACGTTCTGAACCCAGCTCGCGTACCGCTTTAATGGGCGAACAGCCCAACCCTTGGGACCTAATCCAGCCCCAGGATGCGACGAGCCGACATCGAGGTGCCAAACCTTGCCGTCGCTGTGAGCGCTTGGGCAAGATAAGCCTGTTATCCCCGGCGTAGCTTTTATCCGATAAGCCTTGGCACACCCACGTGTTACCAAAGGGTCACTAGAGCCTACTTTCGTACCTGCTCGACCTGTTTGTCTCGCAGTCAATTTCCCTTATGCTCTTGCACTCTACAGCTGATTTCCAACCAGCCTGAGGGAAACTTGGCGCGCCTCCGTTACATTTTGGGAGGCGACCGCCCCAGTCAAACTACCCGCCTGCTACGGTTCCCATGCCGGATAACGGCGAGGGTTAGTGCTTCAACATAGCCAGGGCAGTGTTCCATTGGCGCCTTGCGGCTCCTGCCTACGCTCTACAAACTAAATCAAAACACAATAGCAAGGTGTAGTAAAGCTGCACGGGGTCTTTTCGTCCAGTTGCGGGTAACCGGCATCTTCACCGGTACTACAATTTCACCGAGTCTCTCGTTGAGACAGTCATCAAGTCGTTACACCTTTCGTGCAGGCCGGAACTTACCCGGCTAGGAATTTCGCTACCTTAGGACGGTTATAGTTACCGCCGCCATTCACCAGGGCTTCGATTCAGAGCTTTGGCTTGCGCCGAACCCCTCCTGTTAACCTTCTGGCATTGGGCAGGTGTCAGCCCCTATACCTAGGGTTTCCCCTTAGCAGAGACCTGTGTTTTTGTTAAACAGTCGCTCGATGCTTGTCACTGCGACCTCCACATTGCTGCAGAGGCACCCCTTCTCCCGAAGTTACGGGGTCAATTTGCCTAGTTCCTTAACGAGAGTTATCTCGAACACCTTGGTATTCTCTACCTGCCTACCTGTGTCGGTTTGCGGTACGGGCAGTATAATCATAAGTTTAGAAGGTTTTCTCGGCGATCCGCCCCCCGACTTCGCTTCACCCGAAGGCTCCACTCGTTCACTTTCGTCCATCCCGCCTGCGGATTTTCCTACAAGCCAAGACAAAAGCTTCACGCGCACTACCAACAGTCGCGCTCGAAACTGGGACCGCGTCTCTCCATCACTGACTACACTGGTTACGGAATATCAACCGTATGTCCATCGGCTACGCCGTTCGGCCTCGCCTTAGGCCCGACTAAACTTCAGAGGACGAGCCTACCTGAAGAACCCTTAGGCTTTCGGTGGACAGGATTCTCACCTGTCTTAGCGCTACTTATGTCCGCATCCTCACTTGCTGCCAGTCCACCACTGCTTACGCTATGGCTTCGTCCCAACAGCAACGCTCCTCTACCACTAGTCTTACGACTAGTCCGACGCTTCGGTGGCTGGCTTGAGCCCCCATACATTATCGGCGCAGAACGCCATTCGACCAGTAAGCTGTTACGCACTCTTTAAATGGTGGCTGCTTCTAAGCCAACATCCTGGTTGTCTATGGAATTCCACATCCTTTTACACTTAGCCAGCACTTGGGGACCTTAGCGGTCGGTCTGGGCTGTTTCCCTTTCGACTATGAAGCTTATCCCCCACAGTCTCACTGCTATGCTCTGATCTGTCGCCATTCGGAGTTTGGTAAGGTTCAGTAACCCGGTAAGGCCCCTAGCCTTTCCAGTGCTCTACCTGCGACAGAGAACGCATAACGCTGCACCTAAATGCATTTCGAGGAGAACCAGCTATCTCCGTGTTCGATTGGCATTTCACCCCTACCCTCAGCTCATCCGAGCATTCTTCAACATACACCGGTTCGGTCCTCCACTCGGTCTTACCCGAGCTTCAACCTGGCCAAGGGTAGATCACACGGTTTCGGGTCTAATCCCGGCAACTAAGGCGCTCTATTCGAACTCGCTTTCGCTACGCCTGCGTGTCTGAGACACTTAAGCTAACGCTGCCGAAATTAACTCGCGGACTCATTCTGCAAAAGGCACGCAGTCATTCGATAAATCGAACTCCCACTGCTTGTAGGCGACATGGTTTCAGGTTCTATTTCACTCCCCTTCCGGGGTTCTTTTCGCCTTTCCCTCACGGTACTAGTTCACTATCGGTGGCAAAGAGTATTTAGCCTTAGGAGGTGGTTCTCCCAGATTCCCACAGAATTTCTCGTGCTCCGTGGTACTTGGGTGCTATCAAAATCAGTCTCAACCCTTTCGTTTACGGGGCTTTCACCCTCTATGGCCGCTTTTTCCAAAAGCGTTCAACTAAAGCTGAGATTTGTAACTGATCGGGCGTGCTGCTGTTAGCCCCTGATAGTCCCGCGACACCGACTACGCAACGCCAGCAGGCTATATTCACGTAGTTGGTTTAGGCTGTCCCGCTTTCGCTCGCCGCTACTTACGGGATCACTTTTGTTTTCTCTTCCTTCGGGTACTTAGATGTTTCAGTTCTCCGAGTGCCCTCCTCGTACCCTATGTATTCAGATACGGGTGACGTGCATCGCACGCCGGGTTTCCCCATTCGGAAATCTCCGGGTCAAAGGTTGCTTGCACCTCGCCGAAGCGTATCGCCGCTTGCTGCGTCCTTCATCGGCTCCTTGCCCCAAGGCATTCACCATGCGCCCTTTGTAGCTTGATCACTCAATATACTTAGGTCTTTATCTCTTTACTCTCACTTCTTGCGAAGCGACAGCATCGATGAAATTGTAATGTTATTACCCATTTACTTTTCTTTATGCAGTTGTCAAAGGACAGTTGATCAAAAGACCGGAGTCTTTCAATCCGCGCCGCTCCCTGTCAATGAGGGCTGGTCGGCGTTTTCTTCGCGGCAACTATGTCACCGCAAACTTTGCGAGATTGTCAAGCCTTGTGTGCTGCATACTTTGATACAGCGGCGACAGAACTCAAAATGTAAAAATCTGATAGTTGATAGTGGAGAATAGCGGGGTCGAACCGCTGACATCTACTTTGCAAAAGTAGCGCTCTACCAACTGAGCTAATTCCCCAAGACAGACAAGCTAGATAAGAGGGTGGTGGGCCCAAGTGGACTCGAACCACTGACCTCACGGTTATCAGCCGTGTGCTCTAACCAGCTGAGCTATAGGCCCTTGATACCCTCTGTTTCAGACAAACACACGGGGAAAGGCAGCTTGCCTTTCCCCATGAGGAAAACCATACGCTGTCTAGTCTCTTATGTGGTTGCCGAATTGAGATTAGTCATAAACTCTCGCTGGCGCACTGTCTGAGGACACTCCGAAAATTAGTTCCGAAGACGGAATGCACATAAAAAACTAAATAGGGTCTCGTGACAATAAGCACTTTGAGCAGTAACAAAAAAGTAGTTCCAAGAAAGATCGACCTATGATAGATGCACCGCTGGGCATTGCTGTCGAAACAGCGTTGCCAGAGACAGTGTATCAATATCCTTAGAAAGGAGGTGATCCAGCCGCACCTTCCGATACGGCTACCTTGTTACGACTTAGTCCCCCTCGCTCCCCACACCTTAGTTGGCTCTCTCCCTTGCGGGTTAAGCCACCAACTTCGGGTGCAGACAACTCAGGTGACTTGACGGGCAGTGTGTACAAGGCCCGGGAACGTATTCACCGCAGTTTAGCTGACCTGCGGTTACTAGCGATTCCGACTTCATGCAGGCGAGTTGCAGCCTGCAATCCGAACTGAGACCGTATTTTTGCGATTGGCTCCACCTCGCGGTCTTGCTTCGCTTTGTTTAACGGCCATTGTAGCATGTGTCAAGCCCAGGATGTAAGGGCCATGCCGATTTGACGTCATCCCCACCTTCCTCCC
>JAABUK010000982.1_pt1 | contig 56849 bp, 55 predicted proteins | sample 5559141 | NCBI WGS metagenome assembly JAABUK01 (sample SAMN10711869, study PRJNA513367) | rock metagenome | isolation source: Antarctica rocks | place: Antarctica: Victoria Land, Pudding Butte nord | collected 2016-01-03 | reverse complement strand
TTTCCCGTCCAGAATCGGCTTCTATGAAATGATCCCCCAGGGCCTGGAGATGCTATTCACAATGGCCTATTCTATCGGCGGTGGGTCGGCGGCCAAGCTGGTGCATTTCGCGTTCCTGCTTGGCACGGTTCCCCTGATGATGGCCCTAGGGCGCGAACTGAAGCTTCGCCCGACGGCTTCATACCTGGCGGCGTTGTTGTATTTCGTCATGCCTGTTGCAGGTATAACAGGGACGTCCACTTATAACGATGCCGCCCTTGTCTTCTTCGCCCTCGCCACGTTTCACTGTGTCTTGCTTTGGCACAATAGCCGAAGACCCGCAAACCTGATAGTCATCGGTTTACTCGCAGGTTTCTGTTTCGGAATCAAGGTAACCGGCTTGCCTATAGCCGCGGGTGCCGTGTTAGGAGTCCTGGTGCTGGCTAGAAGCCCCCTCCCCTTCCTTCTGGTTGTTGGCGTATCCTTCATCCCGATGGCGCCATGGGTCTTGCGTGCTCTGATTCTCACCGGCAACCCGGCTGCGCCGTTGCTGAATGCCTGGTTCCCTAACGCCTTCTTCAACTCCGCTACCGAAGCGATCATGGCGATCAATCTTCGATCGTACCCGGGCTTCAACTGGCATGACGCACCGTGGGAATACGCCATGCGCGGCAGTTTGCAAGGCATCGTCGGGCCCCTGCTCTTCGCCTTGCCGCTCGCTCTTTTGGCAGCGCGCAAAAGAGCGGGGCAACTGTTGCTCCTGGCTGCGCTGATCGCGCTTTCGCCATGGTTCTTTAACGCCGGCACGCGCTTCCTAATGCCCGCGGTTCCTTTCCTGGCTCTGGCACTGTGTTCTTCCCTGCCGCTAACTCTCCTCACGGTCCTTACTGCTTTGCAATTGGTAGTGTGCTGGCCGCCGATCCTTCAACCATTCGAAGGCCCGTACGCTTGGGCTTTTCAGTCTATCCCCTGGCGTGCGGCCTTCCGGTTGGAGCCGGAAGCAGCGTATCTCCAGCGCACAATCGGTGAGTACTCCATCGCCCGCATGGTGGAAGACAACACGGCCCCGCAAGATCGCATCTATTGCCTTACAGGAGTAGCGAAAGCCTACACCAGCAGAGATGTCGCGGTGTACTGGTACTCCACGCCGGATCAGCAGTTGGCCGATGCTCTCACAATCGCGACAAGCCGCCAGCCAATGGTGCAAGCCTCTGCCACGCTTCCGGGCACACCCGTGAATGGTGTACGCGTAGTCGCTGGAGCGGCCTCCCCGCAGGAGTTTCGAATTGCCGAACTTCGACTTTCACTGCGGGAGAACCTGTTCCGCCGAAAGCCACTTGGCAGGGACAAGCTTCGCCCGGTGAATCCGAGGTACCCATGGCCTTCGATAGCAACCGCGCGACATCCTGGCGGGCGCGCTCACTCACGGAGCGGGGCATGTTCGTATCCGTGATGTTCGGCGAGCCAACTTCATTCGACCATGTCGATGTCTTCTTGCCAGCTAGCTCCGGCGCCGTGCCGCTGCTATTGCAGACACAAACCAAACTGGGTGGCCCGTGGAGCACTGTTGCTGAATCACTTCGCACCGCAACATTGCCACCCACTGACTTGCGCCGGGAAGCCACGCGCGCGTTGCGGCGGGCCGGGTTCCGCTTTATCCTGGCCCATGCGGGAAACGCCGGGATCAATCTGATCGGCAGTGACATGGTGAAGCACACCGCCGAATGGGGTTTGCGCGACCGCGGGGAACTCACCCCCGTTCATCTGTTTGAGATTGAGTGACACTGGAGAGAGATGAGCTTTCTCGACAACCTGGAAAACAGCCTGAAGGCGATGGAGGAGCGCGATCAAGGGGGACCCGAAGATCGCCGCCAGCGCGATCTGGATCGAGCCGCCGCCATTGAAGCAGCGCCTTGGGCGGAGAAGCTGAAGACCGGTGCGTGGACGAAGGATCTAATGAAGCAGGCTGCGCTGGTGGGCCATGAAACACGGACTAAGGTATTCATCGCCTGGCTAGGTGCTTCGCTCAAGCTGGAAGCAAAAGAGCGCAAGCTGGAGCTGCGGCCCACGCCTTCTGGAATCGACGCCATCTACCGCGATCCGGGCGAGAGCGAGCGGCGCGAAACAGTAGACCTGGATCAAAGCGCCGAGAAGTTCCTGCGGAAGTGGCTGACCGTCAAAGAGCAGTGATGGCAGTGCTCTTTGCAGCTTCATTGCGCAATGTGAGCACCCCTAAACCGACGGCGATCGTATCCTCTGCAAGCGCGATGAGCAAACTGGGCGCACTGCCATTTTTGGTCAACGAGCGCCTGAGGAAATAGCCGGCGAAGGCCCCTGCAACAGCAGCCAACGCACCCACAGCCGCGCCCGGAATCCAATCCTTCTTGCGTGCCGCAGAGAGTGCTGCCCCAGCTAATCCGCCGGAAACCGCACGTGCTAATAACGGCCCCACCGCGGTGCGATCAGGTGTAAAAGGGAGCTTATCGGCAACCAGTTCCAGAACGGCTGCACCCGTCGTGATATCGGCTGAGCGCTGTGCGGAGAGGAACTCGAACGGCGTACCTGAAAGCTCGATGGAGCCTGTGCGCGCCGCTTGGCTGAGAAGCGCCGGAGCCATCATGCTCCGCAATCCTGCCACCACGCCAATACCCGCCGCGCCCACAAGTGCGCTCGGGCTAAATTCATCACTATTCATTCCTTCAGAGTAAGTCATCGCGCACCTGCCCAAAGCGAACGGACGCGCCCCGGAATGCGGCTCAGTGTACGAATGATCATGCGAATCAGAAGCCCCAGCAGAAGGATGATCACCAGCAACACCGGAAGGGCAACCATCGGATGCTGCCATGCCAGCGCGAGCAGACCGACCACGCCAACATCTTCCGCAATACTGATGGCCGAGTGCGTCACGGGATCTGGAACTGTATGCGCCGCCAAGCGGGCACCCATCTTAGCGGAGTGAGTTTCCAGTGCGACGCTGCCACTCAAAAGGACCGCCGCCAAGCGAGCCGTGGGGCTTAGATGAGCGGTTGCCTGAGCCGCTAGCAAGGCAGCACCCAAGGGGCGGATGAACGTATGAAAGCCGTCCCAGATTGGGGTGAAGAAGGGGACTTTATCGGCGATGAATTCCGCCGCATAGAGCAAACCCGCAATACCGAGCACGATCGGGTTTGCCAGTACATGCAACTCTTCCGGCACGCCCGAAAGCCATCCGTAACGCAGGCACAGCCCCACGGTTAACACCGTCGCATAGAGGTTGATACCGGAGCCGACGGCGAGAGCGAGGATGCCAGAGAGTGTCAGCATGATCAGTTCTGTGAAGGGCGGAAGTCCCGCAGGATCGGTGACCACCTGCCCTGGTTGTAGCGGTCTTCTTCCAAAGCGAACGCAATATCCACGCGGGCTCCCATAGGCAGTTCAACCGCACGTTCGGAACAGTTGAACGCTTTGAACCAGATGGTGCGCGTGCCTTGGCGGAGCGGAACTTTGAGGTGCTTCTCTTTCATAAAAGTGACCGGGCCAGCTACTTCCGCACCCATCGCCGCAAACACCGGTGCGGGGTTGCCGTGGCCGAACGGCTCCAGCGCTTCCAAGCCGCGATACAGGCCGTCGTTCAACTCCGGAAGGGTAGCGATAGCGTCGATTTCAATCGCAGGGAGCAAATCTTCGCGTGTCAGGCAGCGGGAAGCATGGCTGTTAAATCGGTCTCTGAAAGCGGCCACGGCACCCGCGGGCATGGTGAGTCCGGCCGCGTGTTTATGGCCACCATATTTTGCGAAAAGCTCCGGCATGCTGTCCAATGCATTCAGCAAGTGGAAGCCCGCGATGCTGCGGCCCGATCCGGAAGCATTGCCGTTCTCTTCACTCAAGACAAACACAGGCCTGTGAAACTTTTCCACCAAACGGCTCGCGACAATCCCTAATACGCCCCGGTGCCAGCCCTCGGCAGAGAAAACCAGCGCGAACGAGTCTTCTCCGGGCGGGGCGGCCAGGCACTCTTTCAAAATCACTTCCTGAACCGCTTCTTCTTCGGCGCGCCGCGCGGTGTTGTGCTCATTCAGTTGCGCGGCAATGGCTTGAGCGCGCCCCAAATCCTGCGTCAGGAATAGATCCACGGCATCTGTTGCGCTAGCCATCCGCCCCGCGGCGTTGATGCGCGGGCCAATCTGGAACCCAATCTGCCGGGCCGTGGGATACGTGCCCGGCTCAATGCCTGCAACTGCGAACAATGCCTGCAACCCTGGGCTTCGCAAGTCACGCAGCGCGGCTAGACCGTGTTTTACCAGAGCCCGGTTCTCGCCGGTTAGCGGAACCACATCGGCAACGGTCCCAATCGCAACCATCTTCAAGAACGATGCCAACACGCGCTTAAGCTTCGCCTCAGGCCAGCCAAGGGAAGACAGCAGTGCCTCTACCAATTTGTAAGCCACGCCTACGCCACACAGGTCTTTATTCGGATACAAGCAGCCGGGCCGGTTCGGGTTAATTACCGCGATGGCAAGGGGAATGGCGCTATCCGGCAGATGGTGATCTGTGATGATGACGTCCATGCCAAGTTCCGCAGCCCGCGCAACGACAGCGGCGGCACGAATTCCCGTGTCGACGCTGATCATAAGCGTCACGCCATCGCGCGCCGATTGATCCACCGCACTGATGGAAATCCCATAACCCTCTTTTAAGCGATGCGGGATATGGAAGCTGGCCTGGCCTCCGGCAAGTTCGATAGCGGTCTTCAGAATCGCGGTGGACGTGGTTCCGTCTACATCGTAATCGCCGTGAATACGGATCTTCTCGCCGTTCCGAATCGCGCGTTGCAGCCGCTCCAGCGCCACGTCCATGCTCAGCAGAGCGTGAGGGGAATGCAGTGAATCGAGCCCCGCGGTCAAGAATGCGCGGGCGAGTGCTACGTCGCCTAATCCGCGACCGATTAACAACTGTGCGATGACCGGGGAAATGTGCAGTTCACGAGCCAGCGCCGCTGCTCCGGGATGCTCCGGAGGCAATACCCAGCGTCGCTCCGTGCTGGCTTCAGTTGTTGGAATAGAACCCGCCCATGCCGGACTCATCATCTTCGGGAGCGGCGGGCAATAGTGAGGTGAGCTCTTCTGCCAGTTCCATGAATTCGTCGTACCAATCGGCTGCTACCTCATAGACGTACAGGCGGCCGTTATGGTCGAAGCCTATTTCGATGGAAGCGGTGTTGCCATCGTGAACGCGGTACTCCCGCAGGCGGCGTTCATACTCCCGCCGGTCTTCGCGCGTGACCTCGCAGTCTTCGAGTTCTTCCAATTGCCCATCCACTTCTTCAGAAGCATCGAATTGCGTGGAAGCCAGCAGAATCAGGTTGCAGTTCACTTTCTTGGCGGTGTCGAGAAACATGCGGTAATCGGGATAAGCGTCTACATCCCAACCCACCATAGGGAGCCCTTCCAGACCGCCCGCGAAGCTTCGGAATACGGCGAAACCGGAAGCCTCAAGGTACTCCAGGATTTCACGTTTCAGAGAGTCAAGATCGATGTCCACGGCCATAAGAATATCACCCGGGCATACTATTACAGGGTATGAATCGTGTTTCCGCTGTGCTAGTGTTCGTGGCTGCAATAGCCATGGTGACCGCGGCTTCTTTTCCCGGACGGGATTTATGGACCATCGAGAGCGACAAGCTGCGGCTCTCCATTTTGCAATCGGGCGGGCATGTCGCGGAACTCATGCTCAAGGAGAGCGGGGCTGTGAACCCGCTTTGGGTGCAGAACCGCGCGACGATTGACCCCGACAAGTTCGATGCGTCACGCGATGCGGCGCGCTATGGGGGCGGATCTGGCGCGAAACTGATGAGCGGCTTGGCGGGGCACAATCTCTGCTTTCCGTATTGGGGCAACCCGTCCGAGACCGAAGAGCGCGCTGGGATGACGTTCCACGGAGAGACCGGTATCGCGCGGTGGCGCAGGCTGGAGGGAGGCGCGGATTGGATCACCGTAGCAGCGGATCTGCCGCAATCTATGACCCGGTTTACCCGGACCGTGCGAATTCACAAACAGGTGGCGCTGTTCGAGGAGACAGCGGAAAACCTGAGCGCCTGGGACAGGCCCGTGGGCTGGTGCGAGCATGTGACGTTCGGGGCACCGTTCCTGAAGAAAGGCGTCACCCAGTTCGAAGCCGCAGTGAAGCAGGGGCGCAACAATGCCGGTAAGGAGGTGCAATGGGCAGACGGTCTCGCGACGGTTCCCGATGTGCCGAAATCGGGGTTCGTGGACAACTTCCTGGTGGACCAGGCCAAGGGCCTTGCTTACATAACGGCATACAATCCAGCGACGCATCTGCTGGTGGGGTATGTCTTCCGACCGAAGGAGTTTGGCTGGCTCAATGTGTGGGAATCTAACAACGCCGACATGCTCACGCGCGGCATGGAATTCAGCAATACACCGGTGCACGGCACAGTGAGGGCGCTGGTGGCGCAACCCAGGCTTTTCGATACGCCCACCTTCGACTGGCTTCCCGCAAAGAGCAAGCTGAGGAAGAGCTATCTGGCATTCAGCGTGGTGGTGCCGGATGGGTTTAGCGGGACGAAGAGTCTCTCGGTGCAGGGTGGCAACTTGGTGGTGAATGAGATGTCATTCGAGTTGGGTGATATCAGTTTCGGTCGATGATGTGGTAGAGTGGGGTTATGTCGCGGACGATCATTGCTTTGGAGGAGAACGACAAGCTCTGGCTGGATGAGGAAGCCAAGCGTTTAGGTAAGCCCATGACAGAAGTTGTGCGTGTGGCGATTCGTTTCCTGAGAGAAGATCGCGAGCGTGGTTTCAAAGATCTGCTTTCCCAGACTAGCGGCACTTGGACGGAAGGCGATGGGCTGGAATATCAACAGCGCATCCGGTCGGAGTGGGACTGATCAAGTTTCTGCTCGATTCGGTGATCCTGATCGATCATTTGAACGGTAACCGCGCCGCTACGGATTACATTTACCAGCATCACGATTACTGCGCTATTTCCGTGATCACGCGGGCGGAAGTTCTCGTTCCGTATGTGGGGAAAGCCGCGGATCCGATTTTAAGACTGTTGAACAGCTTTCCCTCCTTACCGATCGACGCGGATACTGCGGACCTGGCAGCGGCATTCCGGCGCACCCATAAATGGAAGCTGCCAGACGCTTTTCAGGCCGCGCTTGCCAAACAGCACAATCTCACGTTGATCACCCGCAATACAAAAGATTTTCCCGCTTCAAAATACAAGTGGGTAGTATCGCCCTACTAACCGCCTATAGAATACATGGGGCGGGGTGGCGGCACGAATTGCGTGGAGTTGATTTGGTGCCCCAACCACTTATCGAGCGTGGTCTGCCGGAGTGCCGCGGCTAGGGCTTCGTCGGGTGCTCCGTTGCGCAGAAGCGGTTTGATATCAGTCTCTTCGATAGCGAACAGGCAGTAGCGCAATTTGCCGTCAGACGTAAGCCGGAGCCGATTGCAATTTAAACAGAACGGTTTTGTGACCGACGCAATGAAGCCTACGCTCCCGCTACCATCGGCATAGCGGTATTCGGTGGCGGGCGCCCTCGGATCAGCGTCGGGCACTTCCACCAACCCTCCAATTTCGCGCGAAATCAGGGCGTGCATTTCATCGGCAGAGAGGACTTTCTGTCGATCCCAGAGATGCTGCGCGTCTAGCGGCATGAACTCGATGAAGCGTGCTTCCATCCCGTTTTCGCGGCAGAATCTTGCGAGGGGCACGATATCGGGCTCATTCAGATTCTTCACTGCAACCGCGTTTAGCTTGATCTTTCTGAAGCCGACTTCCTGAGCTATACGGATTCCTTCCAGTACACGGGGAAGGTCATCGCGCCGCGTCATTTGGTGGAAGCGTTCGCGGTCGAGTGTATCCAGGTGAATATTCAGGCGGCGCAATCCGGCACCGTAGAGTGCTGCGGCTTGTGGTGCGAGAAGGACGGCATTGGTGGTGAGTGCCAAATCCCGGATGCCGGGAATTGCGAGCAGCTTACGGATCAAAACCGGAAGATCATTGCGCACCAGAGGTTCGCCGCCGGTTAAGCGAAACTTAGTAACGCCATTTGCGGCAGCGACTCGAGCGACACGCTCGATTTCTTCAAAGCTCAGAATCTCTTCGCGCGCCTGGAACTTGACGCCTTCTTCCGGCATGCAATAAAAGCAGCGGATATTGCAGCGGTCCGTAACGCTGATGCGCAGGCTATCGTGAACGCGGCCGAAGGTGTCCCTGAGTTTGGTCACGAGAGTTCGGTCACAAGGCAAGCATTCGTTCTATGGGCAGCAGCGCGCGGCGCATCAGCTCCGGTGCCATTTCCACGCGGGGCTGCAGGTTTGCCAGTGAATCGCGCAGTTTTTCAAGGGTGTTCATGCGCATATAGGGACACTCGCTGCAGTTGCAATTCTCGTTGGCGACGAAGTAGAACTGCTTGCCGGGCGCTAGCTTCTTCATGGAGAAGCTGACGCCGCTTTCGGTCATGACGATGAATTCCCGGGCGGGGTTGCGTACGCAATAATCGATCAGAGCGGAAGTGGAACCGATGAACTCTGCATGCTTCAGCACGGGTTCGGGGCATTCCGGGTGCGCAATCACGACGGCTTCCGGGTGCTCACGCATTTTTTCCAGCAGGCGGCGCTCCGGGAAAGTGGCATGGACGATGCAGGCTCCTTGCCAGATTTTCATGTTCTGGCGACCGCTCTGTTTTTGGACGTAAGCGCCCAGATTGCGGTCGGGCAGGAACAGCACGGTCTTTTCAGCGGGGATGGAATTCACGACATCGACTGCATTGCGAGAGGTGCAGATGATGTCACTTTCGGCTTTCACATCCGCGGAGGTGTTGATGTAGCTGACGATAACATGATCGGGATTGCGGCGGCGGTATTCGCGAATAGGCTCCACGGGGCAGCTTTCGACCAGGCTGCAGGATGCGTCCTTATCGGGAACGACTACAATGCGATCCGGATTCAGGATCTTTGCAGTCTCCGCCATAAACCAAACGCCGCAGAAAGCGATGACGTCGCCCTGAAAACTACGCGCCTTGCGGGCGAGTTCGAGCGAATCGCCGACGCAATCCGCAAGCTCCTGAATCTCAGCTTCCTGATAATGATGGGCCAGAAGGATGGCGCGGCGGCTGCGCTTCAGGTCCAGGATCTCTTCCGCTATTGTCTGGGTTGCTAACATTATTGCTACACCCTCATTCTACCTGTGCGGATACTGCTGCTCTCTACTTATGAGATGGGCCGCCAGCCATTTGGACTCGCAAGTCCTGCGGCTTGGCTGCGGCGCGCAGGCCATACTGTGCAAGCGGTGGATCTAAGCCGTGACCATTTGCCTGAAGAGGAGGCGGCGAAGGCCGATGCGATCGCGCTTTACCTTCCCATGCACACGGCTACGATTTTGGCGCTGAAGCTGTTGCCGCGTTTAAAGAAACTGAACCCCGTAGCGCACTTGGCGGCATACGGTTTGTATGCGCCGATCAATGCGGCGATGTTGCGCAGGGCGGGCGTGGGCGCGATCTTCGGCGGCGAGTTTGAACGGAGCCTCACCGATTGGGCTAACGGAGAAATGGGTCCAGCAGTGTCGTTTGAGCGGCTACAGTTCGTCATGCCAGACCAAAGTGGATTGCCCTCGGCGGACCGGTATGCACAAGTGCAGGGCTTGGCGGAACCGCGGGTTTCGGGGTATACGGAAGCTAGCCGCGGGTGTAAGCACCTTTGCCGGCATTGCCCGATTGTTCCGGTTTACAACGGTGCGTTTCGGGTAGTGCAGCGCGATGTGGTGCTGGCCGATATCCGGCAACAGGTACAAGCCGGTGCACAACACATTACGTTTGGAGACCCGGATTTTTTCAATGGACCGGGTCATTCGCTGGCATTGGTGAAGGCGCTGCACAGAGAGTTTCCGGCGCTTACTTATGACGTGACGATCAAGGTGGAGCATCTGCTGAAACACCGGGCGATGCTGCCGATTCTGAAGGGCACCGGCTGCCTGTTTGTGACCAGCGCGGTGGAAAGCGTGGACGACTTTGTGCTGGAATGCTTCGCGAAGAATCACACGCGCGTGGACTTTGTGGAAGCCGTGGCACTGATGCGCGAGGTGGAGCTTACGTTGAGCCCGACGTTTGTGGCGTTCACGCCCTGGACCAGTTTGAACGGGTATCGCGATCTGCTTCGTACCGTGGCTGATCTGGGGTTAGTTGAGAATGTCGCGCCGGTGCAGTGGGCCATCCGGCTATTGATACCGAACGGTTCTTTGCTGCTGCCCTTTGTGGATACTGAGCCGTTCGATGGCGAGCGGCTGGTTCACCCGTGGGTGCATCCAGAGCCCGCAATGGACCGGTTGGTGCTTCGCGTGTCGAAAATTGTGGCGGCGGATCGCGGTTCACGCAGAGAAGTTTTCGAGAAAGTGTGGGAGGCGGCGCACGACGGACCAATCGATTTCATGCTGCCTGACCGGGCTACGGTTCCGTATTTGAATGAGCCCTGGTACTGCTGAGCGGAGCCTACTGAAGAGCAGTTTGCTCTGATATGAAACATATCGTGCTGGTAGCGGCTACGACGGGGTATCAGGTTCGGGCCTTCGACGAAGCGGCCCGGAGGCTGGGAATGCGGCTCACCTTGGCAACTGATCGCTGCCATATTCTGGAGGACCCGTGGGCGGACCGCGCGGTGCCGGTGCGGTTTGAGGACTGGCAGGAATCGGCGACACGAATTCCGGCGTGCGATGGAATTCTGGCGGTGGGGGACCGTCCTGCTTTGCTGGCGGCTTGTGCGGCGGAACTGCTGGGAGTTCCGTTTCATTCGGCTGACGCGGTGACAATTTGCAATGACAAATCGCTAACGCGCGAGAGGCTTCGGGGCGCGGGTCTGCCATCGCCCGAATCGGTGCGAATAAAAATTGCAGGAACGAAGCCACCGTTGCGTTACCCCCTTGTTTTGAAGCCTTTACACCTGTCTGCCAGCCGCGGAGTGATCCGCGCCGACAACGATTCCGAGTATGAAGCGGCCCGCCTCCGGATCCGCCGGATGGTGACGGACAAAGAAATTCAGGTGGAACATTTCATCCCCGGAAAAGAGTATGCCCTTGAAGGCGTGATGACCCGGGGGGTGCTACAGATTTTTACCCTGTTTGAGAAGCCGGATCCGCTGGATGGGCCGTTTTTCGAAGAATCGATCTACCTGACAGTTTCCGAAACGAACCCAATTTCCGATGCCGTGGAGCGCGCAGTGCTGGCGACTGGATTGTCGCACGGACCAGTGCACGCGGAAGTGCGTGTGAACCCGGACGGGGTGTTTGTTCTGGAGGTGGCGGCAAGGCCAATTGGAGGGTTATGCGCTGGCGTGCTTCGGTTTACAGGCGGGGTGCCTCTCGAAGAGGTGCTGCTTCGGCATGCTGCGGGGGAACCTGTGACCGGCTTTTTGCGAGAAGCGGAACCTGCGGGAGTGATGATGATTCCGATTGGACGCGGCGGGATTCTCCAGCGCGTAACCGGAGTGGAAGAAGCATTAGCGGTGCAGGGAATCACGGGGTGCACGATTACGGCAAAGCTGGGATATCGCGTGGTGCCGCTGCCGGAAGGTGCGAGTTATTTGGGGTTCCTGTTCGCGCGCGGAGGCAGTAAAGAAGACGCGGACCGGGCGCTTCGAATGGCGCACGCGCGTTTGAATTTTATATTTTCGGAAGTGCTGCCTGTAATTTGAGACCACGCAGAGAATGGCGAGGTGAACTACTTTTGCGGTGTAGCATGATAGCCGGGGAAGCGGGATGAACTAAATCATATTTCTAGTGGAAGACTCGCCGGAAGGCGGGTTCTCCGCTAGGGCTTTGGGCCACTCAGTATTTACCGCAGCCGATACTGAATCAGAACTTCAGGCGATGGTGAAATACGCGGTTGCGTGTCACTTCAATGAGGCCGCCCCAAAGATCATCCAGGTACATTATGTTCGCGAAGAAGTAATCCAGGCGTGAAGCTTCCGCGGGGCTTGAGCGGCCCAAATCTCATTGGCGCTTTAAGACGCCTGGGCTACAGACAAACTCGTCAAACCGGCAGCCACGTGCGGATGAGAATTAACACTCCGCGTCAAGGACATCTCACTGTTCCACTAACAAAGGCGATTACGGTCGAGGAGATATTAGCAGGATTCGGTAGGTAACGGATGCCGCGCTAGACTATTCGTCTCTTATTTTGCTTGCTGGGGGACATATCCGGCCGGCAAAGCAGCGCCTTCGCCAAAGAAGTAATCGTCCATTTGTTTAATGAGGAACTCTTGTGCTTCGGCCGTGCCGAGGTTGAGCCGGTACTCATTCATAAGCATTTTCATGTGCTCAATCCAGAGTTTCCACGCTTCTTTCGAGACGTTTTCGTAGATTTTCTGGCCTAGCGGATGCCCTTCAAACGGAATTTCGTCGAGGCCGGCCATTTCTTTCTGGAACTTGACGCAGAAGACTTTCCGCTCGCCTGGCTTAATCTCGATATTCGGCGCGCTTAGCCCGCCTGCTCCACATCCCATATTGTTATAAGGATACTACTTCTGAAAACCCGCGCCGCTTAGGATAATGCCGAGTTCGCGATGATCCGTAGGCACGGAGAAGCTCTTATCCGCGGTAATGGTGAGAACCGACCCGGATTGGGGCGGCGTTTTTATTGTGTATGTACCGGCGCCAGGGAAAGTCTTCGATGCGATTGGGTTGCCGTCGAGCGCCAGAGTGATTGTTCGGGCTTGTGCAGCATCTGGGATATAAAGGTGCACCACGATGGGAGTTGGCGCGGCAGGTGGCTTCAGCATAAACGAACCCGATCTCGACATCCAGCGCCACGGGTTGCCATCTGCGGCGTAAATTCCGGCTGCGATTTGAGCGTCGGCATCGGGCATAGCTAAGTCGACATACTCGCGGGTGGGTGATTGAGGGACTAGCGTTTCTGTATGTAGGCGGTCGACCAATCCGGCGGAAATTCCGAAGGGCAGGAAACCGCGCGTGTTGGTGGAGTATGCGGAGCGGGTCTCAAGGCCAATCAAGCGGAACGGGACAGGGGGACGAATCTCAGCAGATTCGGTGATCACGGGTATGCTGCCTGCGTGCGCATATCGAACAGGAAAGCCAAGCTCGCTTGTGATCACGGTGTTGCCTGGAGGAATCTGCTGGCCTTCAAGAATCGGCAGTGCCCCGCGCTGTTCCAGGTAATGCCGCAAGCCCCATTCTGCGTTGACCCAGGTATGAGGACCGAGCTTAGCGGATTGCGCGAAGGTACGGACCTGGCCCCAGTGCTGGTAGTTGGCGGTGGCGAGTAGGAATGAAACAGTGAGCGAACAAGCGAAGCCAATTTTCAGCCAAGCGGGGCGGGCGGATAGGGAAACCAGAAGAGCAACAGGGGCCGCCACGGGGAGCAGGTAGCGAGCGGACCCGGAGAAGAATAGCGCTACGGCCCCAAGGAAGAACAGCGCGCACCAGGAGTATAAGAAGACCGTGTCGCGCGTTTTGGGTTTGGGCAGGAAGAGCAGCAGGAGAGGGAACACCAGGAAGAGCAAGTGAACGGAGAGCGCGCCGGCGTTGCGGAGTTTCAGGACGAAACGTTCATATCCGTAGGATTGTAAGTATCCTGCTACAACCGCTGCGGGAAAGCGGCCATCGGTGAGGAATTCAAAGGTCTGCCAAGCGGCGGTCGCGAGGAACGGAGTCAGAACGGTTGCCCAGGCGAGCTTGTAATTGCGAGCGTTCAGCCAGATATAGATGGCCAGAATTGGGATCGCGAGAACGACTTGTGGAGCAGCAAGAGAAGCGGCCGCGAGTAACAGGGCCGCTCCTGCCAGCCTAAGCGTGCTGTGGCGGTCCACGGCGGAGACGAAGAGTGCGATGCCGGAGAGCCAGAAGGCGAGGAACGGTACGTCCGATTCGAAAGAGTTGCCGTTAATTACGAATGCGGGCGTGGCAAGGAATAGCAGCGTTGCCCAGAGTGGTTGCGGCGAGAAACGCTTGGCCAGGCTCCACATAGCGAAGGCGGCGATGAGGGAGAACGTGATGTATGCGGCGTGAAACGGAATCTCGCGTACTTCGCCAAAGATCGCGATTAGCGCCGCCAGAGCCCACGCGTTAAAGGGCGGATGCGGGTAGCCGCGGAAATCTACATCGCGGCCTTCGAAGATGTAGTGAACGTGATTGGGGTGAGCAGGATCGATTTGGGCGTGTTCGGCGGCAGCTAAATAGTAGACATCATCGCCGCTTACTGCCTGATTCAAAAATGGCAGGCGAATCAGTAAGACAAGCGCTAGGATGATGAGCGCCGCGGGTTTCAATCTGCCGCTTGGCTGGTGGTGCGGTCCGGTTTCCAGCGGACGATAGGACGGCGTGCGGCCATTACTTCATCCACACGGGAAGTGCGGGTGGAATAGGGAGCTTGCAGGATGCTCTTCGGATCCGTATCGATTTCTTGCGCGATGGAAATCATCGCGTCGATGAAGAGATCGAGCTCGCGCTTGCTTTCGGTTTCTGTGGGTTCGATCATAATCGCGCCGTGGACGATGGTGGGGAAGCTGACGGTGTAAGGATGGAAGCCGTAATCAATCAGGCGCTTGGCGAGGTCACCTGTCTTCACGCCATGAGCGGATTGGCGATCATCGCTGAAGACCACTTCGTGCATGCTGGGGCTGGAATACGGAAGGTCGTAGTGCGGCTCCAGCTTACGGCGGATGTAATTCGCGTTCATTAATGCGTCGACTGTTGCATTGCGCAGGCCGGGGCCGCCGTGAGCCAGAATGTACGCAAGCGCGCGGACAAGTACGCCGAAGTTGCCGTAGAAAGCGCGGACACGGCCAATGGATTGAGGGCGGTTGTAATCGAAGTGCCAGGCATCTGAAACTTTCTTAAGAACGGGCACGGGGAGGAACGGCTCCAGATGTTTTTTGATGGCAACGGGTCCGCTGCCCGGTCCGCCGCCGCCGTGTGGAGTGCTGAACGTCTTGTGCAAGTTTAGGTGCATGACGTCTACGCCGAAATCTCCGGGGCGCGTGAGGCCGACCAGCGCGTTCATATTCGCGCCATCCATGTAGAGCATGGCGCCTTTCGCATGAAGGATGTCAGCCACCTTAGCGATGTCTTCTTCGAAGATGCCGAGGGTACTGGGGTTGGTCACCATGAGGGCAGCGATATCGTGCGCGCTGTCATGATCGAGCAATTGGAAGAGCTGTTCCACGTCCATCATGCCCTTATCGTTGGACTTGATGTTCTGGACAGAGTAACCGGCCATGCTGGCGGTTGCGGGGTTGGTTCCGTGGGCGGAATCGGGAACCAGGATGCGTTTACGAGGGTTGCCCTGGCTTTCAAGATAGGCGCGAACCAACAGGATGCCCGTGAGTTCGCCGTGTGCACCAGCGGCTGGTTGCAGCGTTATTGCATCCATGCCGGTGATTTCGAGGAGTGCGCTTTCGAGATCGGCAATCACCTGCATGGCACCTTGCGAAAGCGATTCGGGCTGGTACGGATGCGCCCAAGCTAGGCCATCTAGGCGCGCGACGAGTTCATTCACGCGCGGATTGTACTTCATGGTGCAGGAGCCGAGAGGATAAAGGCCGAGATCGATTGCGTAATTCCAGGTGGAGAGGCGCGTAAAGTGGCGAATGGCTTCTACTTCGCTGACTTCGGGGAAGCCTTCGATTTCAGAGCGAACGTTGGCGCTGCCGAGCGCGGCTTTGGGATCGACAGCTGGGACATCGAGCGTGGGGAGTTGGTAGCCGGCCTTGCCGGGCGAGCTTTCTTCAAAAAGGAGAGCTTCGTTCTGCGTGATGTGCGGGCGAACTTTGCGGATCATATGTTTAGGCGTGATTCCCGGCCATGGCCGGGACCACATAGGCTTCGGCAACGGTGTCCATGTCGGCGCGGCGCGACATTTCTGTTGCGCAGAGCAGGGTAGCGCTGCCTAGTTCGGGATAAAAGCGGTTGAGTTCCAAACCACCGATGATTTTTTTAGTAAGCAGGTGTGCGTTGACACCTTCCGGTGAATCGGCGACGAACTCGTTGAAGAAAGGTCCAGTGAAACGCGGTTTGATTTTGGAGCTCAGATAATGCGCTTTCGATACGTTCTGCGTGGCCAGTTCGCGTAAACCTTCTTTGCCGTAGACAGTCATGTACACAGTCGCCATAAGCGCGATGAGTGCCTGGTTTGTGCAGATGTTGGACGTCGCTTTTTCGCGACGGATGTGCTGTTCACGGGTGGAAAGCGTGAGGCAAAATGCGCGGTTGCCGTTTGAATCGACGGACTGGCCGACGAGACGACCGGGCAACTGGCGCAGGAACTTTTCTTTGGCTGCGATGATGCCCGCGTAAGGTCCGCCGAAGGAGGGCGAGATGGCGAAAGACTGCAATTCGCCAGCGACGATATCGGCATCGGTGGGCGGTTCTAAAATTCCGAGGGATGCGGCTTCCGCGAAGACAAAAATCAGCAGTGCGCCGCGTTTGTGCGCAAGGTCTGCAGCAGCACTTACGTTTTCGATGATGCCGAAGAAATTTGGGGACTGAACAATTACAGCGGCGGTATCCTGATCGAGTTTTGCTTCCAGATCTTCCAAATCCAGCTGCCCGGTTTCCGTGACGTAGCCAAATTCTTCGACAGGCATGCCTTGATGTTTTGCATATGTGGCGAGCACCTCTCGATATTCCGGATGCACCACGCGCGAAACCAGTACTTTGTTGCGGCCCGTAACGCGGACCGCCATCATGGCGGCTTCGGGCACCGCAGTGGAACCGTCATACATGGATGCATTAGCAACATCCATGCCGGTCAACTGACAGATCATAGTTTGGAATTCGAAGATCGCCGTGAGAGTGCCTTGCGCGATTTCAGCTTGATAGGGCGTGTATGACGTGAGGAACTCGCCGCGGGACACGATGGTATCGCACAGCACCGGGCGGTAGTGGCGATACACGCCAGCCCCGAGGAATGAGGCGTACCCCTGCGCTGTTTCGTCGGCCCGCGCTTTGAAAAAATCGATAATTTCGTATTCGGAGATGCCGGGGGCCAGATTGAGCTGGCGGTTCAACTTGGCTTCTGCCGGGAGGCGGGCGTACAATTCCTCCGCAGTGGCAATGCCGCACGCCGCTAACATTTCCTGCCGTTCTGAATCCGATTTGGGAAGATAGCGCAACTTAGCTTTCAGCTCCTACATAAGTCTGATAATCCGCAGCGGAGAGGAGCTTCTTTATTTCGTCCGGCGCACTCATTTTGACTTTCACCAGCCACGCGGCACCGTGCGGATCTTCATTTAACTTCTCGGGGGTGGTAGCTAGCGTTTCGTTGATCTCCGTCACTTCGCCAGAGATAGGCGAATAGATATCGGAAACCGCTTTCACGGATTCGACGGAGCCAAGCGTCTTGCCCTGCTCGACATGCGCGCCGATCTTAGGAAGATCCACATACACGATGTCGCCCAATTCATGCTGGGCATGGAAGGTGATGCCAATCGTGGCAACGTCGCCAGCGGCATTCACCCATTCGTGCTCTTTGGTGTAAACGAAGTGTTCGGGATAGGTATTCATTTCGATCGCTTATAGAAAGGTGTGGGGACCACGACTGCATCGACGGGCTGATCGCGGACGGTGATCTGAAACTCTTGGCCGATTTGCGCTTTGCCGATGGGGAGATAACAGAGGCCGATATTCTTGTTGACGGTTGGGCCGGGGGAACCGCTGGTCACCCATCCGGCCGGCGCGCCATCCAAGGAAACTTCATAGCCATCGCGCCCAATGCCGCGGCCCGTCATTTCGTAGCCAACGAGTTTGCGGGTAAGGCCCACATCGCGATGTTTGACCAGCGCATCGCGTCCAATAAAATCGCCTTTGTCGAATTTGACAATCCAGCCGAGGTCGGCCTCTAGCGGATTTAAGGACGCGTGGATCTCATGACCGTACAAAGCCATTTTGGCTTCGAGGCGTAAGGTATTGCGCGCGCCCAAACCGCATGGCTTAATACCGAATTCCGCACCGGCCTCAAGCAGCGCCTTCCAAACGTGGGAAGCTTGCGTGGGTTCCAGGTAGAGTTCGAAGCCATCTTCACCGGTGTACCCGGTGCGTGCGATTCGGGCGGGAATTCCTGCTACGGGACCCTCTTCAAACCAATAGTATTTAATCTGCGCGAGTTCGGCGGGTATGATTTTCTGCAGCGTTTCGAGCGCACGCGGGCCTTGTACGGCAATCTGGGCGTACTTGTCGCTGGCAAATTCCACAGTTGCATCGAAGCCTTTTGCCGCGCGCACGGCCTCGATGTGTTCGTAGTCTTTTTCCTGGTTTGAAGCGTTAACGCAGATGAAGATGAACTCGTCCGCAACTTTGTGAACCAGAATGTCGTCTACGAAGCCGCCGTGTTCATAAAGCAGTCCGGAATAATGCGCTTGGCCGTGGTTCAGCTTCGCGACGTTGTTGGTGGTGACGTATTCAGTGAGCTTTTGGGCGTCGGGTCCGGTAATTTCAATCTCGCCCATGTGGCTGACGTCGAACAGGCCGACCGCGCGACGGACGGTGTGATGTTCGTCAACCAGGCCGGAATATTGAACGGGCATGTCCCACCCGCCGAAATCGACCATCTTTGCGCCGCTAGCGCGATGCACAGCGTGGAGCGGAGTGCGCTTCAGTTCGGAATCTGCCATGCCAGGGGAACTTCTATGTTAGCGCGTTGCGCCACACGGATTTGCCGACGAAAAATGGGCCCATCGCCTCTATATAGGTAGACGTCTGTTTAGTTTTGCGCATAGCTTGGATGCAGGCCGATAAAGGAAATAGATCTTTGCCGGTAAGCCCGATGATGAAATCGTTATCGTGAGTGTCCATGCCGAAACAGGCCAAACGGATATCCTGCGCGAAGCCGGCCATGCCGAAGGAATGACCGATGCGGCCATGTTCGCTCAAGATCGGCATTTGCTCTTCCAAAGTGAGCTGCGCGAATTCCCCTTTGCGGCGGAGAGGATACCAGATGGCCCAGGGTTGGGCGGGGTCGGTAGCGGCGCGGATCGGTTTATCAATGAGCCAGTCCTGCAGGTTGGGTTCGTGACCGAGTGAGTACGTGCGACCCAGCATGGAATATTCGAGCTTCGGTTTCAGCGCGGCGAAGTGAGAACCTGCCAACACGGGGCGTACACGATCGGTGAAAAAGTTCGGATCGGGGCTCCAGGTGAGGAAGCCTACGCCGCGCACATCGTTTACATCTTCATACAGGACACCCGGGAGGGATGCGGCTTCGAGGGCAGAACCCAGGGCGGCTATATCGGTAACGTTGCCGAAAGCTAAAAATTGCATGAACAACCGCTGGTCCGAATATTGGGGCTCGCCGTCACGTACCCCCCCGCGCTCGCGGAGGTCTAAGAGTTCCATTGTTTCTCCTACCTATATGTTAGGCGGAGCGGGGCAGCGGCATTGAAGCCGACCAGCTAGCAGGGCCTTTCATGGAGCCGCGCGAACATCGCCTTCGTATGCGTCATTGCCGCGATGGCCACACTCTCCTGGCGATCATGGAAAATAATATCGCGTGAATAACGCGGTGCGTGGCGATTCAAGGCGGAAGCGCCGGCAACATAGCTTTCCGGATCGCGATGAGAAGCAAGAAGCCTAAGAACGCCTATTTGAATTTTAGTCAGCGGCACGGCATGCCTGCTCGAGTTCTTCAGCCAACTGCCGTGCGGCGAGATTGCCCTCAATGCGCAGCGCGCGTGCACCACTAAAGCGTCTTTAGCAGTGGGGTGAGCCAAGGCTCGATTATTCCATAACGAACGGGACCTGAAGTCCAGGAACGCGCGGCGGTAAAGGCGCTCGAAACCCTCGGGGTAGCTTGGTTTGGAATCGGTCTTCATGACGCGCTAATCCATTGTGCATCAACTTATCGCTCCAGCTCTTCCTTCAATCGCTTAAGAGCGCTCCGCGCCCAAGTCTTCACAGTTCCAAGCGGCTCGCCCAATTTTTCCGCCATTTCCGTTTGGCTCAGCCCTTCGAAATACGCGAGTTCAATGACGCGTTTTTGGTTTTTGTTTAACGCAGCTAAAGCGGATTGAATGCGCCGCACTTCGTCGGCGGTCACAATCTCCTGTTCTGCATTCGCAAAAAGAGAGGGATGCTCCCGCTCCTCCAGTTCATAAGCATTGCGGCTCATGCGCGCCCCGGCAGAGCGGATATAATCGATCGCGCGGTTGCGTGCGACTGTCAGCAGCCAAGGCCCCAAGGCGCCGCGCTCCACGTCGAAGGCGTTCATCCGGTTCCAGACACGAAGAAAAGTTTCCTGCACCAGATCTTCCGCAATGCCCGTGTCCCGAACAATCGTGAAGATTACGGAATACGCGACACGGCCAAAGCGATCGTAAAGCTCGGCCATCGCGGCGGATTCGCGGCGTTTCAGCCGAAGAGCCAGGTCACGATCGCCTTCGGCTACAGAAATACCCAAAAGCAGCAAAATCAGAAAGATTATGGCCAAGGTCCGCCTGTCATTGTCCCATCTTCCACTTAGCGCATTGGCGAATCAGAAATCGTCTTTCGCATCGCGCAACCGGGTCTCTGGTGCAACCCTGCGAAAGTTTTCAGATGTGGAGAGGTTTTCCATCGCGATGTGCGCCAACATCGCCACGCGCGCATTCGCCTTCAGACCGGACCTGGTGGTTACCCACGTTCCATCCGAAAGGCGGGTCTCCTCGAAATAGAGACGTGCTCCTTTGTCGAGCTGCGCCAATGCGGAAAAGCCAAGCGCGAACGGCTCAATCGCGGAAGCCTCCGCTTTCATCCACATCACATCTTCCTGATCGATCCAAATGCGCCCCTTCAAGTGCAGGAAAATTTCTGCCTTCAGTTCTTTCGGTTTGTAGCCGGGATGCGGGACAGCATCCAACATCCATGCTTTCCGACCATTCAAAGTGTCCTCCCCCACCATTTGAAAGTCGAAGGCGCCCAAAAGCTCTTGGGAAAAGCGACGTCTTTTCTCATGCTTCTCTTTGGCATCCGCCAGCCGCTGATCCCGTTGTGCCGGCGTCTCACGCTTGCGCCCGGCAACCAGCTTTGAGACACGGCTGTCTTCTTTCCGACGGTCGGCATCATCAAGCGGTTTATCGTTTTTCGCGATCAGCTTGCGAACGTGAAAGCCATCCACCAGAACGTCGTCGAACGTTTTCACTTCTTCCGTTTTCAGGCTGCCATCCTGTTCGAAGCGTTTCATGTCCGATCGAGTGCGGCTCACGTACGCGCGAAGGAGTTGTTCATTTTTTTCTCCGGCCGCAAGAGATTTCACAATCAGTGCACGAGGGTCAGGAAGCTCTTTAGCTGCTGCTTGAAGGGAAAAAAACGGAAATATGCCAATGAAAGAGGGCAAAACATATTTGACGATCATTGTTTTATTGCTCCGAATGAATTCCGCGGCGATTGTTATCACGCACGAAGAGAGCCATGTCATACATTTTTTCCTTGACAATTTTTTTGAACAACCTTATATATGAATCACATTGCGATTTTTTTATCGCAAATTTTAAGTTAGGGAGAATCACATCGATGAAGAACGCAACCAAGAAGGCCGCTCCAAAAAAGAAAGCTGCTCCGAAGAAAAAGAAGTAGCTTACGTCCCGTTAGGGATGAGTTTCATAACATAAGGCTCCGGGCAACCGGGGCCTTTTTTATTGCTGAGGCACCTTCCTTAACGTAAGCGTCCGGAAGCTTTCGCCCATGCCGAACAGCAGAGTCTTTAAGTAAACAGCCATGCGTTTGTCCGAAATCAGTTCTGGAGCACGTTCAAGTGCGCGCAACAGCGTTTGGGCCAGAGTCTCGAAGCGGATACTGGTGAACCCACATTCGCGGGCGGCGTCCACCAGAACCGGAAAAGGAACATGCGCGGTGATGTCCTGGAAGCCGGGGTTCGCCAGAACGTTTGTTACAGCAGCATGGCGCCTGTAACTCATCAGTGTTCCTTCCGGGAAGCGGAGGTACTCCGATGCCGACCAGCCGTAATCCACGATAAGGACCGTTCCCGCTCTGAGACACTGGCTAATCTGGCGAACCCAATCGCGAGCATGTTCCGCAATTTCGAACCGGGATCCATCCAAAAGGTCAGGCAGATAGCGGTTCACATACTGGATGCGATCAGCCGAAAATTCCGCGCCCTCTTTCCATTTGTATGTGGATCCGCTTCGTTCCACCAGAAGCTCGCAAAAATTGGGACCACGCCGCACACCCGCTATGACAGGCAGCGCATCGAAAAACTCATTTGCAAAAATTGTGCCGCGCCAGTTTGAGGGAAGCTCGTCGCCTGGACTAACGCTTCGGTACTCTCTCGGAAACAGGGCAGCACGCATTTCTTCACGGCCAGCTCCTAATTCGAGGACGGGCTCTTCCGGAAGCAACAAAGCAATCAGCGCGCCAAAGGCGGGCTGCAGTTGAGACGCGGTAAAGAAATCACCGTGTTTCCCCAGGATCGCCTCAGGCGGTTGGCGATAGTAACCGGTTTTAGGATGGTAAAGGGCCCACTCCATAAAACGGTCAAAAGAAACAGAGGTGCCGTCGGCTACCATCGTAGGCATTGCGTCCGCGTTGAAAACATTGCAAGTGAGTAAGTAATGACTGAGCCTATCTTTCAACAGCTTACCGAGCAGGTGCAACGGCTGACGAACCGCGTCTCAATTCTGGAACGAGAGTTAAGGCTCCGGAGAGATGACGCCGCCGAGACGCCGGAGGGACCGTGACCCCGTGCCGTTCAGCCTGTTGCCGCGCTCCGAAGGCCGGGGATCCGTCTACACTACGCGGCGCTTCCGCAGTTCATCCACCGCAACAGCCAGAATGATCACCGCACCGATCACAACCTGCTGAACGTAATTCGAAATTCCTAATAGATCGCTTCCGTTCGAAAGCAAGCCCATAATGAACGCGCCCACCAGTGTGCCGATCACGCTGCCTTCCCCGCCGCGCAAACTGCCGCCGCCAATTACCACCGCCGCAATGGCCTGCAGTTCGTAGCCCTGGCCAGCGGTTGGCTGCCCGGTCATCAGGCGTGAGGCTTCAATCATTCCAGCTAAGCCGGTGAGCAAACCGCCAATGGAATAGACCGCTGTGGTGTGAAAGGCCACGGGGATGCCCGCGTAAGTGGCCGCCGCCGGGCTGCTGCCAATGGCAAACGCGTAACGGCCAAGCCGCGTGTGTTCCAGCAAAATGTGTACGGCAATGGCGCAAATGATCAGCAGCAAAAGCACATAGGGCACGCCGAAGATTCCGCCTTCGCCCAGGATAGAAAATTCGGGAGGCAGCTTATGCACGGGTAGACCGTTTGAAATGATGAGCGCGGAGCCACGATAAATTCCGAGAGTGCCGAGTGTCACGATGAACGGCGCAATCTTGAGGCGTGTAATTAGGAAACCGTTCAGGAAGCCGCAGGCGAGCCCGGTCAGAATGCCGATAAACACGGCAGGCACAATGGGGACACCTCGCTCCATCGCCATGGCGCCCGTCAAGCCGCCTAGCCCGAGAATGGAGCCCACGGAAAGATCGATACCGCCGGAGATGATGATGACGGTCATGCCGAGCGCCATGATGTTGATGACCGCGGTCTGGCGGACTACGCTTGATAGGTTCGTCGCCGTCAAAAAGTGCGGCGATGCAATCACCAGGGCGATGAAGAGCGTGATGAGGCTGAGGAACGGCAACAACCGCTGAAGGCGTTTCAAGCGGCCGTCTCCGTTGGATAATTCGAACGAGTAGCAAGGGACATAATTTCTTCAGCAGTGGTACGGCCGGGAAGTTCGCCAGCGATGCGCCCCTGGCACATGACTAGAATCCGGTCCGCTACTTGCAGCAATTCTGGAATTTCAGAACTCACCATCAGTACAGCCGCGCCCTTTCCGGCAAGTTCATGCATAAAATCAAAGACCTCTACCTTCGCGCCAACGTCGATACCGCGTGTTGGCTCATCAAACAGAAAAACGCGCGGCTCGCGAAACAGCCATTTCGCGATCACCACCTTTTGTTGATTGCCGCCGCTCAACCTGCCGGCCGGTTGCTGAGGGCCTTGCGCTTTGATCCGTAGCCTGGCAATGTAATCCGCCCCGATTTCGTTCTGTCGGCGCAATTGCAGAAAACCGACCGTGCTGATAGCTTCCGTGTTGGCCATGGTGGTATTGACGGAGATAGGTAGCGGTAGGGCGAGGCCGGTGATTTGCCGGTCTTCCGTGACCAATGCGATTCCAGCTTTCACAGCAACGCGCGGAGAGGTGATCCGCACCGGCTCACCGGCTATGCGAACGGTGCCGCTTTCGAGAGGGTCAACGCCGAACAGGGCGCGGCACAGTTCCGTGCGGCCGGCACCGATCAAGCCAGCCATGCCAGTAATCTCGCCAGCCCTCAACGTAAGCGATACGTTGTGAAGCTTGCCTTTCACATGCAGGCCGGCGGCTTCCAGCATGGGCGCACCCGGCTTGTGTGCGTCGCGCGAGTACGTGGCAGCCATCTGGCGGCCCACCATGTGGGAAATGATCTGGGCGGTGGTCAGTTCCGCAAGCGGGCCGGTATGCACAGTGGCGCCATCCCGCAGGATGGTGACGCGGTCGCCAATGGCGCGCAGTTCTTCCAATCTGTGAGTAATGTAAATGACGCCCATCTTTCGCTCCCGCAGTGTTCGGACAATGCGAAACACTTCTTCTGTTTCCGCCCCGGAAAGCGAAGAAGTAGGCTCATCGAAGATGAGAAGACTGGAGCCGTGTTGAATGGCGCGGCAAATTTCCACCAACTGCTTGCCAGCCGGGCTGAGCTTCTCCACGCGCCAATTGGCCTGGAGCGGGAAGTGGTGCTGCTCAATCAGCCGGGTGGCCTGTTCCACGGCGCGACGCCGCGCGATCCATCCCAGAGGATGGCGCTCTTCGCGACCCAGAAAAATGTTTTCGGCAACGGAAAGTTGCGGGGCCAGCAAGGATTCCTGATGGACCATGGCCACGCCGATGCGCGCCGCATCCGCCGGAGTCTTCAACTGAACCGGCGAACCGTTCCACAGCATGGTGCCGCCATCCGGTTCCACCAGACCGGCGACAATTTTCATGAGCGTCGATTTTCCAGCGCCGTTTTCACCAAGCAATAAATGCACTTCCCCCGCGGCTACCGAAAGGTTGGCCGAGCGCAGAGCGGTCACGCTACCGTAGCGTTTCTGAATATCTGTAAGAGCGAGCAGCACCAGCAGATTAGTCTATATGGCCGCACCGGCAGGAAACCAGATGCTGCGCCGGCATGGTCCCGTCGAAGGCCGGAATGCAGTGGCCGTGAGGATCGCGATTGGGGTGCCCCAACTTCCGGTCGATGCGCTCTTCAAAGCGTTCAGAAATGAAATGCTCCAGGCGTTCCGCTTCATCGTGCAGTTCTTCGATGGGGTAATCCAGAACTTTGAAAAGGAACGTTTCAATCAGCCGGTGGTGGCGGACAATTTCGAGTGCGCGCTTCCGGCCCGGCTTCAGAAGTTTTACCCCGTGATGGCGCTTGTAATCTAGCAAACGTGCCGGAGTGGCGCTCAAACGCTGCAGCATGTTGGTCACCGACGCGGGAGCCACTTCAAGACGATCGGCGATCTCTTTGGAACCGACACGGCGGTCCTCCGCGCCAGAGAGAGTAAAGATCGCTTTCAGGTAGTTGTCTACCGATTCGCTGGACTTCATTCCTCCATTCTCGGACGAGGCCCTCCGAAGCGCAAAATTTAGGGTTGACTAAATATCAACTTTAGTCTAGCCTAATTTTTATGTCTCGACTTATTTCTTTGGCGTCGGCTCTTATGCTGCTGGCGTCTTTGCCCACCCGTCTACCGGCGCAAGGCGAAACGACCAGCGCAATTTCCGGTTCAGTGAGCGATCCCGCGGGAGGGGCCATCGCCGGGGCGGTTGTGACTGTCACCAGCACCGAGAACGGTTCTAAACGCACTCTGAAGACCGGTGACGCGGGTCGGTTTACGTTTCCCCAATTGAAGCCGGGGCTTTACTCCGTCAAGGTTGAAGCGAAAGAGTTCGAATCGCGACAGGACAATGCGGTGGTTGCCGCGCTTGGGCAAACGTACACCGCGGAATTTGTTTTGAACGTCGCATCGGCGAATCAGAGTTTGATAATTGACGCGGACAGTCCACTGGTTACGCCGGAGAACCCGAATACTGCAACCACTTTGAACCGCAGGACGTTGGAAAACCTGCCTAATGCAGGTGGAGACTTGACTTACCCCATCCAGTTCGCACCCGGCGCGCTGATGAACACGGCAGGCAGCGGCAACGATTTCGTCGGTGGCACCAACGGCTACGGCAACGTGCAGTTCAACGGGCTTTCGTCGTTGTCGAACGGCTACATTGTGGATGGACTGGAAACCAACGATCCACTCACTAATCTGAACAGCGGGCTTTCCACCAACCTGGTGCTGGGCCTGAACTCCATCTCTGAGGTGACTGTGAACACGCTCTCTTTTGCCGTGGACCAAGGCCGGTACGGCGCCTCGCAAGTGAATTACATTACCAAATCGGGCACCAACCGTTTGCATGGCAATCTTTACGAACTCTGGAACGGATCGAAATTCAACGCTGCCAATTTCTTTACGAACGCGCTCCCGGGGAACCAGAAACCGCGCTCGGTGGTGAACCACTTCGGCGGCAGCTTGGGTGGTCCGATTAAGAAAAACAAGCTGTTTTTTTTCTTTGATAGCGAATGGGTGCGGATCGCGCTGCCCATTATCGCAACGACAACCGTGCCCACCTCCGCCTTCCAAAGCTATGTCTTGCGGCAGCTTCCCCTCGGAGGTACGGACTCGGTCACGGGTTCCGTATACCAGCCTTCGCCGCAATCCATTCCGTTCTACAACAAACTGTTCGCGCTGTACAGAAACACTTCGGGTACCCCCCTGCCAGTGCTGGGTTGTCCATTCAACACCGATGGAACCGCGGTACCGGGCGCTCCGCCCAACGGGGACGGCTGCGCGAATCGGCGTACGGCGTCACTTTCCAGCCTGAGTACCGAACAGGTTCAAACCGCGCGCATGGATTACAACATCGATCAAAACAACTCCGCCTGGGTTCGCTTTCAGAACGACGGCGGCTTGCAGGCGGCCTACACTGACCCGATCAACCCCGTCTTCAACGCGCTTTCTCCGCAACCGCTCTATTCGCTGGCCTCGGGCTACACACACGTGTTCTCGCCCCGCGTGGTGAATTATTTTAACCCGGCCTTCTCATGGTACGAAAGCCTCTTCGGGCCGCCCGATTTTCAGAAAACGCTGGACGCCTTCCCGGTTGTTCTGCAGGGTAGCGGAGCCAATGCCCCGTTCACCACGGTGGGTGGCTTAAACGATACGTGGGTGCAAGGGCGTCGCGCGCTTCGGTTCTTTTTTAACGACAATCTGGCGTGGAGCGCCGGGGCGCACGAACTCAGATTTGGTACAAACACCAGGATCTTGCGGTTGAACGATTACAACTTTGGCCAAGGCGCGGTTCCGGTGGTCCAGTACACCACGTTGCCGCAGTTCATTTATGGCGTCGCCTCCAATGCCTCTCGCGCGTTCCCTCTGGCTAACAACCAGCCCTACAACATTTTCAACCTGGATCTCTACGCGCAGGACACCTGGAAGTTGTCTCGGACTCTGACCTGGACATTCGGTGTCCGCGCAACGCACAACTCGAATCCTGCCAATCCACACGGCTCCCTCGCGCGGCTGGCGGGTTCCTTCAATGCGATTTCGCACGACGCGAGCCAGCCCTTGAGTAAGGCGATACGCACTGGCGTGCGGACCGTATTCGAATCCGTGCCGTTGCTGGTGATTCAACCGAGAACGGCGTTGGCTTGGCAGGTGACTCCGAAAACAGTGGTGCGAACCGGCTTTGGAATATTCAGCGATATCCTTCCCGCGAGCGTGGTGGATTTAGTGGGTGTCAATCCGCCGTATTCAACGAACTTCGAAGGCGGCCTGCTTGGGAATGTTGGCGGAACGGCGATCGCGCCCGGTGTTCCCGGCAGCGCGGTGGATGCCACGGTCCAAGCCAACCAGGCATTCAGTTCCGGTTTCGCCCAAGGGCAGCTTTCGTGTGCTGCTCCGAAAGCGAATCCTGCGGCGTGTCTGCCCCCGATCGCGTTTGCGGCTGTTCCCGATGGCAAACTGCGCGCGCCGTACAACATGCAATGGAGTTTTGCGTTGGAACGCCAGGTGGGCCAAGCGCTCAACCTGCGCGCGCAATATGTGGGCACTCGCTCTGTGAATCAGCCGTATCAGACACAGGTGAACGGCTATCAAACCGTTTGCCAAGGCTGCTTTGCGCCGTACCCGTTCAATGAACCAAAAGACCCCCGCTTCGGCGCGGTGACCCAACTTGCAACCGGTGCCAACAGCCATTACAACGGCTTGCAACTGACGGCGGAAAAGCGGCTGTCCCGCGGTCTCCAGCTCACAGCGAATTACACCTGGAGCCGTTGCATGGATACGGTTTCGAACGGAGGCTTTCTTCCTTTTTCCGCTGGCGGAATCATCTCCCCCTTGCCCGGTTTGCTGGCGCGCCAGTATGGCCCTTGCGATTACGATGTACGCCACAACTTCACATTGCAGTATGTCTACGAAGTTCCAGTGAAAGTCAGGAACCGCGCGCTCGGGTACGCCGTGAATGGGTGGCAGGTTTCGGGCACCGCATTCCGGCGGAGCGGCATTCCCTTTTCCGTTCTCAGCGTGCCTTATTCCGCGAACGGCAAAGGCATCGTACAAGGGGGCGGGCCGCAATATGCGAGCGTGGTTCCGGGCGTGCCGCTTTATCTTAAGGAGAGCTTGCAGGGTGCAACGCAACCGGGGCAACTCCAATGGCTCAACCCGGATGCATTTGTTTCAGCGGTGGATTCGCGAACGGGCCAGTGCGTGGGGGGCGACACTCCGCGCAACTGCCAATTCGGAAACCTGGGGCGCAACGCTTTGCGGGGGCCGCTCTTCACCTCCGGCGATTTTTACATCACAAAGTGGTTCCGCGTTACCGAAGGATTGCGGCTGCGTCTGGATGGACAGTTCTTCAACGTATTTAACCACGCAAACTTCGGATTGCCCGTTCTTGGATTCGCGGGAATACCCGGCGCGCGTTCTACGCAAACCGGCTTCGGAGCACTCACCTACACCACCGCACCCCCGACAGGGCTGTTAGGCGTTGGTCTGGGCGGGGATAGCTCTCCGCGCCTGATTGCATTTCAAGGCCGCATCGAGTTTTGAAGGCGCTTACTCGGCGGCGCCATCCAGATCTTCAGAGCGGTTTTCGAACTTGGTCAGCGAATGCAGAAACACCAGATCCACTTTGCCAATAGGGCCATTACGCTGCTTTGCAACAATCAGTTCCGCCAAGCCCCGCAGGTCTTCGCGATCGCGCTTATAAACCTCTTCACGAAAGATAAACGCCACCAGATCCGCATCCTGTTCGATGGAGCCGGATTCGCGCAGATCGCTTAACTGCGGACGGTGATCGCCCTGGCGGGTTTCCGGCGCGCGGCTCAACTGGGAAAGCACCAGCATTGGGACTTTCAATTCTTTCGCCAGCAGCTTCAAGCCGCGTGAGATGGTGCTCACTTCCTGATTGCGGTTTTCAAAGCGCCCGCGCCCGGTCATTAGCTGCAGATAATCCACAATCACCAGGCCCAGCTTGCTATCGCCGCCTTGCAAGCGGCGCAACTTGGCGTGCATGTCCATCAGATGGACGCCGGCGGTATCGTCAATAAATAAGGGCGATTCCACCAGTTTCTGCGAAGCCTGTTGCAGCTTGCGGCGCTCATCGGCATTCAGGTAGCCCATGCGGAATCGCTGCGAATCTACGTACGCCTGCGCGCAGAGCATGCGGGTAAGCAGACTCTCGCCGGACATTTCAAGTGAGAAGATGGCAACCTTCTGGTTCAGCTTCGTCGCCACGTGGCTTGCGATATTCATCGCGAGCGCAGTCTTGCCCATAGAAGGGCGGGCGGCCAGAATCAGCAATTCGCCCTCATGCAGGCCGCCGGTCATTTCGTCCAGCTTTGTAAAACCGGTGCTGATGCCGCGGATGCGCTTGCTAGGGTCCAGGAAGGCGTTGATGCCGCCCTGATATTCCTCGATAATTTCAGCCGGAGTCTTCAGGCCCGGACCCATTTGGGAATCGCCCAACTTAAGCAGCGATTCTTCCGCCCCGGCAAGAATCTGCATGGCGTCTTCTTCGCCAACCAGAGCCCGGTTCATAGTCTGCTGCGAAGAACTGATGATGCGCCGGAGAATCGCTTTATCGCGAATGATCTTGACGTAGCTATCCAGGTTCGGTATATGCGGAAGCCCGTCATCGAGCGAGACCAGATAAGTCAGGCCATCGACCGATTCCAGCTCGTTATAGCGCAGCAGTTCATTGGCTACGGTGACGCGGTCTATCCGCTCAGAGCGCTCATTCAGCTCCACCATCCGGCTGAAAATCTTGCGATGCTTCTCAAGCGCGAAATCTTCAGCTTTCAGTACGCCGGCGACATCGAGGAACGCCGTGTCGTCCAGCAGGATGGACCCCAGGACGAAGCGTTCCGCGTCGATATTGGCGGGGAGACCTTTTTCGAGGGCGAGGGTAGTGGGGGATGACTGAGCCATGGCTTAAACCAAGTAACATTAGACCCAAAGTCTGTGGAATATCAGGAATTTTTTTTCGTTCAGGCCGGTGCTGCCTTTTTCGGCGTTTTCCACGCGAAATTCACCGGACTTTCACAAGAACACGATACCGCAAATGTGTTTCCGCTTAAGCGCCGGCGCGGGCCCCTGGGCGGCCAGGCTCCGGTTTTGCTAGACTGTTCAAGTCATGGCAATCCCGAATGTAAAACGTTTCCGCCCGTTCTGCCCCACCTGCAACGATAGTTTCACTGTAATGGCGGTTCTTCCGCGCGCAGCGAATTTGGACAATTATCTTGCTGACACTGTAGCCCGTCACGATCACAAAGCTTTTCAAGATGCGAAAACCGCAATGTTTAAAGTCCGCGTCGGTCAGCAGAAACAGGTCAAGAAGAAGTAGTTTCCTTCCAAAACTCAAACCAGAGGCGGGGTGTCAAAACCTCGCCTTTTTTATTGGAACCGCTATCGACCCTCTATTCTCGACACTCGGTCACCCAACGATTCCAGTTGAGCGTTGTGCATTTCAGCGATTCGCGCAAGGCTGCGAATGTTTTCGCCGTCTTTTTCAGCCAAAGCGCGCAACCCCTTGATACTTTCGCGCAATGTTTCGCTGTCGCGGCTCATTAATTCTAAGTTCATCGCAAGAGCCTCGTGCCGGATTGCGAGTGCCTCCAGGCGTTCGTCAATCGTCATATGCTGAGCTACTCCTTCCCTCGTCTTCTAACGAAAGCTACCTTTATTACAGCATCTCTTGCCAATGTGAATCTGATTCCACCTCAATTCCGTGTTGAACTGGACGCGCGCAGGTTCTTCAAGGCCCGCAAAGCTTCCTGCGCTACCTGGGAATCGTTATCGCGGCTGAGCCTTTCCAGATGACTTTCCGCCCCCTTGTCACCAGTTGCACTCAGAATCTGTGCAAGCCCGATCTTTTCATCACGCGCACCGCGCTCCATGGGTTCATAAAGCTGAAGCCGCACACCGGGGTCTAACGCCAGTTCGGAAAGATATGCCTGCGCCACGCCTCTATACCCTGTGCTGGTCAGACTACTCACCAACAACCGCAGCGGACTGTTTTCCGTAGTTTCGGTGCGGCCATCCATTGCCATGGCGAAAGCCAGCGCCAATTGCGGCCCTCGTTTCGATTCCGCGTCGTACGTCTTCTGCAGCATGGGCGCATCCTCAGCACTGTGCAAACGCCCGAACCCCTCCGCGGCCGCGGAACGTAACGCTTCATCTTTATCCGAAAGCATCTGCGTGTAAAGGGCCCGGTTTGCCGCATCGGGGAACATGGCCAGTGCTGTGAAAGCCGCCCGCCTGACTTTTGGTTTCTTGCTAGTCTCCAAGATCGTTCGTAAATCCGGTGCGGCCGCACGGTTTTGCAGCACGCCGGTTGTCTCAATCGCGGCAATTTGCACGCTTTCATTCAGATCGCGCAGCAGGAACTGCAAACGTGGACCACTCTGCTCATCCCGAATCTTCTGGATTGCAACAATACTTTCATACAGCACACTCGAATCCTTCGAGCGCAATGCGGAGTACAATTCCGGCAACGCCTGCTTTCCACGAAGAATCCCGATTGCCCTCGCCGCATTTGCCCGCGAATCCATGCTGCTGCCGCCAATCACCAGCTTGCCGATCGCATCTATCGCTTCAGGCCGCACCGTTACAAAGCGTTCAATCACTTCATTGTTGCGTTCAGAAAAGCGCTGCCTGATGGTAGTTTCTGCGCGCTTGATGTTCGCCGTCAATCCCTGCGCCACATAGCCCGGCATGTAGAAATTCACCAGCCCATCCACCGCGCGTACCTGAATCTGGTCATCATTGTCGCGCGTTGCTTCCATTAACGGATCGAGCGACTTCGGGCCACCAATCTCCACCAGACCCTTCACAGCCTCACCGCGGACTTTGGAATCTGAACTCTTGAGTAACTGCGCAAGTTCCGGAATCGCGGTGGAACCATCTTTAGCAATTGCACGGATCTCACGGGAAGACTGCGCTATGGCGCAACTAGCGCAAATCGAAATCAGAAAGAAACGCACCGCTACCGTACGAACTCCACTTTTACCCGGTTGGGAATCAGGCCCACTTCATGCCCCATGTCGAGCAACTTCTGAGCGGCTTGCGGAATCAGTTCTCCCGCATCGAGCGTGTAGTGGTTCACATACATACCCACGAATTTCTCGGCTAAGCGTGGGTCCATATCGCGCGCGAACTGCAACGCGTAACTCAACGCTTCATCGTGGTTGTCCAGCGCGTACTGGATGCTGTCGCGCATCATGCGGCAACATTCGCTCATAATATCCGCGGGCAGACTGCGCAGCAAAGCATTGCATCCAAGGGGCAGCGGCAAGCCGGTTTTATCTTTCCACCACCTTCCCAAATCAATAATTTTATGGAACCCGCTTTTGTTATAGGTGAGCTGCGCTTCGTGAATGATCAGCCCCACATCGACGGTGCCTTCCTGGACCGCGTCCAGAATTTGATCGAACGGCACCACAACCGGCTCAAAATCGGGCTGCATGATCTTAAGAGTTAAATAAGCCGTGGTTAGTTTGCCAGGAATCGCAATTCGCTTTCCGCGAATGTCTTCCAAGTCCATCGGCCTCAGCGCAATCAGCATGGGCCCGTAGCCATCGCCAATGCTGCTTCCCGCCGCCATCAGAACGTACTTATCCGCCACGTAAGGGTAGGCATGGTAGGAAATTGCGGTCAGATCGTATACGCCTTCCACGGCTTTTTGATTCAAGGTCTGGATATCCGAAAGTACGTGTTTGAAATTCACTTTCGGAGAGCGAATTTTCTTGGTCGCCAAGCCGTAGAACATGAACGCATCATCGGAATCCGGGCTGTGGGCGCTCACAATTTCCCGGGGTTGTAAATCTGACATAGAGGGGGTCGAAGCTCCAGTATGGCATGATGCTCAAACGGCTCCCCGCGAGTTGAAATGTGGAAAATCCTGCAAAAGCTTCGGGAGTGGTGGGCTCCTCCGCCCGCTCCAGTCTCCGGGCCCCGCCGTGTGAAACACTACGCCGCACAGACCGGTTTTCAATACCAATACCAACTCCAAAGCTCTACTCCTGGCAATTACGAATTTCTCCTTTGGACCACCAGTGCGGCTGCCCGCCTGCTGCGAATCACCGTGCCTCTGACCGGGCTTGCCGCCCGTGACCGGTATGCTTTGGCCAAGCTCCACCTTTTCCGCAATCTGGATGAACATGAGCCCGCCGATTTGCCCCGCCAGTTGGAAATCACGGACACCACCGCGCTCGATGAGCTATAAGCAGCGCTGGCAAGCTATGATGTAGGGCAAGCTAGATGGCCATTCCATCCCTGCCAACTCCGCTCGAACAGCTAGGCAACCGTCCCTTCTCGTTCTATCCGCCAATCCTGGGTGTAGAGCGCAATGAATGGCTCTTCCGCCGCTCCACATGGCCGGAAGTTCTGGTCACAAACGCTCACACCGGTGCTCAAATTGCCATCCCGCGCAGATTCCTGGGCGAAGTTTCCCGTATTGAAGAGCCCATGGTGATTGTGGGTTTGCTGAAAGAATTGGAATACCGCGAAGGTGCGGTCTGGCCATACCGCCGCCATGTATTACAAATGCCGATCGCTGTGGGGGCGGAAACTTACACGCCGCGCAGGCGAACCGGACCAGCCCCGGTAATTGGTATCAGCCTTCACGCTGAGGCACCAGCCCGTCGCGGTCGCATGATCATCGGCGCGCTGGTCGCCGGAGTTCTGGCCGCACTCGCCATAGCGGGTGCACTGCGTGAATCGCATCCGCGAGCGCGTCCCGCCTATAGGCAGATACCACGTTGAGGTTCCCGGAATGAAAGCCGTCCTTTGGATTGCCATCGCCTGCGCAGGCGCACTGGCCATTGGCGCCGTTGCACTGAACCGCGGCGAACCCGTCAACAGCTTCTGGCTCATTGTGGCCGCAGTCTGCATTTACCTGATCGGATTTCGCTTCTATTCGAAATTCATCTCCGCCCGCGTGCTGACGTTGGACGATAACCGCGCCACCCCCGCCGAGCGTTTGCGTAACGGCCACGATTACGAACCCACCAACAAGTGGATCGTATTCGGCCATCACTTCGCGGCCATCGCCGGGCCCGGTCCACTGGTCGGCCCCGTGCTGGCAGCGCAATTCGGCTATCTTCCCGGCACGCTCTGGATCTTGGCGGGCGGGGTCCTGGGCGGCGCCGTGCAGGATTTTATTATCCTGTTCGCTTCGCTTCGCCGGGACGGAAAATCACTGGGAGCCATGGCTCGGGATGAAATCGGCAAGGTGGGCGGCTTCGTCGCGCTCATTACTGTTTTGCTGATTATGGTGATTCTGCTGGCAGTGGTTGGATTGGTTGTAGTAAATGCACTGGTGGGCAGCCCGTGGGGCGCATTTACTATCCTTGCGACCATGCCGGTCGCGCTTTTCATGGGAATCTACCTGCGCTTTGTGCGCCCCGGCAAGGTTTTGGAATGCTCGGCCATCGGTTTCCTGCTGGTGCTGCTCAGCATCTTCGGCGGCCAGTGGATTTCGCTCTCCCCCTATGCCGCGGCGTTCACGTTTTCCGCCCTCACTATCGCTCTCGCCATCATTGCCTACGGGTTCCTCGCAAGCGCGCTTCCCGTCTGGCTGCTCCTGGCCCCTCGCGATTACCTCAGCACGTTCGTGAAACTCGGCGTGGTTTTCCTGCTCGCGGTCGGTATTCTCATTGTTCGCCCGGAACTGCAAATGCCCGCGCTCTCCCGCTTTGTCGATGGCACCGGCCCCGTGTTCGCCGGCAAAGTCTTCCCCTTCGTTTTCATCACGATTGCTTGCGGGGCTATTTCCGGTTTCCACGCGCTGATCTCTTCCGGTACCACACCCAAAATGCTGGCCCGCGAAACTCACGCGCGCTACGTCGGCTATGGCGCCATGATCCTGGAAAGCTTTGTCGCTATCATGGCCATGATCGCGGCCTGCGTTCTGCAGCCCGGCATTTATTTCGCGGTGAATTCACCGGGCGCCATACTCGGCAAAACCGCAGACGCCGCTGTTGCCACCATCACCGCGTGGGGCTACCCTGTCACAACGGAGCAGATGGCCGTCCTCGCCCATCGCGTAGGCGAAGCTACTCTGTTCAGCCGCACCGGCGGCGCTCCTTCACTCGCTCTCGGGATGGCGCAGATTTTCTCCGCTACCGGCGGCGGCGATGCCGTACTCGGCTTCTGGTATCACTTCGCCATTATGTTTGAGGCGCTGTTCATACTCACAATTCTCGATGCCGGCACGCGCGTGGGCCGCTTCATGCTTCAGGACCTTGCCGGCAATATTTATAAGCCATTCGGCCGCGTAAGCTGGATGCCCGGCGTGATTGTCTCCAGCGCCATTGTGGTCCTGGCCTGGGGCTATTTCCTTGTGCAAGGCGTGCTCGATCCCATGGGCGGTATCAATACTTTGTGGCCCCTGTTTGGCATCGCCAACCAATTGCTTGCCTCCATCGCGCTCTGCGTAGCCACCACCATTCTGATCCGTATGCACGGCGCGAAATATTGCTGGGTCACCGCCGTCCCGCTAGCCTGGCTGGTAACGGTCACCTTCACCGCCGGCTTCCAAAAAATTTTCTCGCCTTTGCCGCGCATCGGCTTCCTGGCTCAAGCAAATTTGCTCACGGGGCGCAGTGCGTTCAACGCCCGCTTGGATGCTGCGGTAACCGCTATCTTTCTCATCTTGGTGACGGTAATTTTGCTCGATTCGCTCCGAGTGTGGGCTTCCATCCTTTCCGGAGCGAACGAACGGCAAGTGCGGGAAACAGCTTTTGTACAAACGCATCTCTCAGCAGAAGGCTTATGACATTCTGGCGCTATCTGCGTGCCCTGCTTCGCGAACTGAGTGACGAAACCGCTTATGAGCGCCATCTTGCGCTCACCGGGTCTGCCCATTCGGGTGCCGAATGGAAGCGTTTCTCCGATGAACGTCACCGCGCCAAATATTCCTGTGCCCGGTGCTGTTGAGAGCCAGTAATTGAAATCGATTGTTCTTCAATTGGCGGCGTTCTTTTCGTCGCTGGGCGGCATCGGCCTGTTGCTACTGGGGATCCTCGATTCCTCGTTTCTCTTCCTGCCGCTTGGAATCGACCTTCTCATGGTCGCGCTCACAGTCCAGCATCACGATCGAATGTTTTATTACGCTGCCATGGCCGCCTCAGGATCGGTAATCGGCTCGTTCACCACGGATTGGATAAGCCGCAAGGGTGGGGAAGCTGGCCTCGCACACCGTATTTCGCCTCGCCGCCTGAAATACATCCAAGCCAAAGTGGAAAAGAGTGCTGGTGTAGCTCTGGCTCTTTCCGCGGTTGCGCCTCCTGGTTTTCCATTTACGCCGTTCGTGGTTGTCGCAGCCGCTCTTCAATATCCGCGCGTTAAACTGCTGATCATCGTGGCCGTTTTTCGGCTGATTCGCTTTGTCATTGAAGGTCTGCTCGCTATAAAATTCGGCTCCCGCATTTTGAAATTGGCGGAGATGCCCACCATCCAGCACGCAATCCTCTTGGTCGTGGTGATTTCGATTGTGGGTAGCGCCTGGTCTCTTTATAAGCTGTATAAAAGCAGCAAAAGAAAATCGTAGATCGCCCGGCGTTATAGAATAACTCGCATGAAATCTGTAGCAATTTTGCTTGCGTTCACGGCCCTGGGAAACGCGCAAAAAATCGAAATTCCCGCCCTGCTTACCCTCGCTAAAACTCCCGCGAACCCCACTTTCGTCCCAGCCCTACGCGATACCCTCACGCAAAAAGCCATCGATGCAGGGTCCGCCGTTGCGGGATATGGTTCTGATTTTCTTTTCGCCACGCAAGCCGCAACCGCGCCCGATCTCTACATTGATGACGTGCGCGCCGGCACTCTACAACCAGTGCCCGGCAACGGCCAATTGTGGATCACGCAAGCGAAACTGCGCCCCGGCACTTCGCACAACTTTTATTACATGGCGGAGGGCAAGCAGTTTGGCGGCAATCACGATATCGCCGCCTTCACGCCGGATTCCTATGTCCAACAAGGAGTGCCGCAAGGGATACTTTCAGAAAAGATGGTTCACACCAGCAAAATTTACGACGGCTTGGTTTCCGATTGGTGGATCTACGCGCCAGCTCAATACGATCCAGCCAAGCCGGCGGCTCTCATGGTCTGGCACGATGGCCAGGGCATGGTAAACCGCACCGCTCCCGCAAATCCGCTTAACGTGTTCGACAATCTGACCGCGCAGGGCAAGATCCCGGTGATGATTCAGGTCTTCATCGCTCCAGGAAAGGTCGGCGATAAGGCGATGCGCAGCATTGAGTACGATACCGTATCCGATAAGTACGCCCGCTTTGTGCGCGATGAGATCATGCCTTTGGTTTACGCGAAATATAACGTGCGCCGCGATGGCTACAGTCGCGCCGCCGCCGGCAATTCATCGGGAGGCATTTCGGCTTTCAACATGGCCTGGTTTCAGCCCGATCAGTTTAGCCGCGTGCTGATGCGCATCGCCAGCTTCGCTAACCTGCAGCAGAACCACGCCGGCGAATTCGATGGCGGCAACACCTTTCCTTATCGCGTACGCCGTGAGGACAAGCGCCCAATCCGCGTCTGGTCCGCGGATGGCACCGAGGATCTCGAAAATCCGTACGGATCCTGGCCCTCCAACAACATCAACATGGCCAACTCCCTCAAGTTTCGCGATTACGATTTTCATATGAGCTGGAGCAACGGCAGCCATAACGGCGCGCACGGAAATGCAGAACTGCCGGAAGCCATGACCTGGCTCTGGCGCGGTTATGATTCCGCCAAAACTTCCGATACCTTCCCGCCCGACCCGGACGAAAAAGCCAAGCCTTTTTTCCGCGTAAAGTCCTTCAACCGCTAAGACGTATTAAATGCGCCTTTACAACTTTCAGGCGCTTGCCGACCGTCTGAACCGCAGCCCCGGCATCGTTGTCGCGCTGCTCACGGTTCTCTTTATTGGGCTAGTAGTGCAGCCCATGCAAAAAATCCTCTGGCACGATGAGCTTTTTACGTTTTACATTGCCAACTCTCCCACCGTTAGCAAAATGGTGGACGCTATGGTGCATGTGGATTGGCAGCCGCCGCTGATCTTTGCAACCGCTTGGGCGTCGCAGCACCTTTTCGGCTTAAATGAATTTGCCACTCGGCTGCCCTCGACAGTTGCCTTTTATGCCGCCAGTATAGGCGTTGTGTTCCTGCTGAAGCGCCGTGTGGGCGTACTCTGGGCCGCCATTCCCGTTTTGCTATTTTGGTTTTCTTTTTACTTCAAGTACGCGGCTGAAGCGCGCCCCTACGGCCTGTTCGTTGCATTCTTCGTCCTCTCTGCACATTGCTATCTTCGTGCGACAGATACGGACACACCCTCTCGCTACGGCTGGTTTATCGTTGGGCTGTTCATCGGTAATGCCGGTATGATGCTCAGCCACATACTGGCACCGGTTTCCATGATGCCTTTCGGCGTGGCGGAACTTGTTAGGACATGGCAGCGCCGCAAAATCGATCTTGCCATGTGGTTCGCCATCGTGGCACCGCTCGGTGTTGCGGTAATCTTCCTGCCGATGGTGCATATGTTCCAACAGCACTTTTTCCCGGTCATCTTTCAGGCATCCTTTAAGAAAATGGCCGTTTTTTATGCGAAGGCGCTGCGGTACGTCTGGCCGAGTCTTCTGTTTGGCACGTTGGCCGCGATACTCGCCGCGCGCGTAGGTGGTGACCGCGATCCCGCAGCCTCTGAGCGTCCGGTTTTCCCGCTCCCGCATGTGGTGCTGGCAGGGGCGCTCCTGCTGCCTCCCATCCTGGTGAACCTGATGATGATGCGCAGTCACGGCGCGTTCTGGGAACGTTATTGCATCCCGACTGCTCTAACCATTTATGTACTCTGCGCCTTCGGTCTCGGGAAGCTAGCACGATGGCACCCTTTTGCCGCGCTAGCAACGTGTGCGGCAGTTTTGCTCGCCGGTCTGGGCCAAGCCGCTGTAAATTTCCGGCCATTGCCGCCTCTCCACACAATCGAAAGCATCCGCCCGGATCTCCCACTCGTCGACGCAAGCGGCCTTGCGTTTCTTGAAATGGACCATTACGAACGGCCCGCCCTTCTGAACCGGCTCTATTGCTTGACAGACCGCCCTTCCGCAATCCGCTACGCTCACGCCACTCTGTTCGAAGGGTTCGGAACGTTAAACAAATACTTTCCCATTCGTGCTCATGTGCTCCCTTATTCTGAGTTTGTCCCACGGAACAAGCACTTTCTGCTCTTCGGCACGCCACAGAATGCAGAGGACTGGCTATTCGATAAGTTGAAAGATGATGGAGCGACCGTAAAGAAACTGCAGGGCGTCAATACACCGTACCGGGATTACGCAGTGTTTGAAGTCACAGTCCCGTAGGCTAAACGAGTTTCGTTAGTGTTTGTGTGTCAGCCGGTCATATGCAAGACCAGCCGCACCGCCACTTACCGCGCCAATCGCTGCACCTTTTCCACCGCCTGCCAAAGCACCAATTCCCGCTCCAGCGGCAGCCGTTCCCGCCACAATCGCGACTGATTTTTTCTTCGACCGGCTGCGCCGAACGTCCGTCCGGTACACGGGGCGTGTTACGGTCCTGCGCCGAACAACTCTTCTCCGGGCCACATACATTGCTTCGTGCAAATACGATGGGCGTTCAACCGTCGGCCCGTAATCATAGCCTAATCCTGCACTTCTTAAGACGTTGGCCGAATCGGGATGGTAGATTGCTTCGCGCGTTTCAACGCTCAGATTAGCGCGACTCTTACAGGAACTTTGAGCGTATCGTGGCTGCGCGACAGCCGTTTTATGCAGCCAAGCACCGGCTCCTGCCGCAGTTGCCACCGTTGCCAAAACACCTGCAACCAAGATCTGTTTACCATTGCCAAATAGCATCGCGTTCCCCTGTCGCAATCAGTGCGCGTGGCATGCCAAACCACGATGATTCGTTCAATCTGACAAACTTTCATCTACTGAAATTGCTTGCTCATCAGTTCTGGATTCACACTCCATCCAGATTGAACCAGCGGCCCTTCTAAATCACAGCACAGGCCCAGCTTGACGAGGCGGGTCAGCCGGTTCCTGAGCATGCAGTCCTCAAAGATCTGCGGATTGCTCGATGTCGTGAGCGGTCACCCGCGCCGAACGACCCGGAGCGATTTTTCGTTCACACCGGTGCGGAATAATTTATTAGGGTGCAAGGCTTACTTAGTTTCCGTAATCTTAGCAGCCTTCAAAGCGGTGGCAACATGCGCAATTCTTTTGCCCTGATACCGCGCCACTTCTAGGTCATCTGCCGTAGGCGGTGCATTCTTCTGCCCGGAAACGGTCGAAGCGCCGTAAGGTGTTCCCGCGCGGAACATGACCGGGTCTCCATACCCAAGCGGCACAATAATCATGCCTAAATGCGCCATGGGATTGTATAAAGAGATCAGGGTGCTTTCGTTCCCGCCATGTGCGGTGGAAGTGGAGGTAAACGCGCCGCTGGCCTTTCCCACCAGTTTGCCCTGGAACCACAGGCCGCCCAGAGAATCGATGTAAGCTTTCAGCTCGCTCGAAGCATTTCCAAAGCGGGTAGGTGGTCCAAAAACAATGGCGTCTGCCCATTCGGCATCAGCCTCGGTGGGGGCTCCGTATTCGGCGGTCATTCTGGCGCTGTTTTCCGCCCAGCCGGGTGCATGCGTCATCACTTCCGGGCTCACAATATCAGCGGCCCGGCGCAGGCGGACTTCCGCCCCATTGGCGCGTGCCCCCACGGCCACTTCTTTGGCCAAAGCCTCAGTGGAACCGTTGCGCGAATAAAACGCGATCAGAACTTTCGTGGAATCCATGGGGTAACGATGTCTTTCGCCAGCAATCGGATTCGCGATACTTGTAGTTTGCCCCGCCTTCAGATTCAGGATGTGACAAAAGTCTACATCGCAGGCGGGCAACCCTTAACAGCGTTAGCCGGAGTTTCCCTGGCTGTGGAGGCAGGCACCGTAACCGCTCTGCTCGGCAGAAGTGGCTGCGGAAAATCCACGCTGCTCAAAATTGCGGGCGCAATGGATTTTGCCACTTCAGGTCAGGTGCTGATTGACGGCGAAAGCACCACGGCACTGTCCGACGCAAGACTCACAGCCTTAAGGCGCACAAAAATTGGGTTCGTTTTTCAGTTTTTTGAATTGCTGCCTACCCTTACCGCCCTTGAAAACGTGGAACTGCCGCTCCTTTTAGCCGGTTCCCACGGCGCGCGCAAAACAGCCAGCGACCGCCTGGAATGGGTCGGTTTGGCTGACAAGTTCGAATCGTACCCGCACCAGCTATCGGGCGGCCAGATGCAGCGGGTAGCCGTTGCACGCGCACTGGTGCACAAGCCATACCTGCTCATCGCCGATGAGCCAACCGGCAACCTGGATACAACCAGCGGTGCCCAGGTGCTCAGCCTGCTCCAATCGGCGGCCACGGAATTCGGTGCAGCCGTCCTGATGGCCACGCATTCTGAAGAAGCCGCCGGAATCGGTACCCACCGTATTTACCTCCGCGATGGGCACGTTGTGCAACCGTAAAGCGCATCCGTAAAGCGCAACCGTAAAAAGCTGCACAATCATGCACAATGCCACCCTGTTTCGAACTCTAGTCCTCCGCCCGCTCCTCCGTGAGCCCTTGCGCACCGCCCTCACCCTAACCGCGGTAGCTCTGGGCGTCGCCGTGGTCACAGGGATTGAACTCGCGGGCAGTGCGGCATCGGGTTCGTTCGAATCCTCCCTCACTACTCTCACCGGCACGATCGACCTCCAACTCTCCGCCAACGGCGGCCTGAACGAAGACCTGATCGCCAAAATTTCCCAACTCCCTCTCAATCTAAAAGTCACGCCAGTGATCGAAACCCCTGTTCTCACGGCCCAAAAAATCTCAGCCACGCTCTTCGGCATCGATTCCGTACAATTAGCCGCCACCCCCGCATCCAGCCCTACCGCCACCGACCAAATCGCTGTTTCCGAAGCCTTGGCGAAGCGCCTCAAAATCCACCCCGGCGACCCCCTCACACTGCGGCTCCCTTCCGGCCCCGCTACCTTCAAAACCGGTCCGCTCATCGCCGCCAAGGACGCCGAATTCCTCGCGCTCGATATCGCTGAAGCGCAGCGTGTCCTCGCCCGCTACGGCAAGCTCGACCGCATTGAAATCACCGTTAGCCCCCGTGAAGATTTCGCTAAGGCCGAGCAAATGATCCGCGCTTCTTGCAGCCCCGGCGTCCTCGTCGATAAGCCCGGCACGCGCGGACAGGAAAATCAGCGAATGCTCCGTGCTTTCCGTTGGAACCTGCGCGTGCTCAGCTATATCTCGCTGGTTGTTGGCGCCTTCCTGATCTACAACACCATCTCCGTAAGCGTGGTCCGGCGTCGCCCGGAAATCGGTATCCTCCGCGCCATCGGAACCTCACGCGGCACCATCTTCACGTTCTTCCTGACGGAGGCTCTGCTCTTCGGCGCGGCTGGCAGTGCTCTCGGTGTCTTGCTTGGCCGGGCGATGGCGGAGGGGTTGGTCGGCCTGATCTCGGTGACCGTCAATTCGCTCTATGCGTCTAGCCGCCCGGCCGCCATCGCCCTCACGTGGCCGGTGGTCTTGTCCGCCGTCTTCACGGGCCTTGCAGTCTCCGTTCTCTCCGCTCTTGCCCCGTCGCTTGAAGCTATGCGAGTTGTACCCACGGAAGCCATGGGCCGTGGGTCCCGAGAAACCGTATTTCGCTCCCATACGAAACGGAATCTACTCCTCGCGCTGTTGTTTGCGCTTCTCGGCAGCGCGGCCACCGCTCAGGATGCGGTCGATGGCCGCCCATTATTCGGGTACGCGGCGGTCTTGCTCTTCATCGCGGCGGCTGCTTTCGCCGCACCCCCGCTCGTGCGCGCGGGAGTCGCAGTTCTCTCCCCACTGCTGCGTGCGGCATTTTCCGCAGTCGGCCTGTTAGCCGCACGCTCGCTGGTCACCTCGCTCCGCCGTACCTCCGTCGTCATCGCCGCACTTGCCACGGCCATCGCCATGATGGCCAGCGTCGCCATCATGGTCGGCAGTTTTCGCGAAACAGTAATTGTCTGGCTCGATACGCAGTTGCACGCCGATCTCTACATCCGCGCCGCCGGCCCTTCCCAAGCCGGCGTGTATCCTGCTCTGCCTGCTGATGTACCGGCATTGGTACGCCAAGTAGCCGGCATCGAAGCAATAGACAACTTCACCGCGCTCGAAATCCGCTTTGAAGGCCAGCGCGCCTCTCTTGGTGCAAGTGACCCCCAACTGCTGCTCCGCTACGGTCGCCAGCGCTTTCTGCCAGGTGAAAATCGCGAAGAGATCCTCCGTTCCCTCGCAGGGTCAAACAACGCGATCGTCACCGAAGCCTTCGCCAGCAAGCATCGCTTACAGCAAGGTTCCCAAGTCGAAATTGCGCTTGGCGGTCAGCAAGTCAAGCTTCGCGTGGCCGGTATCTACTATGACTACACCAGCGAACGCGGATTCGTTCTGCTTGATCGAGCCACGCTCGCCCGCTATCTGCCAGATCAACCGGTAACGAACCTGGCGTTATATCTCGCGCCGGGCACTTCAGCCGAAAACATACAGAAGGCAGTGGCAGCCCGCACAGCTCAATACGCCATCGATATCGCGCCCAATGAAAAGTTGCGCGCCGGAGCCGTCGAAATCTTCGATAGAACCTTCGCCGTCACTTATGCTCTGGAAGCGGTAGCCATCCTGGTTGCCATGCTTGGTGCCGCTAACTCGCTGCTTGCTCTTGTGCTGGAACGCCGCGGCGAGTTGCGCCTCTTGCGTTTCCTAGGTGCTGCCTCGCAGCAGATTCGCAACATGATTCTTGTGGAAGCTGGGCTCATCGGGTTGCTTGCCAACGTACTGGGCCTGGCGCTCGGTTTCGCGCTCAGCTACGTGCTGATTTACGTCATCAATGAACAGAGCTTCGGGTGGACCATCCAATTTCATCCGCCGTTTGCATTGCTCGCCGCGGCACTCTCGTCGGTCTGGATAGTCACCATATTCGCTGGCATTTATCCTGCCCGGTTGGCCGCCCGCAGTTAGAAAAAGGGCTAAAATCGGGCCCGATATGCCACAATAGAAGTTCCCACTGACAACATGAGCACTACAACTACGCGCAATATCGCGATCATCGCACACGTCGACCATGGCAAGACCACACTTGTGGACGCCATGCTCAAGCAATCCGGAATGTTCCGTGCCAACGAAGAAACTGCTGACCGGATGATGGATTCAAACGATCTGGAGCGCGAACGCGGCATCACGATTCTCGCCAAGATCACCGGCCTGAATTACAAAGGCGTGAAGATCAACATCGCGGATACCCCCGGCCATAGCGATTTCGGCGGTGAAGTGGAGCGCGCACTCAAGATTGTCGATGGTGTCATGCTCTTGGTGGATGCCAGCGAAGGCCCGTTGCCGCAAACCCGTTATGTGCTCATGAAATCGCTGGAGCAGAATTTGAAACCGATCGTGGTGATCAATAAGATTGATCGCCCTGATGCACGTATCCAGGAAGTGTTGAATGAGGTTTATGACCTCTTCATTGATCTCGATGCCACAGAAGATCAGCTCGATTTTCCCATCCTCTACACGAATGGGCGCGCCGGTATTGCCAAGAAAACGCTGGACGATCCATCCGAAACACTGGAGCCGCTTTTCGACGCAATTTTAGAGCACATTCCGGAGCCGCAAGGCGAGAAAGACGCGGTGTTGCAGCTGCTGGTCGCGAACCTGGATTACAGCGATTATCTTGGCCGCTTGGCCATTGGCCGTGTTTTCGAAGGAACGCTGAAATTGAACGACGAAGTCGGAATTGTGAAGCTCGATGGCTCCGTCCAAAAAACCCGCGTCACGAAGATGTTTTCCTTTTCCGGCCTCCGCCGAGTCGATGAAACCATCGGCATTCCGGGCGACATGCTGGCGCTTGCGGGTATCGAAGGCATCACCATCGGCGAAACGGTCACGCACCCCGAAACCCCGATTGCTCTTAAGACCATCCAGATCGATGAACCCACCATTGCAATGACGCTGTCCATCAACACGTCCCCGTTCGTCGGACGCGATGGCAAACTGGTGACCTCGCGCAATCTGCGTGACCGCCTCAATCGAGAATTGCTGACCAATGTATCGATTCGTGTAGAAGATGCCGGCGGCCCCGATGCTTTTAAAGTAATGGGGCGCGGCGAACTGCAGCTTGCCATCCTCATTGAAATGATGCGCCGTGAAGGCCACGAGATGAGCGTCGGCAAACCCGAAATTGTCACCAAGAAAATCGATGGTGTCATTCACGAGCCGGTTGAGATTCTGATTATCGATTGCCCCGAAGCCAACCTCGGCACCATCATGGAAAAGGTGGGCACCCGCAAGGGCAAGATGACCAAAATGGTGAACCACGGCTCCGGTCGCGTGCGCCTGGAATTCGATATACCCTCCCGCGGCCTCATCGGTCTTCGCAGCGAAATTCTGACCGATACGCGCGGTATGGCCATCATGAATTCTCTTTTCAAGGGCTATATCGAATGGCAAGGCGATATCCCGGCGCGCCCCAGCGGTTCGCTGGTCAGTGACCGCGATGGCAAAGCTACCGGCAACGCGATCTGGAACCTGCAGGAACGTGGTGACATTTTTGTCACGCCCGGCACCGAAGTTTATGAGGGCATGATTGTGGGCGAGAACGCCCGCTCCGCCGATCTGGACGTCAACATCATTAAGGAAAAGAAGTTGACGAATATGCGAAGTTCCAGCGCCGATGAAGCGATGCGCCTAGTGCCGCCGCGTTTAATGAGCCTCGAACAAGCTATCGAATTCGTGCGCGAAGACGAGCTGGTGGAAGTAACGCCGAGCACGGTGCGCTTGCGTAAGAAAGTTCTGAAAGCTAACCAACGGTAGAGCGTAGCGCCGGTTCCAGCTCCCGAAATCTCCACTCAAAACCGGTATCCATTGCAACGCGGGGCAGCACACGCATACTGCTGAGCACAATCTCGCTCATCTCCCCCATACCCGCTTTCAACACCCCCGCCGGTACTTGAAGAAACGCTGGCTTACCCAAAGCCTTCCCGAGTGTTCGCGTGAACTCGCTATTGGTCACCGGTGTCGGTGCGACTGCATTCACAACACCCGCGACATTGCCTTCCAGCGCCCACTTCACCATCGTTGCAAGATCGTTCACATGGATCCAGCTCATCCACTGTTTGCCGTCTCCCATCCTTCCGCCGAGAAACGCGCGAAATGCAGGCAGCATCGCGGCCAGCGCACCGCCATCCGGCCCTAGCACCACGCCGATCCGCAACTTCACCACACGAACACCCAACTCGGTTGCGCGGTCAGCCTCCGCCTCCCAGTCGCGGCACACTTCCGCTAAAAACCCTGTACCCGCGGCGGACGTCTCATCCAACTGCTCATCCCCCCGTGAACCGTAGTAGCCTACCGCGCTCGCGCACACCAAAACTGACGGCTTGTGCTCCACCTTCGCAATCGCATCCACCAGCCGCTTGGTCCCCAGCACGCGGCTATCGCGGATTTTCTGTTTCGCTTCCGCGGTCCATCGCTGTGCAACCGGCTCGCCAGCCAGGTGAATCACGGCATCGTACTGCGTCAAGCTTTCTTCAGCTGGCTCCGCACCCAGCGGGTCCCAGTAGAACGCGCCCACGGCATCTCGAGTTTCCCGGCCCGGCTCGCGGCTCCATACCGCAACGTAGTGGCCGCCTTGTAGCAACGTATCCACCACCCGTCTGCCAATAAACCCGCGCCCGCCTGAAACAATGCACTTCATATTCGCGTTTGATCCTTTCCCGTCCGCTCCATCTGCGCGACCTCCTCAATGTAAGACGCAATATCGGTCTTGCGCTTCATCCCGTCATAGCTCATGTATCGAAGCTGACCGAAAATAGGCCGCTCGCCCCACGGACGATCATGTAAGCCGAAACACCACAGAATGTTTGTGTACGTGTTCGGGTCGCGCCCGTCCAGGCAGTACTTATCATGCAAGTAGATCATCAATTGCAGCGCACCGTCATACGTTGCGGACCACTCGATAATTTTCTTGCCCCAATACATGCGGTAATAACCGTGCACTTTGCCGCGCAGCAGCATCTCTTTCTGCGTTGCGTTCCACAACTGGTCATACGTTTCGCCGCGCTCCATCTGCTCAGCGGTAAATTGCGGGTCGCGCTTATCTGAGGCGTGCTTGGCCATCGTCTTCAAGCACCACTCGGGCAGGGCTTCCAGAGTCTTCACTTTCGGGGTAAAGCGAGCAAAGTTAAAGGCAAGTTCGCGCCGGACAATCAACTCTTCCAGATATTCACTCGCAATCAACCCATGATCGGCTGCATAGTCTTTGGCGCGCAGAGCGATGTGCAGGCTTGAGATCATGCCGAAGTGCAGATACGGGCTCATGTGAGACGTCGCATGCTTCGAGGGTTCATTGCGCTCCTTGGCATAGGTGCGCAGATTCGCTTCCAGAAAGTGCTCCAGCAGCCGTTCCGCCTCGCTCTGCCCGCCGTGAAAGCTCAATGACGGCGCAACCGTGTGATCAATCTCGCAACCGGCCACTAACTCCGCCACATTCTTCGGCGTCACCTGAACGTGCCACTCCGGAGTGGGCCCTTTCCACGCATGAACAAGCTTCACTTCCTCTACCGGATGCAGGTATTCCGGCAGCATCTTCTGAATGCGCGGCCTGATGGTGTAGGCGCCGTAGTTGCGCTTTTCATGGCGGCTCATCGGTACAATGCAACTCGCGTCCACCGCATGGAAAGCGACGCCGATCTTCTCCGGCACGCTTGCGTTATGAATCGGCGCAATGAAAACCGGATAATCGTCGGTCACCACCATCGCCGCATGCTCCGCCAACCTGTAAAGGACATCGTTACCATCGCTTTTGCGGCGCCGCAAGTAGAAGCAATAGCCGATGCCACGCACCGCCAGGCGCTTCCCAGTATCCGGCACGCCCTCCACCATAAAGGTGTGGATGCGGTCGTTCGCGTACTGATAGGTGCAGCCCAGTCCTTCATAGACCAGCAGCGGTACGCCGCAGCGGTTTGCCTGCTCCGCGGCATATTCCAGCGCTTGGTTCATCGGAACGCGCCGGTTCATCTGGCACCAATACAGAACGTAGCGCGCACCTTGGCGCACCGGTGCGCTATTTAAAATCCGAAGACGCTCGTTCACGTCCCCTACAATATCGTTAGCCACTGCTTGATCGATGAAAAAGCGCCCGTGCAGGCAGATTCTTTTTAGCTTGGTGACCCGCAAAGTACCATTTCCGCTGCCGCATTCGTCCAATCACGTGAGAAACTGCTTGTTCATGCAAAAAGCTATTCTGGCTCCGCTGGTGTTGTCGGTCTTTTCGACCGCAATCCTGCCAGCGCAAACACCGCAAAAGGAAACGCTGGAATATGCGGTGGAGTGGCGCCTGGTGCCCGCCGGCCGTGCGCGTCTCTCTTCCGGGCCTCCGCCGCCTTCGGAAAAGAATGCGCAGATAGAAACCAAGCTGCACCTGGAATCCACGGGTCTGGTCTCTCGCCTGTTTCATGTGAATGACGATTACACCGCTGAGCTGAAGACGAATTTATGCGCGGAGCAATCTTTCATGACCGCTCACGAAGCTGGCCGGAACCGCGAAACAAAGGTGGTGTACGATTCCGCAACGCGTAAAGCCGCCTATCGCGAGCGCGACCTCACCACGAACAAGCTCACCTCACACGACACAGAAATTCCCTCTTGCGTCCACGATATTGTCGGTGCCCTGTTTCAATTGCGAACGCTTTCTTTAGAACCAGGAAAATCTACAACCATTCCAGTCAGCGATGGCAAAAAAAGCGTGATGCTGAAAGTAGAGGCGCAGCGCCGCGAAGAGATCAAGACGCCCCTTGGCTTGCGCAAGTGCATTGCTTACGAAGTGTTCGCATTCAATGATGTGCTTTATAAGCGGCAGGGCCATCTGCATGTCTGGCTCACCGACGACGCGCGCCACCTGCCCGTGCAAATTCAGATCCGGATGCAATTCACCATCGGTACCATCACGCTCCGGTTAGATAAAGACGAGAAAGCCTGATGCTCCTGCTGCCCCTATTTTTACTCATGCAAGCTGCTCCTGCGCCGGAAAGCCCGAAAGCTATTACGGAGCGCATCGGTCAATTGATGGAATCCACCGCGGCGGCCGTGCCGGGTTTGGTGAAGACCAGTGCTGTGTTAGCGGAAACCACCAAAGCCACGCTTGTAAAGCTGCAAGCCGCGCCCACCAACCTGCCGCTCAATTATGAATTCCTGCAGGAAGCGCGCGCCTATCTTGCGCTGGCGGATGCTATGCCCAAGCCCTACCCGCTGCCTGAAACGCCACGACGGCAGTTCGTGGAATTGCGCGACGGTGTGGAACACCTGGAAACCGTAGTGCGTGGGCTGCTCGATCAGAACCAGCGCCAACTACGCAGCCCGGATCGTGACAACCTGCGCCGTTACTCAGATGCCAACGATCGTCTGAGCGCTCCCGCCGCAAATCAACTGCGCGTGGTTTTCATGGGAGACAGCATTACCGATTTCTGGCGATTGAACGAATATTTCACGGGGCGTGAATATTTGAATCGCGGCATAAGCGGCCAGGTCACCGGTGAAATGGTGGGCCGCATGAAGGCCGATGTCCTAGACCTTCGTCCCAAGGCGATGATCATCCTCGCGGGTACTAATGATATTGCCAGGGGCACTCCCGCGCGAACCATCCAGAATAATCTCGCCATGATTGGCGACCTCTGCCGTGCAAACGGAATCACGCCCGTGTTCGCAAGCATTCTCCCCATTGGGGAAGGCCGCCGCAGTGAGCGGTCGCCTGAAATCATCTTGCAAGTAAACAAGTGGATTCAGGAATACTGCCTTCGCAACAACTATATCTATGCCGACTATTTCACACCGCTTTCGCAAGCCGGCATGCTGGACCCCACCTGCTCTGATGACGCGCTGCATCCCAATGCAAAGGGATATCGCTTAATGGCGCCGGTCGCCACCAAAGCTCTCGATCAAGCGTTGAATCAACAGAGCCCGGCGGAACAAAAGAAGCGGCGGCGCTAGTTTGTTGTAACCTCCAGCGGGTGCGATGCGACAATAGCCGTATGCGGTTTGCAATGACGCTGCTGGCTGCCACACTGGCGTTCGCGCAGGCTTCCATGCCGGTAGAGAAACTGGTTGAGTTCGTCCGTTCTTCGGTGAAACTCAAGCTTCCTGATAAACAGGTGGCCGCACAAATCCACGCTATCCATCTTTCGGAAAAATTGGACGACACCAAGATTGAAATGCTGCAGGGTGAAGGTGCCGGGCCTAAAACCGTAGCAGCCTTGCGCGATTTAGGCAACAGTTCGCAAGCGCTGGCCGTTGCTGCGCCGCCCCCCGCACCGGTGGTCCGCAAGTCCATTCCCTCGCCCTCTTATGCCGATCAGCAAAAAGTGATCGGCGCGATGCGCGAGTACGCACTGAATTATTCAACTTCGCTTCCCGATTTCGTATGCAAGCAGGTTACCCGCCGCTTCTTCGATCCTTTAGGACATGAAAATTGGCGTTCTTCCGACACCCTGATCAGTAAGCTGAGCTACGCGGAACAGAAGGAAAAGTACGAAGTGATCATGGTCAATGGACAGGCCGTGCTGAACAAAGGTATTGAAAGTTTCGGCGGCACCACCTCTTCCGGCGAATTCGGCAGCCTACTGAAATATATTTTCGAACCCAAGTCCGATGCGGAGTTCCACTGGGACAGATGGGGCCGCATTCGCGGGCACGTCACACATGTGTTCACTTTCTCCGTGGACCAGGCTCATTCCGAATGGGGCATTCTGGACGGCGAATCAAAGCAGCAGATTATTCCCGCCTATAACGGTTCCATTTTCGTGGACCGCGATACGTCACAAGTCTTGCGAGTCTTCATGCAGAGCGTTGACATCCCGTCCTCCTTCCCGATCCAGCTTGCCCAGACCCAGCTCGATTACGACTTTGCAGATTTAAGCGGGAAGCAGTTTTTACTGCCGTTGAAAGCGGAGATCCGTTTGAACCGTGGCCGCTTCCAATCGAAAAATGATGTGGAATTCCGTTCGTATCAGAAGTTCTCAGCTGACGCCGTCATCACGTTTGACGATCCGACACCTCTGCCTGACGAAAAGCCAGTCACCCCGCCAAAATAGAACGCGCGAACGGGCGATATAATTCTGAGATCCGTGAAGCGACGCGATCTTCTCAAATCCGCAGCCGTGCTGCCCGCCATCGCACAGGCCCAGCAGAATGCCGTAGCACCGCGTCCCACCCCCGCTCGCAAGGAAGAAGACGCGCGGCTCGATTCGGAAACCCCGGATGCCACCGCGGATCCGGTTCCCCACTTCTTCACCCCGCAGCAGTTTGCCACGCTGCAAAAGTTGTCGGACACCATCCTGCCGCGTATCGGTGAAACTCCAGGCGCGCTCGACGCCCGTGTTCCAGAATTTCTCGATTTCCTGATTAGCCGCTCCAGCGCGGACCAGCAGACGCTCTATCGCGATGGTCTGAATCATCCGCTCGATCTGACCTTACTTGGTGAGCCATGGACCTATGAGGGCCCTCGCGACCCCTACGCGAAATTTCTCCAACAGGCCAAGCACGATATTCTGACGGCAGCCGCAAATTCGCGAGAGTGGATCGCCGCGGTAGCGAAGCGCAACCCCGCTGTAACCGGCACCGGTGCCTACTGGCTTCCTGTCGAATGAGCACCCCCACGCATGACGTAGTGATTATCGGGTCCGGCGCCTCGGGCGGCATGGTGGCCTGGAACCTTTGCAAGCGCGGCATCAAGTGCCTGATGCTTGATGCAGGGCCTGCTCTCGATTTCACGCGCGACCGCGTACCGAAGAAAGTTTACGAACTGCCATACCGCGGGTTCGGGCGCCCTGGCCGTTTTCCCCATGTCACGCAGGCCGATGAATTCAACGCGAATCTCTGGCTCGATGAAAAGCAGAACCCGTACACGACTGATCCGAAAGATCCGTTCTATTGGGTCCGCGTGCGGCTGGTCGGCGGCAAGACCCTGATCTGGGGCCGTGCTTGCTGGCGCTTGAGCGATCAGGAATTTGCCGGGCGCGATCGCGATGGCTTCGGTGACAATTGGCCGATCCGCTACAAAGACCTTGCGCCGTATTACGACAAGGTGGAGCCGCTTTTCAAAGTCGCGGGCCGCAATGAAGGCTTTGAACAAATTCCCGATGGCAACCTGCTGCCCGATACCAGCCACGATAGCGCTGCTGTCGCCAGGTTCATTGCGGCATGCAAGACGAAGAACGTACCGGTCACAAAGCAGCGGCGGTCCACCGGGGCGCTCGCCAGTTCCGTAAATCTTCTTTTGCCGGATGCACTCAAGACCGGCAACTTGACCATTGTGCCGAATGCAGTGGTACGTGAGATCTTGACGGACCGCACTAACGGTCTGGTGAATGGCGTGTCTTTTCTAGACCGCCACAGCAGCCGCGAACTGCACGCCAAGGCGCGCGTTGTTGTAGTGGGCGCGTCCTGTCTCGAATCCACGCGGCTGCTGCTGAACTCCGGAATTGCAAACTCCAGCGGCGTCCTGGGCCAGTATCTCTTCGATCAGATTTACGTCAAGAATGTGGTGCAGGCGATTGTTCCGGATGCTAAGGCGCCCTTCGGCGGCTCCGGCTACATTCCCAAGTTCCGCAACGTGGGTAACAGGACGGAGAAGAAGTTTCTGCGCGGCTACGCGTATGACTTTGGCAGCGGCGGCACGCCCAACCCGAAGTACTTCCCGCTATATGGCGAAGCGCTGCAGCGCAGGTTGGCGCAAGTCACTAATCAGGGCTTCAGCATGACCACCATGGGTGAAGTTCTGGCACGCCCGGAGAACCACGTCACCATCGATAAAAATTGCAAAGACGCCTGGGGCATCCCTTCGCTTCGCTTCGATTGCCGCTATTCCGACAACGAACGCGAGATGGCCATCGATTCCATGAATACCGCCGAAGAGCTGTGCCACGAAGCCGGGTTCCAGGTGGTCGGCAAGCACGCTCATTTCGTGCCGTTCGGCGAAAGCATTCATGATCTGGGCACCTGCCGCATGGGTACCGATCCCAGGACGAGCGTGCTCAACGGCTGGAACCAAAGCCACGACATCAAGAACCTATACGTAGTGGATGGCAGCAGCTTCGTTTCAGGCGGCGCTCAAAATCCCACGCTTACCATCCTGGCTTTGGCGTTGCGCGCCAGCGATCATTTAGCCGAACAGCGATGGTAGCCCGCATCTGTTTCGCGGCTGTGTTCGCTGCAGTAATCCATGCACAGGATTTCACGGCTTTCGAAGCACAGTTGCGCACCGAAGCTTCGCCCGGAGTCTCCGTCGCCATCACGCGCGGCACGGAAGTGATTTACCGGAGAGCGTTCGGCGTGGCAAGTATGGAGACCGGGGCTGCCGTGACGCCCGATATGCTCTTCCGCCTGGGTTCCACGACGAAGATGATCACCGCTGCCACGCTGCTGACCTTCGTGGACCAGGGCAAACTCGATTTGCAAGCCCCTGTCAGCCGGTACATTCCAGGCCTGCCCGCCTGCATTGGCGCTGTCACCGCGCATCAACTGCTCACACACTCAGCGGGGTTGAAAGATGTCGCCCCTATGTTCGGTTCGCATGACGATTCAGCGCTTGAGGCTAACGTACGCGGTTGGCGTGAGGACTATTGCGAAGGCCCGGCAGCCAAGCAGTTCAAGTATTCAAACCCAAGTTATGTGCTCGCCGGATATCTTGCGCAGGTCCTTTCCGGCAAGCCATTCGCTGACACCGTGGAAGAACGCATCTTGCGCCCGCTCGGTATGGCGCAGAGTACATTCCGGCCCACCATGGCGATGACTTACCCGCTTGCCGAAGGCCACGACAGCCATCGCGCCATCATCCGCCCTGCCGCCGATTACGCTGGCGCGTGGCCAGCCGGTTCGCTCTTCAGTAACACAGGCGACCTCGCAAAATGGATGATCGCCGTTTTAAACCAACGCTTTGCTCCCGCGATTTCGAAACCGTACGTGGCCATGACCAAGGACGGCAACACGCAATATGGCTACGGTCTCGACATCCGCGGCGAAGGCACTACCCGCATTCTGGAACATGCCGGCAATCGCGATGGTTACGGATCGTTCATCCGCATGTATCCAGCGCAGCGTATCGGGATCGTCATGCTGGGCAACTGGACCGGAGCGGCATTCCCGAAATCCCTCGAAGCCGCTGCTGCTGCCCTTGGGCTCCCCTGATAGCCGTGTTGGAATTGCGGCAGGTCTCAAAAGAATTCCCCGGACACGTCGCCGTTCAGAATGTCTCGCTCACACTCCAGCCGGGCGAGTTTTTCTCACTAGTAGGTCCATCAGGCTGCGGTAAGACGACAACTCTGCGAATGGTGGCAGGCTTTGAAAATCCTACTTCGGGCGAGATCTTACTGAAGGGCGAACTGCTAAACGGGCGCAAGCCGCAGGAACGTAACGTCAGCACCGTGTTCCAGAATTACGCACTGTTCCCGCACTTGAACGTGGCGGAGAATATCGCCTTTGGCTTGCGCCGGCGCGGAGTGCGTGACCCGCGCGCGCAAGTAGCGGAGGCCCTCCGCACCGTGCGCCTCGAGGGCAAAGAGCAGCGGCTTCCCGCAGAGCTTTCAGGCGGCGAAAAGCAGCGCGTGGCACTCGCACGCTCGCTGGTTTTGAAACCCGATGTGCTGTTGCTCGATGAGCCTCTGGCCGCGCTCGATCCGCAATTGCGCCGGCAAGTACGGGCGGAATTGAAACTGCTGCAGCGCACCGCCGGCATCACGTTTTTATTCGTCACTCACGATCAGGAAGAAGCACTTTCCCTTTCTGACCGGGTGGGCGTAATGAACGGTGGCAAACTGGAACAGGCAGCGGCCCCGGAAGAGGCATACCGCCGGCCCGCCTCACGCTTCGTTGCCGGTTTCCTTGGTGAAGTGAACTGGATTGGCCCGAACGCCATCCGCCCCGAATCCACGCGCATCTCGCAGACAGATTGCGGTCAAGCAGTGGCGTGCAAAGTAGTGCACAGCACGTTTCTTGGCAGCGTGATCCGCGTGGAAGTAGAGTGCGCGGGCCGCCCCGCGACAGCCGAACTTCTGCCGCACCAACCCGCGTTCAGCATGGGCGAAAAAGCTTACCTGTATTGGGATAAAGCAGATGAACTGTCTCTTCCCGCATGACCCTTCGCCGCTGGTTTCTGCTTCCCGCTCGTACGACGCAACTCCTATTCTTCGCTGTGCCGCTAGGCATCATCGTGGTGCTAAGCATGCTGACGCGTGGCGATTACGGCGGCGCGGAACAGCCGTGGAGCAGTGAAAGCTACCGCCGTCTCTTCGATCCCCTCTACGCATTCATCCTCTGGCGTTCGCTCTGGATGGCCGCTTTCTCCACCGCCCTCTGCGTTCTGCTCGGCTTCCCCCTCGCACTGTATATTTCCCGCGCGCGGAAGTATCGAAACCTCTTGCTCCAACTTGTCATCCTGCCCTTCTGGACCAGCTTCCTCATCCGCACTTATGCCTGGCTATTCCTGCTGCGCGACACAGGCCTGGTGAATACCGCGCTGCTGAAACTCGGGGCCATTCAGCAACCGTTACCAATGTTGTATAACGATGGCGCTGTGCTGCTGGGCCTGGTTTATGGCTACCTGCCATTCATGGTGCTGCCCATTTATGCGGCACTCGAACGCATCGATCCCTCGCTTGCGGAAGCCGCCGCTGACTTGGGCGCGAAGCCCGTCACCATCATCCTGCGCGTGATTGCCCCTCTGGCCAGCGCCGGAATTCTAGCGGGCTCTTTGCTGGTTTTCATCCCCTGCCTGGGTGCATACCTCACGCCCGATTTGATGGGCGGCGGACGAACCGTCATGGTCGGCAATCTAATTCAAAACCAATTCACCACCGCTCGCGATTGGCCTTTCGGAGCCGCCGTGTCGCTCGCGCTGATGGCCATCACAGCGTTGATGCTCTACCTGTTCCTGCGGCGCGCACCGGCGGAATCGTTGTGAACCGCTTGCTTGGCTGGTACGCGGCGCTGCTTTACGCGTTCCTCCATGTACCGCTGCTTATCCTGATCGCCTTCAGCTTCAACAGTTCGCGCTTTTCGGTGTGGGAGGGTGTCTCGCTCACGTGGTATCGCGCCATGCTGAACGATACCCAAATGGCGGAAGCCGCTTGGCACAGTGTGGTCATCGCGGTATGCAGTTCTTTGGTTGCCACCGCCATCGGCAC